>JACXTT010005922.1_pt1 | contig 17631 bp, 20 predicted proteins | sample 9270951 | NCBI WGS metagenome assembly JACXTT01 (sample SAMN15532306, study PRJNA645909) | rock metagenome | isolation source: weathered quartz diorite | place: Puerto Rico | collected 2017-06-21 | reverse complement strand
TGACTTACTCCTGGCGCGTTTCGCCTGGGGGTGCACATGCCAAAGCGTTGGGTACCAAGGTCGCCATCGACATGATCAACGAGCGGGGCGGGGTAGAGGGCTACAAGATCGTGCCGTTCTACGTCGACGCGCAGTCCAAGGCTGAGGTGGCGATCAACGAAGCTACACGCTTGCTTGATCAGGAGAAAGTAAATCTCGTCATGGGTGTGTTCTCGAGCGCGCAATGCGTGCCGCTGGCGCAGAAGGTGGACGCCGCGAAGCAGTTCATGTGGATAAACACGTGCATTGCGTCGAGCGTGCTCAAAGGTAAGAACCTGCGCTACGTGTTCCGCGCTCAAGTCCACTCGGACCAGTTCGGCGCCGCCTCCTGCAGCTTCCTGAACGAGAACTCCAGGGCCAAGCTTGGCAAGGATCCAAGGGATCTGAAGGTCGCGATCATTTACGAAGACGGCCCCTACGGTACCGGCGTCGCTGCGGGCAATGAGCAAACCTGCACGAAATACGGCATGCAGATTGTGCTCAAGGAGGGTTACACGGCGACCGCGCCCGACCTCTCCAGCCTGGTTACCAAGCTGCGCCGTGCGCGCCCCGATGTGATCCTGCACACCGGCTACAACCCGGACATCACCCTGTTCTGGCGCCAGGCGCGCGAGCAGGGACTCAAATGGGCGGCTCTCATCGGTCACGGTGCGGGCTACAGCCAGTACGAAAAGCTGCGCGAGGCGTTCGGCAAGGATTCCGAGTTCATCTACACCGTGGATCCGGTAGCCGCGCAGTTGCTCGATCCCACGACTCTCGCACCCGGCCTGGGCAAGCTGACGCAGGAAATGGTCAAGCGCTACAAGGCCGAGACCAAAACCGACCAGGTGCCGTTGCACGTCTCGATTGGCTTCAACCAGACCTGGATCTTCCTCACCGACGTGTTGCCGCGCGCGATCAAGAAGTACGGCGGGACGGATCCGGAGGCGCTGCGCAAAGCCGCGCTCGACACCGATATACCGGACGGCGGCACGATCCAGGGCTACGGCGTGAAGTTCGGCACCGAGATGGCGGGCCAGAACGAGCGCTCTTCGCCGGTCGTGATGCAGTACATCGGCGATAAGACCCAGGTTGTTTGGCCGGCCCGGCTGCGCACCGCCGACCCGGTGCTGCCTTGGCCGAAGAGCCACAGCTACTCCAACCAGCAGTAGCCTGGACGGAGGCTCACCCTGACCACATAACCGGGCCGAAAAAGGGCTGCCAGCGAGATGAACACGTGTTGCGTACACAACCGCGATACCGGCCGGTTCTTCGGCTGGTTCGCTAAGCGCTACCGCAAGCGCTTTGCGCGCAAGGGCCTTGAGCCGTCCCAGAAGCACTTGGTGGAGGGACTGGCGCGCAGCGACTTCAACGGTGCCACGGTGCTGGACATTGGGTGCGGTATCGGCTATCTGCACCAGCGCCTGCTGCAAGCCGGCGCCTCGAGCGCTGTTGGTGTCGACCTTTCCGCCAAGATGTTAGAGGAAGCCCGAGCGCAGGCGGGAGAGCAAGGCCTCGCCGAGCGAACCGATTATCGGGAAGGCGATTTTGTTGAGCTAGCCGACGCGCTGATGCCTGCAGACATCGTGATCCTCGACAAGGTTATCTGCTGCTATCCCGATGCCGATGCTCTGGTGCAAAAGTCGGCTCGTCTGGTCGGTCGAGCCTATGCGTTCACTATTCCGCGCAATCGCTGGACCGTGATCTTTGCTTTATTGGCGATCCGGGTCTTCTTGGCGCTTATCCGCTGCGGCTTCCGCTCCTATGTGCATGATCCGGCAGCCGTCGACCGCTGGCTCACGCATGAGGGCTTGGTGCGAGTTTTCGAGGAATCCACTTTCTTCTGGCTAACGCGCGTTTATTCCCGCAGGCCGGAGGTGTGATGGGCTAAATCCGGGCACTTGATGACCTCGGGCGGGTCTCATCGCCCGACAGCTGGCGTTCAGATCGTCGCAAACAAAAAGGGTGCGTTCCGCACTCCGAAAATTCACTCGCAGCATGAGCCCTGTGCCTGAATGGGCGGGCACTTCGCCGAGCCGAACGAGCAGAACACGCAGCAGTCGCCAGAATTCGGGCGCAGGGGTGCCTTGCAGTTGCTGCACTCGTAGTAGAACTGGCAGGCGTCAGTGGGCATGGTTTCCTGCTTGGCGAAACCGCAGTGCGGGCAGGTCAGCACGGATTCGAGGACGAGGGCATTCATCACGGCGTCATTTCTGCACTGTGGAGGGATAGCCCGCGTTCGTGGTTGCCCGGGTCAGGCTCTCGGGCTGGACCTTGTCGGGGTCATAGGTGACGGTGGCCGTCTTGCTGTCGAAATTGACTTTGACCACGCTCACGCCGGAAACCTTTTCCAGGGACTTCCTTACCGTGATCGGGCAGAGTTTGCACGTCATGTTTTTCACGTCGAGCGTGACCGTTTCCGGGGTGGCGGCCAGCGCCGCGAGGGGCAGTACAGCGAGGGCGGCAATCAGAAATTTGCGCATGAGGATTTCCTTTCAGTAAAACAGTGGGCCCAGTGACGGCACGGCCAGCAGGAAGAGCAGCAGGACAGCAATGAACCAGAACGTCAGGCGCTGGCGCTTGACGGTGCGCGGTTCGGAGCAAGGCGTGCCCGGTGCGCAGACTTGCGGCACCGGATAGAGCTTGCGAAAGGCCAGCCCGAGAAACAACAGCGTCAATCCGATGAAGATGGGCCGGTATGGCTCCATCGCTGTCAGATTGCCCACCCACGTACCACCGATGCCGAGGGTCAGCAGCACGAGCGGGCCGACGCAGCACACCGACGCAGCAATACCCGCCAGCGCGCCTGCGATCAACGAGCTTTTTCCGGCGAGCTGCGCCATGCCTTTCTCCTTGAACCTGTTTACCTACGTGCCACTCTAAATCCCGTACCCAAGTACGGAGTCAAGGGGAATTGTGATGACGACAGAACTGACCATCGGCAAGCTGGCGGAAACCGCTGAGGTGAACGTCGAGACAATCCGCTACTACCAGAGGCGTGGCCTGCTCGATAAACCCGCTAAGCCCTTGGGCGGTCATCGGCGCTATGGGGCAGAACAGGCGAAGCGGCTGCGTTTCATTAAGCGGGCGCAAGCGCTGGGATTCACGCTAACTGAGGTAGGCGGACTTCTGACGCTGGATGAGGCGTGCGCCTGCGCGCAGACGCGGACGTTGGCCGCCCGCAAGGTGGCGCTCATCGAACAGAAGATCGCGGACCTTACCGCCATGCGGAAGGTACTGGCCAGGCTGGTGAGGCAATGCGACCAAGGTGACGGCGGTGCCGCCTGCCCAATTATCGACGTGCTGGCGACTAATTGAGGCTGAGGCCTGATGTTTCTCAAAGGGCAAGTTCTGGATAAAAGGTGACCACCTTTGTAACTCGCCGGACTCGTCAATTGATTCAGTCCGGGATTCGAGAGCCCCAAAGCAGGCGCCCGCCAGTGACGCCTTTGGGTCGAGGCTGTGTGAAAACGTCAAATCTGCGGTTCGCGCAAAAACTTTTTCCCACTCGAATCTCCCTACTTCAGAACTAATGACAAGTGGATTCCACTTCTGCCGCAATCTGTACCCGTTCGGAGATGTGTGGTCCCACCACAAAAATCTCGACGCGAGTTTTCACACAGCCTCGGTCGCTAGCTGACCTGGCTGGATTCGGCCAATAGCTGCCGTTCTGTCGATCATCAAAAGCAGTTGAAGAGTTGGCGTAGCTGGCGTGGACCGGCCCGCTGCTGCGGGCCGGGATCAGCCGCTTCTTGTGCCAACTCGCGACGAGGCGGGACTTGGTGGTGCCCTTATCGCTCCTTCAGTGTCACACCGAGAAGGGTGGTCACTTGAAGGTAATCGTCGATCACCAATAGAAACGCAGAGCTGGCGTAGCCGGAGTCGGCCGTCAGGCGGCCGCGGCGCCGGAAAGCGTCACCGATTTCGTGCTCAACGACCTTCGTCCCCACAGCGTTGACGCGCGCGCTTCGAGCGCGCTCGATCGCGTGCATCGACGCGGTTCGATGACACCGGGGCGAACGTCGCAGCGTTGCTCGCATCATGGATGAGCGGAGCAATCCTTGGGAGGGGCGGGAAGGACGCCGAAAAGCGGCGTGTATCCCCCCGCGCAGGCCGGGCGCGAGCCTCCTTTACCAGCGCGCAGTTCGCCACCTGGCCGAACTGCGATCCGAAGGGCGCTTGCAGCGGCGTCACTAATCCGAAAAGCATATAGCGGGCGCCAGTGACGGCACCGTGCGGCTGTTGGCGGCGTTGCACGCAGTGGGCCAGGAACACCTGGCTGAAGTCGACAAACTGGTCAAGCTCTACTACGTCAGCAAGGACAGTCTGGAACCCGTGCCCGCCAGAGAACTGATGCAACGGGTGAAGAAAGGTCTGGTCACGGTCCTCGATGTGCGTCCTCCCGAGGAATACGCTGCGGGCCACATTCCCGGCGCCATCAACATGCCCGTGTCCGAAATCAGAAAACGCCTGAAGGAGATCCCGAAGGAGCAGGAAATTGTGGCGTACTGCCGCGGGCCGTACTGTCTGATGGCGTTCGAGGCCGTCGCGGAATTGCGCAAGAAAGGACGCAGCGCCCGCCGTCTCGAAGACGGTTTCCCGGAATGGAGGAGCGCCGGCTTGCCGGTCGAGATCGCCTGACCCTGCTGGAAGGTATTTTGATTGCGGTCAGATACCGTGTCCGTCGACCTTTCCGCCCGCTGAATTATCGCGAGGTGCAAGGGTGCGCATGAACGCGCGCCACGGTCTGCCATCGATTGCGGCGAGCCCCAGCCCGATCAACGCCATACCCAGCACGTGCTTGCCTTGCAACGTCTCACCAAGTGCCAGGATGCCGAGGTGAATCGCGCTCACTGGATTCAGAAAGGTCACCAGCAGCACGTTGGTGGCGCCTGCGGTCGCCAATATGCGGAAATAAAGAATGTACCCGACGGCAGTCGACAGAAGCGCTAGCCCGAGCAAAGCCGCGAGCCCGTTGGCAGATGGCGAATGCATATTCCAAGGTTGATCGACGACCAGCATCACGGGGAGAAGAATGATGCTCGACGCCGTGACCTGCCCCGTGGCAGCCGCCATCGGTGCGATGCCCAGCGCCTTGAATCGCCTCCCGAACACGCCCGCGAACGCATACGAGATCGCTGCGCCGAGGCAGGCCATTTGCGCAACCACATTTACCCCGAGTGACTGGAGCGCGGTTCCGCCAATCATTACGGCAACGCCCACAAGTCCAATTAGCACGCCAGCAAGCCTGCCACTGGTCATCTTTTCATCTGACGTCAGGAAATGGGTGACGATGACAGTAAAAAGAGGCGTGGTCGCGGTCAAAATTGAGGCGACGCCACTGGCGATGGGGGCCTGCGCCCAGACGATCAGCGTAAATGGGATGACATTGTTCAGAAGCCCCATCCCGAAGAACGCGCTCCACACCCTCCTGCTGTTCGGGAGTTCGACTTTCATCAGGCGAATAACCAGATGGAGAGCAAAGGCGGCGAGCATGACGCGACAAACGACGATAGTTAGCGGTGGAAATTCCTTTACCGCAACTCCAACGAAAAAGAACGAACCGCCCCAGAATACCGACATGGTCAGAAGCAGCGACCATTCGAATCCTGTCATCGGGCGATTCGTGCCTGTATTGGCCGCCATTAAGATGCTCGCATCAGTATCGATTTACGCAATATGATCTGGCGAACTCTGCGGTGCACTCCGTTTCTTGCGGGTGATTTCGCCCAAGCGGCGGCATGACAGCAATCCGTTTTAGATGAAGGATGGGCGATCCAGGCCTGTGATATTCTCGGACGCACAGCGAGTCAGAGAATGGTGAGGAGATGAAGAAGGTCCATTGCGTTGTGGCGGGCTTGGTCATTGCGCTGGCTGCGCTGCCGCCGCACGCAGGTGAAGTCGAACCGCCGAAGGTGCACAAGCAGGGAGGCAGCGCTTACGTGAGCGGTGGAGTCGACGAGCCACAGCGCAAGGCGATGTTCAAGGTCGCCCCCAAGTATCCGATCCAGCTCATCTTCGAGGTCCGGGGAGAGGTGGACGGCGTTACTGGAGTGAAGGTCACGCTGCGCGACATCGGGGGCAACGCGATCCTGGAAGCTGTGTCCGAAGGCCCTTACTTCTACATCAATCCGCCTGCCGGGGGGCGCTACACCATCGAGGCCGAATTCAACGGCGAGAAGCAGAGCATGACCAAGGATCTGGTCGGCCGCCGTTACCTGATCCTCGAGTACAAATTTGCCGCCGGGTAAGACGTGGCCTTCGAAGCGCTCGCCAAGCCGGTCATCGACGCGCTGATGAAAGCGCTGGATCGGGCCAAGGACGCGCGCCTGAAAGACAATGCGCGCAAGGCAATCGCGGAGGCGATCAGCGAGTTGATCCGCATCCACCCGGATGTGGGCAAGGCCGAAGCCAGGATTGCGGTCGCAAAGGCGGCGGGCATCCTCGATCAGGATCTGTTTACCGCCGAACGCATGCTGAAGAAAGTGAAAAGAGCCGCGAAAAACTCGGCGCATCCGCGCAAGCGGGGGAAACCCGTCGCACGCCGGGTGGCCAAACGTGTACGGCGCAAACGGGGAGGGCGGATCTGATCGTCCAATCGTTGCGTCGCGACGCAACGGAACTGATCCCTGCGCTCGCCGCCAAAGCGACCGGGGGGATGCCGCGCGGTGTGCGCCGGAGTTGGAGGCGCGCGCATCAGCCTGCGAAGTCATCGTCGGCAGTTGAACAAGGGTAGCGGATATGCCCTAAAATCAGCGCGTTCGAGCCGCCGCGCGAACAGCACGCAGGCGCAATCCCGGCCATACGCTGTTGCCAGCGTTCCCGCCCCCGGACTCCTGGGCGCACGCTCGCCGCATATCAAGGAATCATTATGAAACAACGCGTTGTAATCAGGATGCTGGCCCTGACCCTGGCTGGTCTGTGCAGCGGTCCGGCCTTTGCCGACGGCGCCACGAACGCACGCGAGCGCTTCTTCCTGAAGCGCCAGAACTGCGCGTGGACCGATGAAATGGGCAAGTACATCTTCGAGTGCGTGAAGAGAAACGATGGGTTCAATGCCCACTGGTGCCACAACGAGGCGCTGGATCAGTTCTGTCCGGCCGATGAAAGCGCGGCTGTCGACGAAAAAGCGGTCGCCAGGGCCAAGGCAGCCGAAAAGGCGGTGCCGGCGCGCCAGGGCGAGGAAAATCTGCGCGGCACCATCGAGCGCGAGAAAACCATGCTGAAGTACAAGGACTGCAAGTGGACCGACGAGATGGGCAAGTACACCTACGAATGCGTCAAGAGAAATGACGGGTTCGGCGTGCACTGGTGCCACGACGAGGCGCTGCAGACCCTGTGTCCGCAGCCGGGGGGCACGAAGGGCTGATCCGCGCTGTATGAAACGGGGAAAGGCCGCGCCGATCGCGGCCTTTTTTACATCCGGTACAGCAGCGCGTGGATTTCTTCACGCTTGGGCAGTGTTTTCGCGGACAGGCGCAGATAGCGAATGCCGAGCGACCGCAGGTAGTCCGCCTTGGTCGCGTCGGTCGCGTGCCCTTCGGGGCCGATCAGGTCGATGGCCGCCACAACGGACATTGCCGGATTGCACACCACAAGATCGACGCTGCCTCGCGCCGATGCAGCGTCGCCTGCGCTGTTTGCCGCAAGTGCCGCCAGCTGCACGTGGACGAAGACATGGTGATCCTTCAGCCCCGTCTTAAACAGGTAATAGCCCAGTTTTACCGCAGCGCCCAGAAAAGGATCGCGCCGTACCGGCGCGGTTACTGCCGGAGCATCCGGCGTAGCCGCCGAAGCCCGCGTAGTTGCGACGGCGCCATCGGCTGCGACTGCACCGCTGCGATAGGCGGCGATGAATTGCTCCAGCGAGTTGGGGCCATCGCCACGCGATTTCTTCGAGGACCGGGAATCCAGGCTGTCGGTCTGGACGATATCCTGGTAGAGCTTGAACCAGAAGAACAGCGCGATGCCGCCGATCACGACTGCCGCCAGAACGCCGAGGTAGGCCATCGTCTAGTCTGCTACCTTGCCGGGCTGGTCCGTTGCCGGCGCGAGCTGATGCAACAGGCTCGATTCGCGGCTGTAAAAGCCTTCGGTGTGGAAGGTCTCGGGAAACTTGTAGAACTCGTAGTCGAGGTGATGGCAGAGCTCGTGCAGCAGCGTGCGCAGGAAGCTCTTGTACGCCACCACGCGCTTGTGCTTGGCGGTGCGCATCCATAGCTGGATTTTCGCCGTCTTGCCGTCTTCCTCGGGAAGGTACAGGCCATGCAGTTCGCCCCAGTCGTCGCTTGGCCGCACCGCCAGCACCTGGATGCGCAGCGGCGGCACTTTGAGTTGGGCGATGATGCCGTCGGCAATCTGCTGCGACAGCGACTGCACGGTATTGCGGTCCTCAGACATCAGCGCATTCACGAGCGACTGCGCGGCCGGGCGCAACCGCAGCGGATCCGGCAGCCGGATCGCGGTGATCGCGTCGCTCTGCCGGTAGACACTCTGCTTTTTCGCCGAGAGGCGGTTGTAATATTCGAAGACCATACGCCCACCTCAGCCTCCCTCAGGGAGGGGGAGAGGGTAGGGGTGAGGTGGTGGGTGGTCAGTCAATGTAGCGCACACGGTCACCGAGGGCGGCGGCATCCCAGAACTTGAGCTTCTCGCCGCCTTTCACTCTGGCCTCGGCCTCCGCCTCCTTTTTCCTGACCAGCTCGAGCTGTGCGGCGACTTGCTCCGCCTCCGCCAGCGGTACGGCTACCACGCCATCGCGGTCGCCGACCACAATGTCCCCGGGACCGATCGCTACGCCGCCGCAGGTCACGCCCATGTTGACTTCTCCGGGGCCGTGCTTGAACGCCGAATTCGGCTTGATGCCGCGGGCGAATACCGGGATGCCGACCTTGAGCAGGCCGGCTACGTCGCGCACCAGACCGTCGCACACGATCGCCGCCACGCCGATTTTCTTCGCCCAGAAGGCCCACAGATCGCCGACGGTCGCCGCGGTATCGTCGCCGCTGGTGGCGATCACGATGACGTCGCCCTTTTTCGCGAAATCGAGTATCGCCATCGCGGCCAGGTTGTCCATCTGCCCGCAGAACGCCGTGATCGCCGGTCCGTGGAACGTCATGGCCGGCATGAGCGGCTTGATTTCGAAATCCAGGCAACCCTCGCCGTTATAGGCATCGCTGACGAACCCGGTGGGCATGCCATCGAACGACTTCAGCAGCGCCTTGGGTGGCCGCTCGATGTTGCGCCGGATGGTGAGCATGACTGGATCGCCGATCATTCCTCTGTATCCCCTGTCGATTTCTTCCGCGGGTTACTCGTTTGGTCGATTGACGTTGGACTGCGGCACGACGTCGAGCAACTCCAGTTCGATTACCAGCGCGGCGTCGCGCGGAATGCCCTCCGGCGGGTTCTGTCTGGAACTGGCAAAACCGAGTTTGGGGGGGATGATGAGCGTGCGGCGCGCGCCGACCTTCATGCCCTCCATGCCTTTCTCCATCCCGGGCAACGCGCGCTTGTAGCCGTAAACGAACGTGACCGGCCCGCCTTTGTCGTCGGAGTTGATGAATTGCGCGCCTTTTCGATCCGCGGCCTGCTCGTCGTATATCCATCCGGCGTAGCTGATGGTTGCAAACCAGCCACGGCGGACTTCGGCGCCGTCCCCGGGAGTATGCTCGATGACCTCGAGTTCCGTCGGGGCGGAATACCCAGGTGCCGACGCCATGGTCATACTGAGACACAGCAACGCAATACCCGCGGTGTCGCGGGCGATTCGGCGGGCGGTCGGACGCAAATCGGACATGGTGCCTCGGGATGGAAGTGGCGCTAGTCTATCGAAATCTGCAGGTGGCTTGTGCGGAAGCCGCCCTGACCGGCATTGATAAATTTATCGGTACGTTCGCCGCCGAACCCATACGGCCAGGCGTTAACCGCCAGGGACGCCAAGGACGCGAGGGAAGCCAAATGCAAGAATCAAGTGAGCGTTCAAACCCCGTGCAAATAGCTGCGTTGCGACTGGTCCGTAAGCCTGACTCAGCCTCGCCTTGACGCTATTGCCTTTCCTTGGTGTCCCTGGCGGTGGATGGGTAATTGGTGAGCTTGAAGGGACTGTGCTCGGCAAGTTCGTCGACGTAGTGCTCGATGCCGCGAGTCTCCCTTTGCAGGAACTTTGCCACCGCTTCGGCGAACTCGGGCCGCGCCAGCCAATGCGCCGACACCGTGCGCACGGGCAGCAGTCCGCGCGCGAGCTTGTGCTCGCCCTGTGCGCCGCCCTCGAACAACGCGATCCTGTTGGCGATGCAGAATTCGATGGCCTGGTAGTAGCAGGTTTCGAAGTGCAGGCCGGAGTGGAATTCCGTCGCGCCCCAGTAACGGCCGTACAGCGCCGACGGGCTGATGATGTGGAATGTGGCCGCCACGGGCCGGGAGTTGCGGTAACCAAGTATCAGAAGCAGGTTCTCGGGCGTGGTTGCGGCCAGGCGCAGGAAGAACTCGAGGTTCAAGTAAGGCGTGGAGTGGTGGCTGCGATAGGTGCGGTTGTAGCACTCGACGAAGAAACGCCACTCTTCCAGACTGGCCTCGGCGCCGCGGATCCAGCGGAAGCTGATTCCGGCATCGCGCACGCGGCGCCGCTCCTGCCTGATTTTCTTGCGCTTCTCGTGGTTCATGCGCGAGACGAAATCGTCGAAGTCGGCGAAGCCCTGGTTGCACCAGTGGAACTGCACAGTGGCGCGCAGCATCATCCCGGCCGATTCCAGTATTGCGGCCTCGGGCGCGCGCGGAAACAGGCAGTGCAGCGATGACAGTCCGCTGTCGCGGGCAAATGCCAGCGCGGCGTTGGCGAGAATTTCCCGGTCGGCGTCGGATTGCGCCAGCAGGCGCGGGCCGGTGACCGGGGTAAACGGCACCGCGCACAGGAGTTTCGGATAGTAGTCCAGGCCGTGACGCTGGTAGGCGTCGGCCCAGGCCCAGTCGAAAACATACTCGCCGTAGGAATGGGATTTGAGATACAGCGGCATCGCGCCGGCGAGCACGCCGTTTTTCCAAAGCGTGAGGTAGCACGGTGCCCAGCCGGCGTCGGCGCCGGCGCAGCCGGTCTCGTGCAGCGCGTGCAGAAAAGCGTGGGAGAGCAGCGGATGGCCCTCGGCCAGCGTGTCCCACTCGGAAGCGGCGACCGTCGCCAGCGAATCGAGGATGTGAATGCCGTTGCGCGTTTTCATTTTGCGAATGAGCGGATGATATAGTAGAGCCATGCGCATCGCGATTGGCCAGATCAACTGTACGGTCGGAGATATCTCCGGCAACGCGCGAAAAATCCTCGACTATGCGGACCGCGCCAAAGCGGGCGGCGCCGATCTTCTGCTCACCCCGGAACTCTCCCTGTGCGGATACCCGCCGGAAGACCTGCTGCTGCGCGAGGATTTCCGCGCCGCCTGCGAGCGGATGCTGGCCGACATGGCCGCCAAAATCCGCGGCATCAGCGTGATCGTAGGCCACCCCCACCGCGTGGACGGCAAGCGCTATAACGCCGCCTCTGTCCTGCAGGATGGACGCATTGTCGCCACCTACCACAAGCAGGATCTGCCCAACTACACGGTGTTCGACGAGGAGCGTTACTTCGAGTCGGACGCCGGGGCCTGTGTGGTCGACATCGGGGGCGTGCGCCTGGGGGTCAACATCTGCGAGGATGTGTGGGGTGCGGAAGGCGCGAGCATTGCGCGCGTGTCGCCGAACGTGGACGGCGTCAACGTCGGCATCAACATCTGCGCCGACATCTGGGAGCCGGAGGCGCCGAAGCTGGCGCGCGCAGCCGGGGCACAGGTGCTGCTGGTGCTCAACGCGTCGCCTTTTCACATCAACAAGCTCAGGACGCGCTACGAGGTGGTACGCGAACGCACTGCCGAAACCGGTATGCCGGTGGTGTTCTGCAATCTGGTGGGCGGACAGGACGAACTGGTTTTCGACGGCGCCTCCTTCGTCATGGACGCGCGCGGCAAGCTTACCCATCAGTTGCCCGCGTTCGAGGAACATCTCGCTTTCGTTGACATCGAAGGCGCTCGCCCGGTTCCGGGACAGATCGTGCCGGAGCCCTCGACCGACGCGAGCATATACAAGGCACTGTGCCTTGGCGTACGCGATTACCTCGGCAAGAACGGCTTCCCAGGCGCACTGCTGGGTCTCTCCGGAGGAATCGACTCGGCGCTCACGCTGTGCATCGCGGCGGATGCGCTCGGCCCGGATAAGGTGCACGCCGTGATGATGCCTTCGCAATTCACCGCCGACATGAGCGTCGAAGACTCGCGGGCAATGGTCAAGGCCCTGGGCGTGCGCTACAGCGAGATCGCCATCAAGCCGGTGTTCGACGCATACATGGGCGCGCTCACGCCGGCGTTCGCCGGTCGTCCATTCGATACCGCCGAGGAGAACCTGCAGTCACGAATCCGCGGCACGCTGCTTATGGCGCTGTCGAACAAGTTCGGCTCGATCGTTCTGACCACCGGCAACAAGAGCGAGATGAGCACTGGCTACGCCACGCTCTACGGCGACATGGCCGGCGGTTTCGCGGTGCTCAAGGACCTCACCAAGAAATACGTTTACCGGCTGTCGCGCTATCGCAATACGCCGTCTCCGGTCATCCCGGAGCGCGTGATCAACAGGGCGCCGAGCGCGGAGCTGCGCCCCGGCCAGGTGGACCAGGACAGCCTGCCGCCCTACGATGTGCTCGACGCGATCGTCGAGCGCTACGTCGAGATGGACATGAGCATTGCCGAAATCATTGCCGAGGGCTTCAAGCACGCAGACGTCGAACGCGTGGTCAGACTGGTGCACCTCAGCGAATACAAACGGCGCCAGGCGCCGATCGGAATCCGCATCACGCCACGCGGCTTTGGCAAGGACTGGCGTTTCCCGATCACCAACAAGTACCGTGGCGGAATGTGATCCACGGAGGGCCGGAGCCTTTCCGGATTCCTCAATTGGAGTCTATACTTGCCGTCCACGAGCCGAGGCTGCGCACGGGTCCGGAGTTACGAGGGAGTGGTCATGAAAAAAATCGAAGCGGTGGTTAAGCCATTCAAGCTGGACGAAGTGCGCGAAGCGCTGTCGGAGATCGGGGTCACCGGGTTGACGGTGACCGAGGTCAAGGGCTTCGGCCGGCAGAAAGGCCATACCGAGCTCTATCGCGGGGCGGAGTACGTGGTGGACTTCCTGCCCAAGGTGAAGGTCGAGGTGGTGGTGGCGGACAAGCTCGCGGATCGGGCGCTCGAAGCGATCGTCAAATCTGCCCGCACCGGCAAGATCGGCGACGGAAAGATCTTTGTCACCACGGTTGAGCAGGTCATCCGCATCCGCACCGGGGAGACCGACGAAGCGGCGGTATGAAGCGGTGACGGGTGACGAGTGACGGGTGACATGGGGCGATAGGCGTGAGGCGATGAATAGGTGCACTTGACCTATGTAATTTCCCAAGCCACCCCTGGTGTTCCCCATGACGATCCGGTTCGGGACACACCACCATCGATCAGCGGATGCACCTGATGTAGTCTTCTCTCATGGCACGCCCCTTCGTATCGAATTCCCGATGAACGCGGGGCGCGATCGCTCTCTTTAATATTCCTCATACGGCGAGGTGTTCTGCGATTTTGCGCTCACCCCTCGTCCCCCTATCTTCCCTTCGCCTTGAGCAACACCACAACCGCGCCGCTGCCACCATCCTCGGCGCGGGCCTGGACAAATGCCAGCACTTCGTCGCGCTGCGCCAGCCAGTTTCCCACTTTTCGTTTCAGCACCGGTTCGCGATTCTCCGAGCGCAGGCCCTTGCCGTGCACGATGCGCACACAGCGCAGGCCTTTGGCCAGGGTTTCGTTGAGGAACGCCACCAGCAACTGGCGCGCTTCCTCGCTGCGCAGGCCATGCAGGTCGAGTTGGTCCTGCGTCACCCAATGGCCGCGACGCAGCTTGCGCAGGACCATGTTCGACAGCCCGTCGCGCAGGAACACCAGCTCGTCGCCGGTCTCCAGCCCGACTTCGAACGGAATGCGATCGGAAAGACTGTCCTGCAGGACCTGTTCGTCGTCGCGCAGCCGCTGCGCCGGAACTGGCCTGGCGCGTTGGCGGCGCAGCGTGGCCTTCCCGGGGTCGGGAATCGGTGCGACGTCCTTCAACGCTTCGCGCAGCAACGCCTCGTCGTCCGCGGGTTCCTCAGCCGGTGGTTCCGGTGTGACGGGTCGCTTCGCCATTTGATTTCAAAACCCATTTTTGTCACAGAGGTCACAGAGGACACAGAGAAAAGGCAAGAGCAAAGAAATGCCGGGGTTAGAACCTTTCATTGACTAATGATCCATCACAGTAACTCACGAACGGTCTCTTGGTTCTTAGCCTCAATTCTCTTTTCTTGTTTTTCCTCTGTGTCCTCTGTGGCGAGTAGGTTTTTAGTGGCCCAGTTCTTCCAGAAATTTCTCGGCGTCGAGTGCGGCCATGCAGCCGCTGCCGGCGCTGGTGACGGCCTGGCGATAGACATGGTCCTGCACGTCGCCGGCCGCGAACACGCCGGGCACGCTGGTGGCGGTGGAGTTGCCCTCGCTGCCGCCGTGAGTGACGATGTAGCCGTTCACCATCTCGACCTGGCCCTGGAAGATCTGCGTGTTCGGGGTGTGGCCGATGGCGATGAAAACCCCGTGCAACGGCAACTCCCTGGCTTTGTCGCCGTGCGTGGGCTTGATGCGCACACCGTGCACTCCCTTCCTGTCGCCGAGCACTTCGTCCAGCGTATGGTTCCACTCGATCTTCACGTTTCCGGACTTGGCCTTTTCCATCAGGCGGTCGATCAGGATCGCCTCGGCGCGGAATTTGTCGCGACGGTGCACCACCGTCACATTCTTGGCAATGTTGGATAGGTACAGCGCTTCCTCGACGGCGGTGTTGCCGCCGCCGACCACCGCTACATCCTGTCCCTTGTAGAAGAAACCGTCGCAGGTTGCGCACGCCGATACGCCCTTGCCCATGTACGCCTGCTCCGAGGGCAGACCGAGGTACTTCGCCGAAGCACCGGTTGCGATGATCAGCGCGTCACAAGTATAGAGGGCCTGATCGCCGGTCAATTGAAATGGACGATGGCCCAACTTCACAGAATGAATGTGGTCGAAAATGATCTCGGTGTCGAAGCGTTCCGCGTGCTTGTGGAAGCGTTCCATGAGTTCCGGCCCCTGTACGCCCATGACGTCGGCGGGCCAGTTGTCCACGTCGGTGGTGGTCATGAGTTGCCCGCCCTGAGCGAGGCCGGTGACCAGGACCGGCTTGAGGTTGGCGCGCGCCGCATAGATCGCAGCGGTGTAGCCGGCCGGTCCGGAACCCAGAATGAGTAATCGGGAATGCTTTGTTGATTGAGCCATGACAGCGTTAAATCGGGGTAAAGGCAAAAATAGCAAGACTGTAACAGCCGCGCGAAGCTGGTGTCCACGCGTGCAAAATGGGATGCGTCGAGGCCGCAGCCCTGGGATATAATTCTTTGAAACTGAAAAGGTAATTTGCTTGCGAACACTTTCGGCGTCAAAATCCGCAACCCATAAGCCGCCGCGCAAGCCGCTGCCACCGAAGATCGCCGCCCTGCTGCGGGAGTCTTGGTGGCTGCTCCTGGTCGGCGCGGCGCTCTATCTGGTTCTCATCCTCTTCACCTACAGCAAGTCCGATCCGGCCTGGTCGCACCAGGCGACCGCCTCGGTGGTCGCCAACGCCGGAGGCAAGGCCGGCGCGTGGACGGCCGACATCCTGCTCTATGTATTCGGGCTGTCGGCGTGGTGGTGGGTGTTCTTCCTGCTCGCTGGCGTGGTCTGGGGCTATAACCGCCTCGACGCACCGGAAATGGATCGCCGCTCCCTGGTCGTCGCGTGCAGCGGTTTCCTGCTCTTGATCGCCGGCAGCAGTGCGCTCGAGTCGCTGCGCCTGTACAGGCTGCACGTGTCGTTGCCGCACGCGCCGGGAGGCGTGCTCGGCGACCTGGTGAGCGGATTTCTCTCGAAGGGGTTCGGCTTTACCGGCAGTACCCTGCTGCTGCTGCTGCTGTGCGGGGTGGGGCTGTCTCTCTGCACCGGCATGTCCTGGGTCGCGTTCATCGAGAAGCTCGGCGCGGCGATCGAGGGCGCCTACACCTTCCTGGTGGAGAAATGGCAGACCCGCCAGGACAAGAAGGCCGGCGAGCAGGCCGTGGTCGAGCGCGAAGAGCTGGTGGAAGTCGAGCGCAAGCGCTTCGAAGAACACGACCCGATCCGCATCGAGTCTCCCCGGATCGCGATCCCCAAGTCCGACCGCGTCATCAAGGAAAAGCAGAAGCCGCTGTTCGAAGACCTGCCGGATTCCCCGCTGCCCCCTTTGCACCTGCTCGATGAGCCGCCCGCCGACCTGGAATTGCTGTCTGCCGAGACGCTGGAGTACACCTCCAGGCTGATCGAGAAGAAGCTCGGCGACTTCGACATCGAGGTGAACGTGGTGGCCGCGCAACCGGGCCCGGTGATCACGCGCTACGAAATCGAGCCGGCGGTAGGCGTGAAGGGCAGCCAGATCATCAATTTGGTGAAGGATCTGGCGCGCGCGTTATCGGTGGTGAGCGTACGTGTAGTCGAAACCATTCCCGGCAAATCATGCATGGGACTGGAGATCCCCAACCCCAAAAGGCAGGTGGTGCGGCTCTCGGAGATCCTCAGTTCGAAGGTGTACGCCGAGATGGGTTCGGCGCTCACGCTGGCACTGGGCAAGGACATCGCCGGCAATCCGGTCGTCGCAGACCTCGGCAGAATGCCGCACCTGCTCGTTGCGGGCACCACCGGGTCGGGCAAGTCGGTGGCGCTCAACGCCATGATCCTTTCTCTGGTGTACAAGGCGCCTGCGAAAGATGTACGGCTGATCCTGGTGGACCCGAAGATGCTCGAACTGTCGGTGTACGAAGGCATTCCGCATCTGCTGGCGCCGGTAGTTACCGACATGAAGCAGGCCGCGCACGCGCTCAACTGGTGCGTCGGTGAAATGGACCGCCGCTACAGGCTGATGTCCACGCTGGGCGTGCGCAATCTGTCTGGATTCAACCAGAAGATCAAGGAAGCGGAAAAGGCCGGCAGGCCGCTGACCAATCCGTTCACGATCACGCCGGAAACTCCCGAGCCGCTGACGGAGCTGCCCCTGATCGTAGTGGTCATCGACGAGCTCGCCGACCTGATGATGGTCGTAGGCAAGAAAGTCGAAGAGCTGATTGCGCGCCTGGCGCAGAAAGCCCGCGCAGCCGGCGTACACCTCATTCTTGCGACCCAGCGGCCGTCGGTGGACGTCATCACCGGTTTGATCAAGGCAAATATTCCGACCCGGGTCGCGTTCCAGGTTTCGAGCAAGGTCGACTCGCGCACCATTCTCGACCAGATGGGCGCGGAACAGCTCCTCGGACAGGGCGACATGCTATATCTGCCCCCGGGCACCGGCTATCCGCACCGGGTGCACGGCGCGTTCGTCGCCGACCAGGAAGTGCACAAAGTGGTGGAGTACCTGAAAGCGCGCGGTCAACCGCAGTACATCGACGACGTTCTGGAAGGGGGCGAGACCGACGCCGAAGAAGGCGCTGCGGCGGGCGATGCG
>JACXTT010005921.1_pt1 | contig 17633 bp, 15 predicted proteins | sample 9270951 | NCBI WGS metagenome assembly JACXTT01 (sample SAMN15532306, study PRJNA645909) | rock metagenome | isolation source: weathered quartz diorite | place: Puerto Rico | collected 2017-06-21 | reverse complement strand
GTGCCCGGGCGCCACCTCGTCCTCCTTGAGGACGCTCACCGACCCATCCACCTCGAGCACCGCCGAGCGCACATCCTCCACCGTCTCCACCCCGTGCTCCCGGAGCGACCGGAGGAGGTCCTCCCGTGTAATCCCTTCGCGAACCAGGTTCGGTGTGAGGATCTGACCGTGCCGGATGAGGATCGTGGGGGTGCCCTCGACCAGCTGCTCGGTCTTCTTGCTGTGCCGCACCACCCAGGAAACGAGGAAGTTCGCGGCGAAGAGCGTGCACGCCGCGACCAGGCCTCCGGCCACGGACGTGTCGGGTCCCGTCATGGCGTTCTGCACGGCGTTGGCGAGGAGGAGCAGAAGGAGGAAATCGAAGGGGGTCAATTGTCCGACCTGGCGCTTCCCCGTGAGGCGTAGCCCCAGGAGAAGCGCCAAGTAGACAATGGCGGTGCGAACTACGATATCGATCAGCGTGCTACCGCTCGTGAGCGGCACTCGCCGGTGAGACGATCAGCGCTCGACGACCATGATCGGCCGATCAACGCGGAGCGAAACCTTGGCTCCCTCGGGGATCTCCAGCTCGTGCCCCTTTGCCATCAGGACCGCGCCGGTACCCGCGGCGGTTCCCGCGACCGCACCGATGATGGTGCTCTTGGTGCTGCCGCCCGCGACCTTGCCGATCACGCCGCCGACGACCGCGCCGCCGCCGATGAGGAGCTTGTCGCGCGTGCCGGTGCCCTTCGCGACCATCTTTCCCTCTGCGTTGTTGATCGTGGCATGGAGCGTCTTGGGCCCGTCCACGGTCTCGAGGCTGTTGAAGTCGAGCGCGATGGACGCGCGGTCCTCCTGCCCCTTCCCCCTGGACGCGCGCTTGAGATCGGCGATCGAGCCGGTCACACGCGATCCGGCCTCCGCAACCACCTTGTCTCCGACGACGAGCGGCGCGGCGAGCTTCGCCTCCACTTTATCGCCAACGTTCGAGGTGCGGGTGTCGACCGGCGTCACCATTTCCACGTCGAAGTTCGTCCCCGCGGGGATCTCGACGGTGTGGTGCTCCGCATACGTCGCCTGCGATCCGGATTCCTTCGAGGAGCCGGAGCCTTTGCTTGTGTGCGCCGACTTCGTGCCCTTCATGGCGCCCTTGCCGTGGTTGTCCGGAAGGGTTGCTCCCTGAGCGCCGGGCTGCGCCTGCGGCGAAGTCTGGTCCAGCGCCGTGCCCTGGCTCACCTGGGTCGTGTCGCCCGTCGAGGACATGTCTGTCTGGGCGCTCTTCTGGCACGCGGAGACCACGAAGGCCATCAGGGACGCCAGCGCGATCGTGCCGAGGATTCTCGAGGGTCTCATCAGGGTCACCGTCCTTTTGTTAGTAGATGAAGTTGTACGTGAACCCACCCATGATCTTGAGCTGGTTGACGTTGGACACGAACGCATACTTCACCTCGCCGAAGATCCCCAGATTCGGCATGACTTGATTCTTGATTCCGCCCTGAAGGTTCAACCCAAGCTTGGTGTCGGTGTGCTTCTGGAATCCCGCAGGGGCGAGCGGATCATCCGACTTCACGAAGTGAAGGCCCAGCCCGCCTCCCGCATACGGCGTCACCCGCCCGCCCTGCACGGGAAAGTCGAGGTTCACGTCGCTTGCCACCGTGAAATCGCTGACGTCCACGCCGCTCACGCCCACCTTCCAGTACTCGGCGAGCGGCATGATGTGGACGTTCTTGACGAACTCACCGCAATCGATGTGGAGGCCAAGCGCCACCGTGCTGCTCGCGCCTTCAGGATCGACGAATCCGATCCGTGCGCCCATTCCCTGGAACCCGAGTCCGTGGCCTTCCGCCGGGGCGCCCGCCTGTGCCTGGGCGCCACACAGAGCAAGGCTTGCTGCGACGAAGAGCGTACCGAGAAGCCAAACGTGTCGACTCATCGCGGAAACCCCCTCGCTGGTCCAATTGCGGCGCGGGTCATCCCGGGCCGGAACTCACGTGCAGCTTTTTCCGCAGCGAACGTATCCTAGAGACGCGGCGTTCTCAACTAGACAAATGGGACCGCGGCACCCCTGCCGGCGGGGGCGCGGTCAGAACAGCGGTCACAACATGAGGCGCAGGCCGCCGTGGAAGGCCAGTCCGTCGAAATCCACTTCCTCGCGCACATTCTGCCCGATGGTCGGGTCGAAGAACTGCGCTTTCGGAGTGCTCGCGTTCCAAACGGCTTCGCCGTACAGCCCGGTCGTGGGCCCGACGTTCAAGTTTACGCCCCCGAACACCTGCGCGCCGAAGCCATCGTAGTCGTTCTGGAAATCGACTCCCGAACTGTCGGTCCCGGAGATGCTGAGCCATTCCCAGCCCACTCCCCCTCCGACATAGGGCTGTAACTGCGCCGACACGGGAATCCGGACCCGCAACGTGCCCATCACGGGAACGAGGTCCGTGTTGATGGACTGGGTCTGCACGACCTGCCGGAAGTGTGTCCCGTCCGGAAGATTGCCCTCCCGGACGAACTGATCACCGCCGGTCGCGCGGTGGTACCAGGACACCTGGACTCCGAGATCGATCTGCTCGGCCAGGACCGATCCCACACCGCCGTTCACGTAGATGCCGTGACCGGGCTGATTCGAGGGATCGAACGAGCCCGCGCCCAGCATCGCGAAATACTGGGGCTGGGTGCGGTACCCGTAGTCGTAGGGGTCGCGCCAGCGGTCGCGAGGCCTGCGATGGCGGATCGGGCCGCTGCTCGAGAAGAGCATGTTGTCGTGAGTGGAATTATTGAGCTGCGACGCGCCCGAGCCCACGAGACTCGGGGTGAAGTCGAGCTGAGACGCGGACGCACTGCTCGCCGCGAGGGCAAGCGCTACCACGGCTACAAAGCGACGCATGTTCCTCCTCCTCCTCATCGGGGCCGCTCTATCACCATGTTCCTTATCAGCAGCCGCTGTGCCACAAATCATCGTATTGTTTTCCATCAGCTTACGGCGGTTTCTCCCGTACTCCTGGGGACGATCTGAGGCCCCCGATCTACATAGGTGTCGTAATCCGTCCACACTCCCCGCTCCCCGGTTGGACCCTGTTCGGGCCGCGACGGTTTGACCCTCGCTCCCGCCCCGGATACGATCCGCCGCCATGCACCGCATTCCCTCCGTCGTGGGCGCGTTCCTGGTCGCTCTTGGTGGACTCATCGCGGCCGGACCGCCGGCGAGCGCACAGCCCGCGGAGTTCGTCGCCTCCTATCAGGCGCTCTATGAGGATCTCGAAGCCCTGGTCGCCCGCAGTCTCCTGCCGTCATTTCCCATCCACACACGTCCGCTCGCGCGCAACGATATCGCCCGGGCGCTCCTGGACGCGCGTGCGAAAGACCCCTCCATCGAATCGGATCTGCATTACATGCGCCTGGAGCGCGAGCTCAGGCGTGAGATCGAGGACCTGGGCACGCCGCCCCGAGAGAAGGAAACGGGGCCACTCCTCGATGTGGGCGGAAGGGAGGAGCGCTTCCGCGTCGCGATGGCGGGACACGTGCGGGGAGACTTCGAGGACAAGCGCGCGATTCATTACCGCCTCCTCGACGAAACCTCGCTCGCCGCGCGATTGGGGCTAGAGCTCTGGCCGGGGTTCGGCGCATACGAGGAGCTGGGGATCACGCGCATCCGCGGGCAGCGCGAGTTCATCGACGCGATCGCGCAGCACACCGATCTCGAGGCCACCGTGCTGCGCGGCGAGATCACGGGACGCATCAGGGGGATCACCGGCGCGGTCGGATACGACAGCTTTCGCTGGGGTCCAGGCCGTCGCGGGACGCTGCTCCTCTCCGATGCCGCCGGTCCCATGGGGTTTCTGATGCTGCAGGGGAGCGTGAAGGGGAAGGTCGGCATCACCGTGACCGGGCTCAACGCGGTCATCTCGATGGTCGATCATCGGTACATGGCGGCGCACCGCGTCGAGATGGAGATCGCGCCGCACTGGAACTTCGGGATCGCGGAGGCGGTGCGCTATTCGTCGGATGGCCTGGATCTTCTCTACGCCACGGGCCTTCTACCCTACACGGTCGTCGAGCGCATCCGGATTCGCGAGGCTTCCAGCGACTCCTTGCGGGCGCTGGAGCGCGCGAACAACATGGCTTCGGCCGACATGTCATATCGAGCCCTGCGCGCGCTGACTCTTTATGGCGAGCTTCTCGTGGACGATTACGCGACCAAGAACTCGAGCATGCCGAACCGGATCGGCTACCAGCTCGGATTCCGGAGCGATCGGCCCTGGGGCGCGAGCGCGGTGCACCTCCTGGGCGAGTACACGCGCGTTCGGAACTTCACGTACAGCGTCTACTACGGAGCGGACTTCATTTACCGCAACCGGCCGTTGGGGTACTCCCTGGGTCCGGACGCGGAGAATGTGTTCCTGGAGGCGGCATTCGACGTGTCGCGTGACTGGCAGCTCAAGTGGTCGGGAGATTTCACGAATCACGGGGAGGGGCGCCTGGGTGTGCCGTGGAGGCCTTCCATGGGTCGGGTCTCGACGGTTGGGTTGTCGGGAATCGTGGAGGAGCGGCACGAGGTGTGGGGAGATCTGCGCTGGCTGCCCCGGGATGATGTGGACTTGAGCGTTGGTTTTGGATTCCGGCGTTTGCGGAATGAGGGAAATGTCTCGGGCTTGGACCGCGAGTCCTGGCTGGCGCGGTTCGCGGCCGATCTGAGGTACTAGCTCCTCCTAGAGCGCCGCCGCCCGATCCATCAGGAGCTTTCGCTCGCGCTTGTTTCTCGTCAACGAGGCGGCGTGCAGAAACTCCTTCCGTGCCTCCTCGACCCGTCCGAGCTTGATCAGGAAATCCCCGCGCACGCTCGGCAGCAGGTGATAGCTCTCCAGCGCGGGCTCCTCCACCAGCGAGTCCACGATCTCGAGGCCGGCCCGGGGACCAAACGCCATTGCCACCGCCACCGCCCGGTTCAGCTCCACGATGGGGGACGGGGTGAGCTGCCCCAGCGCGTCATAGAGCGCCACGATGCGCTCCCAGTCCGTCTCCTCGGGCGTCCGCGCGCGGGCATGGCAGGCGGCGATCGCCGCCTGGAGCCCGTACGGGCCGAGCGCGTCCCCCGAGGCCGCGTGCAGGGCTTCCGCGCGCTCGAGCGCATGGAGGCCGCGCCGGATCAGGATCTGATCCCACATCGCTCGATTCTGTTCGAACAGCAGGATCGGTTCGCCTGACGGCCCGACACGTGCCCGCATGCGCGAGGCCTGAAGCTCCATCAGCGCCGTGAGCCCGTGCACCTCCGGCTCCAGGGGCGTCAGCTCCGCGAGGATCCGTCCCAGACGCAATGCGTCCTCGCAGAGCGCGGGCCGGAGCCAGTCATCGCCCGCGGTCGCGGAGTACCCCTCGTTGAAGACGAGGTAGATCACTTCGAGCACCGAGGAGAGCCGGGCGGCGAGATCGGCCCCGCGCGGAATCTCGAACGGAACGTGCGCCTCGGCCAGCGTCCGTTTGGCACGCACGATTCGCTGCGCCACCGTGACTTCGGAAACGAGGAACGCGCGCGCGATCTCCTCGGTGGTGAGACCGCCCAAAAGACGCAGGGTCAACGCGACGCGCGCTTCGGTGGACAGCACGGGGTGGCACGCGACGAACACCAGCCCCAGGAGGTCGTCTCCGACGGGATCATCGATCGCCTCATCGAGCCGGGACTCCGCGTGCTCCCGCCATGCGTCCATCTCCTGTCCCAGCTCCTCGTGCTTCCGCTCCACGCGCTTTCTCTTCCGGAGCAAGTCGATCGCGCGACGTTTCGCGGTCGCCATGAGCCAGGCGCCCGGATTCTCCGGGACGCCCGACTCCGGCCAGCGTTCCAGCGCGACGACGAGCGCGTCGTGGGCGAGATCCTCGGCGAGTCCCACGTCTCCCACCAGGCGCGCGAGCCCGGCGATGAGCTTGGCCGACTCGATCCTCCAGACCGCGTCGATCGCGCGATTTGTTTCAGGTACGGCCACCGCCGTCCGCCGCCTCTACCGCTTCGCGCCGATCTGCCGGCGCAGGCGCTCTTCCCGCTCGCGCAGCTCCGGCGTGAACTCCTCGCCGAAATCTTCGTTCTCGAACACCCGGCGGATCTCCACCTCGGTCCCGCCGTCGAACGGAGCGCGCTTGAGCCACTCGATCGCCTCTTCCTTGGACTTCACCTGCCAGAGCCAGAAGCCCGCGACCAACTCCTTCGTCTCGGCGAAGGGCCCGTCGATGACGGTGCGCTTCTTTCCGTCGAAGCGAACGCGTGCGCCCTTCGAGCTGGCCTGGAGCCCCTCGCCGGCGAGCATCACGCCCGCCTTCACCAGCTCTTCATTGAACCTGCCCATCTCCTCGAGGATCTTCTTGTCCGGGAGGATGCCGGCTTCCGAATCCTTGTTGGCCTTGACGATCACCATGAATCGCATGGTCGTATCTCCTTCTCCTTGGTGCTCTCCGCCGGGCCGCCGCGACCCCCGTGGCCGGGCTCGGTCCCTGGCTTCATCCTGACGACGAACGAGGGTGCTGCGAATCGACATCCCGGGGGTGAAATTTTTTGGGGCCCGAATCGGGGCTTGGGGGGCTACTCCGGGGCGCTCCGGAGCGGAACGAAGATGCTTCGGTCGGACTCGCCTCGGCCCTCCGCCCTGGCACGCGCCTCCTCCCAGAAGACCTCCTGGGCGCGAACGGGATGCCTCCGGCTCGCCCGCTTCGCCAGCGTGCCGTCCGACTTGAGTTCCCGCGCCTTCACGTTGTCGGCGAAGAGGACGTCCAGGATGTGCGCGAGCCGGGCTTTGTGCTCCGGCTCGATCACCGGGAAGACCAGCTCCACTCGGCGGTCGAGGTTCCGCGGCATCCAGTCCGCGCTTCCAAGGAACGTCTCCACGTCTCCGCCGTTCCGGAACTCGAAGATGCGGCTGTGCTCCAGGAAACGGTCCACGAGCGAGACCACGCGGATGTTCTCGCTGAGGCCCTTCGTCCCCGGGCGAAGCACGCACGCGCCCCGCACATTCAAGAGGACCCGCACGCCGGCCTGGGACGCCTCGTACAACGCGTCGATGATGGGCCGGTCCACGAGCGAGTTCATCTTCGCGCGGATCTGCCCCGGGTCCTCCGGGGTGGACTTCTCGATCTCGCGCCGGATGAGCTGAAGGAATCGCGACCGGAGGCCCAGGGGCGCCATCGCGATTCTCCGCCAGGGCAAGGGCTGGGAATAGCCGGTGACCACGTTGAAGAAGGCCGTCAGGTCGGCGCAGAGGTCCTCATTGGAGGTGAGCAGGCTCAGGTCGGAGTACTCGAGCACCGTGCGCTCGTTGTAATTCCCCGTCCCGAGATGGGCGTAGCGCTCGATCCCCGCCGGGCCCCGCCTCACGATGAGCAGGGTCTTGGCGTGCGTCTTCAGCCCGGCGAGTCCGTAGAGGACCTGGGCGCCCGCCTCCTCGAGTCTCCGCGCCCAGGCCACGTTTCGCTCCTCATCGAACCGTGCCTGAAGCTCGAGGAGCGCCGTGACCTGTTTTCCGTTCTCCGCGGCGCGCTCCAGCGCGCGCACGACCTCGGAGTTCGGCGCGGTGCGATAGAGCACCTGCTTGATCGCGAGCACGGATGGGTCTTCGGACGCGAGACGCAGGAGGCGCAGCACGGGCTCGAACGTCTCGTACGGATGAAACAGGAGGTAGTCGCGCTGCGCGATCGCTTCCCAGATCGCCTCTCCCGGAGGGACGTCCGGGACGGGCTGCGGTGGCCAGGCGACGGTGCGCGGCGCCGGCAGCGATGGGAGGCGCGCGAAATCGATCAAGAACCTGAGATCGAGCGGTCCGGGGGTTTGATAGACGCCTAGCCGGTCCAGCCCGAACGCGGCCATCAGGCGCTCCGTGATCTCGTCGCTCGTCGTGGATTCGATCTCGAGGCGCACGGGATCGCCGCTCCGGCGCTGCTTCAGCACCAGCTTCACCGCATCGACCAGGTCCTCCGCCTCCTGGTCGTCGGTCGCGAAGTCGGCATCGCGCGTGACGCGGAAGAGCACCGCTTCCTTGATTTCATGGCCTGGGAAAAGCTCCCCGAGGCGGGCCCGCACAACGCTCTCCAGGAGGACGAAGCGCGAGCCTCCCTTGCTTCCTACCTGGATCCAGCGGGCGTACTGTCGTGGGAGCTGGAGCAGCGCGAATCGCTCCCCCACGCCCTCGCGCGCGAGGCGGATCGCGAAGCACAGGCTGAGGTTCGTGACGTGCGGAAAGGGGACCTCCGGCTCGACCGCCGCCGGGGTCAGGATGGGCAGGATCTCGCGGGTGAAGAGGCGGTCCAGGAAGGCGAGCTCATTCGGCGACAGATCCTCGTCGCGCACGAACTGGACGCCGTTCTCCTGCAGGCTCGGCAGGATCTCGCGCTCGTAGGTCGTGTACGCCACGCGCACCATGCCGTGCGACCGCTGACCGATCTGCGCGAGCACCGAAGGAATGGACTCCTCCCCCTCGGGGCGGTCGTAGCCTGCCTCGATGGCCTCCCGCAGTCCGGAGACGCGCACCATGAAGAATTCGTCCAGATTGGAGAAGAAGATTCCCAGGAAGCGCAGCCGCTCGAGGGCGGGGAGTGCCTGGTCCTGAGCCTCCTCCAGCACGCGGCCGTTGAAGCCGAGCCAGGTGATGGCCCGGCTGAGAAAGCGAGGCTCGGCGGTGGAGCCGTTGCCCGAGCGCTCGTCGGTCACGCCACGCCCTCCCTCTTGGGAGCCGCCGCGCTCACGCAGTGACCTCGCGGAGCACCGGCTTCAGCCCGAACACCTCTTCGAAGAGTCCGCCCTTCTGGTCCAGGGTCAGGCGCTCGAGCGCGATGTCCTCCGCGGTCTCCACGTCGATCCGAAGCTCGCCCTCCTCCACGGTGATCCTGGGATTCTGGATCCGCTGCGCGTGCGCCTTGTCCAACGCGTCCGCCACGCGGATGATCGCACTGAGCCGATTCACGGTGAGGCGCGCCGCCCTTGGCAGCGCCGCGTAGGCCGGATGATCCGCCTGGGGCGTGCCCTTTCGGTGATAGCGCGCCACGTTCGCCACGATCTCGAGATCCATCTTGGAAAGCCCGAACACTTCCGAATTCACGAGGAGGTAGTAGGCGTGCCGGTGGTGTCCGCGCGCGGCGACATAATTCCCGATGTCGTGCACGATGGAAGCCACTTCCAGGAGGAGCCGCTCCCCCTCTCCCATGCCGTGCTGCGTGCGGGTCGCCTCGAAAATCGCGCGGGCGAGCGCCGCGGTGTGCAGGCCGTGGCGCTCTTCCGCATGGTATTTCCGCGCCAGGTTCAGCGCCGCCGCGATCGTCTGCTCCGGGAAGAAGATCGCGGAGCCGCTCTGGATGGAGCGTAATACTTGCAGGAGCAGGCCGTCCCGGATGCTGGCGCGCGCGACCAGGAGGCGGTCCACGGGATTCAGCTTGATCAGCTCCGCGTACACGAGAAAGGCCGGCACGAGCGACTCCGCCTCGGGCGTCGAGATCGAGTACGCGGCGGCCACGTCCGCCGCGGTCATTCCCAGAACCTTGTCCGCCAGCGCGCGAAGGTCCTTCGCCGACACCGCGGCCAGATCCCCCTCTCCCTGGAGTGCCCGTGCCGCGAACCGCGCTTCCGGCCCGATGGCGATCAGGTTCGCCACCTTCTCGAAGGGCAGCGTCCGCTTCACCTCGTTCATCATCTCCTTCACGTTGTGCTGGATGAGCCGCGTCATCGCCCGCTTGTCGCCGCTCTCCGCGCGCAGAAGCTCGCGCATGCGCAGCGTGCCCAGCTCATAGGTGAGGGAGCCCGCCACTTCCCCACCACGTACCAGCGCCCATTCCGTCCCTCCCCCGCCAAGCTCGAACATCAGGGAGTCCCCGCTCGTGAAATCGGGGCGCGCCGCGAGGGCGCGCTGGACCGCGGCGAACGTGAGCAGGGTCTCCTGGGAGCCCTCGATCACCTCGACCTCGACCCCGGTCGCGAGGAACACGCGGTCCACGAAGGTGTCCCGATTCAGAGCGGCGCGAACCGCGCTCGTGGCCACGGCTCGGGTGTGCGTCACGCCGTAGGTGTCCATGATGGCGCGGTACTGGCGCAGCACGTTCACTGCCTTCTGGATGCTGGCCGCGGAAAGCGTCCCGGTGCGGAACGTCTCGCGTCCCAGCGCCAGGGGCTTCTGCACGTCCTCGAGCTCACGCACCGATCCGTCCGGCTTGAGCTCGGCGAGCAGCATGCGGACGCCGCTCGAGCCGATGTCGATGACGGAGATGACCGGGCTCGGGCCCGCGACGCCCATCGCGGGCGCGCCGACAACCGGGGTGGTGGGGGTGGTCTCCGGCAGGGGTCTTCAGCCCCGGCTTCATGTCGAACTACTCCGTGAAGAGGTCGCCCCCCTTCTCGCCCACGGACCATTCATCCAGCGTGACGTCGCCGCGGGTGCGCGCCTTGAGCGTGAGCTGGGATTCCTTCGCTTTGGCCGACACGCCGAGCACGTGCTGGCGGTGGTCGTGGTCCAGCGCGTCCGCAAGGCGCAGGATTGCCGCCAGCGCACGCACCTGATCGCGTGCGCCCTCGGAGAGCGCGGCGTAGGACTCGTGGCTCAGATCGGGCGGAGCCTTCCGATGGTAGCGGGCCACGTTCGCGACGACCTGCACTTCCTCGTCGTTCAGCCCGAGGATCGGCGTCTCCGAGATGATGTAATGCGCATGGCGGTGATGCCCAGGGCCGGAGATGAAATTTCCCACCTCGTGGAGCAGCGCCGCGATCTGGAGCAGGAGCCGCTCGCGTTTCCCCAGCTTGTGCACATCCTTCAGCTGATCGAAGATCGAGAGCGCGAGGGAGGCGACGTGCCTGGAATGCTTGGGATCCGGATCGTATTTCTTCATCACCGCCTGCGCGGCATTCAGGGTCTGCGAGGTCTCGAGCTCCTTCTGGCCCTCGGCGCCCGCCAACCTCGCCAAGTCCAGGAGCACGCCGTCCACCAGACCTACGAACGGAACCATGATCTGGCGCGCCTTCGTGCGCGCGGCGATGTGCTCGAAGATCGCGCCAGCAGGAACGATCACGTCCGCACGGTCCGGCTTCAAGTCGTATTTCTTGGCGCGCTCCTCCGGGGTCATCGCGACCAGCTTCTCGAGCAGGGTCCGGAGCTTCGCGAGCGGCACGGCAACCGCTCGCTCCGTGTCGCCCTTCTGCGCCGCGCTCCTTCCGGTGCCGGAAGGGAGCGTGGCGATCGCCTCGATGTTGCCGCCGGTCCCGACGATCTGCGAGACCCGATGGCGGCGGAGCGATTCGAGCATCGGAAAGCGCGACGCGCGCAACGTATCGCGGAGGAGGCGCAGGAACTTGTGTCCCGTCGCGTTCCCCACCTGCTCCAGGAGACGGACCGTGCCCAGATTGTGCGATTCGACGAGAAGGATCTGACCCCGCTGAAGGAGCGCCAGCTCCGCGGAGCCACCCCCAACGTCCACGATGAGCGAGGTGCCGCGCAGCGCCACCTTCTCGCGCACGCCGAGCGCGACGAGACGCGCCTCCTCGGTGCCCTCGATCAGCTCGAGGTCGATCCCGGTCTCCGTGTGCACGCGCTCGAGAAACGCAGCACGATTCTTGGCCTCGCGCGTGGCGCTTGTGGCGACGGCGCGGTGCAGCACCACGTCGTACTGCTCCATCAGGGCACGGAATTCGTGGAATGCCGCCAGCGCCTTGTCCAGCGTGTCGGGATCGATCCGGCTCGTCCTGAACACGGACTGCCCCAGGCGTACCGACACGCGCTTCCGCTCCAGGATCTTGTAACGGGTCGGGCTCTTGAACTCCGCGATGGCCAGGCGCAGGGCGTTGCTCCCCACGTCCATGCCCGCGCACCGGATGGGAAACCCGGTCTTGTCGGCTCTCATCGGGGTGCTGGCGCTCTCTCATGTCTCATGCCCACATCTTACGTCATATGCTAGACTTGAGGTACATGGAGGAAGGCGCTCGATGGAGCTCTTGATCGTACGACACGCCATCGCCGTGGAACACGGCGATCCCGCCTACAAGAGAGACGACGACCGACCGCTCACCCCCGAGGGCATGCACAAGTTCCGTCTCGCCGCGCGGGGGCTCAGGGAATTCACGGAGAAACCGGAGCGCATCGTTTCGAGCCCGCTCATCCGGGCACGCCAGACCGCCGAGATCCTGCGCGACGCTCTCGCGCCGGACCTCAAGATCGTTTTCTGTGACGACCTCGTTCCCGGCGGGGAGTTCAGCCGGGTTGTCACGTTCTTGAGACAGCTCGGGGCGGAGCGGGTGGCGATCGTGGGGCATGAGCCGCACCTGAGCGGGTTCACTTCGTATCTCCTCGTCGGCGACAAGTGCAAGGCGACGGTCGTGTACAAGAAAGGCGGGGCCGCCCTCGTGACGTTCCCTGGCGCCCCCGGCGCGGGACACGGCACGCTGGAGTGGCTGGTCCAGCCCAGCGCCTTGCGCGAGATCGCCTCGACACATTCCGCTTAACGGCGCGGCGCCGTCAAGTTACGTTCCCAGGTCGGCGACCGGCACCCACACCGGAACAGAGAACCCATGCTCGAGCGTGAGCTGAAATTCCGAATCTCCGAAGAGGAGAGCTCCGATCAGATCAAGGACGCCCTCGAGCGCGCCGGCTTCCAGCTCACGCGCTCGGGCGCCCTCACGCACGACGATCGCTACCTCGACACCGGCGACTGGCTTCTCCACCGCGCCGGACTCTCGCTCCGGCTGCGGCGCGAGGGACCCGATCTTCGGCTGGAAGCAAAGACCCTCCCGGCGAAGAAGGCGGAAGCCATGGCGCGCATCGAGTGGTCCCAGCCCGCGCCCGATGACGAGCCGCCCTGGAGTCATCTTCCGGAAGGGGACGTGCAGGCCCTGCTCGAGCCCTTGGCGCCCTTTCACGTCGTGAGCCGTCTCGGCGTGCGCGCGCGTGTCGCAAGCGAGCGCGAGATCTTCCGCTGGTCGCGGAGCGATGAGACCCTGGGGTCGATCACGCTGGATCATGTCGCGCGGGCAAGGCGTTCAGGCGGCGACGGCGGCCAGGGGAGCTATCGCGAGCTGGAGCTGGAGCTGAAGGAAGGAGCGCCCGATGTGCTCGGTGACGTGCGCACCGCGCTGGAGGATTCGCTGGGAGTCCGTCCCAGCGCCGACACCAAGCTCGCCTTGGCGCTCGAGGCGGCGGGTGTCGAGGTGCCGGAGCTGGACGAGAGCCCCTTCACGCCTCACACGAGCGACCGCCTTGCCGATGTCACGGTCAAGAACATGGGACGGCAGTTTGCGAGGATGGTCTGGTATGAGCCTGGCGCGCGCGTCGGAGTGGATCCGGAGTACATCCACGACATGCGCGTCGCGACGCGGCGCCTCCGGACGGCGCTCCTGGTCTTCTCCGACGTGCTCCCGCCTGGGTCGCATGAGGTGCTGCAGCGGGAGCTGCGTTGGATCGGGCGCTGGCTCGGGCGTGTGCGGGACTGCGACGTCGAGCTGGATCGTGTGAGGAAGATGGCGGCCGAGGCGCCCGACCCCGAGCGCCCCGCCCTTCTCATCTTCGCGAACCGGGTCGGGATCAAGCGTGCGCGCCGGCGCGGGAAGCTCCTACGGAGGCTCGATTCCCCACGTTTCCTGGCGCTGAAGGCACTCGCGCGTCCCTGGATCGAGATGCGGGCCGACTCCGCGCTGGTTCGCGATGGTGACCTGCCGGCGTACCTGGCCGGACCGCGCATCATGGCCGAGTGGGATCGTAAGATGCTGGAGGCATGCAGAACGGCGGAGCAGAGCCCCACCGCCGAAAACGTGCACGCGCTCCGGATCGCGATCAAGCACGCGCGTTACGCGGTGGAGTACTTCTCGGATCTCGAAGGGCACGGCGCGAAGCATCGCGCGAAGCAGCTGGGGAGGCTCCAGAACGTTCTCGGCGCGCGCCAGGATGCGGCGATCCTGCTTCGCCACATGCGGCGCTACGCGGCCACGATCCCGGAGGAAGACCGGGAACTTCTCCTGGGCGCGCGGTCCGCGATCGAGAAGATCGACCGGGCCGCCCGCGTCAAGAAAAGCGAGCTACAGCAAGTACTGAACCTCGGCGCCGATCAGGACCTGGGCTAGCGTCCGACGACTACGCCCAGACCGACGCCTTCTTGGCCCATTCGCTCTGCGGATATCTGCTCTGCTCCGCCTTGGCGGTTTCCTTCAGTTTTCCTGGATCGTTCGTCGCCTTGTACGCCGCGACCCCGGCCCAGTACAAGGCCTCAGGGGCGGCTTCCGCGCTGGGGTAGCTCTGAACTACCGCCCTGAAATGCTTCTCCGCATCGGCGTATTTCTCCATCTTGAAGAACGCCTTTGCCAGCCCAAGCTCGAGCTGAGCCAGCATGGCGTCCACGTCGAGGAAGCCCTCGATGCGATGAGCCTCGTCTCCATGGGTCGTCATGATCAGAAGCGTGGGGGTCCATTGCGCTCCGAATCGCTTGAACGTCTGCGGTTGTTCCTTGATGTGAATCTTCGCTGGGATGAAGTACGAGCTGATGAAATCGACCACCCGCTCGTTCGGATAGACCTCGGCTTCCAGCCGAGCGCATCCGCTTCAAAGCGGGGCGGCGCTGAAGTCCAGAAGTGCCGGTTTTCCTTGGACTTTCGCGGCCAGGAGCGCCTGGTCGGCATCCTTGAGCCAGCGGATCGCGAGGGCGGTCACGGCGTACCTCCTTGTGAAAAATTCCCGGAGCCATCGGGCTCCCGTTCCCCTAAGTTCCCCCCTTGTCCTCATGGCGCTGCCAAGTATGATTACGCGCCAATGGAGGGGGCTTGGCAACCAAGATTCGCGGCCTAACCGAACCTCCCCGGACGCGACCCGAGGTCGTAACTGGGAGACGCACCAGAGGCACGCCTGATCGGAGGAGAAGCCGGAGGCGCTGGGCGCTCGCCATAGCCACGACCGCCGGCTGGATGGTCGTGCTCGCCATCTTGAATCAGGCTCCTCCCTGGACCGCGCTCCCCGGCGCGGGATCCGGTCGCGTGCTCGTGAACGGCGTCCCGATTCCAGTCAGCGATTACCACCGTGTGACGCGCGCGCTCGCGCCCGGCGCCCGCGTCCGCCTCGAAAGCGATCAGGATCTCGACATCCTGAGCTCCGGTGTGCTGGCGTTGCAGCTCACGCCCGGGACTGAGGCCGTGCTCCCCCCGGCTCCGGGGCGATGGTTCGGACGGAGCGGCGTCTCGCGCGTCGATCGCGGTCTCTTGAGAGTGACGACAGGATTGCGATTCGACGGCGCGCACCTCGCGATCGTGACGCCGGACGCCACCGTCCACCTCACCGGAACCACCGTGACCGTGATCGCGGATCCGGCCGGCACGTGCGTGTGCGTGCTCGAGGGCACGGCGGACGTGCAGGGCCGCCGCGGCGAGATCGTGCGCGTTTCGCCGGGGACGCGGTGCGACATCGCGAGGGATGAGAGGAAGGCTCCGCGGGCCGGGGAGATTCGCATGGCGGAGCGGCCCAAGTTACAGTACCTGAGGGATCGGCTGCAGGCCGTGATGTATTAGGATCCGCTAGACGCGCCCGATTGCGAGCACTATTGTCCGTCCTCCATGGGGCCTCTCCCAAGGACGGCACAGCAGCTCCGGCCCTCGAAGATTCCGCGGGGGCTGGTCCTCTTGTTCCTTCCGCTGATCTGCGCGTTCCCCGGCTTCGCTCTCGCCACATACGATTCCCTGGAGGAAATCCCGGTCGAGAGCGCGATCTACAGCGACCTCGAATCGCTCGCGCTCCGATTCGGCGCGGAAGGGCATTTCGTCAACAGACGCCCCTGGACGCGCGGTGAAGCATCCGCGTACCTGGAGGACCTGAAGCTTCGGGATCCAGCCATTGCCCGGGACCTGTCGTTCGCGCGGATCTACCGGGAGGTGTTCCTTGAAGCACCTGGAGCGAGAAACCCGCTCTGGTCGCGCGAAGATGAGGAGCGAAGGCTGGAAATCTCCCCGTACGCTCAAACGCTCTATCGAGAGAGCCGCACGCGCCGACCATCGGTGAATCGCGACTACCGGCTTGGCGCGAGCGCGAGCGCTCGCGCTTCCACGAGGCTCCTCCTTTTCGGCGATCTCTATGCGGGTACGGCTTCCCAGGGCGGCCATGGCACCCCCAATTTCGGGACCAGGTTCGCCCTGGCCGAGGGCGTGGACTTCAATACCTGGCTCGACCGTGCCTATGTCGCGCTCGAAGGGTCCGACGAGCCCCATCGCCTCCGCGCGACACTCGCACATTCGTGGGTGAGGTGGGGCCCGGGCGCCACCGGGACGCTCGGCGTCTCAGACGCCGCTCCGGCTCTGGACAGATTGGGATTCGACGTGAACGTGCTTCGGGGGCTCGAGCTTTCGTGGTTCGTGGCGAGTCTCGATCCCGTGGAGAAGCAGTATTACGCCGCATCCCGGATGAGCGTTCGCTTCGGTAATCGATTCGAGCTCGGGCTTGCCGAGCAGGTCCGCTTCGACGGGACCGATCAGATTTTCTACTACTTCGTTCCCCTGTTCCCGTACACCTACATCGAAAAGCGCGTGGACGCATTCGCCGCGGGCCCCGACAGCACGAACAAGATCACCAAGAACAACGTCATGGCCTCCGCCGATTTCAGCCTGGACGTCTCACGCGCGCTGCGGTGGTACGGCGAATTCCTGCTCGACGATTATTCGGTGTCGTCGACGTACAAGCCAAAGCAAGTCGGGTGGCAGACCGGATTCCACGCCATACGTGCGATTCGCTCCGGGAAGATCGTTTCCGCACGGGCCGAGTACACGCGCATCTACAACTTTGTCTATACGGTATGGCACCGTCACGACTTCGAGCTGGGAGGATACCCGCTTGGATATGTGCTTGGCCCCGACGCCGGGCAAGCCTGGGCCAGGCTCCAGCTCGATTGGAGCGTGCCGTGGTCCGCGGCGCTCGAGCTGGCGAGGATCCAGAAGGGCGAGAGCTCCATCGGGAAACCATGGGATCCCGCGTCAGGAAAGGTCGACAACATTCCGCTTTCCGGAGTCGTGGAACGAACGATGAGCGCGAGGGTGGATCTTTCCTATCGCCCGATGGCGGGGCTGTCCCTGGAAGGAGCCCTGGGCTTCGCCGATGTTCGGAATTCCGAGCATGTGGCAGGGGCCGATCGGAGCCGCGCTACCGGGGAGCTGTCGTTGCGGGTGAGATGGTGAGCGTCAGACGCGCGCGGAGAGGAGGATGTTTCCCGATTCGCGCAGAACGCCGAGCTCTTTCATTCGACTGTGGGCGGCTGCCGCGGCATTGTGAAACTCAGGGTGTGACGTAGCCCATTCCACGTAGCCGCGAACAACGGCCTCCAGCTTCTCCTCCGGTTCCCAGCCATGGCGTTTCAGTCGGGACACATCCGATCGGATGTGTCTGGTGTCGCCGACGCGATAGAGACCCGAGACGCGCGGCTCGCTCTTCTGGCCAAGAGACCTCCCGACGAGATCCGCCAATTCCAGCACGGTGACGGATCGGGCGCCTCCGACATTGTAGGAAAAGCCATGCATCGCGGGCCGATCCAGCGGTAGAAGCGTGGCGCGCACGACGTCGCGAATACCGACGTAATCGCGCAGCTGCGCCACGTCCTCGTAACCCAACGGCGCCGCACAGGAACCCACCTGGACCGGGAAATTGCACAGCTGGCCGGACTACCCGTTGCTGAAGGACGGGGCCGGCGCC
>JACXTT010005920.1_pt1 | contig 17639 bp, 16 predicted proteins | sample 9270951 | NCBI WGS metagenome assembly JACXTT01 (sample SAMN15532306, study PRJNA645909) | rock metagenome | isolation source: weathered quartz diorite | place: Puerto Rico | collected 2017-06-21 | reverse complement strand
TCGCGCCGGCGCGCGCGGCCGCGACCCACGCCTCCAGCGCGAAATTCGCGCGCGACCATGCCCGGCGCAGCGCCACGGCGATCAGCGGAAGAGCCGCCGCCAGCGCCACGCCGGCGGTGAAACGCGGCTCCGCCTTCCGGGTGGCGAAGAGCAGCGGCGCGCTCACCACCAGGCCGAGACACAGCCAGGCTGTCGCGCTCATCGGTTTGCGAGGCTGCGGTTCGTCGGCCACTCAGCGCTCCCGATCGTAGGCTAGCCGAACGCCGAGGTTCGAGAAGCGCGCGGTGGGGGCGTACGCGTTGGTCGCGCCGCAGCCGATCATCCACGGCAGGTTGTTCCACGCGCCGCCGCGCACCACGCGCTGATCGCCGCGCTCGTCGGCGGTCCACTGCCACACGTTGCCGCACAGGTCGTGGAGGCCCAGCGGATTGACCCCGCGCGGGCAGATCCCCACGGCCAGGGTGCAGCGCGGGCCGTAATCGCGGTGGCTCGTGGCGTGCTCGTCCCAGTCGTCGCCCCACGGGTACGCGCGCGCGTCGCCGGCGCGGCACGCGAGCTCCCACTCCTCCGAGGTGGGCAGGCGCGCCTCGCGGAACGCGGCGTAGGCCTCGGCCTCGAACGCGCTCACGCCGACGACGGGATGGTTCGGCACGAGGTACGCCGCCCACTCCGGCTCGTCCCAGAAGCGCGGCGCGTCGACGTCCTCGTCGCAGCGCCACGCCCAGCCGTCGCTCGACCAGCGCGACGCGTCGTCGTAGCCGCCGGCCTCGACGAAGGCGCGGTACTCCGTCACGGTCACGAGGTGGCGGCCGAGCGCCACGCCGGCTCCGGGAAGCGCGACGCCGTCGAGCTCGGCCTCGATCCGCGGATCGCCGAGCCGGCCGAGCTCGTCGCCGGCGGCGGCGCGCGCGTCGATGCCGGCCTCTCGGTCGGCGATGACCGTCAAGAGCTCGCGGATGGTAGCCACTCACTCTGTGTGATAACAGAGGCGCTGCGTGGTCAAGATCTGCCTCGACTGCCACTACGTGAACGCCGGCGGCTACCGCTGCACCGAGTGCGGCGGGCGGCTGGTGCACACCTCGGAGCCCGAGGCGAAGGCCCTGCCCGAGAGCGTGTGGAAGAACCAGCGGGTCGACTACGGCGCGCGCCGCGGCATGATCATGCGCTTCCTCGCCATCTTCCTCGGGGCGTTCGTCGGGCTCTACGGCGTGCGCGAGTCGTTCGCGCTGGCGGCGCCGTGGTCGCGCGTCGCCGCCGTCGCCGCGGTCGCGCTCGGGCTCGGGGTGTGGTGGTTCTTCCACCGCGCGGCGAGCCGCGGCGTGCGCGTGTGGATCCTCGCCAAGGGCCGCGTGCACAACGCGCGCCTCGCGCGGGCCATCCTCCTCGGGATGCTGCCATCCCGGCGCGCTCGCAAAACCAACTGATTCTGTCGCACGATTTATCCCCGCCCCCGAGATGAAAACGGGGCACCAGATTCTGATTGTTGAGAGGGCGGGGATAAACCCTGCGACGGAACCGCGTCGCGTGAGGGTGCTATCGCAAGCGGGGTGCCAAGGGCCCGCGGCCCGCAAGTAGTCGGAAGGACGTCGGCCTGGCGGCCAAATCGGATCAACCGTGATCCTCTCCAGGGGATCCGATTATCCATGTGGTTTCGAGCGACAAAGCACAACGCGCCTCGACCGATCGGCCGAAGCGCGCTGTGATTTCGCGGTCGTCGGAGGGATTACTTCGGGACTGGAACGGTGCCGACGCTCACGGTCTTGCCCGGCGTGGCGATCCACTTGAAATTGTCGACGAGGACGGTCGAGTCGTAGATCTGGTCGCCGGTGTCCCAGATCGCGAAGCGGATCTTGAAGGTGTCGCCGCCCTTGATCGGCGCGGTGGTGGTGAGCCAGTTGGTGCCGCCGGCGTCGTTCCAGTCGTTGAAGCCGGTGCCCGCCATGAGGCCCGGGCCGTCGGGGCACGGGTGGCTCGGCTGCGGATCGCACACGGTGAAGAACGCGATGTTCACGCTCACCGGGTTCTTCTTCGAGTCGAACGAGACGTTGCCGTTGACCGAGCCCTTCGGCGCCGGATCGACCAGCGCGATGAACTGATCGTTGAACGAGGTGCACACCCACTCGGGGTACTCGAACGAGTAGAAGAAGAAGTCGAACGAGTAGCCGGTGGCGTTCGACGGCGCCTTGATCTGCAGGTCGAGCGCGACGTCGTCGTTGATGTCCTTCGAGCCGCTGCAGCTCGGCACGTCCTGCGGGAAGCCCGGCGGAGCCTGGCCCGGGCCGAGGGTCTCGCAGTCGTTGTTGCCGCAGTTGTCGGCCATGCTCTCGTCGCGCGCGTGACCCGAGGAGAGGCCGAGGATCGACGATCCCTCGCGCGGCTTCACGTTCTTGCCGAACTTCGGCAAGAGGCCCACGCTCGGTCCGGGGCTCACCGCCTGGCCGTTCGCGCGGGTGTACGCGGCCTTCAGCACGCCCCAGCCCTTCTGGCCCGACTTCAGCGTCTGGCACAGGCCGAGCGCCTTCGCGCCCTTGTTCGCGTCGGCGTCGCCGACGTTGAAGCCGGTGTCGCACGGCTTCGGCATCTCGTCGATGTTGCCGTCGCAGTTCTCGTCGGCGGGCTTCGCCTTGGCGTCCTTCGGATCGGTGGGGACTTCGACCGCGGCCGGGTTCACGTTCGGGTCGCAGTCGTTGCAGTCGCCGTCCATGACGGTGTAGCCGTCCTTGTCGCCGTCGTCGTTGACGCCGGTGTTGCACTCGTCGGGGTTCATGCCGCTCGAGGTGCTGCCGCCGTCGCCGAAGATGCCGGTCAGGCTGCTGCCGCCCTGGCCCATGCCGCCGCCCGTGCCTTCGCCCGACGCGGTCGTCTCGGCTCCGGTGCTGCCGCTGAGGCTCGACTTGTGCGCCGCCGTGCACGCCGCGCCGAGCAGACCCGCCAAACCCAACTGGATGAGAACCGATGCCCTGAGTTTCATCTTGGACTCCTCACAATCCGAATCTGCCGCTCGGACGGGCTCCCGAAGCAACCGCCAGGCCAAGCAACCCACATGGTCGCACATGGCGGCGCGCTTACCCGTTCACCCGCGATTCCATTATCGGAAGCGCGGCGCCGACGTGCAAGGCTCACCCCGCGGGGCGACGGCGGCGGCGCGCGAGGCGACAGCCGTGGATCAGCCGCGGTCCATCGCACGGGGACCAGGGCCGCGCATAATGGGGCGTATGAGACTCATCCTTGGATGCTTGGTGCTGTGGGCGGCGTGCGGCGGCAAAGCCGAGGTCGCCTCGAGCGGAACGACGACCGGTACGACCGCGAGCGGCAGCGGCAGCGGCTCGACCACGAGCGGCGGCGGCGGAAGCGCGAGCACGACCACCGCGGCGGGCGCGGGCGGCGGCAGCTCGAGCACCACCACCACCGGCACGGGCGCGGGCGGCGCGAGCATGGCCGACTGCGCCACGCTGACGAAGAACTATCAGGACGCGTTCGATCTCGCGACCAAGTGCAACGCCTGCAGCGACTTCGATCCGTGCTTGATGACCGGCTCGGTGGTGCACACCTTGTGCGGCTGCGAGGTCGGCGGAAACGGCAACAAGGACGCCGCGACCGCCGCCGAGGCCGCGTACGGCAAGTGGAAGTCCGCGGGCTGCGGCGCGGGCATCAAGTGCGCGCCGTGTCCGCCGGGCGGCGGCAAGTTCGCCTGCCAGACGATGGACAAGAGCTGCAACGGCCACTGCACGGCGATCTGACGAATTCGGCGAGCACGATGTCGTCGCGGCGCGCGAGGCCGCGACTCAGAAGAGGGGAGTCGCCATGGACCATCGCTTGTCACGACGGGTGCTTCTTCAGGGCGCGGCGGGCTCGCTCGTCGTCAGCCTCGCGGGCTGCCAGCAGGCCACCGCGCCGGAGGGCGCGCCGGGCTGGCCGGACAAGGGCGTGCTCGGGCAGAACGACGTGCTCGTCGGGCTCTACCCGTCGAGCCGGGTGGCGACGCCGGACGAGGCCGTGCGCCTCGCCGCCGCGCACCTCGACTTCTCGTGGTTGAAGAAGGGCGACAGCGTGCTGGTGAAGATCGCCTCGAACTCGCACTACCAGCACCCGGCGGTGACCTCGCCCGCGGCGGTGCGCGCGATGGTGGCCGAGCTGAAGGCGCGCGGCGCCGGCCGGGTGATCGTCGGCGAGCAGAGCGGCGTGGAGTACGTGCGCCTGGTCGCGGGCGAGAAGCGCTTCTCCTCGACCAAGGAGCAGCTGGCGCAGAACGGCCTGCACCAGGCGATCGTCGCGGCGGGCGCGGAGCCGCACTACTTCGACGATCAGGGCTACGACGCGGGCTATTTCGAGGCGACGCCGCCGGCGCGCAGCCACTGGACGCAGAAGATGATGCTGCCGGCGCTGGTGAAGCAGGTCGATCACATCGTGTACCTGCCGCGGCTGAGCTCGCACGTGCTCGCGGGTTACACCCACGGCCTGAAGATCGCCGTCGGCTGGCTGCGCGACGACAGCCGCAACCACCTGCACCTCGACGCGGCTTCGTTCTACGAGAAGTACGTCGAGGTCAGCTACGCCAAGGAGATCCGCGACCGGCTGCGCCTGGTGGTCACGCTCGCCGAGGCGGTGCTGCTCCACTCCGGCCCCGACAAGGGCACGGTGTACCAGGCCGATCCGCGGATCGTCATCGCCTCGCGCAACGTGGCCGCGCACGACGCGGTGACGAGCGGCGTGCAGAACTACCTCGGCGGCGTGATGGAGCCCGCCCCCGGCAACCTCCCCTACAGCCAGAAGACCGCCGACACCTTCAACCAGTTCTTCGTCACCCAGACGGTGGCGGCGGCGACCGGCATCCCGTGGGGCCCCGGCGATCCGAAGAGCTACACGCACCTCCAGGCGCACGCGTACGAGAAGGGCCTGTCCGGCGACCGCGCCATCGCCCGCGCCTTCGAGCTCGCCGGCGCGCTGCCGTCGATCCGCGCGGTGGTGGTCGCCGACCCGCTCGATGCGGCCCTCGCCGCGTCCGTCACCGCCCACGCCGAGGGCAAAATCGTATTCGCTTGAGCGTCGGTCTCAGGGCGGGCCCATCATGACGACGCCGTCGTTCAAGTTGGTCGCGATCTCGCCGATCTCGGTCCAGTAGATGGCGGTCTTGTCGGCGGCGATCCCGTAGGAAATCCGGTTGGTGTCGTACAACGTGCTCAGCTTGCCGTTGAGATCGCCGCGCTGGATCGCCCCGCCGTACTCGTTCAGCTTGAGCGCCGTGTGGTAGATGCCGCCGTTGGCGCCGACGGTGATCGCGAAGGGCAGGAGCTTTCCCGTCGGGTAAAGGACCTTCTTGTTGCTGCCGTCGCTCACCACCTCGGTGACCTGGTAGCCGTTCGTCTCGGCTACGACGATGAACTTGCCGAAGGCGGGCGAGAAGTGGAACGCCCCATTCAAACCGGACGCGAGCAGCTTCGGCGGCGCGACCTTGCCGACGGGCGCGCTCCACAGCGCGCCGTCGCTGTAGTTGATCCCTTGCGTGCCGGACGCGAGCCAGTAGACGTACCCGCCGTCGACCGCCACTTGCTGCGGGTACTTTTGGTTCGCCGCGACGACCACCGGCTTGGCGTTGGGAGCCATGGTGAGCGACATCACCGCCCCGTCGCTGAACGACGGCGGCGTGCCGGCGTTGGTCCAGTACACGGTGTTGCCGTCGACCGCCACACTCGCCGGATCCTGTTGACCGCTGGCGATCACGATGGGCGCGGGGTTGCCGAACTTCAACGCTTGGACCGTCCCGTCGGCGAAGTTCGCCGCGGCAGTGCCCCCGGTCGCCCAGTAGAGCGTGTCGCCGGCGATCGCGAGGGCGACCGGCCGCGCGAGCTTCGACGCCAGGGTCGCCGGCGGGGCCGACAGATCCTTGGGCATCTGCTTGACCGCGCCGTCGGTGAACGCCGCCACGCTGCCGAGCTCGATCCAATACACGCTCACCGCGTCGACGGCGATCGCCGTGGGATGGTTGAGCCCCTTGGCGATGGCCTTCTGATCGGCGCAGTGGCCGGCGACGCACGCCACCATGCACGCCACCTTGCACGCGCCGCAGTTCTTCGGATCGCTCGCGAGCGGCGTCTCGCAGCCGTTCTTGGCGCTTCCGTCGCAATCGCCGAAGCCGTCGTTGCACTCGAGCTGGCAGGTGCCCTTGACGCACACCGCGACGCCGTTGCCGCCCGAGGCGCAGACGGAGTTGCATCCGCCGCAGTGGCCGGGATCGTTCAAGGTGTCGGTCTCGCAGCCGTTGGCCGGATCGCCGTCGCAATCGGCGCTGCCGAAACCGCACGTCACGCCGCTCGACGAGCTCGACGCCGGCTGCGACGTGCCCGTGCCGTTGCTCGTGGCGGCGCCTCCGCTTCCGCCGACGGTCTCGCCGGTGATGAACGTCACGGTGGAACCGCACGCCCAGGCCATCAGCGCCGCGGCCGCCCCAAACCACATCGCCCCCCGCATGGCCCGAAGACTACGCCCCCCGCGCCGCGAGCTCAACGCGCTCAGCGCGTGAGGAGCCCGATGCTCGCCGTGGGCGCGATGGTCGCCGGGCCGCCGGCGAGCGGCACGACGATGGGCACGTACGAGTCGAACGCGACCGCGAGGTGCGGGGCGATCAGCACGTCGAGGCAGAAGGCCTGCGGCGCCAGGTAGAGGCCCGCCTGGCGCGGGCGCGGATCGCCGCCGTGGAGCGGCGCGTCGACGATCACGCCGGCGGCGGGGGTGAGCATGCCGAGCAGCGCGGGAAAGCGCACGATGGTGCCGGGCGGCGACACGCGCCAGGTCGGGCGGCCGGCGATCACGTAGCGCTCGCGCTGAGCGCCGAGCGCGACGTGGTACTGCACGTCCAGGCTCGCGCCGATCTCGGTGCCGTACCAGACCGAAGGCGGGATGCGCGACATCCCGACGGTAGCGACCATCGCGATCGCCTCGACGAAGGGATCGCTCTCCGAGCGCTCGGTGTAGCGGAGCCGCCGCATGAAACCGATCGACATCGACGCGCCCGCCTCGACGTCCGGCGCCTCGCGCGTCCCGCCGGCCGCCGCGAGCCCCATGGCTCGGCTCTCCGCGCCCCAGTCGTCGGCCTCGTCCCACGCCGGCGGACGGGCGGCCGCGTCGCCGCACCACGCGCTGGCAAATACCCCGGAGATCGCGAACGCATGAAAACGCACGGCGCCGCACCGTCGCAACCGCCGTGCCGCCACGACGTCGCATTCGTGCCGAAATTCCCTACCGATTTCGGAATGCCTCGCCTCCCCACGACGCAGCGCGAACGCGCCTACGCGCGAACCCGCCAGGCAGCGCGAAGGGATCGTGGAGAAGACGCCGCCGAGAAGGCCCCTCCACCGCGAAGCGGGAGAGGGTGGGGAGGGGGAGTCGCGAGTTAGATGCTCGCGGCGTGGCTTGCGCCGTTGCTCTTGGTGACGCGGGCGCCGGAGCGCTTGGGAGAGAGGAGGGCGTCGCGCAGCTCTTCGGCGCGGGCGGTGCTCTCCCAGCTGAATTCTTTTCGGCCGAAGTGGCCGTACGCGGCGGTCGGGCGGTAGATCGGCGCGAGCAGGCCGAGCTGCTCGATGATCGCCTTCGGGCGCATGTCGAACGCCTCGAGGATGTAGTTCTCCAGCTTCTGCTCGTCGACCTTGCCGGTGCCGAACAGGTTCAGGTGCACGCCGACCGGCTTGGCGACGCCGATGGCGTAGGCGATCTGCACCTCGCAGCGATCCGCGAGCCCCGCGGCCACCACGTTCTTGGCGACGTAACGCGCGTAGTAGCAGGCCGAGCGGTCGACCTTCGACGGGTCCTTGCCGCTGAACGCGCCGCCGCCGTGCCGGCCCATGCCGCCGTAGGTGTCGACGATGATCTTGCGGCCGGTGAGACCGGCGTCGCCCTGCGGGCCGCCGATGACGAAACGGCCGGTCGGGTTCAGGAACACGCGCACCTTCTTGTCGAGCAGCTTCTTCGGGATGACCTTGTCGATCACCTGCGAGCGGAGCGCGTCGCACAGGTCCTTGTACTTCACCTCGGGCGCGTGCTGCGTCGAGATGACGAGCGCGGTGATGCGCACCGGCACGTCGTTCTCGTACTCGAACGTCACCTGCGTCTTGCCGTCGGGCCGGAGCCAGTCGAGCTTGCCGCTCTTGCGCACCTTGGCGAGCTGGCGCGCGAGCTTGTGGGCGTACCAGATCGGCGCGGGCATCAGGTCGGGCGTCTCGCTCGTGGCATAGCCGAACATCAGGCCCTGATCGCCGGCGCCCTGCTCCTTGTGCTTGCCGCTGCCCTCGTCCACGCCCTGGGCGATGTCGGGCGACTGCTTCTCGATCGCGCTCATCACCGCGCAGGTGTGCCAGTCGAAGCCCATGTCCGAGCTCGAGTAGCCGATGTCGCGCACCGTCGAGCGCACCACGTCCGCCACGTCGACGAACCCCGTGGTGGTCACCTCGCCGCCGACGATGACCATGCCGGTCTTGGTGAAGCTCTCGACCGCGACGCGCGAGCGCGGGTCCTGAGCGAGCAGGGCGTCCAGGATGGCGTCCGAGATCTGGTCGCACATCTTGTCGGGATGGCCTTCGGTGACGGACTCGGACGTGAACTGGTAGCTGCGCATGGAGGGTCCTTAGCGTATGGGAGCACAAAAGAGAACGAGGAAACCGCCGCAGGCGATCTCCTCGTCCATCCGGGCCGCGCCGGGTTATTTGCCGGCGGCCGACTCGAGCTTCGAGACCAGATCGGCCGGGAAGGTGCCCTGACCGAGCTGCTGGCGGACCTTCTTGAACACGCTCTCCCAGGTGGCGAGCTCGGTGTCCGAGAGCTTCACCACGGTCATCTTGCCGCGGATGAACTCGTAGGCCTTGTCGTCCTCGAGGCGGATCTTCTTGGTGAGGAGCTTGCCGGCCTTCTTGCCGGTCTTCTTCACGATGGCGAGCTCGTCACCGCTCAGGCTCTCGAGCGACTTCTGCGACATCACCAAGCCGCCGACGCCCACGCCCGCGACGTGATCGTTGACGTGGTCGAGGTGGCCCGACCACTGCAGCGCCACCGACGGCAGCGCCGGCACGGTGATGACGTTGATCGCCCCCGACGAGAGCTTCGGCAGCAGCTCCGGCACGCTCGACGGCACCGGCGTGTAGCCGATCACGCTCGAGGTCACCGGCGCGATCGGGTCGTCCGACCAGGCGTAGACCTTCATCGCCTTGAGGTCGTCGGGGGTGTGGATCTCCTTGCCCTTCGACATGGTGCGCGCGAGGCCGACGTCGCCCGAGCCGAGCAGCGCGAAGCCCTCCTTCTTGAAGGCGTCCTGGAACTCCGGCATGAGCTCGCCGCGCACGCGATCGAGCGTGTCCCAGTCCTTGAACAGGCCGGGCATCTGCAGCGCGAGGATCGGCTTGTAGATGGCGCTGAGACCGACCGAGGTGACCGCGGCGCCGTCCAGCTGGCCGGACCGCATCTTCTGCACCATGGCCTTCTCGTCGCCCTGCTGGCCGTTGTAGTACCAGTTGAGCGTCACCGAGCCGTTCGTCTTCTTGTCGACGGCTTTCGCCCAGCTCTTGAAGACTTTGCCCCACGGGCTCTTCTTCGGGGCGAGGGTTCCAAGCGAGAGCTCCTTGGCGTTCGCGGCGCCGGAAGCAGCGGTGAGGCCCGCGGCGCACAGGAGCGCGCCGAAAATGGGACCGAGGCGTTTACGCAGCGTCATTGTCGTCTCCGGGTTCGGGCGCACCTTATACCACATGCACCCCAAGAGTGGATCTGCAAAACGTGAGACCCTGCCTATCACGCCTTATTCGATCTTTTCGTCCTTGGGCACGGGTGCGACGCGCGCCTGCGGCGGCTGGCGGACGACGGAAAGGTGCAGCACCTCGTCGCCGCGGATGACGGTGAGGACCACGCGGCTGCCGACGGGCCCGCGGAGCAGCCGCACGAGCCGCTGGCCGTCGAGGTCGTCCACGTGCACGCCGTCGACCATCTTGATGCGGTCGCCTTCGCGCAGGCCGGCCTCCGCCGCGGTCATGCCTTCGGGCACCTCGTAGGCCACCACCGCGCCGGTGGCGCCGTCGCGCTTGAGCACCGCGCCGATCGAGCCGCTGCCGCCGGCGCCGGTGCACGACGACAAAACGACGGCGGCGAGGAAGACGGCTCGCACCGGCGTCGTAAACGACCTCACCAACGGACGGCACCTTCTCGGAGAAACCACCATGCAGCGCAGCTCGATGATTCTAACGTCTCTCTGCTTCCTCGGCGCCCTGGCGATCGCGGCGTGCGAAAAAGGCGACGGCAAGGCCGGCGACGGCAAGACGGCCGACGCCAAGGCCGCGGACGCGAAGGGCGACACCAAGCCCGCGGCGGCCAAGAACGAGACGAAGAAGCTCGACAAGGTCGGCCTGAGCGTGGAGCTGCCGCCGGACTCGACCGTGAGCGACGGCATGGGCGACAACAGCGCGATGGTGAGCGTGCCCGGCGCGGCGCTGACCATCTCGGTGGCGAAGGACACCGATCCGAAGACGGTCGACGACGGCAAGAACGGCGCGCTCCTCGGCGACAAGGGCCGCAACCTCAAGGGCGACAAGATCGCCGACGGCTGGATCGTCACCTGGGAGAACACCGGCAGCATGGGCGACAACTACTGGCTCACCATGCGGCGCGAGATCGGCGGCAAGGGCTACATGTGCGAGACGATGCAGTCGAACGAGGAGCAGCGCCAGAAGGCGATCGCGCTGTGCAAGAGCCTCAAGCCCTAAGACCTCGTATCAAAACCTCCCGTCGCCGGCATCCACGCCGCATCCGCGCGGGCTTCGTTGGGCGCTGCGGTGCCTGCTCACGTAAATCGTTACGCTGCGCGGGCTCCTCGCGCCCGCCTTGCCCGCGCGGCGCGTCGCGGCGCCGACTCGGTCCGGTTTTGATACGAGGTCTAAGTGAAAGCGCCGGGCGGCTGTAGTATGCCGCGGTCGTGAAGCAGTACGACGTGGCGATCATCGGAGGCGGTCCGGCGGGCTCGACGCTCGCCGGACTGCTGGCCATGCGCGGGCGGCGGGCGATTGTGCTCGAGCAGGACCACCATCCGCGCTTTCACATCGGCGAGTCGCTCCTGCCGATGTCGTGCGAGGTGTTCGACAAGCTCGGCGTGCGCGAGCGCATGGACCAGCAGTTCCTGCGCAAATACGGCGCGAAGTTCTTCTGCTGCAGCAGCGGGCGCGAGAACGAGTACGTGTTCAGCGACTCGTTCGACAAGCGCTACGAGTACGCCTACCAGGTGCCGCGGGCCGAGTTCGACCAGCTGATGTTCAGCCGCGCGCGCGAGCTCGGCGCGGAGATGCGCGAGGGCTGGAAGGTCGCCGAGGTGCTGTTCGAGGGCGAGCGGGCGGTCGGCGTGCGGGCGCGCCCGGTGGTGTCGCGCGAGGCGCAGGGCGTCGGCGACGGCACGGTGCGCGAGGCGGCCGAGAAATCGCTCGGCGAGCCGGAGGAGATCCACGCGCCGGTGGTGGTCGACGCGACCGGGCGCGGCTCGCTGCAGGCGTCGCGGCTGTCGGCGAAGATGCGCCTGCCCGCGCTCGACCAGACGGCGATGTTCGCGCACTACCGCGGCATCCCGCGCGATCCGGGGCTCGCCGAGGGCCACATCTGGGTGATCGTCTACCCGCACGGGTGGTTCTGGGTCATCCCGTTCAAGAACGGAATCACCAGCGTGGGCACGGTGGTGTCGCGGGCGTGGGCGAGCCAGCGGCAAAAAGGCGAGCCGCTGAACGACTTCATGGACCGCACCATCGCCACGGCGTCGGTGACGGCCGAGCGCCTGGCGAACGCGGAGCGGCTCACCGACGTGCGCACCACCGCGGACTTCTCCTACTCGGTGAGCCGCATGGTGGGCGAAGGCTGGCTGTGCGTGGGCGACGCCTGCGGCTTCATCGACCCGCTGTTTTCGACCGGCGCGCACCTGGCGATCAAGGGCGCCGACATGGCGGCCGACGCGATCGAGCTCGCGCTCGACGGCAAGGCCGGCGCGGCCGAAGCCTTCGCGCGCTACGAGCGCACCATCCGCGGCGCGGCGGGCCTGTTCCTCGGCGTGGTCCAGGCGTTCTACGCGGGCGGCTTCCGCGAGCTCTTGTTCGACCAGCCGCAGCGCCGCGCCATCCGCCAGATCATCACCTCGATGCTGAGCGGCGACGTGTTCCACCCCGAGCGAAGCCCGCAGTGGGTGCCGTTCGTGAAGGAACGCTACCCCGCGATGTACGCCAGCTGACGCGAGATTCGGGCTCTCGTTGCCGCGGGATCGCGGTGCGCTGGTACCATGCGCGCATGGAAACCCCGAAGGCACCGATCTACCTGGCGCTGGCGCTCGCCACGACGCTCGCCGCGTGCAGCTCCACCAACGAGGCGGGCGGGCCCTCGGGGTCGGGCAATGCCTCGGGCACCTCCGACGCGACGAGCTCCACCGCCTCCGGCATGGGCGGCGACGCGAGCGGCGCGGGCGGCTCCACCACCACCGGCAACGGCGGAAGCAGCACCGGCCCCGGCGGATCCAGCGGCTCCGGCGGCGCTCCGCCGTGCGAGACCAAGGCGTTCTCGGCGACCCCCGCGGATTTCGCGCTGCCACCCTTCACGGCGAGCAACGGCGACGCCTTCCAGATCGGCGGCACGTCCTACTGCGGCAACCCCACGAGCAACTACACCACCCTCGACCTCGACGGCGACGGCCACTTCGACCTCGTCTACACCAAAGCCTGCAGCGAGGCCGCCAAGCCGGTCATCGGCGTGAGCAAGTGGAGCTACTTCAAAGGCGGCGCCACGGGCTTCGCCGCCACCCCGAGCGATTTCGCGCTGCCGCCGTTCACCGCGATGAACGGCAACGCGTACCAGATCGCCGGGACGGTCTATTGCGGCAACCCCACGAGCAACTACACCATCCTCGACCTCGACGGCGACGGCCACCTCGACCTCGTCTACACCAAGGTCTGCAGCGAATCCGCGAAGCCGGTGACGGGCGTGAGCCGGTGGCTCTACTTCAAGGGCGGCGCGAACGGATTTGCCTCGACGCCGACCGACTATGCGCTTCCGCCGTTCGTCGCCGCGAACGGCAATGCCTACGAGACCGGCGGGACGGCCTATTGCGGCAATCCCACGAGCAACTACACCACCGTCGACCTGGACGGCGACGGCCGCCTCGACCTCGTCTACACCAAGGCTTGCACCGAAGCCGCCAAGCCCGTCGTCGGCGTGAGCAAGTGGATCTACTTCAAAGGCGGCCCGAGCGGCTTCGCGGCGACGGCGAGCGATTATGCGCTGCCCCCCGCGAGCGCCAGCAACGGCGACGTGTTCGAGCTCGGCGGCACGGCGTACTGCGGCAACCCCACGAGCAACTACAGCACCCTCGACCTCGACCGCGACGGACGACTCGACCTCGTCTACACCAAGCTCTGCAGCGAAGCCGCCAAGCCCGTCGTCGGCGTGAGCAAGTGGATCTACTTCAAAGGCGGGGCGAACGGCTTCGCGGCGGCCGCCACGGACTTCGCGCTGCCGCCGTTCACCGCGAGCAACGGCAATGCCTACCAGCTGGCCGGCACCTCGTATTGCGGCAATCCGACGAGCAACTACGGCATCATGGACATCGACGCCGACGGCCGCTTCGATCTCGTCTACACCAAGGCGTGCACCGAATCGGCCAAGCCGGTCATCGGCGTGAGCAAGTGGGCGTTCTTCAAGGGCGGCCCGAACGGATTCGCGGCGACGGCGACCGACTTCCCGCTGCCGCCGTTCACCGCGACGAGCGGCGACGCGTTTCAGTCGAGCGGGACGGCGTACTGCGGCAACCCCACGAGCAATTACGCCAGCATCGACCTCGACGTGGATGGCCACGTCGACCTGCTCTACACGAAGGTGTGCGGCGAGGCGGCGAAGCCCGTGACGGGCGTGAGCAAATGGTTGATCTTCCGCGGGATTTGCCAGTGAGCGCGCGCGCGGGCGCGTCGAATTGCTGCTCGCGTTGAACGGACAGCAAGCTCACCCGTACCTTTCCCGTACTGTCCTCACGGAGGCGCGTATGGGGCGATGTTCATTGGCGATGGCCGCGTGTGCCGGCATCGCGCTTGCTGCGACGAGCGCGCGGGCGGACGACGAGGAGAAGAAGGATCTCCCCTCCTGGCGCGACAACGAGGACGACATCCCGGCGATCGGCCTGGAAGCCTACGGCTCCGGCATGATGGCGATGGTCAACGGCTACAACCTGTCGTCGAGCCGCGGCGACGGGCCCCAACCCCTGCAGGACAAGAACCTGAACCTGCGCGGCAACGGCTGGCTCGCCGGCGGAGGCCTCCGGCTCACGCTGCAGGCCAAGTTCGGCCTGCGCGGCGGTTTCGGCCTGGGCGTCTTCACCCTCGGCGGCACCAACCTCGCGTACGACCAGCTCGCCCCCGGCGTGTCGGTCGAGATGGAGCGCCGCCCCGTCGTCCTCGACACCGAGCTCTACATCGGCAAGGCCTTCGACGCGCGCTACTTCTACCCCTACGTCGATCTGAAGACCTCCTTCGACTACATCACGACGTCGCTCGCGCTGAGCATCGACGGCTACGGCAACGTCGGTACGAGCGACTACCACGTCTGGTCCGCCACCGTCGCCCCCCGCGTCGGCGCGTTCATCCCCATCAACAGCGACGTCTTCGTCGACCTCGCCGGCCAATACGGCCTGACCGGCATCCAACGCGCCGCCTTCTCCGTCGGCATCGGCATCTGGGACGACTGACCGATCGCGCGCCTCGGGCGGTGACGCGCAAACCTCGACTCGGTCCGCGCCCTCATCGCGGCAGAATGGTCGGGTCGGTGGAGCCGCGGCGTGGAAAATTGCCTTGGCAGCGGTCGTCGTTGCGCGGGCGATCGTCGTGCGCTGCACTGGAGGAGTGCCTCGAGCGTCCACACGGATCGCGCGCGATCGAGATGACGCGGAGCGGTGGCTGCGATGGGTCGTAGCGCTGTGGACGACCAGCTTGCTCTACCCCCTGTGGTGGTTTGCGTGGGCTGCGTTGTACTTCGACGCTTATCCGTCCTTCTATCCGCTTCGCCTGGAGTGGACGGGACGAGTCGGCGATTGGGCGCTTCCCGGCGCGACGCTCGCGCTCTCGTCGCTCCTGTGGCATTTCAAGCGCCCGCGCGATCCCGCCTACGCATGGAAGCGCCGGCCGCCGCTCGACTCGGAGCCGGCGAGCTATCGCACGGCAGGCCCGCTGGTGGCGACGCTGGATCCCCGCGTGGCCGCGCGGGCGGCGCGTGTCTTCGTCGGGCGCATCGCCGTCGGCCTGGCCGGCTTCTACTACGCGCAGTTCTGCGTGCCCAACAAGCCGTCCTTGCCGCCGTCGTTTCGCGAGTCGTACAATCCGAACGAGCCGATGTTGGGGCTCTGTGGCACGTTCGTGCCGGAGACCGTCAACTTCTGGCGCTACCTGCTCGTGTTGGGCCTCTGGCAGCTCGTCCTGTTGTGGCACGCGCCCTTTCGAAGACGGCTCTTCGGGCGGCTACCTGTTACTTTAGGTCGATGACGACGCGGAGGCTGACGATCGCGGGCGTCGTGGTGGGCGGCGCGGCGGTGGCGGCCGCGCGCTTTTGGCCGCGGCGGGGCGCCGTGCCCGGCGGGGTGGGGCAGCCGCTCTTGCGAATGCCGTTCGCCCGCGGAACGGTGGTCGTCTGCTCGCAAGGCAATCAGCTGCGCGGCGGCCACACGCACGCGCTGCCGCAGAATCGCTTCGCGGTCGATTTCGCCCAGCCGGCGCTCGACGTCGTCGAGGTGATCGCCGCGGCCGCGGGAACGGTGGCCTATGCCCTTGCGGACGTGGATCCCGAGTCCGTGGACGCCGGTCTCGGCTATGGCAATCAGGTGAAGATCGCGCACGCGGGCGGCTATCACACGTTTTATGCCCATCTCGACGGCGTGGCGGTCAGGGCCGGCGAGCGCGTCGAACAGGGGCGGCGCATCGGCACGATGGGCGCGACCGGGCGGGCGGGGATTCGCCATCTCCACTTCAGCTTGCACGAGGCGAGCTCGAGCGCGCCCGGGGCGACGACGAACGAGGCGATCGAAGAGCTGGTGGCCATGGATCTCCAGGGCCCGCGAGAGTTCCGCCGCGCGCGCGGCGACGAGCTCCTCGGCGATCCCGACGCGTTTTGGCTGGGGCGACTCTATGCCTCCGAGAATTCGCCGAGCGAGGCGCCGCTCCTCGGAGCCCCGAGCGGAGCGCTCGGCGCGATCGTCGACGCGGGCGAACGCGCGCTGCGGGAGGTCCTGGCGCGGCGCGAGCGGCTCGCGGCGAGCGCGCGCGAACGGTCGAGCCTGACGGTCGATTCGCTCGCCGGCGCCTTGTCCGCGGAGCTCGCGGCCGATCCCGATCACCCGGTCGCCTTGTACCTGTGGGCGACCTCCGTCGACGTCCCGCGCGAGCGCTGGCAGCAGGCAGAGGCGACGCTCCTGCGAGCGCTGGCGAGCAACGCGATCCCTCGGCGCAAGGAGCCTTGGCTCGCCGCACGCGCGTACCTGCATCTCGGATCCATCGCGCGCCGGCGCGGCCTCGCGTCTTCCGCTCGCGGGTATTTCGAAGCGGCGCTGCGTCAATCGATCAGCGCCGACGTCGCGGCCGAGGCGAGACGGGAGCTGGCGCGGTGATGCGATCACCGGTTCGCGCGATGAGCCCCGAGTGCGGCGCGCTGCTGCTGGCGGCGGTGGCGGCGGTGGGTTGCAAGGAGGGCGCACCGCAGCGAACCGCGCCGGCGGCGAGCTCGGCGGCTTCGGCGGCGCCACCGGCGATGTCTGCGCGGCCGAGCGCGTCGGCGGCGCCGAGCGCAGAGCCGCCGCCGTACGTGCCGGCGCCGGCTTACGATCGATTCGTCAAGGAGCTGAACGCGAAGTGCCCGTTCAAGCCGCGGAACCTGAGCACCTCCGCGGAGCGAGCGGCCACCTTTCGCCAGGTGGAGTGCATCGAGAAGTCGATGGCGGGCGATGCGGCGAAGTTGAGCGAGGCCGAGCGGAGAGCTCTCCTCGACGGCGATGGGAAGATCCCGGCCGAGCAGGGCGCCGACTCGTTGCGACTCTGGGCTCGAGCGGGGTACGCGGTGCTCCGCACGGAGCGGTTTCAACGCTGGACGGAGCGCGGAAGCTCGCTGTTCATGGGCTCCGACGAGGCGCTCTTTTCCGCCGCCCGTTTTTGGGAGCATGCCACCTACGTGGCTTACCTCGCGCGCGCGTGGGCGGAGCGCAAACCCGAGGACGTCGTCGCTCACGCCACGACCCTGCGCGTGTCGGCCGGGGATATCGCGCTCTGGCGTCGCTATGCCGAGCTCGCCCGGCGCACCGCGCCGCACGCGGTCGGGATGTGCAGCGATCTCGGCTGCCGCACGACGGACGGGCAATGGATCGACTACCAGCGCGACCTCGACTTCGTCGATCGCGCCGGCGCGTCGCTCGCGGAGGGCGTGTGCAGCGCGTGGCCGGAGCTCGCGCGGGCGTTCGGCGGCGAGGAGCCGTGCCGCGCGCGCATGCGCCTGGAGTGGGTCCCGTCGGTCGACGGCCATCCCCCGCCGGCCGCCGATCAGGCCGCCGATCCCGTCGACCCGACCGTGCCTCCCCCGGCGGACGAGGCCTACGACGCCGCCACGCTGGCGCTGCG
>JACXTT010005919.1_pt1 | contig 17640 bp, 20 predicted proteins | sample 9270951 | NCBI WGS metagenome assembly JACXTT01 (sample SAMN15532306, study PRJNA645909) | rock metagenome | isolation source: weathered quartz diorite | place: Puerto Rico | collected 2017-06-21 | reverse complement strand
TCGGGGTCGATCCCGAACTCCCTTCCTCCCATGAGAGCTTCGCCGCTCACCTTGAGGAGTATGCGCTTAAATTTCATTCAGTCGAGGATTTCTGAAACATCAGCTATTTTCGCCGAGATGGAACCTCTTGAAGCGTCTCACCGTAACTTTCTCGCCCGTCTTCGCGGTGAGATCGAGGAGTAGATCCCTGATCGTCCTTCCGGAATCTTTGATGAAGGTCTGGTCGAGAAGACAGAATTCCTGATAATACTTATCGAGCCTACCCCCGGCGATTTTTTCCAGGACATTTTCGGGCTTCTTCTCGTTTCGCGCCTGCTGCCGGTAGATCTCCAGCTCCTTCTCGATGACGTCCTGAGGGACACTTTCACGGGAGATATAGACCGGATTCATGGCCGCAATCTGCATGGCGATATCCCGCGCAAGACTCTTGAAATCATCGGTTTTCGCCACGAAGTCCGTTTCGCAGTTCACCTCGACCATGGCGCCTATCCGCCCGCCGGCGTGGATATAGGCCTCGACGAGACCCTGGTTTGCCGCGCGGTCAGCCCGCTTTTCCGCCGTCGCAGCCCCCTTCTTCCTGAGATGCTCGACGGCCTTTTCAAGATTTCCGCCAGTCTCGGCGAGGGCTTTCTTGCAGTCCATCATGCCGGCCCCGGTTTTATCCCGCAAAGCCTTGACAAGTTCCGATGTGATTTCCATAAAAATCTTTAAAATTATTCAGCGACAGCTGAGTGTTCCCGCTGGGCCGGTTCGGCCCCCTCCAGGTGCGCGGATCCCCGCTCCGAGCCCTCGATGATGGCATCGGCGATAAGGCGGGTGATGATTTGAATCGATTTGATCGCATCGTCATTGGCCGGGATCGGATAATCGACGACCGTCGGATCGCAATTGGTATCGACGATTGCGAAGACCGGGACGGCGAGCCGTTTCGCCTCGTTCACGGCGATTTCTTCCTTCTTGATATCGACGACGAAGAGGGCGCCCGGAAGCCGCGTCATGTCGACGACTCCGGAGAGCACGCTATGGAGTTTTTCCTTCTCCCGATCGAGCACGAGGGCCTCTTTCTTCGTGATCTTATCGTAGGTCCCGTCCGTCTCCATCTTCTCGATATTCGTGAGCCGCTTCACGCTTTTGCGGATGGTTGTAAAATTCGTGAGCATACCGCCGAGCCATCTCTCAGAGACGTAAAACTGGCCGCAGCGCACAGCTTCTTCCTGGATGACGATGCTTGCCTGTTTTTTCGTGCCGACAAACAGAATGCGTTTGCCGTCGGCGACGACGCTTGAGATCGCGTTGCACGCCGCTTCCAGAAGTTCCTGTGTTTTCTTGAGATCGATGATATGGATGCCGTTGCGTTCCATGAAGATGAAGGGTTTCATCTTGGGATTCCAGCGGCGGGTGAGGTGACCGAAGTGTGACCCGGCGTTAAGAAGATCGGCCAGTTCGACTCGTGGCATTGAGGTGGACTCCTATGTTAGTTTACTCTTCTACCACCGTCATCTTTCGCCGGAATCCCGCAAGGGACACTGCCGGAGAAATCGGGTGGTATGTATATTTTTTACCGCTTCGAGAACTGGAACCGCTTCCGCGCTTTCTTCTGGCCGTACTTCTTCCGTTCGACCATGCGCGGATCCCGCGTGAGCATATCGTTCAAGCGGAGTTTCGGCTTCAGCTCGGAATTGATTTCGACGAGAGCCCGGGCGATGCCGAGCTTGACGGCTCCGGCCTGGCCGGTGAGGCCTCCGCCGTCGACATTGGCGACGATGTCGTACCGTCCCGAAAGCTCGGTGACCACCAGGGGCGAGAGCACCTCGTTCCTGAGAGTTTCCAGAGGGAAATACTCGTCAAGAGTTCGCCGGTTGATTTTCACACTGCCCGATCCGGGCTTCAGTATGACGCGTGCGACGGACGTTTTCCTGCGCCCGATCGCCGAGGTCTGATGTACATGAGTAATCACAAGAATCCTTAGAGAGTTAGCGGTTCCGGCTTCTGAGCCTCATGAAGATGCTCGGAGCCGCTGTAGACTTTCAGCTTGCGGATGATCCGGGCACCGAGCCGGTTATGCGGAATCATCCCCTTCACGGCATGTGTAAAAACCTTCTGCGGGTTCGTCTTCATGAGGTGACGGAAGGTTTCGGTTGTGGCGCCGCCCGGGTATCCGGTATAGTGAAAATATGTCTTCAGTTCATCCCGCTTGCCGGTCACCTTCACCTTGTCGGCGTTGATGACGACGACGAAGTCCCCGCAGTCAGCGTTGGGGCTGAAGGCGGGTTTATGTTTCCCGCGCAGAACGTGGGCGACGCGGCTCGCGACGCGGCCGAGAGTTTTCCCCGCCGCATCGACGAGGTACCACTTTTTCTCGACCTCGGATTCCGTAAAATAATGGGTCACCTTCGCTTGCAACGACACGACAAATCCTTGAAATTCTGTAAATTGAGGGGATTCAAACTGCCAGAGCAATAATGTATCGAAAATCCCCCTGAGAGTCAATCATTTTTTCTCCATTCCGCCGTCCGGGCCAACCCCTCCCCCTCAGTTCACGAGCTCTGACTCAGACCTGTTCCTCAGCGTGGTAAGAGCTTCTCACCAGGGGTCCCGATTCCACATGTTGGAATCCCATGGTCATTCCAAACTCCTTTAAGAGCCGGAACTCGTCAGGATGCACGAACCGGTCGACCGGCAGGTGTGCCTTCGTCGGTTGCAGATACTGTCCGAGGGTCAGGATATCTGCTCCGGTCCGCGCCAAATCCCGGATCACATCCAGGAGTTCGCAAAAAGTTTCGCCGATCCCGAGCATAAGCCCTGTTTTCGTCCGGAATCCCCGGCGTTTAGCTCTTCTCAGAAGCTCCAGCGAGCGCTCATACTTCGCCTGCGGGCGGACGAGGGAATAGAGCCGCGGAACAGTTTCGGTGTTGTGATTAAGAATGTCGGGGAACGCGTCAAGCACGATATCGAGGCAAAACTCTTCCCCTTTAAAATCCGGGATGAGAACCTCGATCGTCGCCCCCGGGTTCAGGGCGCGGGTTTCACGGATCGTTTCGGCAAAAATCTGCGCGCCACCGTCGTAGAGATCGTCGCGGTTCACGGAGGTGATCACGGCGTGCCGTATCCCGAGCAGCCTGACCGCCTCGGCGACACGTTGTGGTTCCCCGGCATCGAGCCCCGCCGGCTTGCCGGTTTTCACCGCGCAAAAACCGCAGCTTCGGGTGCAGAGATCCCCCAGAATCATAAAAGTCGCCGTCCCGCGGTTCCAGCATTCCCCCATGTTGGGGCATCGGGCCTCTTCGCAGACGGTGTGGAGTTTATGCTCGCCGATTATGCCCTTCAGGCGACTGTAGTTCTCGCCCGCCGGGATTTTCACCCTCAGCCAATCGGGTCGGCGAGGGGGCGTGGCGACTTCAGACAACGAGGTTGTCATCGACCCCCTCGAGATGTTTGATGACTGCGCTCAGGAAACTCCCGCCCAGGGCGCCGTCGACGATACGGTGGTCAAAGGAGAGAGTGATGTAGGCAATCGACCGGATCGCGATCGCGTCGTTGATGACGACGGGGCGTTTCTTGATTGCGCCGATCCCGAGGATTGCGACCTGCGGCTGGTTGATAACCGGGGTGCCGAACATTGCGCCGAACCCGCCATAGTTCGTGATGGTGAACGAACCGCCCTCGATATCCGCCGGGGTGAGACGTTTGGAGCGAGCACGGGTGGCGAGGTCGTTGATGGAGCGGGCAAGTCCCGCGAAATTCTTCTCGTCGGCGCTCTTAATCACCGGCACGATCAGTCCGTTTTCCGTAGCGACGGCGATTCCGAGATTGACAAATCTTTTCAGAATAATCTTATCACCCTCGACCTGTGAATTGACGAGCGGGAACTGCTTCAATCCCTGGACCACCGCGTCGCAGATGAACGGCATATAGGTCAATTTGAAGCCCTCGCGCTTCTCGAATGCCGACGCATTCCGCTGGCGCACGACATCGACGCACGTCATATCGCATTCATGGATCTCGTAAACGTGCGCCGAGGTCTGCTTGCTGCGCACCATATGTTCTGCCATCTTCTGGATGAGATTGCTCATCTGAAGAATCTCAAACTGCGGCGGCGGATATTTTTTCGCCAGTTCTCCGGTCTCGATATGCTTGAGCTGGCTTTCGATACGGGGCGGGCCGGCAGCCGGTGCTGCTGCAGGAGGCGGAGGAAGAGCTGCTCCCCCCTTCCTCGCCCCGACGAACGCCAGAAGGTCTTTCTTCGAAAGCCTCCCACCTTCACCTGTGCCCGGGATCCGTTCGAGCTCGGCCAGAGAGACCCCCTCTTCCCGCGCGATATTCAAAACGAGCGGTGAATAAAACCTTCCCGCCGAAACCGGCGCTGGCGTGGTTCTCGGCGCAGGCGCCGGGGCAGCCGGGGCGGGCTGACGGGGTGCGGGCTGAGCCTGCGGCGGAGAAACCGCGGCAGGCGAGGAATCGACGGTTGCCGATTCATCGGTGTCAATCTGGGCAATCACGGTCCTCACCGGGACCGTTTGCTGCTCGTTGATGAGCAGCTTCGTGATAATGCCGGACGCGGGGGAGGGAATCTCCGAATCGACCTTATCGGTGCTGATCTCAAGAAGAGTTTCGTCCTTCTTGACCTTTTCTCCCGGCTTCTTGTGCCACTTGATGATCGTACCCTCGGTGAGGCTTTCTCCGAGCTGCGGCATCACGACGTCTATTTTAGACATGAAAATCCTCCATAAAATTATTCAGTAGGAAGCAAGACTCCTGAGTTTGTCGGTGACCTTGCGAGCATTGGGCAAGAAAAATTCTTCCAGCGTCGGTGCATACGGGACCGGCGTGTCCAGCGAGGCGAGCCTCTGAATCGGCGCATCCAGATACTCAAATGCATGTTCTGCGATCACGGCGGCGATTTCCCCCCCGACGCCTCCGGTCAGAGTATCCTCATGGAGGATAAGGACTTTTCCGGTCTTTTTCACGGAAGCGAGAATCGCCTCGGTGTCGAGTGGAACGAGGGACCGAAGATCGACGATCTCAATTTCGAGCCCATCCTCCGACGAGAGAGTAGAGGCGGCTTCCAGCGCCCAGTGGACCCCCGTCGAATAGGTGATCACTGAAATATCCGCTCCTTCACGTTTTATTTCCGCCTTTCCCAAGGGTACAAGCCGGTCGTCAACCTCCCCCTTCACATGCCTGTAGAGATACTTATGTTCGAGATAGAGGACGGGGTTCGGATCTCGTATGGCCGATATGATGAGCCCTTTCGCATCGGCGGGCGTGGCCGGCGCAACGATCTTAAGTCCCGGGGTATGAAAGAACCATCCTTCGGGGTTGGCCGAGTGGAATGGCCCCCCATGGATTCCGCCGCCCGAAGGGAGCCGGACCACGACGGGGACTTCGACAAAGTTGCGATAAAAGTATTTTGCAGCAATATTAATAAGCTGATTGAACCCGTTCGATACAAAATCCGCGAATTGCATTTCGGCGACGGGCTTCATGCCGACGAGGGCTGCACCGATGGCAGCGCCGATTATGGCCGACTCGGCAAGCACCGTATCGATCACCCGGTTTTCGCCAAATTCCTTCAAAAAGCCCTCGGTCACCTTGAAAGCTCCGCCGTAGGCGCCGATATCCTCGCCGAGCAGAAAAACCGATTTATCGCGGCGCATCTCTTCCCGGAGTCCGTCGCTGATCGCCTCGATGTAGGTCCTGGTCATTCGGCAAAAACTCCTACGGCCGCTTCGTTGCCGGGTGGATAAGGGCGTCCGAGAGCGTTTTTCAGGGCTTCCTCAATTTCGCTCACGACGTCAGCAGAAATGCGTTTTCGCGCATCCGCGCTCAGGATCCCACCGGAAGTGAGGAGCTGTTCGAAACGCACGAGCGGATCTTTCTTCTTCCACTCTTCCAGCAGTTTTGGAGGGACGTACCATGCGTTATCGTGGGCGGCGTGTCCCTGCATGCGCATTGTCAGCGATTCAACGATGGAAGGCCCGTCCCCCTTACGTGCACGCGAGACGGCCGCGCGGCACGCCTGGACGACGGCAAGCAGATCGGTCCCATCCACCGTCGTTCCTGGAATTCCGTAGCCCGATGCCCGGTCAGACAGTTTCTTGACGATGAATTGCTTTGAAATAGGGGTCGAGTAGGCGTACTGGTTATTCTCTATGATAAGAATCAGGGGAAGGCTCATGGCGGCGGCCATGACGAGCGATTCATGAACTTCACCCACGCTTGCGCCGCCGTCGCCGATATAGGTCATCACAACCGTGCGCTCTTTCCTCAGCTTGGAGGCAAGTGCGACGCCGCAGGCCACAGGGACCATCGCACCGAGATGGCTGACATTTCCATAAATCCGGAGTTCCGGGTCGGAATAGTGGCCTGTTCCGTCGCGTCCTCTGGTGAGGCTCGTATCCCTCCCGAGGTGCTGCAGCATCATCTGGAGAGTCGACTGTCCCTTGATGATGTGGGCCCCCAGATCCCGGTGCAATGGGAAGAGGTAATCCTGTTTCTCGAGGCAAAATGCGCTACCGACGGCGGTCGCCTCGTTCCCGCGACCGGTATACGCTCCGCCGACGATGGAGCCCTGGCGGTAGAGCCGGAGGATCGTTTCTTCAAACTCGCGCATCAGCGTCATTGCGCGATAGATTTTAAGCAGCTCCGCGGGTTTAAGCCCTCCGTTTTCCGAACGGCCGAGGTGTGTAGCTTTCGAGACTTTTCTGGTTTTTGTTACCGCCATCAGTAGGCTGCGAGAGAGTGAAGCGCATCGACGATATCGGCCGTTTGGGGAAGCATCGAATTCTCGAGCGTCGGACCATACGGCACCGGCGAATCTTTCGCCGCCACTCTTTTTATCGGCGCATCGAGGTACTGAAACGCTTCCTGGGCAAGAAGGGCGGCAATCTCGGCCCCAAAACCTCCGGTGAGAGTATCCTCGTGGACGATGAGAGCCTTGCCGGTTTTTTTCACACTCGACAGTATCGACGGGAAATCGAGCGGAATGAGAGTTCTGATATCGATGATCTCGGTGCTGATCCCCTCCTCTTCCAGGGCACGCGCCGCCTCGCTAGACCGCTGCACCATCATCCCCCATGTAATGATGGAGACATCCGTTCCTTCCCGGACCGTCTTTGCGACACCGAACGGCAGGCAATAGTCCGCATCCGGTTCCGGAGAGGACGCGAAGCTTGCGCGGTAAAGGCCCTTGTGCTCGCAGAAAATGACCGGATCATTAGAGCGGCAGGCGGTTTTCAGGAGACCCTTGGCATCGGCAGCGTTGGAGGGCATGACGACGAGGAGCCCGGGGACGTGAGCGAAGAATCCGTCGATGCTCTGGCTGTGGTAGAGTCCCCCGTGGATATAGCCGCCGACGGCGACGCGGACGACCATGGGACAGGAAAAGTCGTTATTCGATCGGAACCGAAGGAAGGCGACCTCGTCGCGGAGCTGCATGAATGCGGGCCAGATATAGTCCCCGAACTGAATTTCGACCACGGGTTTGAATCCCCGGACCGACAGGCCGAGGGCGGTGCCGACGATGCTCGCTTCCGCGAGCGGTGAATTGAACACCCTGTCGCTCCCGAATTTTTTCGTCAAACCCTTCGTCGCCGTGAAGACCCCTCCCTTATCGCCTGCGACATCCTCGCCATAGAGAAGAATTCTTTTGTTCTTGTCCATCTCCTCGGCGAGAGCATGATTCACCGCGTCAACCAGAACGATTCTTGCCCCCTGATGATCCGGCTCCACAAAATTTTCCCGGGGGACAGCGGCCTCCGGCGAGTAGACATATTTCAGGAGATTAGCGGGATCCTGCTGCGGTTCCGCTTCTGCAGCATCGGCGGCGCGATCGATTCTTTCAAGAATCTCCGCCTGCAGCTGTTTCAGCCCTGCGGCGGTCAGCACTTCGTTCTCAACGAGGTAGCGTGCAAACCGGGGGAGGGGGTCCTTTGCCCGGTCCCGGGCGAGGTCATCCTCCGAGCGGTATTTTCGCTGGTCGTCGGACGATGAATGGGGAAGCAGCCGCACGGTATTAGCAAGCACGAGGCTGGGGCCGCCGCCCTTGCGGGCTTTTGCGATCGCCTCGGTGAACACCCGGCTGGATGCCATAAAATCGCATCCATCGACTTCAAACCTGTTAAGGCCCTCGTAACCGCTCATGAGGTGATACACGCTCTTGGCGGCGGTCTGTTCCTCCCTCGTGACCGAGATTGCGAACTTATTGTCCTGGATGTGAAACAGAACCGGGAGTTTTTCCCGCGCCGCCCAGTTGACGGCCTCATGGAATTCCCCCTCGCTTGTGGCACCCTCGCCGGAGGACACGTAGACCACCTCGTCCGTTTTATCCTTGACAGCGCCCAGGGCGGTACCGACCGCCTCGAGGAATTGCGTGCCGGTCGGGCTCGACTGGGAGACGATGCGCCATTTTTTGTGTCCATAATGGAACGGCATGGCGAAGCCGGCGCTGCTCGGGCCTTTTGCGCGGTGGAGAGCTTCGAGAAAAATCTCTTCGACCGTATAGCCGAGCCCGAGAGAAAAGGCAAGGTCGCGGTAGTAGGGATAGGCCCAATCGTGGCCCGGCTTCATGGCGAATGCCGCGGCCACCTGGGCTGCCTCATGTCCCGAGCCGCCGATATGGAAGAAAACTTTCCCCTGTTTCAGAAGGAGAAGAATCTTGTCATCGGTTTTCCGCGCCGTGAACATCGTCCGGTACGCTTCGATGAGCCTCTCGGGTTGCGCGCCCCCGGGGGCGCGGGCGAGCGCGCGCTTCCCCTGTCCGTTGGTCCGTTTCAGCTTTCGTGAGGAGGTGATCACAGCCGATTTTTTCACGCGGGGCATAACACATCTTCGGGTAGGGTGAGAAGTTCGCTGTCAAAAACTTCGCCAAATTTCTCGGCGATTTTGACGTTTTCCAACAAGACATTCCGGCCGAGAAGTTTCTCAAGGGATGTCACCCCTCTATGGAAAATGCCGCAGGGAATTATCCGGTCGAAATACGTGAGGTCGGTATTAATATTGAGGGCGAAACCGTGCATCGTGATCCAGCGGCTGATCTTCACGCCGATGGCCGCGATTTTTTCCTGTCCCACCCAGACGCCTGTGTAGGAGGGCTCCCTTCTCCCTGCGACGCCGAATTCAGCGAGGGCGCGGATGATCACCTCTTCGAGATCCCGGATATAGCGGGGAGCGTCACGGTAGCGATCGTTGAGATCGAGAATCGGATAGGCGACGATCTGGCCAGGGCCGTGGTATGTGACGTCCCCTCCCCTATCGGTATGAAAAATTTCGACCGAATCCCGGAGTTCTTCCCGGGAAGCGAGGAGGTGGTTATCATCGCCGGACCGTCCAAGGGTATAGACGGGGAAATGCTGGTTGAGGATAAGGACGTCGCCGATGAACCCGGCGGAGCGCATCGCGAAGATTTTCTTTTGAAAATTCCAGGCGGATTCGTAGCCGATCAACCCGAGATCAACGACGTGCAGCGGGGGGCGCATCAGATGTGAATCGAATGTCCATACGCATTCTCGGCGGCTTCCATCACCGCTTCGGAGAGGGTGGGGTGAGCGTGGATGGTGTCGAAAATACCGGAGGCGGTCGTCTCGAGGTTTTTTGCGACGCAGAGTTCCGCGATCATCTCGGTCGCCTCCGAGCCGAGGATATGGGCGCCGAGAAGTTCCCCGTACTTCGCGTCAAAGATGAGTTTCACGAGGCCTTCCGTTTCGCCGATGGCGCGCGCCTTGCCGCTCGCGCTGAACGGGAACCGGCCCACCTTGATCTCGTGCCCTTCGGCGATGGCCCTCTCCTCGGTCATGCCGACGCTCGCGACCTGCGGCTGGCAGTAAGTGCATCCGGGGATGATATCATAGTCGATGGGCTGAGGATTTTTCCCGGCGATCGCATCGACGCAGACGATGCCCTCCCGTGAGGCGACGTGGGCGAGCCACGGGGGGCCGGCGACATCTCCGATCGCATAAATCCCAGGGACATTCGTTCGGCTGAAATCGTCGACGGAGATCCAGCCCTTCTCGACCTTCACGCCGAGCGTTTCAAGCCCGATATTCTCGCTGTTCCCCTGGACCCCGATAGCCATGAGCGCTATCTCGCACTTGACTTCCTTCTTCCCCTCCCCTGTCGCCACGGCCACCTTCACCTCCTTGCTCGTGGAGATACTCTCGACCCGGCTTCTGGTGAGGATTTCTATGCCCGACTTGCGAAAACTGCTTTCGAGAAGTTTTGAGATCTCCTTATCCTCGACGGGGAGGATCTCGGGCATCATCTCGATGAGGGTCACCTTCGTTCCGAAGGCGTTGAAGAAATAGGCAAATTCGACACCGATGGCCCCGGCACCGATGATGACCATCGTCTTGGGGAGCTGCGGCAGAATCATCGCTTCGGTGCTCGAGATGATCTGTTTCTTATCGATCGCGACATTCGGCAAAGAACGGGCGCGGGCGCCTGTGGCGATGATGATGTGCTTTGACGTGAGGGTCTCGGATTTGCCGTTGCTGGTGACGGCGATCTTACCGGGCGAAGTCAGCTTCCCGGAGCCCGGGATATGCTCGATTTTGTTCTTTTTGAATAGGTATTCCACCCCTTTGGAGTTCCGGAGAGCGACGTCGCGGCTCCGTTTGATGATTTTCGAAAAATCGAAGCGGAGATCTTTCACCGATATGCCCCATTCATCGGCGGAGGAGAAGGTGCGGTAAATCTCGGCGTTTTTCAGCAGGGCTTTGGTGGGAATGCATCCCCAGTTGAGGCAGATCCCCCCGAGGCGGTCCCGTTCCACGACGGCGGTTTTCAATCCGTGCTGCGCCGCGCGGATAGCCGCGACATATCCCCCCGGGCCTCCGCCGATCACGACGACATCAAAGGCGCGATCGGGCATGGACAATAAAAAAAGGGTTCATGAACCCTGGATGACTGTCACGACGATCATTTAGAAAAATATATGAAATCGCAGCGGCAAAGTCAACGATTGCATTTATTGGATGAATTTCTTATCATAAGTGCCACGATTGCCCGTATGGAGATGCCCAGGCAAGAGACTCGCGTCATCATCACCAACCGCAGGGCCCTTCACGACTACTTCATCATCGAACGGTATGAGACTGGGATTGTACTGAAGGGGACAGAAGTCAAGTCGCTGCGACTCGGGAACGCAAACCTTCAGGACGGATACGGGGTCATTCGGAACGGCGAAGTGTGGCTCGTCGGACTTCACATAAATCCTTTCGAGAAGGGCAACATCAACAACCACGATCCGAAGCGCGACCGGAAGCTGTTGTTGCACCGCAAGGAAATACGCAAGATTTTTGGAAAAATCTCTGAAAAAGGGATGGCGCTGATTCCGCTCAGCCTCTACTTCAAAAACAACATCGCGAAGGTCGAGCTCGGGCTCGGCCGAGGGAAGAAGTTTTACGACAAGCGCGAAGCGATAGCCAAGCGCGAAGTCGAGCGGAGGCTTCGTCGCGATTATGCACAATAGCTGAAAGGAAACCTCGTGTACGTTCCGACGCGGATGTTCTTCACCAAGGGAGTGGGCCGCCACAAAGACTATCTCCAGTCGTTCGAGCTGGCGCTGAGAGATGCCAAGATCGAAAAGTGCAATCTCGTGACGGTTTCGAGCATTTACCCCCCTGGATGCAAGAGAATAACAGCCGAGGACGGCCTCAAATTGCTGCAGGCGGGGCAAATCACCTTCTCCGTTATGGCCCGCAACGCGACGAACGAACCGAACCGGCTCATCGCAGCATCGATCGGGGTCGCCACTCCGGGAGATAACTCACAGTACGGGTATCTGTCGGAGCATCATCCCTTTGGCGAGACAGACGAGAAGGCGGGAGAATATGCCGAAGATCTTGCGGCGACCATGCTCGCGACAACCCTGGGAGTGGAGTTCAATCCCGACACGGCATGGGACGAGCGCGAGAAACTTTACAAAATGAGCGGAAAGATCGTCAAGACCTACAACGTCACCCAGTCGGCCGAGGGAGATAAAAATGGCCTCTGGACAACAGTGATTGCAAGCGCAATCCTCCTCCCGTAGCCCCCCCTACGGATCCCACAAATTGGTATTTGACGGCCCGATCCGGGTCGTCGGCTCGAAACGGCTGGCGGATTTTAAAGATTCTCGGCGAGGGTGCGGTACGATTTCATCGTCCGCGACACGTAGGTGAGGGTCTGCCTCCACCCCCCGAAACAGCCGCTATGGGGCCTCCCCCCTTTCCAGACGCTTTCGTGGAGGGAATAATATCTTTTGGAAAGAAGCGGAAGCATGGTGGCGATCGTTGACCAACGATGGGGGTCTTCTCCCATATAGGCAGCAAGTTCCTGTGCGTCGTATATTCTCGCAGGGCCGGCATTATAGGCGGCCAAGACAAGCTTCATTTGATCTTCCGGATCACATCCGCCGAACAACGTCATCAGTTTTGAGACGTAATACGTACCCGCCCGGAGATTCTGCTCGGGCAACCCAGAACCCTCCAATCCCAGAAGGTCAAAAATCTCGGCGTTAGTGACCGGCATGAGTTGCATGAGACCGACTGCCCCCCGATCGCTGATGGCATCTGGGTCAAAACGGGATTCCTGTTCGATAATAGCAAGAACGAGCCTAAAATCGACATCGTAATCTGATGCATATTGCTTAACAAGGGCCAAATCTGCATCGGCCAGCCCATCCAGTGAAAAATCGACATTTTTGGAAACGGTCGTAACCGTTGCAGATTCGACCCTGCTCGTTTCCAGCGGTTTTGGGGGTGTCAGGCATGAGGCATTCACGAGAGAAACGCCCAGAACCCCGAGCCACGCGTATTTTTCAAGTTTGATCATTAATAAAAATATATCCGCGGGACGGTGCAATGTCAATGGCGAAAAAAACTAATCGGGTAAAACAGATTTCTCCGAAATCCAAACCCTCAAAAATAGCCTGGATTCGCATGACCTGTAGCACTCACGTTTTTTGACGCTTTTCTATTTCCTCAATTTTCTGCAGCCGCTTCTGGTGTCGTCCTCCCCCGAAGGGGGTATCCAACCATGCTTTTACCACTGATTTTGCGATTTCGAGGCCCATCGTCTTTCCCCCGAGCGTGAGGATATTCGCATTATTGTGTTCCCGGCTGCTTCGGGCCATGAATTCGTCTGTGCAGCAGGCTGCCCGGATACCCGTGAGCTTATTGGCAACGATTGCAGAGGCGATCCCGACGCTGTCGATCATTATCCCCTTCGATGCCTCTCCCAGGGAAACCATCCGAGCGACGGCGTATGCGTAATCCGGATAGTCGCAATTCTCCTCATCGTATGTGCCGAGATCAACCACTCTATGGCCGAGGGATTCGACAAAAGCTTTCAGAGCCTGCTTCATCTGAAAGCCGCCGTGATCGCTCCCCAAGGCTATTATTTCCTGCATTCCCGGGCGAAGAGTGGATCCCGAGGCAGAGGGAGGTTCGGCCTTCGAAGATGCCTTGGTCCCGAGGGTTATTCCCAGCTGGCGTGCACGGTCCCGGGCCGCAGCGGTAACGATGGTCGATTCATCGACCGCGATACTTTTTTCTCCCCTCCGGGAGGCCTCGATGACCGTTTGCTCTGACACAAGCTTGCGGCTCATTTCGTTGAATCTCCGAGCTCCATCACTTCGAGTTTCACTTCCCCTGTCCCGTGCGTAATGAGGGATATCGCCTTTGCCGCCGCGAAGGAAAGATCGATGATACGGTCGGACTTGAAGGGGCCACGATCATTGATTCTGACGATGACTGACTGGCCGGTCTCCTTATTCGTCACGCGCACCCTGGAGTTAAACGGAAGCGTGGGATGGGCGGCAGTCATCCGGTTCATGTCATATTTCTCGCCATTAGAAGTCCGTCGGCCGTTAAATTCCTCAGCGTAATATGATGCCACTCCCACCTCCACCATGGAGAAGCCCCCCCCGGAGCGCTGGTCGGCTCTGCTCGATGTGAAGCGGGGAGAGGTCACGCACCCCGCGAGGACGGCGGAGCAGGCAAGGACGAAGGGAAAATTCTTCATAGGAACTCTGGCATCTGCTTTCGTCGAAGGTAGTCGACAACCTCCTTAACTTCCTGAGAAGAGCCCTGTTTGCAGACGAGCACCGCATTCTCTGTAACGATAACGATGAGACCCTCCACGCCGATAGTCGCGACGAACTTATCGCCCGAATAAACAAGAGTGTTTTTCGTATCGTGCAGAAAAGACTTTCCCGTTACGGTATTCCCCAGTTCATCCTTCCCTGAAATCCTGCAGACTTCGTCCCACGATCCGACATCGCTCCAGCCAAAATCTCCACGGATGAGGTAGACTTCCCGGGCCTTCTCCATGACGCCATAATCTATTGAAATATTCCTGATCTTCCGGTAGGACGTCTCAAGAATTTGGGAAAAATTCTTATCGTCGATGGCCTCCTCTATTTTAAGGAGCTCCGAGAACATTTCCGGCAGCTGTTTATGGATTTCGGACATGATAGCCTCGACCCGCCAGACGAACATGCCGCTATTCCACAAAAAATCCCCGCTGGCGATAAACTGCCGGGCGGTGGCGATATTGGGCTTCTCCGCAAACGTTTTCACCTTATAGACGCCGCGGGCAAAATAGGGATTCAGGCCATCATCCTCATCGATCATCTGGATATAGCCATATCCCGTTTCGGGGCGGGTGGGGTGAATGCCGACTGTGATGAGTTTGCCTGACTCGTCGGCCACAGAGATGGCGAGGTTAAGGACCCGGCGGAATTCGTTTTCGTCCTGCATGATGTGATCGGCGGGGAGCACGACCATGACGGCATCGGGATCCGCTCGCCGGACAAAGAGGCCGGCAAGTCCGATACAGGGAGCCGTGTTTCTCCCCAGCGGTTCGACTATCACGTTCCCCTCCGGAATCTGGGGCAGCTGCTTGGAGACCGTCGGCTTCTGAAGTTTATTCGTCACCACCAGGATCTTCGAGGGATCGACAAGCGGGATGATGCGCTTGACGGTGTTCTGTATCATCGTCCCCCTACCGACGATTTCCAGCAACTGTTTCGGAGACTTTTCACGGCTCCTTGGCCAAAAGCGGGTCCCTACACCGCCGGCCATGATCACCGCATAGACATTCGGCATCAGAGCAAATCCCCCTTAATCGACATAAACTCGCGGCACCCGGTCGGTGATGCCGGTAAAAACCTCGTAGGGAATCGTGCCAATCTTTTCGGCGATATCCCACGCCGAGATCGACTCGGCCCCATCCCTCCCGAGGAGAACGACCTCGTCTCCAACCCGGACTTCGGAGTCGGGTCCCAGATCCAGCATCGTCTGGTCCATGCAGACGGTTCCGGCGACCGGGTAACGACGCCCGCCAATCAGCGCTTCACCGCTATTGGTGAGAAGCCGGTTATACCCGTCCCCGTAACCGATTGGTATGGTCGCGATCCGCGTCCTCCGCGGCGTGACATACCGGCGGCCGTAGCTGATACTTGTGCCTGCCTCGACCTCCTTGGTATACACAACAGCGGAATGGAGGGATGCTACAGGCTGGAGGGGGATGGCCCCCGAGGGTTGGCGAGAAGGATAGATCCCGTAAAGGATAATCCCGGGCCTCACCATGGAAAAGCAGGACTGAGGAAGGTCGAGAATCGCGCCGCTGTTGGCCATATGAACGAGCGGGATCTCGATCTTCTCTGCGCGAATACGGTCAAGAAGCAATGTGAATCGACGGAGCTGATCGAGCGCGAACGTCTTGTCCTTTTCATCCGAGGTCGCAAAGTGGCTATAAAGTCCTATGACTTCGAGATTCTTAAGGCCGACGGCCTGTTTGATAAACGGAAGAGCATTCTCCGCCCGCACGCCGATCCGTTCCATCCCGGTATCGACCTTCAGATGAACCCGGGCCTTCTCCCCGCCGGGCCGGCCCGCCTCCTCATCCATGCGTCGGGCTATTTCGACGGATGCGACCGTAATCTCCAGGTCATGCCGAAGGAATTCCGACCCGCTACCCAGAACGCCTCCGAGCACAAGAATGGGGCAACTGATGCCGCTTTGCCGGAGGACAATACCCTCCTCAAGGAATCCGACACCGAGGTAGTCGACCCCGCAGGCGACAAGCTCACGGGCAATCCGGACAATCCCGTGGCCGTATGCATTTGCCTTCACGAGCCCCATGATCTTCACTTTTTCCGGAATGTGCCCTCTCACGGCGTTGACATTGTGGCGCAACGCTCTCAGATCGATCTCGGCTCGAGTAAGGCGCATAGAGAACGATGGCAAATATACTCTTTCTGAGGCTGAATGTCAACGGATCCCGCTAAACTCTGTGCCTCATGCGATCTTTGGACGGCTCACGGCGGGGCAGAATCGTCAATCAGGGGGGCAAGACTGAGGGCATCGGTCATCTTCGGTCAAGAGGATGCCGCGGTGATTCACGTTCTTTGAACCTAGTAGATTTTACGGATGAAACAGGGCTAAACGGGGGGATAACGAGGGGTCTTAACTCTTCCCGGCGATACGGATACGATTCAGAGCAGCTTCGAGCTCAACCTTTGCCCTCTCGACGTCATGAGCGGAGTTATTCGCGGCAATCGTCTTCAGGGCCCGGTCACGATCCTCCTGAGCCTGCCGGGTATCGATTTCTTCGGCCCGATCTGCGGTCTCGGCGAGCATGACTACACGGTTGTGGAGAACATCGACGAAGCCGCCGCTGGTTGCATACCGGATCTCGCTGCCGTGAGGTTCCCGGAGTTTAGCCTCGCCGACGCCGATCGCGGCGAGGAGGGGGGCATGATTGTACAGAACCTGGAACGCACCGGCGACACCGGGCGCGCTGAAACTCACCACATCACCGCTAAAGATAACCTTTTTGGGGGTGACGATTTCCAGCTTGAAAGCCCGCTCTGCCATTACTGGGCCTTGTTGAACCGCTCGACGACCTCTTCGATGGTGCCGGCCATATAGAAGTGGTTTTCGGGGATGGTGTCGTATTCACCCTCGATGATGCCTTTGAAACCCCGGACGGTGTCCGCCAGTTTCACATATTTTCCAGGAATCCCGGTAAATTGTTCAGCCACGAAAAACGGCTGAGAAAGAAATTTCTGTATCTTGCGGGCCCGTGCAACGGCAAGCTTATCCTCGTCGGAAAGCTCATCCATGCCGAGGATATTGATTATATCCTGCAAATCCTTGTACGTCTGAAGGATTTCCTTCACCCGTTTCGCCACCCAGTAATGTTCCTCGCCGACGATGCCCGGCTCGAGGATTCTGGAGGTGGAGTCGAGCGGGTCCACGGCCGGGTATATCCCCAGCTCCGAAATCTGCCGGCTCAGTACCGTTGTGGCGTCCAGGTGGCTGAACGTCGTGGCCGGTGCAGGGTCGGTGAGATCATCGGCAGGGACATAGATTGCCTGGACCGAAGTGATTGACCCTTTCTTCGTCGATGTAATGCGTTCCTGCAATTCACCCAGTTCGGTACCGAGAGTCGGCTGATACCCGACTGCGGAGGGCATGCGGCCGAGGAGCGCGGAAACCTCGGAGCCCGCCTGGACGAAGCGGAAAATGTTATCGATGAACAAGAGAACGTCCTTCCCCCCTTCAACCCGGAAATACCCGGCCAATGTTAGGGCCGTGTAAGCCCCCCGCCGTCGGGCACCCCGTGGTTTTTACACCTGGCACAACCACGACCCGC
>JACXTT010005918.1_pt1 | contig 17642 bp, 16 predicted proteins | sample 9270951 | NCBI WGS metagenome assembly JACXTT01 (sample SAMN15532306, study PRJNA645909) | rock metagenome | isolation source: weathered quartz diorite | place: Puerto Rico | collected 2017-06-21 | reverse complement strand
CGCCATAGCACAAATTCCTGCGAAGAGTAATCCGATCACGATTAACCGCTTGAGATACATTCCTTGATCCCCCTTTATTTAGATGCCCTACGTGGTACGGACGAAATGAATCGTCCCCTTTCGGTGAAAAAAGCCGTCGAATAGTGCACCTGCGATGCCGAAGATGTTCTGAAGTCTCGGGATCATTCCAAATGATTGATACAACGGTAAGGATGGTTCTTTACAGAGACGTTTTCCACAAACTTGGATCGCTCGTTAAGTAGCAAAGACTGTAAGGAGACTCGACACCGTTCTGATGTGGGCTTCATAAGGATTTCTGTTTCAATGAGTCAGCCTGGAATTTGAGATTGTTAAGTATTCCGACGTTACTGACGTTAATTAAGGAAGGCTTACAGATTCGATCTGACGGCGCACGAATTCGTTGTTGGGAAGCTTCATTTTCCAAATCTGCCAAATCTCGACGCGTCGCGCGTCCAGGTCCGAGGCAACGTCGAGTTGTCCTGCTTGGCGGTTCAGTTTTGCCGCTCCACCGTAGATCTCCGAGAGAGCGAGCGCTTCTGCTAAATGTGATTGGGTGTTTGGCTTTGTCGCCAGAACGCGGCTGAGAAGGTCTCGGTAGATCTCGATTCCACGCGATAGGTTTCCGGTGCCGGCCTCATATTCGGCCAGCGCACTCAGAGCGTGTTCCGCTTCAGAGCCGGCCTCGACTTGTTCGGTGGGATAAAGCTTGAGGTCACTCAACCGTGAAAAGGCGTCGTCCAGTCTCTTTCGAGCTTCGGCATTCCGGCCGAGGGCCCGGAGGGCATAGGTCGAGCTCGCCAAATTCTGAACTTCATCGCGCCGGAATCTCGGATTGTTCTTTATTTCACCAATGCGGCGCAAAGTTTGGTCGTAGATGGCTAGAGCCCGACTAGGATCGGAGTGAAGTAGCACTCCTGCCAGTATGTTCCCGGCCATTGAAAGCGGGATCCTGATGTTCGAGTCATTCGGGTCCTGAGCGGCGATTTGATCGACGATCTGGAATGCACGCTCCAGCGGAGCAATCGCTTGTGCGGATAGTCCCATGCTGATCACGTCATCGCCTCCGAGAATTTCGGCTTCCCGCGTAAGGGCCATTGAATAGTTTATAGTTCGGCTCTCCGAAACTTCGGTACTCCCCGGTGGTGGTTCCAGAATTCTTACCGCTTCTCGAGAGTCCCGCAGCGCTTCCTCCAACTCGCCGCGGTCGCGATGGATCATCGTTGTGATTTGCAGCACAGTCCCGGCATGAAGAGGCTGACCGCCGGCCAATGCCATATCCAGGATCTTTTGACACAGACGGATCGCGTCGTCCCACTGTTCCTTGTTCCGATACTGGTTGGCGATGTGCTCCAGCATCGCAAGCACTTCCGACGTGTCGGAGGGATCAAGTTTTCCGGTGTTCAGATATTTGGTCATCCATTCGGACGACTGGCGCGCGAGATCGAGAGAATCGTCGCCGGGGTCCCGAAGCCCTCTCAGCATCATTCGATCGTGAGTGATCTGTGCCATCCGGAGATAGGCCACTCGATTGTTCGGTTGCCTGACAAGCACAGAGCGGACCAGCGCCTCGGCCGTTCGTAAACTCTGGTCGGCGAGATCGGTCTGGCCAAGGTTGGACTGCATCGGCACGCCTTGGACGCGCGCGACGCGCATGTACGCATTGCCGGCCTCCAGGGCGAGGTCCGGGTCACTGCGGGTTTCCAATGCGAGACGCCGCAAATACTCGAGGGACGTGTTGACGATCAGCTGCCTGGCCCCCATCGTCCCTGGAGACTTGCGGACTTCTGCATCGATGTCGAACAATTTGTTGGATAGTTGCCGAACTTCGAGAAAACGTTGTTGGGCGACGGCGCGTTGGCGATTGGCCACGAACAAACCCGCCGAAAGGCTGATGATTGCTACCGCGGAGGCGGCAACCGGCAGCCAGTAGCGCCGGAGGAACCTGCGTGTCCGGTACCAGACATCGCCCGAACGGGCCTCGACCGGTCGCCAGTCCAGAAACGCCAGGATGTCGTTCGCGAAGGCATCCACCGAAGCGTAGCGTTCCTCAGGCTCAGTGCGAAGCGCCTTCCGGAGAATGTAATCCATGTCCTTGGGAAGCGAAGGATTCAATCGAGTCGGCTCTGGGATCTGGCGTGCGCCCATTACGATTTCGAGAGTCCCAGCCTCGTGCGGGGAACTGCCCGTGAGGAGCTTGTAGAGAACCGCTCCCAACGAATAGATATCGGTGGCGGTCGTCTGAGCTGCCCCACGGAGTTGTTCGGGGCTGGCATAGTTCGGTGTAAGCAGCCGCTCTATGGTGTTGGTCGGCTCGCCGGTCTCGGCAAGCAGTTTGGCAATGCCGAAATCCAGCAGCTTCGGTTGGCCTGACGAATCGACCAGAATGTTGGAAGGCTTCAGGTCGCGATGAATAATCAAGTGGCGGTGTGCGTGCGAAACTCCATCGCAAACTCGCAGGAACAGCTTGAGCTTGTCCCGTAGTTGAATGCGCGCAGCATAAACATCAATGGGGACACCTTCCACATACTCCATGACCAAATAGGGGCGGCCGTCATCGGTATGACCGGCATCGATCACGTGGACAATGGAAGGGTGATTGAGCGACGCCAGGAGTTGGCGTTCCCGCACAAAGCGGTCGCGCCACGCCGGCCGGTCCCCGCCGGCGGCGAGCACCTTTATAGCTACCTGTTGTTGAATCTCGCCATCCGAGCGCTCGGCAAGGTAGACGGTTCCCATTCCGCCTGTGCCGAGAACCCTTACTCGCCGATAGGGTCCCCAATACATCGACTCCGCGTTATGACCAGAGTCCAGTATCTTTTCCGCCAAGTTGGCGACGGGCTCTGTGAAGCCGTGGTCAATCGTCGAATCGAAGCTCAGAAGAGATTCTATTTCGGCGCGCAGCGCCGGAGCGATCTGGCGTTCCGCAAAGAGTTTTTCACGCTCGCTGCGCGTCAGGTCGGCGACCTCATGGAAGAGCAGGCGCACGGCAGAGTCCATGGCGTGTTCCAACTAACGGAAATGTTGAGGATTATAACGCCACGGATGCCTAGCCACAAAGAGGCACAAGATTCACAAAATACCTTTGTGTCTTATGCGCTCTTTTGTGGCTCTTCTATCGTTCGATCACTGGCAGACGGACAGCATCTGGAGGTTCGTAGCTTTTAGAACATCTTTGTCTTTTTCCTTGCTCATATTTCCAGTAATCGTGACGCGGTGATTGTTCGCGTGTCGCGCCAGCATTCCTGCGTCGCCGGTTACAATGTACTCCTTGCCTTTTTCGTCCTTGAGCACGTAGTGGTCTGCATCCGCTCCTTTGTTGAAGCATCCCGTCACGCTCACGGATCCCGAATCTTTTTTCTCCTGGCCAACGAGTGCTAATGGAAGCATCGTGGCTGCCAAGACGGCGACGACGAACAGTACTCTACGGTTCATGGGACCTCCTGGGTTTGAGTTTTTGTTACAAAGTTTAACGCAGGTGCCGATGTTAGCAGGTGTAGAATCTGGCCGTGATTCCGCTTGTCTTTCTTGTATTGCAGTACATCGTTTCGGCGAAGGCTGGCCTCGTGAATTACCTTGATGGTCAGACCAATGTGTCTTTGCATCAGCAGGTCACGGAAGGCGCTTCGATCGAGACGTTCGAACGCGGTCACGTCGAGTTGTTGCTCAATCCAGGTTCGTTCCTTCGCCTTGGGGAACATTCAACTGTAGTTCTGGATTCTACGGACCTCGACAGAATCGCGATCCGGCTTGTCGATGGGAACGCGATGATCGAAGCGGCAGAGATTAGTAAGCAGCAACCAATCCAGGTCGAGGCAGGCAATCTTCGCGTAAGGATCGTGGCGCCGGGAGTGTACCGTTTCGCGCCCGGTCGAGCGCGCGTGCTCGATGGCAAGCTTCAAGTAATCGATTCATCACTCACTGTGAAAAAGGGACACGAAATCACACGTGACAGTGAAAGCTTCGCCCAGCAGACGTCGGCCATTGCTTTTGCGGACGACCTCGACAGATGGAACGAGCAGAGATCACTGGTGGTTTCGCGCGCCAACGCACTCGCATACAGAGAGCAACGAACGATAGCTTCAAACGGCCCGGTGTGGTTGTTCAGCCCGATATTGGGTGGTTTTACTTTTTTCCCGTTGCGCGCTTACCATTCGTACTACGGCTACACGTTTGTGCCCGTTTCGGTATTCCGGCCTTCAACGACCGTTGTCACGCGTCCTCCGGCTTCGTCGTCAACCCGCAGCGGTGTTTCAGCTCCTGTGCGTTCACCTTCGGCTCGCTCCGGAGGTGGCGGCTTTCATGGCGGTAGGCATTCCGGCGGCCGCATAGGCGCCAGGCGATAACCACGGTTCAACCTCGTGTCGCGCGCGATAAACTTCGCCCACCCTCCGGCCCCAGTAGATCGGCGATCTCAAAGAGTTCCAGCCGCGTTCCTCGCGCCAAACCCATGGCTGTCGCGCGATCATATATATGGTGATATGCGTCGGTATTTCCTAAGATCTGGCGTGCGAATCAAATTGTTTGGAGGGTGATGATGAAAACATTTTCGTGCTTTGTTTGTCTGTGCGCCTGCTGTCTGTCGATCCTCTCCGCTTGCGCCCAGCAACCGCAAGCGCCGCAGGCTCCGCCGGATGAGAGCGCCGCCGCGGAATCGGCGATTCGCGCCGCGGACGCAGCATGGTCGAAGACTGCGGAAGCGAAGCAATTGGACGCCATGGTTGGATACTATGCGGACAACGCGATCGCACTCATACCCAACACGCCGATGGCAACCGGGAAGGACGCCGTGCGCAAGGTCCTCGAGCCGATGTTTGCTGCCCCGGGCTTCTCGCTGAGCTGGAAAGTTACCAATGCTGGCGCGGCGAAATCAGGCGATCTCGGTTGGACGGTTGGAACCTACGAATTGACCATGAACGACTCGAAGGGTAATCCAAGGAAAGATCAGGGCAAATATTTCACGCAATGGAAGAAGCAGCCCGACGGCAGTTGGAAGTCGATCGTCGATGGCTTCAACTCCGATATGCCGGCCGCGCCGGCGGCTGCGCCTGCTCCGAAGAAGTAACCGCCCGAACTTCGGGTCTACAAGGTCGGACATGTGGACGGCATTGACGAGTAGAATGTCAGCCGAAAAGCTGGTTGGTTTGAAATCCATAGTTTATCTAGGGACTTTCTCCCCAACTCTTCAGCCTAATTAAGCACAACGTCAATTCTTATTGATCTTTATTCCACGTGTGACTCCACTCGCGCTTCGGCTCCGTAGACTTCTCCATGTCGGCTTCATTCCACAGCCGCTCGCCGACGCCTTGAATGCTGACGAGGTAGAGATCATCGCCTCTGTGCACCTTAACGAAGCCGACTTGATTCGTCTTTGTGTTCCGCACACGTGCGCCGATTTGAAAATTTGGTTTATTGCTCATGGCTCTATCGTAGCGCATCATTCTCTACGAATATTTTCGTTGACTCTACGAATTAGTTCGTAGCATCATCGCGCTATGCGTAAACCTCGGAAACCAACCGCGGCGGAACTGGCTATTCTTCGAGTTCTTTGGAAGCGCGGCCCGAGCACGGTACGGCAAGTCCAGGAAGTGCTCAGCGAGACGAAGAAAGCAGGCTACACGACGGTATTGAAGTTCATGCAGATCATGGTCGAGAAAGGCCTTTTGCGCAGAGACGACACGCCATACGCCCACGTATACGAAGCGGGTGTTCCCGAGGACCAGACTCAGCGGAACATCGTGGCCGATTTGTTGGATCGCGTGTTTGAAGGCTCGATGAGCCGGCTGGTCGTGCAAGCCTTGGCCGCAAAGGGTGCAACGCCCGAGGAATTGGCGGAAATACGCAAGATTCTAAAAAAATACGAGCGAGGTGACCGATGACGTACGAATCATTGCTCATCAATCCGGCGATCCAGGCCTTGGGCCGGTCGTTATTGCACTTCTTGTGGCAAGGCACATTACTGGCGATGATTCTTGGGACCGTGTATGCATGGGCCGGCAAATCCCGCGACCGGCAAACATCGGCGAAAATCCGCTACGGCGCGGCATGCCTTGTCATGTTGCTGATGCCTGTTTCGCTGATCGTTACGGTCGTCGAAAGTTATCCATCGCCAACGGTCCCGATCTCCATCGTCGAAGGCGCGCCAGGACCGCTCAATGTTCCGGCACATGCATCGTTGCCGGCGATCTCGACGCCAATCGGGGGTATCGGCGTTCCAGGTTGGGTCGTGTTCGTGTGGTTTGCAGGGGTGGTGATCCTTTCAGGACGCGCTGCTGGAGGCTGGATTCGCGCTCAGATCCTCAAACGCAAGGGCTGTGGGGTGGTAACAGCAGAATTGATCGAAGCCTTTGAGCAATTGAAGCAGCGGCTCCAGGTCGCCAGACCTGTCCGGCTATGCGCTTCGGCCCTCGCGAAAACACCAGTCGTTATCGGATGGATTCGGCCATACATTCTGCTGCCGGTGACTGCGGTCAGCGGCCTGGACGAAGCTCAGCTGCACTCCATTTTGGCGCATGAACTGGCGCATATCCGCAGGCACGATTACCTGATCAATTTGCTGCAGACGGCCGTGGAAACGCTCCTGTTCTACCATCCTGCGGTTTGGTGGGTCGGACGCACGATGCGCGTCGAGCGCGAAAACTGTTGCGACGATCTCGCGATCGAAGTGTGTGGGGACGTCGCCGGTTATGCTCGAGCGCTCGCCCAACTCGAGCAACTCCGCATCGGAACCCCTCAACCCGCGATGGCGGTAAATGGCGGTCAGTTGCTTGGACGGATCCGCCGGCTGCTGGAGGAGGAACAATCGAAGCACCCGGCTCCGAAATCTCTGGGCGCCATTCTGTCAGCGTTCGTTGTACTCGCAATAGTCGCGACACCGATGATGTGGTCGTCCAGCGCGGTGCCGGAATCACAACAGCCCGCAAATGTGGAGAAGGAAACCATACCGTCTCAAGCCGTACCCGCTGCCGAACAACCTCCGGAGTCACGCCAGAACCGTTTCCAGGAAGCACCGCGTGAGCGCGGCGCCGGCAATGGCCAAGGGAACGGTGCTGGCAATGGTTTGGGCAATGGAGTGAGAGATCTCTTCGATGCCGGAACAGCGGCAGAGTTTAAACGCACCGTCGGAGAATTCCGGAGAAGCATCGAGGAGTATCGACGCCTTGCTCCATCAATATTCGGGCGGCCCGAAGGAGGCGCCGAGAGAGGACCTAGTGCGCAAAGCACCGAGATGCTCATTAAGTTGTTCGACAGTAGCAAGGACATGGATCTCAAGCGCCAGATTTTGGATTACCTGGGCAGTTCCGGCAATCCACAGGCAGCCGAGAAGCTGCGTGCCGTGGCTCAGTCCGACGCCGAACCAGAATTGCGCAGGCATGCCACCGAATACATCCTCAGCAAAGCCGACGCGGCCAGCCTGATCAAGCTGTACGACGAGAGTCGCGAACCGGACCTGAAGGCCCAGATCATGGACTTTCTCGGCTCCTCGGACAATCAACAGGCCATCGACAAACTGCTTTCCATCGCGCGTTCCGACGCCGAACCGCAACTCCGCCGGCATGCCATCGACTATATTGCTAGCAAACCGAAGTCATTCGATACATTAGTGACGCTCTATGACAACAGCCGAGAACCAGAAATCAAGCGGCATATTCTCGACTACCTGGGCAGTTCAACTGATCCGCGGGCACTAGACAAACTGTTTGCGATTGCACAATCGGACCCCGATCGCGAGCTTCGCCGGGCAGCCGTGGATTACATTGCCGCACGGTAACGCGCGGTTTGCCCAACAAAAGAAAAAACGGGCCACAAAAAGGCACAAAAAAACAAAAAAGACGTGCGGAATTTTTCGGCGTTGGTGGTTTTCTTGCGCTTTTTGCGCTTTCTTGTGGCCATTCTTGTTTTTGTTGGGCAAGGCTCGCCGAGGTAACACGCGGGTGGTAGAATCCGCACCATGCGTGCGCGAACCGTCGGCGGCGTCACCGTGCTTTTGGTCTTTCTGGCGACATCCCTTGCTTCCGGGCAGCAACTCGCCTTCCCCATCACCGACAAGATCACCGGGCTCGTGGGCACTTGGACGCGCGATGCCTCACGCGGCACCGGCAGGATCTGCGGCGTATCCGAAGCCGACACTCTGAGCTTCGAACTACAGCCCGACGCGATCAGCGTGACGGGAAGATCCCGCTGGCGGATCGCGCTCACCGGCTCCGCGACGAGTGACGACGGGCTCGCCGTGGCGTCGACGGACGCGGGCTGGCTGAAGCTCACGATGACGATGCCGCGGAATGGCGGCTTCGCGAACGTCATGCAGGAGGTCTACATCTTGAACGGTGATCGCAGCGAGCTCACGCTGTGGCGGACGCTGAACGTGCGGATGCCGGATGGATCGCCAGGCAAGATCGACTGCGGCAACCGTACCGCCGTCGTCTACCGTCGCCAGGCGAAGCCCTAACTTCGTAAGCGATCCAGCCTCGTTTTCCCCGCGCGCTTCTCGGTAAGATGTAGTCCTTGTCCTTGATTACAACTATTTCAGCAGGAACAGGGCCTGTGCGTGGTGTGGAGGAGACGAAGGGTGTGATCACAAACACTTTTCGGGGCGCCTTCAATGATCTGCTTAGCTCACTGCGCTTATTATACGACGCCAACCGTACCAGAAACAGACTACCGCCGAGTATGGATCTCCGCTAGCTTGCTTGTGTTCGTATCACGGGCCAGGGACCGTGCCGCCGGGCTTTGCACAAAAAAAGGGGGGCGGCCATAGACCGCCTCTACAGTTTGTGTTTTATGAGCGCCCGTCTTTGACTTTTGTAACAAATAACAAAGAGTTAGGAGGCTTCATGATTCCAGAAGCGAAAAATGCTGCCGTGAAGCGCGCCCTGCGGGAAGCGTTTGGTGTGAGCGAATTCGAAGACATTCGGATGCTGAAGGCAGCAAGCTTTACCTCGGCGCTCACCTTTCGCATCGTCGTCCGGGGATGTCCCTATTTGTTGCGCCTCAATACGCGTACCGACGCGAACACCGACCCCACACGCCAATTCACGTGCATGAAGATTGCGGCCGAAGCAGAGCTTGCTCCGCGGGTTTGGTATGCCAGTATCGAAGACAGGATTTCGATCACAGATTTCGTGGAGGCACGACCGTTTTCCACAACGGAGGCTGTTGATCGGTTAGCCGTCACGCTTCACGGGCTGCACGCGTTGCCGCCGTTCCCGAAACTAGTAAATGACTTCGACACCGCGCCAACGTTCCTTTTACGATCATCGGCGTTGCGCGACAGCTTCATTCAAAGATTTCAGGCTGCAAAGATTCTGCCCGAGACAGAGACCGACGAACTCTTCGGACTGTACGCACGAGTGGCAAGCGTTTACCCGCGTCTCGATTCGGACGTGGTCTCGAGCCACAATGATCTGAAGCCGGACAATATGGTTTTTGACGGAGAACACGTCTGGCTAGTCGATTGGGAAGCCGCTTTCTTGAACGATCGGTACTGCGATCTGGCGGTAATAGCAAATTTCGTTGTTACAAATGACGCGGAAGAAGAGGTCTATCTTCGGACATATTTCGGAGAAGCGGCCGGTGAATACAGGCGCGCGCGGTTCTATCTGATGCGTCAGGTGGTTCATATGTTCTACGCCATGGCCTACATGCTCTCGGGCTCCTCAGGCAATCCGATTGAACCGAATGCGAAGGCGCCAGCTTTCAGGGACTTTCACAATCGCATCTGGGCGGGTGAAGTCAATTTAGCCGCCAATGATGCGAAGGTGCAGTACGGGAGGGTTCATATGAACCAACTCTTGCAAAATTTGCGGGCAGTACGATTTCAGGACGCACTTCGAATCGTTTCCAATCGGCATGCTACGGTATAGCGCTCGGGAATCGCCGCTTTCATGCTCGGGAGTTTTGCTCGTGCGTCGTTGATCTTGAATTTGGGATAATCCCGGTCACGGAGGACACGGACTCATGCATAAGACCATCGTTGCTGTAGCCGCAGTGCTGCTTACAGGTGTCGGCGTATGCCTCGCGCAACCGGCCGGAATCACTCCCGAAATGATCCAGCGCGCGTTGCCTCTCGAAGGCGCGCCGCTCGCGGTGCCTGGACCGTACAAGGTCACGTCCGAAGGCGCGTTCGGCTCGCCCGGCCATCTCGTCTTTCGCCCGACGATGCTTGACGCGTTTCCAAAGAAGGACACATTGCCCTTGATGGTGTGGGGCAACGGGGGTTGTGCGATCGACAGCAAGCGCTACTCGGGCTTTCTGACGACGATTGCCTCGCATGGCTTCCTGGTGTTGGGCACAGCCGCTCAGGAAGGCGCGGCTCGACGACAGGCAACCGCAGACGACTTGCGCGCCGCGATCGACTGGGCCGAGAAAGAAAATGCACGAACCGGCTCGCCGCTGAAAGGCAAGATCGCCACGGACAAAGTCGCGGTTATGGGCCAGTCGTGCGGAGGATTTCTCTCGGTCGCGCTCGGCGCCGATCCGCGCGTCAAGACGATCGGCGTGTTCAATTCAGGCGTGCAGAAGGCGGCGCCCGGCGCTCCGTCGTCACCGTTTCCCACCTCGGACGACCTGCCCAAATTGCACGGGCCCGTGCTGCTCATCAATGGCCACGAACCCGACTTCATGATGGCGCAGTCGGCGGCGACGTTCGACATGATCGACCGCGTGCCGGCGTTCTACGGCGCCCGGCACAACGCCGGCCACACTGCGACCGTCTTTCATCCTGGTGGCGGCGAGTTCGCCAATGTCGCGTCGAACTGGCTCAGATGGACGTTCAAAGGCGACAAGAAAGCGGGCGCGATGTTCGTCGGCAAGAACTGCAGCCTCTGCACCAATTCGAACTGGGACGTGCGATCGAAAGGGATCAAGTAATGAAATCGCGAATCGCTCTCGCGGTAGTCGTCGGCTGCGCGGCGGCTGTTGTCTCTGCGCAGAGTCCGTCGTCTTCGTTTCCTCGCGGGAGCAGCATGCAGAGCTGGCAGAATCCCGGACTGAAGAACGTACTGGCGAAGTGCAAGAATCCGCCGCAGCCCTTCTCGATTCCCGGTGCCGGCCAGTCGGCAAACGCAAACGCGGTTCCGCCGGATCCGGTCCTTCCAGCCACGGCCGCGATTCCCGGCGTGCTCGCTGCAGGGCAGTCGTGGAAAGTCGTCTGGTCGTGGGAGGGCAATAACGTCGACGGCCCTATCGCCGGCGACAACGGCATGGTCTTGTTCGCAAACAACGACGCGAGCAACGTCATGCAGCTCGACCCCTCGACGGGCCTCGCCAAGATCCTCCACCGCGACACGAACACCGGTGGCGCGGTCTCGCGCAGCAAGAACGGCGCGCTGTTCGTCGCCGAACGCGGACTCGGCTCGGCTATCGAACAGCTGGAGCCTCAGCGAAAGGTGCTGGCGAACTCCTTCCACGGCGAGCCGCTCGAATGCCTTGGGGGCGTCGTGAACGATTTAGCGGCCGACGCGCGCGGTGGCGTCTACTTCTCGGTCACGGGCGCGGCCGGCAGCGGAGTGTTCTACGCCGACCCGAAAGGCGTGGTCTCGCAGTATGGGAAGGATGTTCCGCTTGCTAACGGCATCATCCTGAGTCCCGACGAGAAAACGCTCTACGTCACGAACGGCGCAGTGGTGTTTGCGTTCGACTTGAAGCCTGACGGCTCCCTGACCAATCAGCGCGAGTTCGGCAAACTGCGGGGCGGTGAGGGCGGCGACGGTTCGGCCGTCGATCAGCAGGGCCGCGTGTATGTTGCGACGGGCAAGTCGGTGGATGTCTTCGCGCCGGACGGTACGTTCGTCGGCAGCATCCCAGGCCCGCAGGGCCTGCACGGCACGTTCTTCGGCGGCCGCGACAAGAAGACACTCTTCGGTATCGTGTTTTACGGCGGATGGGGAACTCCGAGCGCGCGAAACCGCATCATCGCGATTCCGACGATCGCGCAGGGTTATACCGCGCGAGCGAAGTAGCCAAGTATGTCGTCGCGGGCTTTTAGCCCGCGTTTGGAGCACGCGCCGATGCAACATTCAGGCCTCGCCTTTTTCCCACAATGCTTGATTTGGATTCGCGATACTTGCCGAAAGATTTGTCATAGTTTTCTCTGCTCCATTGTTGAGGAAGTCAGCAGCGCCTCGATTTGCTCCTTCGTGGAAAAGCCCACCAGTCGATTCTTTTCACCGCCGTCTTCGAAAAGGATCAGAGTTGGAATTCCTCGGAGATTGAAGCGCGGCGAGACCGAGGGATTGTCGTCGACGTTGATCTTGTACACCTTGGCACGACGCGCAAGCTTTTCGGCAGCAGCTTCGACTGCCGGCGCCATTGCGCGGCACGGGCCGCACCAGGGCGCCCAAAAATCCACGAGGATTGGTTGATTCGATTGCAGCAGCTCATCGTCGAGAGCCGCTTCGTTGATGTCGCGTACATATTGGTTCATTAAGAGTCTCCTATACTTGAGCCAAGCCGCCATCGACGGAGAGATCCACTCCTGTGATAAAGGAACTCTCGTCGGACGCCAGGAATAGCGCCGCGGACGCGATCTCCTCCGATCGGCCGATCCGTCCCAAAGGCAATTGCGAAAGCTGAGATGCAAACTGCGCGTACTGCTCTTCGCTCAGGCCCAATTTGCCGAAAATCGGAGTCTCGATCGGACCGGGGCTGATCGCATTGACGCGAATCTTGCGCTCTTTCAGATCGGAGGTCCACGATCGTGCGAACGAGCGCACGGCGGCTTTAGTGGCGTTGTAAACGCTGAATCCACCAAAGCCTTTCTGCCCTGCGACGGATGAGTTCAGAATGATCGAACCGCCATCTTTAAAAAGTGGCAGTGCCTTTTGCACCGTGAAAAGCATTCCCTTCACGTTGATGTCGAACTCCAGGTCAAAAAGCTCCTCGGTAATCGATCCTAGCGGCGCTACCGATCCCACGCCCGCGTTGGCAAACAGAACATCAATGTATCCGTGTTTTTCTCGGACCGTAGCGTAAAGCCGATCCAAATCTTCCAGACGCGACACATCTCCCTGGACCGCTGTGACGTTCTTGCCGATCTGCGCCGTCGCATCGTCCAACTCCTTTTTGCGACGGCCTGTGATCACGACCTGAGCGCCTTCTTCAACGAAACGCTTCGCTGTCGCTAAACCTATCCCGCTATTGCCGCCGGTAATAACTGCGACTTTCCCTGAAAGCCTGCCCACGATGTTCCCTCCTTCCTTCACCTGCCTTGATGGAGTGCAAGAGACGCGCCAACTTGCAAAGTGCTGATTCATTGAGTTGACAGTGACGAAACTGCGGAAAACCCTGAAGACTTTTTTCACGAAATCGCGACGAACTTCGCGATTTCATGAAACGTTGGATGAGTTAATAGAGCAGATGATCGAGCGAAACCATTTCCGGGGGCAACGGCAACTTCAGATGATTATCGAGCAAGTGCCGCACGGCTCGCGACGCTGAGTTGAACCCGCCGATGATGCTGCCGCCTCCGTGGCCGCGGCCGAGCAGGTCTCCAATAACGTAAAGTTTCGGCACGGAACTTTGATACGCGGCATCGGTGACCGGTTCTCTTTTTGAATCCAGTTGAACACCGGCAGTTTGGAGGAATGCAACTGGCGTCATCCCGCCTAAACCATACAGAACCGCATCAAAAACCTCCCGCGGATATTGGGTTTCGGCGAAGCTCACTGCCGGGCGTCCGGCTTCGCTTTCAATCTTGACGATGTTCGATGGTATCAAAACACGGATCTTCTTCTCTGCGATCATTCCACCCATGATTCTCTCGTTGATCGAATTGAGCCGGGAAAAACTCGACTGCCGGTAAGACAACGTGACTTCGTTCCGGGCGCTCAGCATTTCCGCGTATTCCGAGGCGCTGTCGCCTCCCCCGACCACAAGGACCTTGGCGCCGTCCAACGGACGGCTGTTGATGTCGAAAAGGATCCGTTTCTCGTTCTTGAGGACTGCAGGAATCTCGCGATAATAATCCGGCTGTCTGGGCCGCCCCATTTTTCCGATCGCGACGATAACGAACTTCGCCCGATACTCCGCGCCGCTCGTCGTCTTGACTTCGAAGATATCGGCTCCTGGCACGTGCATGAGGCTCCAGATCTCTGTGTTGTATCGTATCGGGATGCGGCTGGACTCGATCACGTAGTCCATCATCGCCAAATAACCTTCACGGTTGCCGTCGCGCAAACAAAGGATGCCCATGCAGATGGCTTCCACACCGGCGTACTGCGCATCCACTCTCTTACCTTCCTTGTAATAAGTTCGGATCATCTGCGAATGGGAAGGTCCCTTTTCCACAACCACGAGATTTGAAATGCCGCCGCGTTGAGCCTCGACCGCCGCGGCGAGACCCGCAGGACCGGCTCCGATAATCAAGAGATCGATATTTTCGGTCATCAAATTAGTCCGCACCACCTATCCTGTTGCATTGTGCTTCGCGATACAATCAGATCTTTAGGCACGCCAAACGCTTCTCCGCGGCAACAATTGATGACCATATAACCGCCCGGGCCGCTGGGCTATTGCCATAGTAAGCCTTGACGATCTAGGTAACGGTGTGTTTAAACTGTGCATTACCTAGATTATCTAAGGAAGTGGCGCCATGGGAATGAACCAAATCGATCTTCTTCAGGGAACTCTAGATCTGCTTGTTTTGAAAACACTGAGTGCGGGTCCGATGCATGGGTACAGGATCGCGGCACGCATCCGGCAACTTTCGGATGAAGTGTTGCGGATTGAAGAAGGCTCTCTCTACCCTGCTTTGTATCGCCTGGAACAGAAAGGATTCATCGAATCCGAATGGGGCGTGTCCGAGAATAACCGCCAGGCCAAATTTTACAAGCTCACTCGAAAGGGCCGCCGGGAAATGGAGGCGGAATCGGACAGTTGGACCCGTCTCTCTACGGCGGTTGCTCGGGTTCTGAAGGCGATTGAACAAGGAGCATGACGATGGAGTTCGTTAAAGTCGCATACCGTCGTGTGAAAGCTCTTTTTTTGCGTGGGACGATCGACCGCGATATCGACAAAGAGATGCGCGTTCACTTCGACTTCTTGGTAGAGGAGTTCGAGCGTACAGGCATGTCGAATGAAGATGCTCGACGCGCAGCTTCCCGCCGTTTCGGCAATCTGCTCCAACTCAGGGAACGTGGCCGCGACATTAGAGGCGCTGGAATTCTCGACGACCTCCTTCGCGATGCGGTATACGCGGTTCGGAATCTGCGTCGAACGCCGGGGTTCACGGCCACAGTCATCTTGACGCTGGCAATCGGAATTGGAGCCAACACTGCGCTCTTCTCCATCATCGATAGCGTTTTGCTTCGCCCGCTGCCGTACCCAGACGGCAAGCAACTGGTGATGGTTTACGAATCCCTACCTCTCCTCAAAGTAGAGCATGCAGATGTGTCTCCGGCCAACTGGCTCGACTGGCAACGCGAGAGTCGAAGCTTTGAAGCACTGGCGGCATGGGGCACAAATGCGATGACGCTCACCGGTGAGGGCGAACCGGAACGACTTAACGGCCAAAACGTATCGGCGGAATTCTTCGATCTGCTACGTGTGCGGCCATCGCTGGGGCGCACCTTCACGATCGACGATGACCAACCCGACGCTCACCGTACCGTTGTCTTGAGCGACGGGCTCTGGCGGCGGCTTTTTGGCGGCAACACAAACATCATTGGGAAGACGATAGAACTCGATGCGAATGCTTACGAGGTTGTTGGCGTGATGCCCGCTGGGTTTCATTTTGTATCGGTCGATGTCGATTATTGGGCTCCCTACGGGCTAAGTCGAACTCGGAATTGGCGCCAAACTGGCGGTAGGTTTATGAATGTCGCGGGGCGGCTGAAGCCCTCGGTCTCGCAATCCGTGGCACAGACAGAAATGATCGGGATCGCCCAACAGCTTTCGGCCACGTATACGTTTAACCGCGATACGTCCGTCAATGTTCTGAGCCTTCGAGAAGCGCTTACCGGGGAAATTAAAGCTTCCTTGCTTACATTGTTTGGCGCTGTCGGCATATTGGTTCTCATCGCTTGTTTCAATGTGGCCAGCATGCTTCTCGCTCGGTCGGCGGCGCGCCGGCAAGAAATTGCGATTCGGGCGTCTCTGGGCGCTGGGCGTGCTGTCATCGTGAGGCAGTTGCTGGTCGAGAGCTTGGTCCTCGCATTTGCCGGCGGGTTATCGGGAATCGTAGTTGCGCGAGTCGGAATTTCTGCGTTACTGAATTTTGTTCCGCAGAACATCATGAGAATCACAGAAGCGCCGCTGGACGCCTCCGTCTTGCTGTACATCACCAGCCTCTCGGCATTAACGGGAGTGATTTTTGGTTTGGTTCCTGCGATATCCACGACACGTCGCGTATTCACCGCATACTTACGAGGACTGGGCCGCTCTTTCACCACTACGAGCAAACTACGCCAGCACCTGGTTACTGCCCAGATCGCGATGACTGTTGTCTTACTCTGCGGCGCGGGACTACTGACGCGAAGCCTCACGCAACTGCTCGAGACGAAAACAGGTATGAATGCTCACAATGTGCTGACGATGTATATTCAACCACCCGAGCGGCGATATGGCGACGTTCAACGAGTTCAACTCTTCAAAAGTGTGATCGACAGGCTGCGTGTCCTTCCCGGTGTTGAATCTGTTGCGGCAGCTTCGAGCATCCCTGTCATCGGTCCTGATCCTGCGACCGTTGCGCATATACAGGGAATGCCTCCGCTGTTTCAAGGACAGGATTTGACCGCGGGTCTTCACATCCGGGATCTGAGTTCAATTCCTATATCTTCGGAGGGAGGACTCGTCCCGCATGCTCGAGTCGTGACGCCGGGTTACTTCAAGACTCTGCGGATTCCGGTTCTTCGGGGCCGGGAGTTTGTCGAGAGTGACCAGCGTGAGAACGCGCCACCGGTGTTCATCATCAATGAAGCGCTCGCTTCCAAGTATCTGGCCGGACAGAATCCGTTGAACGCATCGCTTTCTGTTCTGATGAGTGATCGGAATCCGTACGGGCGCATCGTCGGAGTCGTCGGCAATGTGATTGAGGGATCGCTTCGAAAGGGAGCCGAGCCAACTGTCTTCTATGCAGATGGAAACAACAGCAGAGGCGGTTTCTCTCCCGGAATGACTCTGTTCATCAGGTCATCCGGTACAGATGCGGCGAAGGCTGCCGCGCGAGCGATTCGCGAGGTCGATGCCAACCAGCCGGTGAGTCAGGTGCGAATGTTGGAGGACGTTCTGGGAGAGAGTGCCTTTCGAGAGCGGCTGGCAGCCGTTGTATCGTCCGCGTTTGCTTTGACCGCGCTTGTGCTTGCGGGGTTGGGTCTATATGGGCTGCTCGCATATTCGGTCGCGGAGCGAACGAAAGAAATCGGTATTCGGATCGCGCTCGGCGCAAGGCCATCAGCGGTATTGCAGATGATCATGAGCCGCGGATTTCAACTGATCGTCGTGGGTTTGATACTTGGTTTGGCCGGGACTGTCGTCGCTTCAAGATTTATTGAAAGTTTGCTTTTCGGCGTATCGACTCACGAACCTTTGACATTCTTCGCCGTCCCAGCGCGTTTGCTTGTTGTTTGCCGGATTTCTTTCTTCCTTTCGTCCCCTCTCGTCACCACTGTGGTTCCACATATTTTGCT
>JACXTT010005917.1_pt1 | contig 17644 bp, 18 predicted proteins | sample 9270951 | NCBI WGS metagenome assembly JACXTT01 (sample SAMN15532306, study PRJNA645909) | rock metagenome | isolation source: weathered quartz diorite | place: Puerto Rico | collected 2017-06-21 | reverse complement strand
GTAATTTTTGCTCTCCTGCCTGAGTGCCTACCGCATGTGAAATCCGGGAAGCTTCGAGCCCTCGCGGTGACGAGCGACAAGCGATACCCACTATTGCCCGATGTTCCAACGACCTCAGAAGCGGGGATCCCCGGGATCGAGGTCACTAGCTGGAACGGACTGATGGTTCCATCCGGCACCCCAAGGGATATTGTCTCGAAGATCAACGCCGACGTGACCAGGATCACCGGGGTACCCGAAATGAGAGCCCGGATCATCGAGTTGGGCTTCCAACCTGTTGCCATGAGCGTGAGCGACGCGGAGAACTACATTAGAGCCGACGTCGAGCGCTGGGCTAAGGTCATTCGAGACGCCGGCATAAAGGCAGACTAACTTTGCCACTGGCGTGTATGCCGCCGAACCAGCCCGTGCAGCGGACGCGCCGCAAGCGGCGCGCCGCTGAAGGGAGATGTTAACTTGCGGATGGACACATGAACATGGATTCCGACATCTGGGAAAATGTGTTTAAGCGCGACAAAGGCTTTTGTCGATACTGTGGCCGTGGCCTTTTATCCCCGTCAACAATGGTACTTACAGCGAGAGGTTCGATGACAGCGATTCAGGTGGCGCTGTTACGGGCGCGACACGCCGAGCATGACCGACCCCAAGTGTTCTGCAACTCAGGCGATGTCGGGAACGGGATGGTAGGTCAGTTCCAAGCCTCCTTGCGGGGCTCGTCTTCGACAGCACGGGCAATCGCAGTGCGAAGGCCGCTTCGAGGTTTACCAGCGCGGAGCGGATGCGAAGCTCGAGACCTGCCCGGACTGCGGCAAGGCGGTCGAGCGCATCATCTCGCCGGTGCCGGTGCACGGGAAGTATTCGACCAAATCCAACAGCAAGATCAAGGACCTCGGCCTGACGAAATTCGTCAAGACGAGCGACGGCTCCTACGAGCGCACCGTCGGCAATTTCGGGCCGAAAATGATCCGCGAACCGAAAAAATAAATCAGGGACAGACCACGATTTCGGGTTTGCTCTCTGAAATCGTGGTCTGTCCCTGATTTACTTCAGTCCGTGCGGATGTTGCCGTCGCGAATCACTTTCGCCCACTTCGCGATCTCGGCCAGCATCTCGTCCCTGAGCGCTTCGGGCGTGCTGCTCGCGAGTTCGATGCCCTGCGCGGCGAGCTTGGCGCGCAGGTCGATCATCTGCAGCACCGCGTCGGTTTCGCGGTTGAGGAGCGCGATGACCGCCCGCGGCGTGCCGGCCGGCGCATAAAGCGCGTAGTCGGTCGCTGAAACCACGCCCGGGTATCCCGCTTCGATCAGCGTGGGCAGTTCCGGCAGCTGCGCCGAGCGCTGGCGCGAGGCCACCGCGAGCGCGCGCAGCTTGCCCGACTTCAGGTGCGGCAGGTAGGCCGGCAGGCTGTCGAGCGCCATGTCGATGCGCCCGTTGAGGATGTCGGGCAGGATCTGCGTCGTCCCCTTGTACGGGACGTGCGTCATGTGGATGCGCGCCGCCTGCGTGAACATTTCGCCGGTCAGGTGGATCAGCGCGCCGGTGCCCGACGAGGCGAAGGTGAGCCGCCCCGGCGCCGCGCGCGCGAGCGCGACCAGCTCGGCCACCGTGGTCGCCTTCGACGACTCCGGCACGATCAGCGCGATCGTGCCCTGCCCGATGCGCGACACCGGGGCGAGATCGCGCCGGATGTCGAAGCCGAGGTTCTTGTGCAGGAGCAGCACGATCGCCTGGCCGCCGATCGGCCCCACGAGGAGCGTGTAGCCGTCGGGCGCGCTTTTCGCCGCGGCCTCCGTGCCGATGGTGGTGCCGGCGCCGGGCTTGTTGTCGACGAAGATCGGCTGGCCGAGGCGCGGCGAAAGTTTTTCGGCGACCGACCGCGCCACGATGTCTACCCCGCCGCCCGGCGGGAACGGCACCACGATGCGAATCGGCTTCTCGGGATAGATCGCCGCCGTGTGCGATGCGGCCAGCGCCAGCACGCAGCCGGCGAGCGTCGCTTTCAGGAACGGGCGAATCCGATCCACGGCGTCAATTTACCACTAGACTCGCCCCGATTGTCCGCGGTTGGGCGCGGGCACGGGGGCGGATTGAACATAAGACCGATTGTGCACCCGCTCAGGATCAGCTTCAAGCACCCGATCGCGGCGCCCATGCAAGCTACCCCGGCATGGGCGGCGAATTGATTCTCCTATCCGTTCAGTGGACGAAGATAGCCAACACGGCAGAGACGGGTGGTGGATTACAGCAGTTCCCGATGCAGGCGTACCAAAACGTCGCCACCTACACTCCGGTGGGCGGTGGTGCAATTCTCTTCGGCGGCCAGACCGTCTGGTACGCCTACAAGGCGAACAGGACGTTTGCCACGATGGCAAGTGCACCGCTCACGCTTAGAGTGACCCAAGCGTTGATCGTCCCCGACCCAGTCGGCGGGAAGATCATCGTGCATGGCGACAATAACGTGATGTACGACTACAACTACGCCACGAACACGTGGACGGCGAAGAGCGGCCCGACTGCGCCCCCGCTTTCCACTTAGAACGGCAGCAGCTTTGCGGTAAATCGAGCTGCGACCGAGCCCCACGATTTCGGCTACCTGCTTGAGTCGCAGAATTCGGGCGCTGTCTCGGGCGCGCAATAGTTCGCTCTTCGCGTCTATCTGTCTTTTGGACAGTGTTGTATTGAGTACTAGAATAGCCCATGCCAGCGTACCTGGCATCAGAGAGTCCATAATGATGCACTCTTCAAGACTGGCGATCGCTCGTTGCGTGGCCTCGGCCATGGCGGTTCTGCTGAGCTTCGAGCCGCTGTCGCTGGCCTCGGCTGCGGGCGAAAATGTCGTGACCGAGCCCGGCGGCAAGAAGGAGTTTGCCTACGCCAACCGCCTGATCGATTCCAACGACCCGTACTTGCTGCTGCACGCGCATAACCCGGTCGACTGGTATCCCTGGGGGCCCGAAGCGCTGGCCCGGGCGAAAAGCGAGAACAAGCCGATCTTCCTTTCGGTAGGTTACAGCACCTGCTACTGGTGCCATGTTGCGGAACGGATGATCTACGCGAAGCCGGAATTCGCCGAATTGATGAACGCGTGGTTCGTCAACATCAAGGTCGACCGCGAGCAGCGCCCCGATCTCGACCGCATCTACATGCTCGCGACACAGGTTCTGACCGGCCGCGGCGGCTGGCCCAACAATCTTTTCCTCACGCCCGAGCTGAAGCCGTTTTTCGCCGGCAGCTATTTTCCTCCGCAGGAGGACGAATTCGGCCGCGCCGGGTTTTCCACCATCCTGAGAAGGGTCCATGAAACGTGGGTCAAGGAGCCGAAACGGTTGACCGACGTCGCGGACCGTGTCCACGCGGTCCTACAGGATTACCAGCGGCAAGCCGCGGGCGGCGCGCCGCGGCTGCTCGATCCCGACGCCTGGCTTGCCGTCGCGGTGAAGTCCCTCGCGCAGCGGGCGGATAAAGACAATGGCGGTCTCGTTGCCGGCGGCAACACCAAGTTTCCGCAGACACCGATGCTCGAACTCCTGCTCGCGAGTTACCGCATACGGCGCGACGCGGCGACGCTCGAGCTCCTGACGGGCGCGCTGGACGCAATGGCTTACGGCGGCATTCACGACCATCTCGGCGGAGGGTTTCATCGCTACAGCGTAGAGCCGAGCTGGTCGGTGCCGCACTTCGAGAAGATGCTCTACGACAACGCCCAGTTGCTGAAAATCTATGCCGAGGCGTTCGCCGTCACGAAGAACCCGCTGTACGAAGGCGTGGCAATCGACATCGCCGGCTACTTGACTCGGCAGATGACGGCGCCCGGGGGAGGTTTCTATACGGCCGAGGACGCGGAAGTCGGCGGCAGAGAGGGCGCAAGCTACACCTGGTCACGGCCGCAGATCGTGTCGATCCTGGGCGCTCAGGCAGCCGCGCGCTTCTTCGACGTCTACGGCCTTACACCGCTGGCGGCTTCCCCCGTCGCGCAAGGCCTGGAGCCGAAAAAGGCGGCGGAAGAGGAAAGCGTCATCCGGATCCGCCTGCCGATCGCGCGGACACTGGAGCGAGCACGGCAGGCCGGAGTCGTGAAAATGCTCGCCGCCCTGCAACCGGCTCGCGAGTTGCTCCTGCACGCGCGCAGCCGGCGTCCCCAGCCGCTGCGCGACGAGAAGATCATCGCGGGTCAGAACGGGCTCGCGATCGAGGCCTTCGTCGAGGCGGCCACCGTCTTGAAGCGCCAGGAATACCTGGAAATCGCCGAACGTGCGGGCGAGCGCGTCTGGAGGCTCGCCTACGATTCGAAATCCGGCGCGCTCATGCACGAGGTTTTCAAAGGCAAGGCGCAGACCGACGGCTACCTCGATGATTACGCTCTGTTGGGGCGCGCGTCTCTCGCCCTGCATGGCGCCACGAAGCAGGCGCTGTGGCTCGAGCGGGCAAAGAGCTTGGGCGAGGCGCTCCTGAAACGCTTCACCCGCCCTGACGGCAGCGTGCGCATGAGCACGAGCGCGCAAGACCTGCTGATCGCGCCGATAGACGACGGCGACAATACTTATCCATCTGGCACTTCCGCTGGCGTGGGATTCCTGCTTCGCCTGGGCGCGGCCGCGGCGAAACCGCAATATACGGACGCCGCAGCGAAGATCGCGCAGCGCTTGAGCGCGCGGCTGGAAAGCGAGCCGCAGTCTTGGAGCACGATGCTCGTCGCGCTCAACGCGGCCAAATTCGATCATTCGATCGAAGCGCCGGGAGCTCTCTCTTCCGCGAGCGCTCGAGGGAGCGAACCCGGGCAGTTCAAGCCCCCAAGCACCGCAGACCACGTGACACTCGATGCGCTTGTGAGCGCAGCCGGGGCCGAATACGCCAGAATTGCGATCACCCTCAACATCGATCCGGGATATCACGTCAACGCGAACCCGGCTTCCTTCGCTTATCTGATACCGACGAGCGTGAGCCTCGAGGGCATCACGCCGCTCTCGGTTGACTACCCGCAGCCGATCCTTTTCAAGCCGAGCTCCCTTCCGGAGGGAATCAAGGTTTACGAAGGACGCCCGACCCTGACGCTGACGATTGCAGCGAAGGACCTGCAGAATAAGACCGCTCTGCGTGCGAGGATTACTGCGCAGGCCTGCGATGCCGAAGTCTGCTTGCCACCTTCGGAGATCCCGATTGTCATCAAGGTGCCGAATGGCCGCTGAGGACGTCGCAGCGCTCCAGTAATTTGCACTCTCGGGCGCCTCGAGCTGGAAGCGTGAACTTGAGAACAGCCAGCCAGACCATTGGTTTTGCGGCCCACGCAATTGCGAACCTCGCGGCCGGCCTTCTCTGCTTCGCGTTAGGCGCGTCGGCAGGGAGTATTGTCAAGTTAAGGTCGGGGGTGATTTACTGGGTGGATGAATCAGTCCACGCCAAGGTATTACCGCCATCGTTTCCCTGCGGAGATCGTCAGCCGCTGCGTCTGGCTGTCTTTTCGCTTTTCCCTCCAGCTTTCGTGACGTAGAGGAGATGATGAATGAGCGCGGGGTAACAGTCACCTATGAGTCGGTGCGCGAAGGGTGTTCCAAGTTCGGAGGGGCCGACGCGAAGCCTATGCGCTCGCGCAGCCCGCGCCCCGGCGACCGCTGGCATCTCGATGGGGTCTTCCTCAGGATCCAGGGCAAGTTGCCATATCTATGGCGTGCGGTTGACCAGGACGGCGAGGTGCTCGACATTCTGGTGCAGCCACGGCGAAATAAGGGTGCAGCGAAGAAGCTCTTTCGTAGGCTGCTCAGAGGTCTACGATACGTCCCGCGGGTCGTGGTGACAGATAGGCTGAGCAGCTAGGCGGCAGCCCAATCAGAGGTGCTGCCCACCGTGGAGCATCGTCGGGGTCGGTGGCTCAACAATCGGGCCGAGAACTCCCACGAGCCGACCCGAGAACAGGAACGGACAATGCGAGGCTTCAAATCCCCCGGGCACGCCCAACGTTTCTGTCGGTCTTCGGAGTGATCGCATCGTTTTTCCGTCCCGGTCGGCATCGACTGGGTGCAGTGAACTAGCGAGACTTGATGCGTCGCCGCTTCACACAATGGCGCGAACTTGTGTGCTTGCAGCCTTGATCTGAGACGCCGCACCTCGGAAAGAGTCTCGCCCCCGTGTCGACTTTTTCTATTCATATCGATGTTAAGTTGACAGAACTCTGCCGGATTGGTTACAAGCCGAACGGGGAACGGCGGGATACGTCCAAAAGCAGACACTCGGCTAACTTTTAGGTCAGCGGGCCGGCGGCTCGCGCAGGCGGCATAATCAGATTCGCCGTGCTGATGCGACGCGATTCATTTGTGGTCCACCCCGCGAAGTATCGGCTTCGGGAATGGTGCAACAGCGTGGTCTGCTGCACTGCGGCAGTGCGTACGATCTACCTGCCGCATCACGCCACGATTGAAGCTTCTTCATATCAATCCGTCACTTAGCGAAAAACTCGGCGGTTGGCATAGGGCTTGCAGTTCCTCTCGTTGGCCAATAAGGAGGGTGCAGACCATGTACTCGGAAACGATCGAAGGGTTTTCGAAAGCCGCGGAAAAAAAACTGGCCTCGATGCGCAAGTATCCCGGCGGATTTTTCGTCTCCAGCATGCTCGCCGGTGCCTATGTAGGAGTCGGCATTCTTCTCATCTTCACCCTCGGAAGCCAGGTACCCAAGGAATTCCAGAAACTGGTGATGGGTGCGACGTTCGGCATCGCGCTCACGCTGGTGGCGATCGCGGGATCCGAGCTTTTTACCGGTCACACCATGTTCATGGCGTTGCGCAGATTCAACGGCACGGGGTCCCTGGGGGATATCGCGGGGTCATGGGGAATGACGTGGACAGGAAATCTCGTCGGCGCCGTGGCGCTGGTGGTGCTGTTTGCCGCAGGCGGCGGCGGCGGACTGCTGTCAGCTCCCGACACGCTGGTCATGAAGGTGGCGGCGTTCAAGATGAATGACACCGGCCTGAGCCTGTTTGCGCGCGCGATCTTGTGCAATTGGCTCGTGTGTCTCGCGCTGTGGATGGCGGCCCGGGTCAATTCCGATTCCGCGAAATGCATCGTCATCTGGTGGTGTCTGCTGGCGTTCATCGCCTGCGGATTCGAGCACAGCGTCGCAAACATGACCGTGCTCGGCCTCGCGCTCGCGGGCAATCACCCGGAAACAGTCTCGCTCGGCGGCGCTGCTTGGAACCTCCTCTGGGTCACGCTCGGCAATGCCGTCGGAGGCGGAGTATTCGTTGCCGGCGCTTATTGGGTCGCGACCAACGGGTTTCCCGGGAAGGTCGACGCCGCCGACGAGGCAGCACCGGCACCGGCTAAGCTGAAGTAAGGTGGACTTCACCGAAGAACAGAAGCTCTACCTTGACGGTTTCGGCCGCGGGCTCGCGGCAGCGCGCGGGGCGCAGCCTGCACCGGGCAACGCGGAGCCCGTAGGCCCGGAACGCATCCATCTCGCCGCGCAGAACCGGGTCCTCGCCGCGGGCGGGAAGCTCGTCAAGGAGGAAGAAGCAAAGCGCGCTAAGCACCCGCTCGACATGTGGGACGAGATCGCGGCGAATGCGGCCAAAGGCGAATTTCCCAAGGGCACGGATGTCTTCCTCTATAAATTTCACGGCCTTTTCCACGTCGCGCCGGCGCAGAACGCGTTCATGCTGCGGCTGCGGAATCCGAACGGCATCATCGACGCGCACAAACTGCGAGCGGTCGCTGCGATCGCCGAGGATTGCGGCGCCGGATATGCGCACGTCACCACGCGCGCCAACCTGCAGATCCGCGAAATCGCACCGAAGCACGCGCTGCACGTGCTGGAGAGGCTCGCTGAGGCCGGCCTCACCTCGCGTGGCGCAGGGGCGGACAATATCCGAAACATCACGGGCAACCCGACCGCGGGCATCGATCCGCTCGAGCTGTACGACACGCGACCGCTCGGCCTCGAGCTGTATCACACGATCCTCAATCACCGCGAACTCTACGGACTGCCGCGCAAATTCAATATCGCCTTCGATGGCGGCGGGAGTGTTGCCTCGCTAGAAGACACCAACGACATCGGCTTTTCCGCGGTGCGGCTCGGAGCGGGCAAGGCAGTGCCGGACGGCGTGTATTTCCGCGTCGCCGTCGGGGGCATCACGGGGCACGGCGATTTCGCCCGTGACCTCGGCGTGCTCATCGCGCCTGAGCAATGCGTGCCGGTGGCGGTGGCGATCGTGCGAATCTTTATCGATGAAGGTGATCGCACCGACCGCAAGCGCGCGCGCCTCAAGTACGTGCTGGATCGAATGGGCCTGGAACGGTTTCTCGTCGAAGTCGAAAAACGCCTGGCGGCGCCGCTCGCACGCCTGTCCCTTGCCGAATGCGAGCCGCGGCTGCCGCTCGCGCGCGGCGCCCACGTCGGCTTTCACGCGCAAAAGCAGCCGGAGAGGGTGTATTGCGGCGTCGCCCTCCCCGTCGGGAAGATGACCGCGGCGCAGATGCGCGCAATCGCCGCCATCGCCGGGCGCCATGGCAGCGGCATGATCCGGCTCACGCCATGGCAAAACCTAATCGTGTCGGACATAGCCGAAACCGATCGGGCCGCGGTCGCGGCGGCCCTGTCGGCAATCGGCCTGAGTGCCGAGGCATCGTCGATTCGCGCCGGAATCGTCGCCTGCACCGGCAATACCGGCTGCAAGTTCTCGGCGAGCGATACCAAGCGCCATGCCCTCGCTATCGCCGATCATCTCGATGCGCGCCTGAAGGTCGACGCGCCGCTCAACATTCATCTCACCGGCTGCCCGAATTCCTGTGCGCAGCACTATGTCGGCGACATCGGCCTGCTTGCGACCAAGATCGCGGCCGAGGATGCCGAAATCGAGGGCTATCACCTGTTCGCAGGCGGCGGCTTTGGCGACCGACGCGGGCTCGGGTGCGAAATCCTGCGCGACATCCCCGCGCACGAAGTCCCTCACGTACTCGAGCGGCTGCTGCGCGCCTATCTCAGGCGGCGCGCCTCGCCGGAAGAGAACTTTCAGGGCTTCGCGAAGCGCCATGGGGCGGAAGCTTTGCGCGATTTCGTTCAGGCGAATCGCGCGGAGACAGTCTAGATGCAGCAGCAAGTATTCCTTCCCGACAGCGCGCCCTTCAGCGAATCGCAGCGCGCCTGGCTGAACGGATTCGTCGCCGGTCTCCTCGGCATGGGACGCGCGCAAGCGGCGCACGGACTGCCGGCGCCCGCGGCCACACCGCAGGCCGACGAGGATTTCCCCTGGCACGATCCGACGCTGGCGCTCGACGAGCGCATGAAGCTCGCCTCCCGGCGGCCTTTCGAGCGCCAGCTGATGGCCGCGATGGGCCAGCTCGACTGCGGCCAGTGTGGTTACCTGTGCAAGACCTACGCGGAGTCGATCGCCGGCGGCGCCGAAGCCGACCTTGGCAAATGCGTCCCGGGCGGGCGCGTCACAGCGAAAAAGCTAAAGGAACTGCTCGCGCATCGCCCGAGCGCTCCCGTGACATCGCCTGCCCCGATTGCAGCGCCGCCGCTGGTCGAGCGCGGCTACGGCCGTGCCGCGCCCGTCCCGGCACGCCTGATATCGAGCCTGCCCCTCACCGCGCCCGGCTCGGAGCGCGAAGTCTGCCACGTCGTGCTCGAGCTGGGCGAATCGGGCCTGCTGTACGAGCCGGGCGATTCGCTCGGCATTTGGCCCCACAGCAATCCCGATGAAGTCGAGCTGCTGATCGCGATATTGCGCGCCAAGGGATCCGAAGCCGTGACGCTCCCGGACGGCGCGGTCGTCTCTGCGCGCGAGGCGCTCGGCCGCGAATGCGACCTGCGCGCACCGAGCGACGCGCTCTATGCGCTGCTCGCGCGCGAAGCGAAGGACGAAGCCGACCGTTCCCGGCTCTCCAAACTTGCCGAGGACGATTCCCAGGCCGAGGGGCTTGGGGTGCACGACGTGCTCGACGCGCTGCTCGAATTTCCGTCCGCGCGCCCGAGCATCGGAGAATTCGTCGCGGCGCTCGGGCGCATGCAGCCGCGGCTGTTTTCCATCGCTTGCTCGCAAAAGCGGCACCCGCGCGAAGTGCATTTGACCGTCAGCGTGCTGCGCTACGAGAAGAACGAGCGTAGCTATCTGGGAACCGGTTCCGGATTCCTCTCCGAGCACCTACGGCCGGGGCGCACGGTCTCGGTGTTCGTGCAGCGCGCGCACGGTTTTCGTTTGCCGGTCGACCTCGCCGCCCAGGTCATCATGGTCGGCCCGGGCACCGGCATTGCACCGTTCCGTGCCTTTCTCCAGGAACGCGCGGCCGCGGGCGCCGCCGGGCGCAATTGGCTGTTCTTCGGCAACCATCGGCGCGAAGCGGACTTTCTTTATCAATCCGAGATGGAAGAGTTCGCGGTGAAGCGAGTGCTCAGCCGCATGGACCTTGCGTTCTCCCGGGATCAGACGAACAAGGTGTACGTGCAGCATAAGATGCTCGAGGCTGCGCAGGAACTCTGGCGTTGGCTCTCCAACGGCGCCTATCTCTACGTTTGCGGGGACGCCCAGCGCATGGCGGGCGACGTGGACCTTGCGCTGCAGCAGATCGCGGTCACACAGGGTGGGATGGACAGCGCGGCCGCCAAGCGCTTCCTGGCGGAATTGGCCAAGGCAGGTCGCTACCAGCGCGACGTGTATTAACGGCGCGCGCGCAGCACCCTTGATGCATGCGCGGGAGATCGAGAAGCCATCCAAGGCGATTTCCAACCGGCAGCGATACCTGCAGGAAAGGCTCAAGCATAGCGCGTGGCTGTTTACTCTCGACAATGGAAGAGATGCAGGCATTGCCCGGGGAAGACGCGCTGACGACCGCTACGTTCAGATTGCGGGTCGCTTCAACGAATTGGGCAAAGCGGTTTACGATCTCACGATCGTGTTCAGCACGGACGCCTGGCGGCAACGGGCGCCGCGGTAGCGCTGGGATTCATGCTGCTTGTTGCATACTCTTACTTGTATGGCGGTTCGGCCCGTTCAGGCACAGAAACGAGATGATACCTACGGTGCAGGGCCTGCAGCCCGTGCTGCTCGATCGATTATCCCTTTGACGTTTTCTACAACCATGGCCTGCGCCACGTGTTCGGCGTGCCGGCTGTGCCGCGCTACGGAGCACGTCGACACTTCGCCTGCGCTTTGGCAACAGTCATGCTTGTCGTCGCCGCATGGGGCTTCCAGGCAGGCATGCCCATGGTCGGCTATCTCGTCGGCTGGTTCTTGGTGGCCGCGGCCTTCGTGAACGTGAGCACGGGTTTTTGCATACCCTCTTTCATCGCCTGGATTTTCCGCGGTAAGGTCGCCTGCCCGCAGGGCGGCGGAAGTCGTGGAGACGCTCGCGGCTGATTTCAGAGGTTAGCCTTCAGCCCCGTCGGGCGGGAGGTATCGTCAGGGGTATTGGCTGAATGGCGCTTGAAGCCCGAATAGCTGGCGATTGATAGATAGTGGAAATTCGCCACCGGTTCGGTTTCGCCGTGCGCCTCGCTCTGGACAACTCTTTTCCCTGCGACAGCTCGGAACGGAGTTGTTCACAAAATCTGTGCATAGCTTGTGGACGGTTTAACAGGTCTCCGCAAGCCTTCTGCGAGAAATGCCGAGCCCGAACGCATTGCTTAAATCTTGTGCGCGATCCCGGCGGTCTGTCGCCTGGAAGCGACAATTCGGATGACGGTTAGCTTAAAAGATGAACCTGCTGCTCCCTCTCCATTCGTAGTCCTGGGGCCAAATGTTCGCGGCCTTGCGCCGGCCGATCTCATCGGCGTCAAACAGTAAGCGCTTGTAGCCTTCCCGGAGCGCGAAAGAGATAGCTTCTCCGTCTTTTATCGCTTCCAGAGTTTTCTTCTCGGAATTTAGGGCAAGCTTGAACGCTAATCCCTGCATAGGGTGTCCAAAATACCGCTGGCGCGTTGGAGCGGTGCTCGATCCACGACGTATAGGAAGCCGGTCAGGGAGGCCTCAGCGTTTTGCCACGCCCCGAATCGCCCGCACGTTTCCCGGCGGCACATACTCCAGCAAATCACCGGGCTGACACGCGAGGTACCGACAGATCGCCTCCAGCGTAGCGAAGCGAACGCCCTTCACTTTTCCGTTCTTCAACAGCGACAGGTTCACCTCCGTGATGCCGATGTGATCGGCAAGTTCTTTCGACTTAGTCTTCTTACTCGCAAGCATGATGTCCAGATGTACGACGATCGGCACGCGCGCCTCCTTAGACGATCTGTAAGTTGTCTCTGTAGATGCGGTGCGCCTCTTCCATCACGAGGCCGAGCATCACGACGGCCGCACCTACGATGAGAAGGTACAAGTCCGCTGTGCTTAGTCCGAGCTGAAGCGAGATCTTCCCGGTGTCCCAGAAGCTCAAGAGAGCCGTGATGAGCGTGATATTGAGGCCGTTCGCCGCGCCCAGCAGCAAAAGACCCCGCCCGAACGCCCGGTTCAAGGACGCCATCTCCGCTGTGAAGATCGTTCCCGCGGCGTACCGGGAGCAAATCTTGTAGAGGGCGATCAGCGCGTAGAGTGCGGCGGCGAGCGGCAGGAGCTCGAGAGCCGCGCCCGCGAGGCGCAGCGAAGCCGTGAACGGCCGTGCCGGAGCGTAAACCGCCAAGGTGCGCGGCAAGAGCGGGACATCGCTGCCGATGAGCCACGGCAACATCGCAGCCTCCACCATCAGCAGGCCCACGAGCCACAGCACGCGTTGGAGCCTTCGGCTCAGGGTTGCTAGTCGATTGGTTTCCATTTTACGGTCTCGTTATCGATTGACAACTACGACTTTATGTTTTACGTTAATTGTAGCCCACCTATGGAGCCTTGGGGGGATCCTCACATGAAGCTACATCCGATCCGCATTTGCCGGAATACCGTCGCCGTCATGGCCGGCACCGTCATCGTCGCGCTCGGGGCGTGCACGAGTGCGCTGGAGCGCAGCGCGCCGATCGCAGCGGGCGACTACAGCTACCTCGGCGAATACCTGGATTGGATGATCCAGGCCGAAATGCGGCGCCGCGACGTGCCGGGCCTCAGTATTGCCGTGGTCGACGATCGACGCGTGGTATTTGCCCGGGGTTACGGGACGGCGGACGTGGCCAACAACGTGCCGGCGACGCCGGGAACGCTCTACCGGGCCGGCTCCCTGTCGAAGCTCATTACGGCGACGGAGATCATGCGTCGAATCGACGCCGGCGGGCTTGGCCTCGACGACCCGATCACCAAGCACCTGACGCGCTTCTCCGTCGAGAATCGCTTCCCTGGAGCGAAGCCCATCACGCTGCGGTCGCTGCTCGCCCATCATTCCGGCCTTCCGTCGGACCGGTTTCAGGGCATGTGGGGGCCGAACCCAACCGGCTTGGCGGAGCTGGAAGCGTCGCTTCGGGGCGAGAGCCTGGCGAGCCCTCCGCAGACGCAGTACAGGTACTCGAACCTCGATTACGCTTTGCTCGGGCGAGTCATCGAAGAGGAGGGCGGCGCGCCGTTCGCGGCGGTCGTACAGCGCGACCTGCTGCGCCCGCTCGGGATGAGCAGCTCCCTTTTCGCGCGCTCGGCCGATCCGCGCGTAGCTGTCGCCAAACCCTATCGCCGCGGGCGCGAGCTCGCGTTCGTCGGACTGCGCGACGAGCCGGCGGGCGGGCTGATCTCGAGCGTCACCGATATGGCCCGATTTGTCGGCTTCGTGATGGGGGACGGGCAGGCGGACGGCGTACAGCTCGTCCGGGCCGACCGCTTTCGCAGCATGTTCGAGCCGCAGTTCGCGGGCCTGCCGCTCGATTTCGGCCATAGGATGGGGCTGGGCTGGATGTTGAGTGGGCTCGAGCTCCCGGACGCCGAGCCCTTGATTTGGCACGACGGGGGCTATCCCGGCTATTTCGGGGCGCTCGCCATCGACCGGATGCACAAGGTCGGCGTGATCCTGCTCGCGAATTCGGAGGACGCAAGGAATTTCGCCCACCCGGTCGCGACGAAGGCGCTCGAGCTGGCGCTCGAGGCGAAGCGCGGCGCACCCGCGCGGCCGCCGGCCGCCCACCCGAGCCCGAAAGAGGTGGAATTGCCACCCGAGCGGCTGAACGCCTACGTTGGCAATTACGTGATCTTCGGCACGATGAACCGGATCTCGCGCAAAGGCCGACGGCTCTCCGTCGAGGCGCTCGGCACCAGGCTCGATCTGGTTCCCGTTGCGGACAACCGCTTCGTCCTGAAGAAGCCCGTGTTGGGCGTTTTCGACTTTTCGCTGCCCCGCGTCTCCGTGCGCTTCGACTCGGTCGACGGTAGGCGCTTCGCGGTGCTCGAAGGCCTCCCCGCGCCTTTCCCCTTCGAGCGCGTCGAAAGCACGCCCGTCCCGCGAGCCTGGCGCGCGCGGCTGGGGCGTTATCGATGCGAAAACTCGGACGCCACGTTCGCATTTCATCGATTGGATCTCGTCGTCGAGGACGGTGTCCTGGTTGCGCGAGTGGACGTCTCCAGCGCCCTTCTCGGGCAGGTGGGCGCGGAGGGCGCGGTCGCGCTCGACCCGTTTTCGGACGACGAGGCGGCGATCGTTGGTGCCGGAGGCACCGAGGGCACCGTGGTTCACGCAAGCCGAAGCGGCGGAACCGACGTTCTCTCCTATTCGGGCTATTCTTTCACGCGCGTAAGCGATACACAGGCAGCGCAGTGAACACGAGGGCTCTTGCGTAACATCCCGCTCGGGATCGCAGTGCTTCTGCTCGCCGGCTGTTCGCTGGTGTGGGCCCGGTTGACCTATGATTTCATCGCCCTGCCGGAAAGCGACCATATCCTGTACGAGCGCGGCGCAGAAGATCTGGCGAAGCTCGCGGCCGCCGAGCTCCCGGTGAGCATCGAGAAGGTGCGGCAAGCGCACTTCGTCGGGTTCAAGGACGTGGCCGCAATAAAGATCTACGCGTTCAACGACAAGGACCACTACGCCAACTTCAGCCATGCCTCCGTGCTGACGCGCGGCAGCTCGTCGAGTGACGAGGTGTATCTATCTCCGAAGCTCCGGGAAAGAATCGACAGCCTGCCGAATATCCTCGTTCACGAGCTGTCGCACGTACACATCCGTCAATACACCGGCACTCTTGGATTCGTCGCGGGAATTCCGGGGTGGTTTCTGGAGGGCATGGCTGTCTCCGTTTCCTCCGGCGGCGGAGCGGAGGAGGTGACGTCGGCGCAAGCGAGGATCGCCATGCGAGGCACCGTTCGATTTCGACCTGAAGATTCGGGAAGCATCACGGGCCACAAGACCGCGCACGACTACGGCCTCGAGCCGCATATGTATTACCGGCAGGCCAGCTTGTTCGTCCAATACCTGCAAAGGGTGAATCCGGAAGCATTCCATGCGGCACTGCTCTCCGTCCTCCACGGCGCGCGTTTTCGCCAAGTCTGGCCAAAATCCTATGGGCGCAGCATTTCCGAGCTTTGGCGCGAGTTCCAGGGTGAGCTTTGAGACCGACCGTCATAAAAAAATAGATTTTCGATGACGCTTTGAAAAAGCAATCTAATCTGGCTTCGGAGCATAGAATTTACCAGTAGACTTGCTCCGCTCACCCCCGCTCGAGGTGTGCAGGGGGGCGAAATTAACATAAGACCGATTCAGGACAGCTTCAAGCACTTGACTGCGGCGCGCCGGAGAATTGATTATCCTATCCGTTAGCGGTACCCGACGATCGCGCTGCACGGCATGAGGGGTGTAGAGGAGCGAGGAAACCGGCATCAGTTGCGTTTTGCAAATCATGGCCTCATTCGCACAGGAGGAAGATCCATGTCAGCAGAAGGACAAAGCCGTAGCACAGCAGCAAGCCGGAACTGGATCAAATGGTTGGTCGTAACGCTCGTGCTCGCCGTCATTGCGTTCTTGGCGAGCCCCAACGGGCCTCTGGGCGGCTTTTGGCGCCCGTCACCCGACTTTCCACGACCCACCGATGCTCAACTCCCCCTGTTCATACTTCTAAATGTGACCGAGGCGCTCACGTTCGGATTGGGCATCGCCTTCCTGATCTTCGGCTATCCGCTGATGCAGACTATTGCGCCTGCGTCGAAGAGATTGACATTTTGGACCTTCCTCTCCATTGCGTGGCTGCTTTTCAGCTGGTGGCCGCACGACAGCCTTCACGTCGCCAACGGAATGAACCTGAACGGCCTGCTGGTGATCGAATACGTCTTCCACGTCACCTTAATGGTCGCTGGCGCAATACTGGCGTACTTCTTTTTTGCGCTGCTGCGTCAGCGCGGAATGCAGTCGCTGTAGGCTGAAGCCACGGGCACGCTAACAGCGCGTTCCAACGGAGCCCAAACTTCCCCCGAATTAGTTGACACTTCGGGCTAACAGCTCGGAGGTGTGTTGTGGCCAAAGCAGGTCCGCGCAAGAATCGCGCGCTACGGCGATCGGTTCAAGGCGACTGCGGTGAAGTTGAGCAGTCTGCCGGGTAATTCACGGGAGGGTTTGCCATGCCAATCAAGAAGATCTTGATCGTCGATTATTCAGCCACCGACCGCCAGTTCCTGTTGGAAGTGTTGAGCAAGCAGGGCTATCAATGCGTGACCGCGCAGAGCGGCGACGACGGTATCGCCAAGTCGAAAACCGAACAGCCGGACCTGATCCTGATGGACATCATCATGCCCGGCACCGACGGGTTCAAGGCGACGCGCGCCATGACGAATTAGCGAGATTTGACCGAACGTTGGAGTCAGTTGTCTAGCTCAGCGAGAATACTGAGCCGCTGTCATTGACCCTGTGTTTGGTTCAGGGCTAGAGTCATAGGCCGTCCTGATTTGCGCTGTTTCGTGGGCGGGGATTGAGTTGAAGCATCCGAAAATCGAGGTGCAGTTAGACTTTTGTTGTAACTAAAAGGGAAGGACACACTCATGAAAACTCAGTACGCGGTAATGGCAGCAGTAGTCGTTGGCTTCGGGCTTGGCGCCGTCGCGATTGAGGGTCTGCACGCTCAGGCCAAACCGCCCATCTACTATATCGGAGAGATTGACCTGACGAACCCAGACGCCTACTTGAAGGAGTACGCCCCGAAAGCCCAGGCCTTGATCAAGAAATCCGGCGGCCGGTTCGTCGCCGCAGGGGGAAAGGTAACTGCGATCGAAGGGCAGCCGCCGAAGTCGCGCGTTGCCGTAATAGTCTGGGACAGCATGGAAAAGATTCAAGCTTGGCGCAATTCAGCGGAGTTCAAGGAAAACCGGAAGATCGGCGACAAGTACGCGAAATTCCGTGCCTTCACCGTTGAGGGTTTGCCGCAATAGCCCAGGCGTGTCCGCCAAGGTACGAGGCCGCCAGATGAGGCGGCCTCGTTTTTTCCGCCCTTCACTCTGCCGGCCGGTTGGCTCCCCATTCAGGGCAAAACTGGGCACCATTGGGGCGCTCACACCGGGATGCACCGCGTTCTCAAGAGCGGCGGGCGCGTCGCGGCGATCCGCGCCGATGGCGCGACCTCGATCGCAGTGAACCCCGCAGGGATTCGATCCCTGCCACCGCCGCGCTCCCACTCCGATTTTTTTCGGAGTGGAAGCACCGGGAGGTGTGCGTCGGTTAGCCGCGGCAGGAGCCAGGCAGGAACTTGGGGTTCAAGGTCGTGCCGTCGGTGTTATTGCCACAACGCCAGCCGAAGACCGTCGATCCGCCTACGTCGGTAGATTGCATCGCGG
>JACXTT010005916.1_pt1 | contig 17645 bp, 20 predicted proteins | sample 9270951 | NCBI WGS metagenome assembly JACXTT01 (sample SAMN15532306, study PRJNA645909) | rock metagenome | isolation source: weathered quartz diorite | place: Puerto Rico | collected 2017-06-21 | reverse complement strand
CCGACCCTGCAGGCTTCGAAGTGCGGTGTCAACCTGATACGTCGGGGACGGCAGGTGCTGCTCAATGTCCTCGATTTCGATCGCTAAGAGGGCCAGCCGTTGATTGACGTCGTCGTGAAGGTCGCGCGAGATACGACGTCGTTCCTCCTCCTGCACGCGCAGGAGCTGTGAGGCGAGTTGCCGCAATTCCCGACGGCTGGCTTCGAGTGACTGCTCGGTTTGTATCCGTTCCGACACCTCGGCGACGAGCGATTCATTCACCTCCGCCAATTCTCTTGTGCGTGCTTGCACGCGGCGGTCCAGCTCCTCATTCAGCTGTGTGAGTTCTTCCTCATGTTTGCGTCGTTGCCGGTAATACACCACCGGCGTCCAGATGACGACCAGACTGAACAGGCGGTTGCTGGCTATCACCCAGTGAGGAATATTGAATATATCCGGGCTCCACATCCACCCGACGGCAGTGAGCAGGCTGCAGACGCCTGCCACGATGAGAGGAAATGTCTTGTTCGCTGAAAGAAAAGACAGCAGAAGGGGAACCACATAGAGGACTTGGTTCGTCAGGCCGCGCGGGGTGAGGATGTCGAACAAAAAGATGCCGACCGTCAACACGGCGACGCCGGCGGCGACGAATCCTTGCCGGATATCGGTTTTCATACAGTCGTTCCAATGGAATTATCCTCCCGCTGAGGTCGTGGGTTCAAGGTTGGTCCTGGAAAAAGTGCGCGAGGCAGGAGAAAAGAGGCGGAGATCTGTGGAGAAGGACTGCTCAAGCTATTCCGCAAGGCGTTCACGATGTCAGCCCTATGCAGACTGTCCAAAAAGCGCTCTCGTGATTCGGACAGTGGTGGTGCCATTCCTGTCGTCGAGGGAGATAAACAGCTTATCGGGATGATTAATTTGTGCGATGTGCTGATCTCGTTCTCTGTGCACTACGGTTTATCCGTTGACGGTTTCTTGCCCAGGCGTTTGGCCAGGCGGACCATGCTGGGGGAGCGGTCGACCGGATCAAGGAGGATATTCAGAGCATACAGATGGTTGGAATCAGCCAATGCCGTGGCAAGTGTCCGCTCCAAATGCTGAGTGTCGGGGATATCAACACGGGCTCTTCTTCGAGCACGGTATACAGCGCTGAACAAGAGTGTGTCCGACAGCCGAGGGTAGTGGGCCTGCTCCGAGACGACACGAATCGTCGGTATCGGTCAAAGAACACGCCGGAGTCTTGCAACCGGCGGGGATCTGTACAGAGCATCAAAACCGCCAACTAATCCCGCCAGTGAATCCATAGTCCGGTGCTCCGTCGGAGAGTCCAACCAGTATCGAGGCATTGAATCGGATGGCAGAGGTGGCTTTGTAGTTCAGCGCGAACAACAGGTCGCGGGGATTAGACAGGCCTTCGATCAGCGCTCGATATTCTTCGTAATACATGCTGACCAGCAGGTTGTTCGTCAGGTTGTACCCAACACCGAGATCGTAGTACCACTGATTTCGCAGATTGACGTCCTGTGGATCCCCGATAAAGGTGTACCCAAAATCCACGAAACCCAACCATTTGCCGATAAGCTTCTTGCTCATCTCGACCCCGAAACTCTCGTCAAATCTTCCTGTCCCCAGTCCGCGGTCTGAGTCCGCTGTGGGAATCTTCACACGTCCCGTCACCGCGATCGTTGGTACCAGACCCTGTTCATCGACAAGGTAGTACCGACCTCGAAAGACGAGATCCCCGACGCCGCAATCTGTCGACGAGGTCGGCTCGACATTTCCCGGCTTCTTACCTTTGCCGCCGCCTGTGGAAGATCCGCTGTTTCCACTGCTGTTCACGCGGTTGGGCACGCCGTTCAACACCGTCACGGCCCCGTTGCCGGTCACGCAGATGTAGGGCATGGTGAAGGTGAGATCGCCGTTATCAAAGAGACGACGAACGGCCAGCGGCAGATACGTGATGCTCGTGGTTGAGGCGGTGCCATAGTTGCCGCTGTAATAGCTCGGTGAGAAGCCGATCTGCCAATCCTGCACCGTCCGATCGTTCTTCTGTTCAGCGGCGTTCCCCGGCGCGGGGCTGACGAGAGTGACGACCAATCCGAGAATAACGATGGGGATCCTGCTTCGCCGAGCTATCATGACTCGTTCCCGTCCGAGTCTTGCGTGTGCGTCTATACGTGAAGAAGGCGGTATCGACTCGGAGATAATATACCCCTTCAAGACGCGATGTTCACAAGCCCGAGAGCAAATCGTCGGGCCGGACTGCCGTTCTCAGAGCGTGCAGCTTAGCGGCCGTTGCGCTCCGGCTTCTCCGGACGTTCTGGACGCTCGGGCCGTTGCGGCCGCTCCGGTCGTTCGGCTCGCTGGACCCGCTCAACATGGTCGCTCCGCGTCTCACGCTTCATATCTCCTGGACTGGCGGGGTTGTCCACCTTGCCGGCCTTTGTCGGCTCTGCACGAAGGTCGCGCCGTAGCTCGTTCAGCGAATGCCGAACGTCGCTGACGACCGGCCCAAGCTTGAAGCCAAGCTCCTTGGAGATGTTGCCCCACCCTTTTCCATCGTTTCGCAAGGTGGAGATTCGTTCCAATGCACTGGTGAGGCTCGGGAAATTGGTGGGATCGGTCTTCACCAATTTGTCTGCCAAGGCCAGACGGATAGTGACCTCTCCCCATCCCTGCCCCGCGTTTCGCATCTTCTCGATCTCGCCGGTTGGTAATTGGAATTGCTTGGCCAGCAACTCTGCCTGCGCTTTCTGCCCCCGCTTGACGGCATCGTCGTCAGCCTCGCGTTGCATGGTTTGCAGCCGGGCTTCATCGGCATCGGATTGAGCAAGCGTCGGTTTTCCGATGCAGAGGGACGCAGACGCCGCGCAGAAGAAAAGTATCAACAGTTTCTTGTTCATGCTGTTCCTCCTCGTCTCACGTGTTAGAAACGGACCCCGAACGTCAGGCCTGGCATCACATTGGTGTGGGTTCCAGGTCCCGTGTCCAGATCGGTGAAGTTGAGCAGAAATGTCGTGGTCAGGCTCACGCTTTGAGTCACGGCGTAGTCAAGCCCGACACCAATAGGAACCAGCCACGACGTGTCGTCTCGATGAAAATCCGCGTGCACGAACCCGATCCCGGCTTGCAGCACCACCCTGGCCCGGTTATCGGTATAGGGAAGGTCGATCCAATACTTTCCTTGACCGGAGAACCCGACCTGGGTCAGATCACCCGTAAAACCAAGCTGCAGAAGCGGCCCAAACGACACATTCCGATGCAGAAATCGGTCGGCATTCAGATTGAGCGCGAGGGCTGTCCCATCCGGCGAGTTGCTCACGAATCCGACGGCGGCACCGCCCGACCATGTGGGGGTTGCCGACTCAACGTTCTGGGAGAGCTCCCCGGTCTGATCGGCGGCTTGTGCGGCGTCCCCGCCGAAATTTCCGAGAGGCCAGACGATCATCTGTACGAGAAACACTCCGAACACGACTCCTCTTGCCTGTTTCATCGCCGGTCCCTCCAGTTATATCGCCAGGTCCTCACCGGACCCGCCACGGTCGTGTTCGGGATTCTGATGGGTCACCGCGTTTACCGGCTGCCTTCGGTCCGATCGAGAATGGATATTCACCAATTGATTGCGTAATCTGATCAAGCGTTCGTGAAGGATTCGGTCATGTGACGGAGCCACCGCCTCGGCTTCTTCCAACGCTGTCACGGCCTCTGTATATCGTCCTTGTTGCGCATACACATGGGCGAGGGTATCCAAGACATACGGTTGGAGCGGACCGCGTTGCGCCAGCGCCCGAAGGGCCAGCCGCTCAGCCTCCTGAAGATCCGCACCTCTGGCTAGATACAGCATCGCTAAATTGTTGTTGGCCCCCGGGTGTTCCGGAGAGACCGCTAACGCTTGCTGATAGTATGTCTCCGATTCCTCCAGCGCACCCTCGTCGAACGCCACATTGCCCAGCCCGATCAAAGCTGGTACATATCCTGCCTCTTGCGCCAACGCCGTTCGATATTCACGCGCTGCCAGGTCCCGGTGTCCCTGCATTTCATACGTCAATCCCAGCGTGGTGTGCTCCTCCGCGGTGAGGGGATCGTGGAGAAGGCGGATCTGGGGCAGATCGGAGCAGGCAGACAAGCCAGCCCCCATGACCACGACGCAGACGACAATTAGAATGTTTCTTCCCATGTGCGTCCCTCCGATTCGCTCATGTGCGCCGGGTCAACGAGTCGGCGGTCGGATCCGCAGCATCCAACGGCCGGTCTTTTCCCACTTGGTAAGAAACAGGGCATAGGGAACGAACACATCGTGGGCCGATCCTGAATGGACATAGACCCCTTGCCGCGGCTCGTCATAACCTGTGACGACGACATAATGGCCTTGTGGATAGAGGGCCCAGCCGAGGTTCAGGAGCGCGACGACGGGACGATCAGCCGCTAACTCCGTTTTGAGTCGATCCAGTGTTCCACCAGCACCTTCAGCCTGAAGCCCTCGTGATTGGGCGGCCAGAAGAAGATCGATTGATAAGGTTCCTCGAATTCGACGCAGGTATATCTCTTCTCTGAGGGTTCGAGGATCGCCTGGGAGCCCCCAATAGGTCAGAATACTGGCCAGCGCTGCTGGACCGCATTGATCCGTATTGTCAGGGAAAAATGGAACGACGAGATGGACGCGGCGCTTGGTGGAATCACCGGACACAGCCGGTTCTTGGATGGAGTCAACCTTCGTCCCCGCTTGGGTTCCAGCCGATCCTTGAACCGGGAACGTGGTGCAGCTGCTCAGGACGATCCACCCGATCGTCGCCGACAACAGGAAAAGTATCCGTTGACTATTCATCTTCGTGAACCTGCCAAGAGGATTGTGCCTGCGGTTTACTTGTCCGAGTCGGCTTTGGTCACGATGATCCGGTGGTTCAACAGGTAGATCAAAATGACTGCAAGAATGGCGATGACCAACAGCGCAATGACGATTCCTAGGCCATCACCGGCCGGTATGATGGCCTCGACGTTCGTCGCTAATTGATGCAGTTGCTCGTCCGATAGACTGGCCAATCTGGTATTGATCTCCTCAGGGGTGAGTCCGAAGTCTGCCAGCCGCTGCTGGACGACTTTCGATTCCAAGACGGTTTGGATCTTGTGGAGGTCGGCCACTCGATACGAGGCGGAGGATGATTCAGTCGCGGGCGACAATGCCGGAGCCAGCATCGCCGCGGTGTCTGGCGGGTACATTCCCATCGCCAAGGTCGTGATGACCAAGATCCAGATCATTGTCCGCCCGATGACATGATGCAGCAGGATCGTTCTCATATCGTCCTTCCCCTCGATCGCCGTTCACTGCACACCGGTCAAGGCTACGCGAAGTTGAAAGACTCGATCGCCATGCGTCAACAGTTCTTCGACTAGCGGCCGGGCCGATCCGGTCTTACAGGACGGTCCGGCAGGCTAGACCGCTCGGAACGGTCCGGTCGATTGAGTTGTGCATCGCGCGCCTGTTCACGACCCTGCGCGCCATGTTCACCAGCCGCCTGATCTGCGCGATCAAGGCCTCGCAGTTGGCCGCCCTTGTTGCTGTGCTGGTCCTTGTCAGTTGGGTCGGTTGGAGCCGGTGGCGGGGTCGTGGGCGGGGCCGGTGGGTTCGACGGAGTTTGTGCGATCGCCACGGGGCTGAAAGCGATCATTGCCGTGAATAGACTGATTATCATTTTCTGTTTCATGGTCATCAACCTCCTGCTGAATCTCGGTAAGAATTGCTGGTTCACGACCGATTCCATGATTCGATCGACGTTCATTGAGACATACGTCCTTCTGGACCTCGTTGAGGAGCTGGCGGACCTGAGTTCGGTAAAGGCGGCACGCTGCCATTTTGCGGGATCTGCACCATGATGGACATGGCATGCCCTTCCGCCGTGACTTTGGCTTCAATCTTGTCCCCGACTTTGATTCTCTCTACCAACTTGGTCTCGCCGTTCACGTGCAGGCGCATTTCGTGGCCGCTGATATCCTTGATGAAGTAGTATTCGCCTTCGATCAACTGCACATCTCCTTTGACGGTGCGTTCCGGTGAAGCCGCGTTTGAAGAGCCGGTTGGAGGGGAGTCGGCCGCATAGACGGGAGGTAGCATGCCCACGCTCAACATCACCGCCATGACCAGAATGTTCAAATGTTTCATGGTGACACCTTCTTTCCGACCCTTAGCTCTGAAAAGTGCCGAGGCTGACTTTTCAGAATCTGATGTCTACACTTCTGCATTGCGACTCGCCCTGTCGGTTCATCAAGCGAAACCCCGTACTCTCTTGGAATCTGGTTTGACTCGAAGCCGTTGATAGTTGCGGGTGTTCCTCGATGGTCGTCGTGATGTCTTGTTGCGCGCCGTTCCGCAGCAGTCGCAATGTGACGGTCTGTCCAATCTCGAGCGTCCTCAACATGACGGCGTGCTGCTCCATGGTTGTAACCTCTTGGCCGTTCACAGCCAGGACAATGTCGCCCCCCAGCACCCATGGCTCTCCTTCGACAATCACGTTCAGCGTTCCGGCCCGTAACCCCGCCTTCTGAGCGGGGCTGCCCTCATCGACACGAGCAACCAGCAATCCTTTGGCTAAAGGGACCGCGAACAGGTCGATGACGTGATCGGGCACCAATTTCCCGGTAATGCCGAGCCATGGACGGACGACACGGCCATGCGCCCGCAATTCATTCACGACGGTCTTGGCCGTGTTGATGGGAATTGCAAAGCCGATGTTCTGTCCACCGGCCAGGATCGCCGTATTGATGCCGATGACCCGGCCTTCCTTATCAACGAGTGGCCCGCCGCTGTTTCCCGGATTAATCGCAGCGCTGGTCTGGATCACGCGCTCATGAGGAACGACCTGAGGGTCCGGCGTTGTTCCAAACCCGCTGACCACCCCTGTTGTGAGCGCATAGCCCAACCCGAACGGATGACCGATGGTCACAACTTCCTGGCCGATCTCCATACGGTCGGAATTCCCCAGGAGGACAGTGGCGCGAAAATTCTTCGGAAGGTCGACCCTGAGCAAGGCCAGATCCGTAAATGGATCGCTCCCTACCACTGTGGCGTTCAATTGGGTGCCGTCATGGAGATGGACCAAGATCTTGGCGGCCTTATCCACCACATGCGCGTTGGTAAGGATGAACCCTTCGTGGTCCAAGATAATCCCCGATCCGATACTGCTGATCACTCCGTTTACCAGGTAATCGCTCGTCAACGTCGATTTGATGAAGACGGTAGCCGGGGCCACCTTCTTGTAGATTTGAATGGTGTTCCCCTGATCGAGCCCTTTGGCGTGCACGCCGGTATCGAAACCGTGCGAGGCGCAGGCGACCAAAAACATGGCGAGAACAAGTCCGCAATGCCGTGGCGCGCTCTCCGTGATCCTGCTCATGGGTCACCTCTCACTCCGTTCTCGTGACGAGCAACATCGATCAGCCGCGTGGTTCAGGCGCTTCTTTGGATACAGGTGTGAGTGTCAGAATCTTTATGACCCTTCCCTGCAGATCCAGCTCGAGAGTGACTCGATCTCCCACCGCGACGCCCTTCATGATCTCAGAGCTGACGACCGGCAAAGACAGCTTGTCCCCGCCACCCGCAGTCTTGATCGTGATGCTCAGACCGTTCGCGTCAATGGCCTCGATCGTGCTGCCGTTCAGCGTGGTCGCAGCAACCATTTGGCCATGGCCGGGTGAAACAAGTGCGCCGACAAGGCAGATCGTACTGATAATGGCGAGCGCGAACGTTTTCATGATGATCCTCCCTTTTCTTGACGACTTCCCTCGACGTCATCCTGTGACGTCTCTCCTCCGTTACAGGATCGATACCCATTCATCTGCTGGTCCTTTCCAATCAACACCGAGCCCACCTCCCGACCACGCAAGAGGCTGGCCCAAAGGCAGAAGCGAGAGGAAGTTGATAGTTTTAAAAAGCAATTTCAAATGGATAGCTGCTCATTAGAAGAGATCCTGCGCAGGTGGAACAGAGGGGAGCGTGGACATTTTGTCTCATGCTTTTGGTTGGGAGTTGCGCAGAAGGTATTGACAGACAAAGCATTATGGGAGGAGGGACATGTTGTCTTAGGTAGACAGTGTGCCTTTTGGCTCGACGGGCATGAACAAGTCAGAGCATTGAAAAGAATCTCGCAATGGTGCGCTCAGGCTTTCTATTGCGCATCGGAAGGGACACCGTGTCGCTTCCGGGCACTTGTGTAGATGGTGCAGCGCCATATTCGGATGGGCAAGATCTTTGCGCCCCTACGCATCCATGGATTTGCTGAAATCGACCCACTGACCGACTCGCTTCGAAGACGCCCCCTCGTTCATCCCGTGACCGGGAAGATAAACCCGTATGGTAGAGGAGGGTATGAAGGAACAGGTCTGGATATACGTCCTTGAATTGTTCAAGGGGCGGGAGAGGTTGTGTCTTACATGATCATCGTCCAATCATCGTATCTTTCATCGCCATAGACAGTCCGTCGCTCACGCATGAATAGACTGTTGAATCGCTGCAGCTAGGATTTCCAGGAGGGTCGTGAACTCGCCTCCTTTGCGAACCCAAGCAAAGGCCCCTCGATCGATCGCCTCGTGTGCCATGTCGTCCCCTTCTCCAGAGAAAACGACGACAGGGGTTCCAGGCCACTCGACGCGACAGACAGATAAGAATGTGAGGCCGTCCATCTTTGGCATACGGTAGTCGGTGACCACAACATCGACTGAGTGGCGCTCCATTTGCTCCAAGGCTTGCAGCCCGTTCGCCGCCCCGAACACTGTATACCCTGCGCTGATGAGCCTGAGGGAGAGCACATAGAGTAAGTCAGGATCATCGTCGACGACTAAGACTCTCTTGTTAGTGTGTTCCATAACGCGCCTCCTTTTTACCCATGTGCCTCTTAACTTAAAAAGACGGCGCCGGCTGTTCTCAGCTGTTCCGCCTTCGTCTCGTATGGGTCCTGCAACGCTCTCGGATCACTGCGTTCCGATCCGAACGATGAGGATAGCCTGAGCGTGCCCACCCGGCTCCTTTTCTCCCTTGCGACACAATCGACAATTGTCCTCATGCCCCCCATCAACGAGAGCCAGGCCGTCACGCGTAGGGTAGATGGGACACAATGGAACAGAACAGGCTAGAGCAAACGTTAGACCACGGTGTCGGGAAGGAGGAGCATCATCTGGGATTCAACGGGAAATCAAATCGATAGACGACGTAAAGCGACTTCATTGAGTCGCGGAGCATCGGTCCTTCACGAGAACAAGTTGTCGCAGAGGGCGGAGGAGATCAGAGGAAATCAGAGCAGATGCGCGGTGACACGCGGACTTCTGACCCGTGGAGATAAGTTGTCTCGTGCGGAACAGCTTGACCGTCGAGTCGTCAGCTCTGGCCATATTGACGAAGTTTCCTGAGCAGCGTTTTCCGGTGGATACCGAGTACTGCCGCTGCTTGGCCATGGTCCTGATGATGGGCCTCCAGCACGCGCAGAATATAATCCTTTTCCATGTTCTGAAGGGTATCCCACCCCCGAGCCCGCGCCTGGTCTTGAACGGTCGTTGTCCGGATGGTCTCCGGCAAATCTTCCGGGGTGATGATGGGATGTGGGGTCAAGGCAATGGCTCGCTCGATCACGTGCTCGAGCTCACGCACGTTCCCGGGCCATGAGTAGCGCGTAAGCAACGTGACGGCTTCCGGCGAAAGGCCGGTCACCGGTTTTTCCTTGGTCCGGCCAAACTTGTCGACAAAATACCGGCTGAGAAGTGGAATGTCTTCAATCCGATCGCGCAGGGGAGGAAGGACAATGGTGACGACCTCCAGCCGATAAAAAAGATCCTCTCGAAATGTTCCGGCCTCGACGAGCGGTTTCAACTCCTTTTTCGACGCGGCGATGATCCTGACGTCGATCGCACGAGGCGTCTCGCTCCCGACACGCCGGATCTCGCGTTCCTGCAGCGATCGGAGCAACTTGCTCTGCATCATCGGTGAGAGATCCGCGATCTCGTCGAGGAAACAGGTGCCGAGATGCGCCTGTTCAAGCAGCCCCTTCTTGGTCGCGATGGCTCCGGTAAACGCGCCTCGCTCATGGCCAAAGAGCTCGGATTCGAGGAGCGTTTCGGCCAATGAACCCGTATCGATCGCCACGAACGGACCGCCGCTCCTCGGGCTGTTCGCATGGATCGCGCGCGCGATCAGCTCCTTTCCGGTCCCGCTTTCTCCCTGAATCAGCACCGTGCTGTCGGATCCCGCAACTCGGGCGACCAATTTATACACGGCGACCATTCCGGCACTGCTGCCCACAAGGTTGTCGAACCGGTATCGCTCACGCAATTGCTCACGCAACGAACGATTCTCTCGGAGTAGTTTCCTATGTTCGAGCGCCCGCCGAACCACCAGCCGAATGTCCTCCACGACGAACGGCTTGCTCAGGTAGTCGAAGGCTCCGGCCTTAATGGCGTCCACGGCCGTCTTGAGCGATCCGTACGCGGTCAACAAGATGACCAGGATATCCGGCGCCTTCTCGCGTACGGCAGCCAGCAAGGCCAGCCCGTCCATGGCCGGCATATGAATGTCCGTGATGATGAGGTCAGGTTGCCATTCGCGGAGTCGCCGGAGCGCCGACTCCGCATCCTCGAAGGTCTCGACCTCGTACCCCTCCTTGGCCACGACCTCGCGCAGCAAGGCCAATGTCTCATTGTCGTCGTCCACTACCATCACGCGGGATTGTCGTAGCATCAGTGCCTTCCTCTAATTAGTTGGGAGTACGATCGTGAACCGAGCTCCTTGCCCTGGCTCGCTCTCGACGTTGATGTGTCCCCCGTGTGCCCGCACTGTTTCCAGCGCGATCGCTAACCCCAGTCCGGTGCCACGGCCAGATTGTTTCGTCGTGAAGAATGGCTGGAAGATATGTGCGATCTGCTCCGCGGTCATCCCACAACCTGTATCGGCGAATTCCACCTCGACGAACGTTTGTGGATCCGGATGCTTCAATTCGACAAAGGGAGAGGTCCGCACGACCAGGGTTCCTCCAGGGGGCATCGCGTCGAGTGCGTTTTCGATCAAACTATTAAACACTTCCTGGAATTGCTGGGCATCGCCCTCGACTTTCTCGAGGTGATGACTCCATTCGGTGACCAGCGCGATCTGGCGGCGATCGAATTCCGGCCTGAAGAGCGCGAGACATTCGGCGACGCACGCATTCAGATCGAGCGGAGATCGAAGCGGCTCCGGTCTCCTGGCATACAACAACATGTCTTGAATAATTTTCGATGTTCGTTCGATCTGGGCCTCCACCGTCTGCAATCGTTGACGAGCCTCTGCACTCAGACTCGGATCTTCAGCCATGAGCTGGATGTGCCCGGACAGCGCCGTTAACGGCGTGCCGATCTTGTGGGCAACCGTCGCTGCCATCTGCCCGATCGCCGACAGGCGCTGGGCGCGTGCCGCGTCGCGCTGTGCGACCAAGAGTAGCTCGTTCGTGTGGGCGAGCGCCTGACTCTTTTGCAGCGCCTCGGTAGTCGCCTCGACGACTTTCGTCTGAAGGTTGTCGTTCATGGCCCGCAAGGATTCCGTCAATTGCGCGTTGTGTTCGGTCGTTTCCCGAATCTTCTTCACCATGTCATTGAATGTGCCGGCAAGTTCTCCCAGCTCATCCTGTTCTTCGACCGGAACCGCCGCGGTCATGGTTCCCCCGGAGACCGCCTCGATCGCGGACCGCACTCGTTTCACCGGACGATGGACCTTGAAATGGAGAAACAGGTTGATGGCAACTACGATCGCCAGCAAGGTCAGCAATCGTCTACTTCGGGAGGCGCGCTGCACTGCGTCGAGGGCCTCATCCATTTGCAGAGTGGAAAATTCGGCATAGGTTGCTCCAACCACGGCATCTTGCAAAAATATCGGAGCGGCCATGCGCACGCGATGAGTGTGATCCCGATCCGTATAGTCAATCAGCAACCGACGGTTCTCGCGAACGCGCTGGACGAGGATTGGCGCCCCTTCCTGTTGATGTGACTCCGTAAGACCAGAACTCGCGACCGGCAGAGGAGTTTCTCCCTGTTCGGCCGGAAACGCGTACAGTACGATGTGGAGAAGATCCGGCAGAGTGGCCATGATTTTATCCAACTCTTTCGTTCGCGCCACCTGATCCGACAGATACGCGAGGCTCGTCACGTTCTGGTCGACCGATTGTCCGACGGCCAGTGCCGCATCCAGCACATTGTTTTCGACCGTTTCCTGCATCAAGCGAATCTCAATCCATTCGGTCATCGCTGCGAAGACACCGACGATGAGGATGATCATCAGCGTCATCTTGACTTGAAGGCTTAGTCGGTGCCACCAGCTCAACATGGTTCCATGGTAGTCCCCTGTGTCTCCTTGTTCAATCCGATTTCGAGACAAGATGTCTTGTGGGGAATAAGTTGTCTCTTATCTTGACGAGCAATTCGGTCTAGTTCGATCCCTCCGGCAGCTTCCACCGGTATAAAAATCCGAATCTTACAGGGTCTTAGAGCGATGAGCGGCCACCGGCGTTTCTCAGGCATCCGGCTTGCTCAATTCACGCTCAGAACCTGTTCAAGCATGGAGAAGTTGACACAGTGAACGGGCACATTCTTCTTGTTGAGGCCGATGAAGTCTTGGGTCAGGTGATGAGGGAGCTGTTGGAACGAGAAGGGTATCACATTTCCCGAGCCGGGAACTTGACTGAGGCGCTCAAACGCATTCGAATTAATTCATGTGGCGCCATGATTGTGGACCTCGATACCGTCCCGACCAGCGATCTTCTCATGAACATTGTGGGCACTCGACGTCTGCCGCCTCGGTCAGTGGTGTATGTCAGTGTTCAGCCGCCCGACGTCTCGGAGGAAGATTCGATGGCCCTGTGGACTCGACAGCCTGAGCAACGACCGCGCTGGGTGCGTAAGCCGTTTCGGAACGAGGACCTTCTCGCCGTCGTGCGGGAGATCTTGTCCAAGAGTTCGCAGACAGTCGCACAATAGTGCGCACACCACAAACGATGATGAGTTACATCCCCGATGTGACGACATTGCAACTGGGGTGATTCGGATCGATGGACGTACGGCGAAGCCCGATGTTTCCTGACGAGGATCATGCGGCGTGGCCAATGACGGAAGGAGTGCCGAGCGATGACCGGTCCGTTAGAGATCGTTCGCCAGAATCACGATGCATCCGAGCAGATTATGTCGGGGTGGTTGGGTGCAGAAGCAAGCGTCCGCCCTCATCCGCGTGAGCTGGCAAGAAGCCGGTTCGTGTTCTGGGGTCGGCGGTTGTCTGCCCGCATGCTCCATTTCTCGTTCTTGTCTGGACTGGCAATGGGCGGCTGCTTGGCTTTGCTCGTGTGCGGCCGGTTTGGAAGCCGTCACCGCCACATCGGACATGGCGATAGAGGTGAACCTGTCAGAGTGCCGACAGAGGTGGTCCCATGTCTAGATTAATTGGCTGCATGATCGTTTTGCTCTTCAGTCTAAGCCTGGTCGTTCCCGGCACCATGGCTCAGTTTGAGACATCTCCTCAAACGATCAAGGGCGATCTGTTGTCGATCAAGGGCGACGTGTATGTCGTTAAAGACATCTCCGGGAGGCTCGTGTATCTGCACATCGACAAAAATACGAAGCGAGAGCGCATGTTGGTCCCAGGGGAACGAATAGAGGCAGATGTGATTCCGGGCGAACGAGTCGTCGCGCTTCGACCGGCGAAATAAGCCAATGATGAAAGGAGCAGTCCAATGAGAATTGCCCAGGTGTCGCCTTTGTGGGAGAGCGTTCCGCCGAAGTTTTACGGAGGAACGGAACGGATTGTGTCCTATCTGACTGAAGAACTCGTTCGCCTCGGTCACGACGTGACCCTGTTCGCGAGTGGAGATTCGCTCACCACGGCCCGTCTCGAGCCGGTCTGCGCTCACGCACTCCGGTTGAATTCGGGGATCTTCAATCGCGACGCACCCATGACGATGTTGATGGAACGGGCCTTGGGGAGACCCGGCAATTTCGACATCATTCACTCCCATCTCGATTTTCTGGGGTTTCCTCTCGCACGGCGCAACCCGAGGCCGATGGTGGCGACGTTCCATGGGCGGCTCGATCTGCCGGAACTGCAGTCGGTGTTTCGTGAGTATGCGGAGATGCCGATGGTGTCGATTTCGGATGCCCAACGAACACCAGTCTCCTGGGCCAATTGGCAAGCCACCGTCTATCACGGCCTGCCGAGAGATCTCTACGGCCTCCATCCGTATCCCGGAAGATACCTGGCCTTCCTGGGGCGTATTGCTCCCGAGAAGCGACCGGACCATGCGATTGAGATCGCGAAGCGGGTAGGGATTCCCTTGCGGATTGCCGCGAAGGTCGATCCGATGGATCAGGAATACTTTCACGCCGTCATCGAGCCGATGCTCTCCCATCCATTAATTGAGTATCTCGGTGAGATCACAGACGCAGAAAAGGACAAATTCTTGGGTCAAGCCATAGCATTGGTCTGTCCGTACGACTGGCCGGAACCCTTCGGTCTCGTGCTGATTGAAGCCCTGGCCTGCGGAACGCCTGTTCTGGCCTATCGGCGCGGGTCCATTCCTGAAATCATCGAGGATGGAATCACCGGTTTCGTGTGCGAGGGGCTCGACGATATGGTGGCGACCGTCCATCGCATTTCGGAGATCGACCGGCGCCGATGTCGTCGGGCTTTTGAGGAGCGGTTCAGCGTCGAGCGGATGGCGCAAGACTATCTCCGGGTATATGAGCAGATGCTCGATAACGCCCTCGAGCGGGAGACAGAGACCACACGTTTCGCGTGCTGGCCTACTTTCTCGACCAGTGCCCATGTGAATCAGTTTCCATATGGATGAGCACGGAAGAAGGCTTTCTTCAGCTTCGGAAGGAGGTCGATATGAAGACTCGAACATCATCCGGTCTTGCCATGGCAATCATCAGTACCGGTCTCGTAGCGGTCCTGGGAACTCATGGAGAAGCTCGGTCATTATCCGAATCGTCAGCCTCGAAAATTGTGCAAGGCGAAGTGTCACAGGTTGAAGGGGAATTCCATATGGCAAAAACTCCCCAAGGCGAGGACACGCTCAAGATGGTGGACAAATCCTATGTGATTACTAGTCAAGCCGGTGAAGAGATGCGTCTTGAACTCAGCGACGATACCAAGGTCCGAAACAGGGTCAACCCGGGAGATAAGGTCGAAGCCAAGATCTCACCGGAAGGACACACGCTCTCGGTGACGCGCCTCGAGTAGCGGCTTATGCAGCACACATGAACAGTATGTCACCGATGTGTGAAGTCTGCTCCGTGATAATTTAAGGAGACGTCTTCGTGGCTGACGAACGCATGACACGAGAGGGGCGAACACATTCCGGGTGGCAGTTGCTGTCCACGAAAAACTTTGGCCTCCTCTTTTCCGGCCAGGTTGTATCTCAGATCGGCGACAGCATGAATAAAGTAGCCTTGCTGTGGTTCGTATACGAACTGACGGGATCAGCCTTCAAGATGACGGTAATTGGATTACTCCAAACGATCCCGCCGTTGGTGTTCGGTCCGCTCATCGGTGTGTATCTCGATCGGGCGAGGAAAAAACCGGTCATGATTGGAGTGGACCTCATCCGGACGGTGCTGGTCCTGCTCATTCCGCTCTTCTATGCGCTGGAGATATTGACGCTCGAACGGCTCTATGTGCTGGTGTTTGCAACGTCGATCGTGTCTACGATCTTCGGTCCAGCCTTGGCGTCATCCGTCCCGCTCATTGTGCCGCGTACTCAACTGACCGCCGCCAACGCACTGATTCAAAGCACGACTAATATTGGTCTCCTGATCGGTCCAGCAGTCAGCGGTGTCGGTATCGCGATGATCGGCGCCCACAATGTCCTGTACCTCGATGCGGCCACATTCATGGTCTCTGCACTGTGCCTCATGCCGATCCACCTGCGCGAGAGTCTGCATAGTGACGCGCGACCAGATGACAGAACGAGGCTTGTTCACGATCTCTTAGTTGGATTTCGATTTGTGTTTATCCAGCATCGAACCGTGTTGCTGCTCATGCTCACCGCCACCCTCTATAGCTTGGGTGCCAGCGCCTTCGTCTTTCTGCTGCCCGTGTTTGCGACACAACTCCTCGACGCAAGTCCCATCGAACTCGGCTGGCTCTGGTCATCCCTCGGAGTGGGCATGTTAGCCGCATCCGCCTGGCTGGCCTGGGCGAATCAGGGAGATATTCGAAGCCGCTTGCGGCTGATCTCCGCTGCCCTGGCCGTCGGGGCGGTGGCGGTGTGTGCGATTGGTATGCTGGAGGCTCCGGTCATGGCGGCGGCCCTCATCGTCGTGTTCGGCGGCAGCACCGCCGTGTTCACACCGGTCGTGTGGGCGATGCTGCAAGAATTGACGCCTGAGCACCTGCTGGGCCGCGTCTTCACGACATTCAGCACCGGCGCCATGGCCTCGGCGATGGCAGGGATGGCGGGGTTCGGTTGGGCGGCTGATGCTATCGGTCCGGCGGCAAGCCTCGTGGGTATCGGGGTGGTGCTGTTGGGTACCGCGACCGTCGCGGCTGCCTTCAGTCAACGACATTCTCACTCTGAAACAATGACTCCCGATGCTGTGGCAGTGTAAGGATGGGTCCAGCGTGTTTCATACCGGAATACCGAATTCGACGGTCATGGACATGAGGAATGGGAGACGGTTCGAGCCCCGGTTCGGCCGGGTCAGACGTTCGTCTCTCCTTGGAGTCATATGCGTCTGTGCTCTGCTCACGAGCATGTTGACGAGACCGATGTTCGCACAGGGCGATCAACCAGCGACGGCGCCATCCCAACCTTCGGTCGAGCCAGGCAAAGCAGCAGGTTCCACGCCTCCGTTCAAGCCACAGAAAGATCCGTCTCCTGCACAGCCGTCTTCACAGGAATCGAAACCGTCTCAGCCGAGAAATCAGACATCGAGCGAGGAGTCGAAGGTGAAAGGAGAAGACAGTGCGGAAAAGAATGATGCGACCAAAAAAACCGTGTCCTCGCTGATACTGACGGTAAAACTCGCCTTGCTGGCAGATCCCCGGCTGTTTCCCTATGAGATCGAGGTGGAAGCCGGATCGGAAGAGGTCACCCTCTCGGGAAAGGTGTCCACTGAGATGGAGAAGACCGCCGCGGCAAAAATCGCAAGCACGGTGCCGACCGTGAAGTCCGTCTTCAACAAGTTGGAGGTGAATAAAGACCTGCCCGAGGTCTTGGCGCATAAACAGGACGACATTATCACCCACCATATCAAGGAGCGATTCGCCAAAAGCGCCACCGTAACGGCGGCCCGATTCGATGTGAAAACGGAACAGGGAGTTGTCTCGCTCGGTGGCACCGTGAGATTCCAAGTCATCGTGTTGGAGGCGGCGGAAGTGGCCAGGCAGGTTCCGGGGGTAAAAGCCGTGAAGACGGACAAGGTCAGGATTGAGAGTGAGGGATGAAACCGTGGGCCATCCTGACAACGAGTGGCACCGCGGCGCGCAGCGGTGCACACGACAAGGTCCCCGTCGTGATCCGGCGCCACCTGCTCCTCACCAGAGACTTCGGATTGGTCTGGCTCAGTCAGCTGGTGTCACAAGTCGGCGACGGTATTTCGAACCTTGCCCTCCTCTGGTTCGTGTATTCAATTACCGGCTCGCCGGTGAAAACCACCATCATCGGACTCCT
>JACXTT010005914.1_pt1 | contig 17649 bp, 24 predicted proteins | sample 9270951 | NCBI WGS metagenome assembly JACXTT01 (sample SAMN15532306, study PRJNA645909) | rock metagenome | isolation source: weathered quartz diorite | place: Puerto Rico | collected 2017-06-21 | reverse complement strand
CGCCTTCCTCGATCTTCTGAGGCTTGGTTCGGTATTGCCGTATTCCGAACAACAGAACTTAGGTTTCACCGACTTTGACGAGTGATCTTCCCGCACATTGCTGTGCGGACGCCCATTTTTGCCGACACGAGATTTGAACTACCGATCCCGCTTGGCGGGTTATGAGCACGTACAAATACACACGGCCCGTTGATTCTGTGCGACTTAGCTCACGATTCAGAGTACGGAGTTCTTTCCCAAATCTTTCCCAAATACACCAAGACTGACTGCTGGAGAAGCAGATACAAAGAGATGGAACGTGTATTAATGACGCTGTCGATTCGTGGACGGTAGCGGTAGTCCGAGCCTTGTAAGGGTGGATTCGAATTCACCCTTCCGAATCTTGGTGAACTGGCGAATCCGTACTCTCCCATTCGGCATGTTGGCGATGATCTGGAGCTCTCCACCCATCGCTTCGATGATTTTGCTCAAGGTGCTGATGTACATGTCCGAGCGTCGTTCCATTTTGGAGATGGAAGCTTGCTTGACATGAAGCGTGTCTGCCAGGGATTCCTGGGTTAGGTCCATCGCCTCGCGGAGTTCGGCAAGTCCCATTTCCGAGATCATTTTCTTAGCTGCCTCTTCGCTACGAACGCGTGCTTCACGAGACATTTTTGCTTGAAGTTCTTTGAAGTTCTTAGCCATTTCTATTTTTCCTCCTTTTTGAGGATCTCAAGATGCCGGTCATAAAGGGCGTCCGCTACCGGAACAAATTCCTCATACCAACGATCATTCCCAGTCTTGTCACCGCCGATCAACAAAATCGCGCAACGGCGCGGGTCAAAAGCAAAGAGCACTCTATATGGTCTTCCCGAATGCTGTATCCGAAGTTCTTTCATGTTCGGATGTCGAGAAGAGTGAATGAGATCGGCATGAGGACGGGGAAGACTAGGGCCGATTTTCTGAAGCAAGATCACCTTGGTGTTTACGTCCACTTGCTCAGCCTCGGTGAGGCCATTCCATCAGTTGGCAAATTCGTCGGTAAACTCGACCTCCATTCCATGGGAGGAATATAGCCTATGAGCTATGTTCTGTCAAGGACGTTTAAATCAAACGGAAGTTCAAGATATTACTGCATAAACGTAAATAAGAAGGGCGCTTAGAGGATTTTCCTCGTAAGCGCCCATGGTTGCGGGGGTCAGATTTGAACTGACGACCTTCGGGTTATGAGGGAGAGATTGCACTACACAGGGTACAAGACCATCCAACAAGAGCCAATGAAATCAGCGGAATACTCTTCTCGCTTTTGTGCCGCGTTGTACGGTCTTGGACAGAGTTCACGGACAAAAGACGGACAATTCGCCCGCCCAAGGGGTATCGGCAAAGCCGGAAAGGAGCTTTTAGATGACGCCGCTCCGGTGCCATCTCCGGTGCCATCTACCGCACAGGCTCAGGCCGGGGAAACCTTGGATCGACACAGGGTTCTCCTTCTGCAAAATACAGCCTGACAACGGTCTCCAGTTGCCGCCTGGCAGCATCAAGTTTTTGAGATTTTAAGTTCCTTGTTAGCAGTCGCCACAACTGCCTCCATTGCATCACATGATCCATCGGGCTTGTGATTCAGTGTATTCCGCGTTTCTCGGTGTCTCAATTCGTTTTGCTCGGACAACGCGCATCAATCTCCTCAAGGATTTGATTGGCTTTGCTGATGGCGTCCAGTATGGCTGCCGCTCGCGGCCAAGGCGTTAGGTCTGGATCCGTTGAGTTTCCGCGCTGGTAGGATTGTTGCTGCAAAGAGCATTGCGTATTTCCGCTGCTCATCCATGAATCCTCAAGCGGAAACGGGGCAAGCAGGATAACGCGACAGGTCCTCACGCTTTTCGTGACAGTGATTGCCTTGGCGATCCAGAAAGTGCGACCACGCGGCGAGCTTGGCTCAAGAGACGCATTCTCCCGAAAGATCTCGAGAACGCACCGCCGTGAAGCACACTCACCAATGCCGTTCAGCGCTTGGTCGTGCCGCTTATCTTCGGAAGTTCAACGTATGTTTCAATTCCATAGAAGCCCTGGTGTGACTTGATGTCTGCTAGGATTTTCTCGAGAGCTTCTAGGGTCTGCGCACTGGAAGCGCGTGCGACAAGTCCCTGAAGCACTCTTATCTCCTCTTCGGTGAATTTTAGAGCAGGGAGATCCAATGGCTTAATTTCTCTGATGTATACCAAAAGGCGCTGATGCTCCTCTAGGTATCGCAGAAGGCCCCGGAGCAGCCAAACTCTACGGACTAAAGCTTCGTCGTACATGGGACTTAATCTCCTTTGGTTGCCACCGGATTCAAATTTTCGCACTGCATGTTCAGCGATCTGCGCTCGCGGGGCATGGCCTTGCCGAGATAACAGACATACGCCAGATCTTAAGACGTGACGATGGGTCGTATCCCCCGAGAAGATTTTTCAGCGTTTCGCCTGGACCTAGAAATACATGGCTCTGGTTCGTGAAGGCAGCCGGGAGAGTCTCCACGGATCGGCTGCCATCAGCTGTGTAATCCATCTGGACCTGAATGTTGCAGAAGGTGATTTGCGTTGGATTTGTCAAAACTGCATAGGCGACATCCCTGACGATGGTAGTGCGGTTGCCGCTTTCGCCTTCCTCGCTAATGTACTCGCGCTGCATGAGCGGCTCGACGCGTAGCTCGGATGCGTAGAGAGAACCTAAACGGGCTTCTTCCTTTCCGCGCTGCTCGTTTTGGCCCTTCTGCACAAAGTGGCCTACCAAAATGGCGACTAGGGCCGCAGCCATTAGAGCAAGCTTGATATTCACTTTGTGCTGGCTCGTCACAGAGTAGCTATCCGGAAAGCGTGACTTTCCTAATCTTTCCGCGCTCGCCCCCATCAGCATCGTGCTCGGGCAGCCCTCGGCCTTCAGTCATCATCTCCCGGCGGCCTTTAGTGTCTATCATACGCCGTGCCCTCTTCTAAGACGCGAAAAACACGAGACGTTAATGCCGCTGGCAATCTGAACGTCTATTTACAAACAGTAACAGTACTTGTAGCTTTGCGAAATAAGCGAAATAAGTCGTATAGGGGCTTGTTTGCTAAACCCCTCTTTGCCGCTGCGAAATAAGCGAAGAAAGCGAAATAAGGGGTAGCCAGGCCGAAAGCCTGGCCGTTTGGCTGTATACCCGACGTACTCTTCTAAGCTTTTGGCAACAAATAGGTTACGGCTGATTGTGCGCGTGGTGTGCGCGAGACGGTAGGAGCTACATACCCTTTCCGATCGTCGTAACCTTGCGCTCTGCTGGCTTCGAGGCGAGGTATTGCTGCGTCCGGGCGAGCGCTTCGCGCTTCTGCTCCTCGTTCACGATTGCGTAGCGGCGGAACATCGAATCGGTCTTATGGCCGGTGATCTTCATGGCGACGGCTTGCGGGACGCCAGCGGAGATCATGTTGCGCGAAGCCGTTCGTCGGAAGTCGTGGAAGATTGCGCCGCTGTAGCGCGTAGCGATCTTGCAGGCTTCGCATGTGCGCTTTGCGCTTTCCGCGCCGCACTTCGGGCAGGTCATCTTGCCGAGTCCCGAAGCGACGCAGGCCGTTGCCCATGCCTTGCGGAAGTCTGCGATTCGCTCGCCGTCGTGGTGAAAGACGTACTCCGCGAAGCGCGGCTCGGCGTTCTCGGCCCGAATGACGGATGCCGCGCGCCGGCGTTCGATAAGCTCGCGCAGTTCGCCTTCGAGCGGCATGGTTTCGGGCTTTCGCGTCTTGGAATTCTCCGCGCGAAGATAGATCACGTCCTCGCCGACGTTCGACCAACGCAGCGAGTCAATCGAGCCTTTGCGCCAGCCCGTCAAGAAACCGAAGCGGCAGAAGTCGCGCAGGTAGTCCGGCAGTTTCGCAACGACAGCCTCGAAGTCCGCCGTCTCGAAAAAGCCTTGCCGCTCGTTGCCGATTGTGGATAGTCGCGGGATGAAGGGTTGCTGCGAGAGACGCTTGTTGCGAATGGCGACTTTGAACGCTTGGCCGAGTAATCGCGTTCGGTTGTTCACGCTAGAATTGGAATAGCCTTCCTCGCGCAGCGCTTCGATGTACTTCCCGATAGTTTCCGTCGAAAGATCGACGGCGCGCCATGCTCCGAAGCGCTCGCGCAGCGGTTTGACGACCGAGGCGACTTTCCCGTTCCATTTGTCTCGGAGCTTGAGGTCGTTTTCGAGCGCGTCGAGAATCTCGTTCACAGTAATGCGTTTTTGCTGCGGCCCGACGAAAGCCTGGCCGCCGCCGCGCTCCGCTGCGAGTTTGTCAAGCTGGCTTTTCAGGTAGCGCTCGGCTTCGTGGCGGTTTTTCTCCGTGGCTTCGAGCTTCGCGCCAGTGCGAACGTGGCAGGCTGGTTCGCGCTGCTGTTTCCCGTGCGCGTAATAGGCGACATACCAAAAGGGGCTTTCCGTGCGCTGATAAACCCGGCCCTGTCCGCGAGTGCTCATGGCGTCACTCCTCTCCGCACTGTCTCAGGAACTCCGAAACGGACAGGCCCTTTGCCTTAGCCTTTTCTTTCAACTTGCGGTATTCCGCGTCCGACATCCGTAGTTGTACTAGCTTGTTGAGCGGCTTACCGGTCTTGAGAGGACGACCCATGCGTTTCTTTTTCAATCCCGGCTCCAATCATACTTTTGTAATTACAAAAGTCAAGCCTTACTTATTTTGGATATGCTTCTCGATGCCGAGCGCCGAAAACAGCAGCTTGCGCCCCTGGCGTCGAGTGAAAGGGTACTGCGAGTGGTGGCGGTACAGGTAGTCTTGGCTGATGCCAAGGCGCGCCGCGGCGGCTTCCACGTCGAGCAACTCATCGTGCTGCGGTCCGTTAGCCGGCACTATTAGGCGCGCCCAGGCCGTGGCTTTAGCCGCTTCTAACTGCCCGATCAGGTCCGGCAGTTCCTCGACAGGCAGCTCTCGCGCGGTCTGCAAAATATCGTCGGGCTTGAGCCTTCCGGTCACGGTTTACTTTGCCTTATTCGCTCGCCAGCGCTCGACGGGCGCGCCTTTCGTACTTTCCTTTGTGAACGTTGCAAGCCGGTGTTGCATGAGCATCGACAGCGCGCTGCTGATCTGGTCTTTCGATCGATGCCGCACGAAAAGATCACTGATTTCCGTCCGCGTCATTCCTTCGGGCTTGGCGCGCAAGGCTCGGAGAATCTCGTCGGCAATAGGATTGCCGAGCGCGTCGCCAAACACGTGCCGCGCGCTGTCCTCGCAGTAGCGCCACAAGCTCCGTGCCGCTTCGAGATGCTCCCGACGAATTACGTCCGAACAATCGAGCAGCGCATAGAGCATCGCAAGACGAAGAACCTGCGGTTCGGCACGCGCGATCACTGCTCCGAAAAGTCCGAGATGGTCCTTTGACAAATCCTTGTAGACTTCGACCCAAAGCGGCCTTGCCTCTTCGCTCCAGCGCAATTCTCTTTCTTGCTTGGCGAATTCTACGGCAAGGGCCAGCCTTCTAATGAGCGGGGAGACTTCCTCTTCTGTCATTGCGCCACCGAACGGCAGGAGCTTCGAGCGCTTCGCGCAGACAATCAGAAAGCGATTCATCAGGCCGTTGGCGATTGCGGTCTCATCGACTTTCCCCAGAAATTCGGTGCGCGTGATATGACCGACGAGACTGACGTGTGCGCTGCTGGCTTTCAGGGCATTTTTCTGTCGCGTCAGGGTTTGTAGCGTCTTTCCGTCCCATGCATTGCGGAGCACTTCGGAAGTCGTGTTGCCATCTCGCCGTATGACATCGAGCACCTGCGCGAATTCAAATTCGCGAAGCATCAAGCGTTTATCAGGGGCACCACCGTCCCCATCTTTGATTACCGCATCGCGAACCTGCTCGATGATTCCTTCCCCCGAACTTGTGCCGCCGAGAATACGATGGTTCGCCCATTCGTCAGGCGCGCCATCGTCACCTGCCAAACGTTGAAAGATTCTCTCGATACGTCCCGATGACGTTCCCTTGCGGGATTTGCTTGTCTCTCCCACGATGAGGCAAAAAAGATTTCCGTGATGCTTGTCATCCTCAACGGTGACAAACGAGCCGCGCTCGATGATGTTGCCGAACGCAGCGAGGAACTGAACGAGCAGCGCTGCCGGGTCTGCCTCGGAGTGCGGCTCGATGGTATTGACGATCTCGCCGGCCAGTCCGTGAAACGCTTCGGTCGCAAGCGGCTCGGGCCAGGGGACGCCGTTCTGCGGCAAGGAACGCCCCGCGCTTGGGAACTCGGATCGAAAATCAATTCCGAGGGCTTCGAGCGCTTTCCGTGTCTTCGGCTCTGTCTCGCCCCGGCAGCTATCAGCGAAACATTGATGGCAGAGGAAGCCGTCTTTCACAAAGAACCGCGAGCAACGAGGATTGTCTTTGTTGGGCGAATGCAGCGCGCCTTTGACTAAGCAGGGTTGACCGTTGACGCCGTGATAGGCATAGCTGACGCCGCCAGCTTCATGGAGAACATTGCATTTCAGTTTGCTCTGTAGCAGTTCCCCAAAATCCACGCCGTCAGGGATTCTCACGCCGTAAGCTGGAAGATCGGTGGGGCATTGCGGCGCGTGTCCGTTCAGCGGGCCGTCATAGAAAACCGGCTCGAAGGTCTCGAATTCATCGCGTTCGCCGAAAAACGGGGCGGCGATGCCGAAGGGTTTTTTGCCGGGTGCTACTGGCCTTGGAAAAATCTCGCAACCGGGGCGCTCTCCTAGCTGCGCTGCGAAACGGGCCAGCAGTGCTCTGACTTGCGCTGTCGGCTGCGGACTCTTGAAGAAAATCGCGCTGTGCAGGCCGCCGGACTTCGACGGAAAAGGATGCAGGGGCAAACCGAGTGATCGAATTTCCTCGCCGATGATTTGGCAACGCTGCGGGCTATAAACGTCGTGGTCAATCATCGCCCATAGGCAGGTGCTATCGGGAAGCTCGGGCTTCAAAACAAGGCAGGTTTCCCCGGCGAAATGCGCTGCTACATCATCGAGGGAGACTTTCCTCGTTAGTGTCGTGTAAGCAGCCGAGCGCTTGCCGTCCTCGTCGGGTTTTTCAGCGACACGCTTGCGAACGACGAAGCTGTCAGGATTCGAGCGGAACAACGCAAGGAAACGTTTCTCTGCCAGAAATGAATCGTCCCCCGGCTCTCTTTGCTTAGTGTTGGGATTCGGCATTGCTAGCACCTCGGGAGTCCCGACAGTTATTCGGTTTGATGGTTTCGGTTTTTTTTACGACAACGACTTGGCCGGCCTCGAACTTCACCTCTACGGAGCCAAAGAACCGCGAGACTTCGAGCTGGCGCAAGAGCTTGAGGAGATCGTTCATTGCACGGCTCCCGTCTGCTCTACCCATTCGCTGAAAGCGTAGGGCTTGCCCCTGACGACTGCCCAACAATCGCAAAAGCACTCTGCGTAATCGTGGCTGTGGAGCGTGCGGCAATCGTTGTCGTGGAGGAAATGCAGAAAGGTGATGGTGTGATTTCCGATGACCCCAAGCCGCAGCAAAGAAGCCGCAAGCTGAACGACATGAGACTCAGTGGCGGGAATTTTCGTCTCTGGCGGGAAACAAAGCGTAATCATTTTCATGGGAGCACCAACCCCGCCGGGCGCGGCCTGGGATGCTGCCCTTCATAAATGGAAACGGAGCGCCACCAAGCGGACAAGTCCGGCATTGATGGGCGCTCCCTGCGCCGACTTAATTTTTTGGGTGGCCGTCTACGAGTGAGATGGGGGAAGAGTGAACGCCGACCAGTGCGCCAAGAAATACAGAAGTGGCCTGGCGGCGCGGAGCACGCCCGGCAGTAGCGGAGGTAAGCGTTCTCGGAACATCCCTGTGGAACCGGCGGGTAGTAGCGTTTTCTTTGGGAATTTTCTTGAGCAGAATTCTTGACCACGTTTCGCTCCCGGCACGGACCAAAAGAAATGCGTTTGGTCTCTGTACCGGGCGGGGTTTTTTAACCTATTCCCAAGGTCGGTGTTTTTACGCCCGTTTACTGGTCGTTGGAAACTGATCCGCGATGCATACGAGCAACTGCTTGTGCTCGAAATTCCCGTTAGAATTCCCGATACGGTCTGAAGTGCTTCCTGCCTGCCGCGTGCGATATCGCGGTCGCGAGAGCAGCACTTCTTCGGGGGTGCATTCCAACAGCCTTCAGATTTTTCAAAAGCGTCGCTTTTTGTTCTCTTGCGCGCGCTTCTACGTAACGCTCAAAATTCTATACGGACGCCCAAGCGCTGTCAACAAAAAAATGTTGCCAACACACAAGAACTAGCGTAGCTCTTGTGAAGGAGGAAACTCGGATGAAGACGGTAGCATTTGGATCGCGACTCCGTAGGCTCCGCGAGAAACACGGGGTGAATATGCGCGATTTGGCCGGAGTTTGCGGGATCGACTTCTCCCTTATCAGTCGGTATGAAAATGGGCAGCGTGGCCTTTCTGAAGAAATCTTTTGGCAGTTGCGCGATGGCATTGATAAGGTTCTCGAACGCAAAGACGAGGAGACCCGAGATCGGCAGGCAATCACTGAATTCTTAGAGAAGGGCCAGAATGATCCCGCCGCGAAACTAGCCCTGATAAATAGGTTCTTTGGTGATTCATCGTTCCGTGCTCTGTATGTAGACGAATACGAGAAATTCTACGCCGCGCATCCTGAGATTCCCCATGTCACCAGGGAGCAAGCCCACGCCATCCGCGAGCGCGCGAATGAGCGAGCGGCGGAACGGGAGCGGCTACTTGAAGCGCTCCAAAATGCCCGAACCATCGAAGAGAAAGATGCGCGTCTTGCCGCGTATGAGGATTTGTTCAACTCAGTCGAGCAGTCGCTGCGGCATGAGATCGAGCAGGAGAGAAAAGAAAAGGAAAAGTACAAGCGCGCTTTGGAGCAAGCGGACAACGACTAATTTTCCTGAACATCAAGCGCCGTCGCCGGGCCAAAGCGGGCGAACGCTCAAGTGAGGAGGAGACGCAATGCGTACTCCGGTAGTTGTGGTGTGCCCAAACGATTCGACGTACCGCGTAACTTACGTGGAAGCCGAGCGGCTGGTGTCGATGGGCCGCGCGCGCCGCGAGAGCCGGAAACTTATCCGGTTGAAGCGCGAACGGCACGAAAGCGAACTGACCGGGCGGTTGCGGATTCGCCAGAGCGGACGCTACGGGCCGCTGGCGGTGCAGGGGAGCAGATGAGCACGGAAGCCACAAGCGTTGTCGCGCAGCCAAGCCCGGCGCCGGACGGCACGCAACCGGTGCTCGAAGATCGCAAGCACGGCGGCGAGCCGTCGAACCGGCGCGTGAAACAGTTACTCGAACAAATCTTTGGCCACAGCCTCGACGCGCAAATTAAGGGCCTACTCGCTGTTCGCAAAGGCGAGCGGGTCGAAGCCCCTGACGAAGCCCTGCGCGCCGCATATGGGCGCGGGCGCGCGGACCTACTCGCCGAAATAAAGTTTGCTGAACGATTGGCAGAAATCAGGTCCCGGTATCCAGACTTCGACTCCTCGTGGAATCGCGTGCGGCCATTAGTTCCGCGCGTCGTGTGGGCCGAAGTCGCGGACTCGGAGCATGGGCTTGAGGCCGCGTATCGGCTCGCAAAGCTTCCCGAATTGTGCCGGGAGCTTTCGGAGCTTGACCCGGAGAAGGCGCGCGAGCGCTTCCGGCATTTCGTTAAGGATGTTGTGGCGTTAGGAGGATTGCGATGAGCGGCAAAAGCGAAATAGTTCAAGAAAGAACGGCGGAATTCCAGCCCGGGGCCAGCGAGCACAAGAGTCCGCAGCAGGCAAAAATCGAGAGGAACGCCGCGATAGAAAAGTTGCGGACCGAAAAAGAAAAGCCGCGGACCGATTTCTTGCTTTCCGGCAAGGGCGACGCGAAAGAATTTTTCGATGTCGAGACGAACGCGGCAGTGCTAGAGGAGTTGACCAATCAGGACGGCGCGCCGAAGCCGTTCGATGAGTACACTCCGCCGGAACGCGAGAAATTCCTGCGCGATGGCGAACTGCTGCCTGCGAAGCAAAAAGAAAAGGTCGCGGCGAAGAAGGAAGCCGCCGAAGCTCCGACGCGCCCGAAGATGGCTGATTTCTTGGATGAAAATCGCAATCTCAAAGAAAAAGAATACGAAAGCGCGCTCGACAAGTACGAATCCGACAAGTCGGAATTCGAGAAGCAGCAAGCTGACGCGAAGACGGATGAAGCGAAGCGCTCCGAGCCGACGCAAGAGGACAGGGAAATTTTAGCCGAAGTCGAGCGCGAGAGCGAAACATGGTTCACCGAACCGCAGCACGCCGAAGCAGTGAGAACTTTCCCGCAACGCTTTCAGGCGATGGAAACGGCGCTGACTCCAGATCAAAAAACCATAGTTAGTGCATCACAGAAAGCCATCGGACCTATCAGCAAAGAGTTGAATACTTTCGTGTTGAATGTGCTCGCGCGCACAAAAAACATGGGTGCTGTCTACGTGGAATTACTAAGACAACCCGCCTTGCTCTGGACAATGAATCACGATTGGACGCAATCAGCGAATTGGAAAAACGACCCGGCGGCCCTCAAGCTGCGAATCAGCACGGACAAAGCGATTCGTCACATGCTGAAATCTTTCGACAGACGGGCTGTGAGCAACGGCGCGAAGCCGAACGCGAGTCCGAACGGCGCGGAGCGTGGAACTCGCACGCTGACACAAGCAGGCCGTCCGCCGCAAGAAGCCGCCGGCGGTTCTTCGACGCCGGATGATGATGGCTCCAGCGATGCTGCATGGAAGCGCAAGGACCTGACACAAGAAGAGCGCGGCGAACTATATAGATCGAGAAAAAATCAGGAAGAAGCGGAAGCGCGGCGCAAGCGATACCCGCGACGGACTAAATAAATGCCCAGCTACGGAGCGACAAAGGAAAGCCGCCTCAGTGCCGCGCAAGCTGGCTACATGGAGTTGGCCGGTGCAGTGAAAGACGCTGACTGCCGCAAGGTGAATGTTGCCGGGGGGATCAGTTCTGAGCTTGGGTGTTGCAATGAATTTCAGCCGGAAACGAAGGACACCAAGCGTTTCCGGTGCGGTGATTGCGAGTATCGAAAGGAAAAATAAAATGCCAGGATTCGGAGCGCTTCGCAACTTAGCACGCGGGCAGAGCAGCGAAAAGAAACTGAAAAGCATGACGATTCACATGCCCTCCCCCGGTGGCCTCAAGGACTACATCGTCCACCACGACCATCACCCTCCGCACGACCGGGAAAGTTTCAGATTCGCGCCGAACGAAAATGAAAACCTCGCGGCTCATCTGTCGAAACACTTAGGGCTGCGACTGCCAGGCAAAGCCGCCGACGAATCGGCAGAGAGCAGCGAATCGAAATCGGATTTTCAGTAAGGAAAAAACATGGCCACGATTCCTCTCGTTGCGTTGGATGTGAAGCAACAACAGCAGTCACCACTGCAAACCTACGAGCAGGCGCAGCAGCTCATCGGCCAGCAGACCGAGAACCAAACGCGGCAAGTCCAGCTCCGGCAGGCTCAGCAGTCGGAAGCCGACCAGCGGGCGCTCACCGCGGCCATGCAGTCGTGGGACGGCAAGGACTGGACGCAGCTCCCCGGCCTCGTGCTGAAGAATGGCGGCAGCGGCCAAGCGGCGTTCATCGCCTCGCAGCACATTCTCGACCGCCAGCAAAAGGTTTCCGACATCGCGAAGAACGACGCCGCGACGAATGCCAGCAATCTCGAATCCATACAAAAACAAAACGACCAGTATCGCGGGAGAATTCTGTCCATCGTCGGCGCGCCGCAGAACCAGAAGCAGGCCATGTGGGACGCGGAAGTTACAAAAGAGGAGCAGGCGGGCGCTATCCAGCCCGGCACCGTCAGCCACACGTACCCCGGCGATGAGCAAGCCACGGTCACAGCAAACCACTTCGCTCTCGGCTCCGTTCTCGCGAAGGAAGCGAACGAGCGCCGGCAGACCGCCAATAGTGCCTGGAAGCCGCTCAACGGCCAGCTCGTCAACACGATGACGGGCGAAAAGATCGGCGCGAATCTCGACGTGGACAGCCTCAACAAAGCGCTTGAGACGCGCTATCAGGTCCTGAATCCCGGTCAGCCTTTGCCCCCGCAATTCACGCTGAAGCCCGGAGCGACACCCGAAGATTTTGGCCGCGTTGACAAGCTCTTGGAGGCAACCGAGAAGTCCGCTGCAACCAAAGCGCAGCAAGAAACCGTGAACGCCATCCGCGCGCAGACGTTCGAGATGCAGAGGGACAAGGCCGACCTCAATGCGGTGATCGGCACTGACCCGAAAACGGGGCGCACCGTCCTCGTCCCGATGTCGCAGGCGCAGCAGATGGGCATTCAGAACCCGATGAAAGCCGACGCCGACATGGTGAACAAATCGCAGGCCGCGCGGCACTGGTTGCAACTCGCGAACGGCCAAGGCGATCCGAGGGGCGCTCCCGAAGACATGTCGATCATGCAGCTCGTCAACAAGCTCGATGCCGATGGGAAGCTCGGCCCGCTCGCTGGGCGTTGGAACGACTTCATGGCCGGGAAGTGGGGCGCTGGCGATCCGGACTACTCCGCGCTACGCGCCAAGATGGGCCTGAGCACTACGCTTTTGATGCAAGCGCACGTCGGCTCCCGCGGCGGCGCTGCGCTGCTTGAGCATTTCGAGGACTTGGCGAACGCCGGAAGGATGGATGCTGCGACACTGAAATCCGCAATGAATTCGGAAATCAACTACGTTCAGGACAAAGCGATGGACCCGAACGGCATGAACTACCGGAAGCCTTCGAGCGGGCCGCCGGCTGGCGCGACACACACGGCGAGAGGCAGCGACGGGAAGCTCCACTGGACGGATGCGACCGGAGCGAAGGACTACGGGGTGAAGCAATAACATGGGAGGCTCGCCGGGAGTCACGCTCGACAAGAGCACGCTGCAGCCCGTCAACACGCAGCCCGTCAACACGCAATCTGCGAATACGCCGGGCGGCGCATCAGGGCTGATAACGCTCGACAAGAGCACATTGCAGCCCATCAATCCGACGAGCGAGGACCGGCTCAGCCGCACGCTGCAAAACATGACCTACGCCATGTCGGGGCAATCGGAGCGGATGCACCCCGACGACAAAGCGGAGTTTGAGCGCGGCGTGAAAGCAGGAATGAAATCAGCGGCAGTCACGACTGCAACCGGCGCAATCAGCGGCGCGCTTGCTCCATTGACCGCGCCAACGGTGACTGGTACGGAAGCCGTAGGCACTGGCATCCTCGACCCCGCAGGCCGGGAGATCATGCGCGACGTTACGACTTACGGGCCTTCCGTGGCGCGGCAAGTCCTGTCCCACCCGCTCACGCAAAGTTTGCTCGCTCGCGCAGCGGGCTACGCGGGCGCAGGCTACATCCTTAAGAGTTTGGGAATCTTGGGCGGTAAATGATCGACAACGAAGCCCTGCTCGACGTGCCCGACAGCGTGATCGCTGAAGAACTGCTCTGGCGCAAAGCCGCTTCTTTTCGCAACGACCCCCTCGGCTTCGTGCAATGGGCTTACCCGTGGGGCAAGCCCGGCCCGCTTGAGAAATACTCCGGGCCGGACGAATGGCAAGCAGACCTTCTCAGGGAATTGGGCGAGGAAGTTCGCAAGCGGAACTTCGACGGACACACGCCTGTATTGCCTATTCGATTCACTACAGCCAGTGGTCACGGCATCGGCAAGAGCGTCCTCGTTGCGTTCATCACCCACTGGATTATGTCCACGCGCCCGCATTCGCAGGGCACGGTGACGGCAAACACGTTTCAGCAGCTGAGCACGCGAACATGGGCGACGCTTCAGACATGGACTAAGCGCTGCAAGACCGGGCATTGGTTTGAAGTCACCGGCTCGCGGATGTATCACAAGCAGTTCAAGGAATCATGGTTCTGCTCAGCGCAGTCCTGTAAAGAGGACAACTCGGAAGCCTTCGCTGGCCAGCACGCGGCCACGTCAACGTCGTTCTACATTTTCGATGAGGCATCGGCAGTGCCAGAGAAAATCCATGAAGTCGCCGAGGGTGGACTCACTGACGGCGAGCCGATGATTTTTCTTTACGGCAACGCGACGCGCTCAAGGGGCGCTTTCCATCGCGCGACGTTTGGCGCGGAGCGCAACCGCTGGATTGTGCGCTCTATCGACTCGCGGACGTGCAAATTCTCAAACAAAGAACTTATCGAGCAGTGGCGGCAAGATCGCGGCGAGGATTCGGATTTTTTCCGCGTACGTGTCTTGGGTTTGCCTCCGCGAACCGACGATGCGCAATTCATCGACATGGAGCGCATCGTCGAAGCGCAGAAGCGCCTGGTTGCCGTGCTCGAAAACGACCCGCTCATTGCAGGCGTTGACCTTGCGTGGGGCGGCGAAGATTGGAACGTCATCCGTTTCCGGCGCGGCAAAGACGCGCGCTCGATTCCGCCAATCCGCATCCCGGGAGCGCAGACGCGCGATTCGGCAGTGTTAGTTGTGAAGCTCTCGGACTTGCTGACGAGCGGCGTGAAGGACGCGCATGGTGTTTGGCGCAAGATTCACACGATGTTTTGCGACAGTGCAGGAATTTCCGGCGCAGTCGCAGCGCGGCTGTGGGAGCTTGGCTTCAGGAATGTCGTAGAAATAAATTTCGGCGGCGACAGCCCCGACCCGCGCTATCGAAATATGCGCGCTTTCATGTGGGGCAAGATGAAGGATTTTTTGCTCACGGGAGCTATCCCCGATGATCCGCGCCTCGAATGCGACTTGACCGGGCCGGGTTACGAACTGGATGCGAAAGTGCGTATCCAACTCGAATCGAAAGACGAAATGAAAAAACGCGGGCTGGATTCGCCAGATGATGCTGACGCGCTCGCGCTCACTTTTGCGCGGAACGTTGCGGCGCGAGTCGTGGCGAAGCCGTCGCCGAACATTACGAGGGTTGGGAAAGGCATCAAATGGGGCTAAATCAAGCGCCAAGTACGCGGGCCGGGCGTGGCGGCAACCATCCGCCGCATCTGACGAGATGGAAGAAAGGCGGCCCGTCGCCGAATCCAAAAGGCAGGCCATCGCTCAAACGCTTCTCTGACGCTGCGAAAGCGATCCTCGCGCAAGTTGACCCGAAAACGGGAAAGAGTGGCGCTGAAACGCTCGTCGAGCTGGCGTTCCGTCGCGCAAAGCAGGGGAGCGTCAAGCAGCTCAGAGTGCTTTTGGATTACGCCGAGGGCAAGCCCGCGCAAAACGTCAAGCTTACTGGCGGCGTGCTGCACGCCCACGCGTGGCGACCGCTGGCTTCGCTGAGCGATGAGGAAATGCAGCAGCTTGCGGCGATAAAGAAAAGGCTGAGTGCGCCGGGAGAAAGCGAGGCGATCGACGTACCAGTGATCTCGTCAGACGGGGCTGAACCGTGAGTGCATGGATGAGTGATTCGCGCCCAGCAAACTCCAACAAAACGGCTATATACTTCTGCGCAGTGGCGCTCACGGTTTGCGAAACGCTCAGGAGAATTATGTACGGCATCAGGCCGTTCGATTGGATCATGCTACTGGTCGAAGTGCTTGTCCTCGTGCTGATTGCTGCTGAGATAGCACCAACTCTGATCCATAAGAAAATTGCTCGGAAGCGTCAAAGGGTTCTGTTTTCCCTGCTTGTGAAAGGGCAAGAAATCTTAAATCGAGCCCCTTCGCCATTCGATCAAGCTCCTGTTGATAGTTGGGGGAAAAGCGCAGACCTATGGTCCGAGGAAGTGACGAAAGTTCTCGGTGGCTATTCAAAACACGCGACTGCCGCGTTCAGTCACCAACCGCAAGTTGGCGCGCCATATCATCACATTGCGCCCGGCGCATGGCCTCAATACGGCAGACTCACGGCTAGAGTTGAGAACCTGCGCAACATCATCGAGAAGCCCGAAATTTACTACTAGGCTGTGGACGCAAGAGGACGAAAATGCCGATGAGCTTACTTCATAGCGAGATCGTCAAACTGCTCAGTGTCCGCGTCTTGAAACCAGGGGCAACGAACGAATACCTCAGCTGGACATACTGGCGAGCCGTTGTCGAACTACTTGAACCCAAGCTGGCTCTTCATCTGCGTACTTCATGGCAACTGCTACATAGGGACCGGACGCGTCACTCTCATTTCGGAAATGAAGGACGTTCCAAGCACCTGTACCTTGCATATCGAAAACAAAGTTTTTTCTGAACTTGTTATAGGCTTCAAACCAGGGGGTCACTGAAAAAACATACCATTGCGCAGGAATCCAATCCGGCCCAGATTGTTCATAAAGTTTGCACACTAACTCGTTAGGGCTGAATTCCCTCAGAATCTCAGCGGCAAAATCTGACCTATGGCTCGATCCCATGAACTCTCTAAAACTAGAGTGCGGCCCGCGCGTTCTGATCGGCCACAGAAAAGTCCCGTAGACAAAAGTCTTTTGTAGCCTTTCGGTCATATCCTCGGCTCCGGAATATCCATATAGCCACTCAGAGTGGTTTTCCAATCTGTATACGCCTTCCAAATCGCGTTGACTGTCGATTGAATCTCAAATCGATTCCACTTCCCATAATAGCGATCCTTCGTATCCGAAAAGTGTTTGTCGATGTCGATTGCCGGAGGCTTTAGTGCGAGATCAGGCGCACTAGCGAAGAAATGCCCTATGTCCACCTTCGCCTGAGCTTCCTTGAATACTAAGATATGCTTGTCGGCACCACGTAGAGCACCATACTCAAAAACGACATTTGGCCGCAATCCGTCTAGGCAGACAACTCCGAAAGCGCAATCTTGAATCAACCTAAGAATCTTATCGTGCTGGCTCTCACCTACCTCAAGGGCTGACGGCGTGCGTTTCAGTTCAAAGTGGTTCTTGAACACTATTTCGAGGCATTCTACGAACAACTCCACATGCGGCTCGCCCGTCGAGAAAGACAGAAAATAGAACGGCCCCTTCGCGTCAGCGATCTTGGTTGGCTCGGCCTGGGCTGGCCTGGCTTTCTTTGCTATGGGCATCTTTTGCGAGGCTTGATCTTATCAGACTTTCTCCCCCGCGCGGCATTGAGGAGGCCAGCGCGCATCAATCTCCTCAAGGATTTGATTCGCATTGCTGATGGCGTCTCTTATCGCGGCTGCCCTCGGCCACGGTTTCAAATCCGGGTCGTTGAGCTCCCGTGCTGCTAGGATTGTCGCTGCGAAGAGAAGTGCGTATTTCCGCTGCTCGTCCATGAGTCCTGCTGCTCGTCCATGAGTCCTCCAGCGGAAACGGGGAAGAGCAGGATAAGCGAACCGCTGAGAAGAGTCTAGGTTCGCGCGGGGCTTTTTCACTTTTATCGCTTTCTTCGCTTATTTCGCACTCCAAAACAACGCACAGCACACGGATCGACGAACGCGCACAAAACGCGCACAATCAGCTCTAGAACGCGAAAAGGGCTCCCGGCTGGAATTACCGGAAGCCCTTCGTTACGTACATCTTGGATTGGTTGCGGGGGTCAGATTTGAACTGACGACCTTCGGGTTATGAGCCCGACGAGCTACCAGGCTGCTCCACCCCGCATTTCGACTATAGCCGACGCGTCGGGTTCCGTCAAATTGGGAGTTTAGCGCGGGTGCACCCCACAGAAGTGAAAACGGCGTGAGAATAGGGTGGTAAGAAGGTGTTCTTACGGCTATTATAGCCGTAAGGAGGAACTATGCCTGATTCTCGCGAAGTTCCAGCACGTAT
>JACXTT010005913.1_pt1 | contig 17650 bp, 11 predicted proteins | sample 9270951 | NCBI WGS metagenome assembly JACXTT01 (sample SAMN15532306, study PRJNA645909) | rock metagenome | isolation source: weathered quartz diorite | place: Puerto Rico | collected 2017-06-21 | reverse complement strand
CGGCCGCCGCGCCGGAACCGGCTCCGCCGCCCGCCGCCACGCCGCCGACCGGCGAGGTCAATCCCCCGAGCGCCGCCCCGGCCATTCCGCCGAAGTAGCGCCAGACCGCTAGCCGAAGAAGATTGTCCCGGCGGGCAGGGTCGAGGCCTGCACGCCGACCAGGATCATCTGGTTGCCGCCGCCCATATCGATGACGGTGTCCGCACCCACTTGGCTCACGGTGTAGGTGGTGCCCGGATCGAGCATCACCCGGTCGCCCTCCGAGAGGTGGAAGTCGAGCACGCGGTCGATGCCGGCGTCCTGGCTGTCGTGGAACAGGTCCGCGCCGGCCCCGCCGGTGATGGTGTCGTTGCCCCGGTCGCCGGAGACGTAGTCGTTGCCGGCGCCGCCCGACACGCTGTCGTCGCCCTGACCGCCGCGGACCTGGTCGTTGCCGTCGCCGCCGTCCAGCGTGTCGTTGCCCAGATTGCCCCAGACGATGTCGTCGCCGGCGTCGCCGAACAGCAGGTCGTTGTCCTTGCCGCCGACGACCCAATCGTTGCCGGCCCCGCCGGAGGCGGTGTCGTTGCCCTGGTTGCCGTTGATGTCGTCGAAGCTGGTTCCGCCCTGGATGTAGTCGTCGCCTTCCTCACCGCGCAGGTAGCTGGGGCCGGAGGTCGCGACCCCTCGGGCGCTGGGCGGCAGGTCGGCGAAGATGATGTCGTCGCCCGTGCCGCCGAAGATCGTGTCGCCGCCGCCATCGCCGGCCAGGAGGTCGTTCCCGCCGAACCCGCGGAGCAGGTCGGCCGAGCTCGAACCCTGGATGTTGTCGCCGGCCGCGAAGAGTCCGGGAAACAGGGTCTGCAGGCTGTCGCCGTCGATCGGCGTCGAAGGCCGGTCGACCGAGGCGTCGACGCTGAAGTTGAGCTCGAAAAACGGCCGCGACAGGATCAGTTCTATGGAGCTGATGACGCCGCCGGTGATGTCGCCCGCCGCGCTGAACGTCAGGTCGTGGCCGAACACCTGGAAGTTCACGCCATCGCCGGTGACCTGGTAGCCGTGCGAGCTCAGGGAGATCAGCTCGCCGGGCACGTCCGGGATCACCGCAGTGTCCATGTTGCCCTGGATTGCAGCTGAGACCGCGTAGGCGCCCAGGAAGATCGGGGGCGGCGGCGCGGTGGGCGTCGTGCCGGCGTTCAGCGGCGGGATCGACGTGCCGGAGATGGTCGGGAAGGGAATGAAGTTGTGGTAGGTCAGGGTGGAGGCCTGGAAGTTGTTGAGCGCGACCTCCACGCCCACCAGGTTGGCGTTGTTCACATCGGCCCAGACGATCGTGTTGCCGTTGACCTGGACGGCCACGAACTCGGCCTGACCGCTCTCGATCGCCGCCTTCGCCTCCGCCGTCGCATGGTCGATGTCGGTCTGGCCGAAAATCGCGACGTTGGACGGGGTCCCGGCGATGTTGTTGAGGGCGAGGAAGTCCGCGGTCTCGAAGTCGACGATGGTGTCGACGTGCGACTCCACGCCGACGGTCACGAACACGTCAGCGCCCGGGCCGCCTTGTTCCCGGTCGGTCCCCGCCCCGCCGTTGATGGTGTCGTTGCCGGGGCCGCCGGCGATGTAGTCGTTGGTGTTGGGCCCGATCAGCAGGTCATTGCCCGGCCCGCCGATCGCCATCCGTGTGCCATCAGGGAAGTAGATCTGCTGCTCGCCCAGCAAGCCCGGACCGAAGGTCAGGGAACCGATGTTGGTCGAGAAGCTGATCGTGCCGTCCGGATTGAAGCCCAGCAGGCACGCCGTCGCCCCGACCGATTGCGTGGTGAAATGCAAGGTGTCGGTCGCGGCGTTGTACGCCAGCGCCTGCGCCGGGGTCATGGTCTCGAAGGTGTAGTCCGTCATAGCGCCGCCCCTAGGCGGCCGACCGCTGGGCGTCGCCCAGGTCGTCCTCGGTAATCGTGCTCACTCAGATGCCCCCCGGTACTGAAACCCGAGGTTGACGGGAGACCGGCCGCAACGTCAACGGCCAAGCTGTGCGGGGTCGCCTCTAGCCGAAGAAGATCGTCCCGGCGGGCAGAGTCGAGGCCTGCACGCCGACCAGGATCATCTGGTTGCCGCCGCCCATGTCGATCACCGTGTCCGCGCCGACCTGGGTGACCGTGTAGACCGTGCCGGGGTCGAGCATCACTCGGTCGCCGTCCGAGAGATGGAAGTCGAGCACTCGATCGATCCCGGCGTCCTGGCTGTCGTGGAATAGGTCCGCACCGGCGCCGCCCGTTATGGTGTCATTCCCTCGGTCGCCGGAGACATAGTCGTTGCCCGCGCCGCCGTTGACGACGTCGTCGCCCTGGCCGCCGCGCACCACGTCGTTGCCGTCGCCGCCGTCGAGCGTGTCGTTGCCCAGATTGCCCAGCACGATGTCGTCGCCGGCGTCGCCGAAGAGCACGTCGTTGTCCTTGCCGCCGACCACCCAGTCGTCCCCGGCGTTTCCGTGGGCGGTGTCGTTCCCCTGATTGCCGTTGATGTCGTCGAATGCCCCGCCGCCGTTGATGACGTCGTTGCCCTCGGCGCCGCGCAGGTAGTCCGCAACGGTCGTCCCCGCGATCGTATCGTCGCCGGTCCCGCCCTGCACCGTCGGATTGCCGGGCGTCGCCTGTAGCGCGCCGCCTCCGCCGGACTGCGAAGACGCCGGATCGCTGCCGACGTTCACCCCCGAAATGTCCGCCAGCGTCCGGCCTTGCAGCAGGACGGCGTCGCCCTGGGCTGGGGCGAACACGACAACGTTGGAGCCGAGTTGCGCCACGGTGTAGTTGATATGCAGGTTGGAGAAGTTGCTCTGCGCGGTCGCCAGCGCCTGGTCATAACTGGTGGCGGTGATCTCCGTGTAGGAGCTGGGCGACGACGCGCCGCCCGAAAGGAACTGCAGGAAGTCGTTGGCCGTCCAGTCGGTCACACGGTCGAGCTGCTCCAGATGGCCGGCCCCGGCGTTAGTCGCCAGGCTGTCTGATCTGTCGAAAACGAAGACGTTGGCGCCGGCCCCGCCGCTCATGATGTCGGCGCCGCGACCGCCAATCAGCTGATCCGCGCCGGCTCCGCCAACCAGGCTGTCGTCGCCACTGTCGCCAAACAGGAAGGCCGTCCCGCCGAGGCCCTGGATCGTGTCGGCGCCGCCGTAGCCATGGATGGTGTTGACGGTAGAGTCGCCGACGATCGAGTCGTCGCCGCCGAAGATCGTGCTGAGGAACTGGTCGGGGCTGTTCTGGTCGAGCAAGTCGACGAGGGGCACGATGGGCGTCGAAATCCCAGCGATGTGGGCGTGCGGACCGCCGGCAATCGTGAAGTCGATGCCAGTCAGGACTCCGCCGGTCAGGTTTTCATCGGCGTCAATGGTGAACCCGGACCCGGTCAGGGTGATCGAGGATCCGCCACTCTGCAGGACCAGCGCTGTCGAGGAGAATGTCGCGACCCCGTTCTGCAGCAGGTCCGTCAGCGCGGAGGGATCGAGATCGCCGCCGATGACGGCGGTCACGCCAGGCACGGCGGACGCCGGAGGCGGCCCACCATCGCCGATACTGCCGCCGCCGTGGAAGGTCTGGTAGTTCTGGTTGGACAGCACAACGGCTTGATGCTGGTTGTCGATGATGACCAGGTCGGTCCCGATCTCCGCTTCGATAAAGACTGCGCCTGGGATCGACCTGAAGAGAGCGTCGGCCTGAGACAGCGCGGTGTCGATATCCGCGACGGGATTGAGGAGCCCAAAGAAATTCCCCAGCGCGCCACCGGTCGCTGCGGGTTCGCCGGTGAACACCAGCTTGTCGCCAGGCGAGAAGTCGGTGATGTGGACCAGGTTTCCGAGATGGCCGCCAACCGCGACCGAGGTCGGGCTCTCGCCCTGCCCGACGGTGAAGGTGTCGGCCCCGGCCCCGCCCGTGAGGGTGTCGGCCCCGCCCCGGCCAAAGATCTGGTCATCGCCGGAGCCGCCCGTAAGGGCATCCGGGCCGGTGGTGCCGTTTAGAGTTTGCGCACCGGCGGTTGGCAGCGGCGGTGGCGAGCTAGCCGAAGGGAATATAGCGCTCGTCACGATGTTGCTGGCGTCGATGTCGGCCAGGGTCCGTCCCGCCAGGATGACCGCATCGTCAGCCAGGTTGTGGTCATTGTGGGTGTCGGAAAAGACTATGACGTCCGCACCCACCTGCACCGCCGCGTACTTAACCGTCCCGCCGGCAATCTGCGCGTCCGCGAAACTCTTTGCGGCCGCGAAGTCGGGCGCGGTGGACTCGACGTAGCTCCCCGCGACCGTAGGCGCGCCGAAGAAGGTGAGCCCATCGCGGGATTCCCAGTCAGTGATGGTGTCCATCTGCCCGGCGAACGGCGGCGACTCGTAGCTGAAAATGAACAGATCGCGGCCCGCGCCGCCGGTCAGGACATCGGCGCCGGGCCCGCCCTGCAGCGCATCATCACCGGGCCCGCCAATCAGCGTGTCGTTTCCGGCGCCCCCGAACAGGCCATCGCCAAGCGCCCCGCCCGTGAGCACGTCGGGGCCGGTCGATCCCACGAGCATTTGAGAGCCGTCCGGGTAGATGATCTGCCCAGCGCCGGCCAGGCCCGGCCCGAAAAGCACCTGGTGGCCGTCCACGCCGGACAGAACGTTGATCGTCCCGTCCGCATTGAAGAAGAGTAGGCGTTCGCTGGCTCCGGTTTGGCGCGGTGTGCTGAATGTCAGGGTGTCTACGGCGCCGTTGAAGGCCAACGCCTGCGCAGCCGTGATCGTCTCGAAAACGTAACTGGCCACGCTCAAGCCCCTCCTTACTGGAGTCGGGCGAACGAACCGGCGCTGGCTTAGCGTACAACACGCCGCTGCATTGCCCCTGGCCGCAACCTGGGGGAGCGTCAATCTTTGGTCAAGCTTGCTAGCCGAGGAAGATAGCGCCGGCGGGCAGGGTCGAGGCCTGCACGCCGACCAGGATCATCTGGTTGCCGCCGCCCATGTCGAGCACGGTGTCGGCGCCCACCTGGCTCAGCGTGTAGGTCGTGCCAGGATCCAGCATCACCCGGTCGCCTTCGGCCACGCTGAAATCGATCACCCTGTCGATGCCGGCGTCCTGGCTGCCGTGGAACAGGTCCGCGCCCGCGCCGCCCGAGATGGTGTCGTTGCCGCGGTCGCCCGAGACGAAGTCGTCGCCGGCCCCGCCGCTGACGCTGTCGTCGCCTTGGCCGCCGCGCACCTGGTCGTTTCCGTCGCCGCCGTCGCAGGTGTCGTTGCCGAGGTTGCCCCAGACGATGTCGTTTCCGGCATCGCCGAACAGCACATCGTTGTCCTTGCCGCCCACCGAGTAGTCGTCGCCGCCGTTCCCGTGGATCGTGTCGTTGCCCATGTTGCCGTTGGCGTCGTCGAACCCCGAACCGCCGGAGATGGAATCGTCGCCCGCCTCGCCGCGCAGGTAGTTCTGCCCACCGAGCGCGCTGATGCTGTCGTCGCCGCTTCCGGCCATGACGGTTCCGCTGGCGGACCCGAGCCGCAGCGTGTCGCCCAGCGGGCTGCCCACCACCGATTCCACGCCAGAGATCGTGTCCTGCCCGTCGGGGCGGCTGACGGTCCCGGCCTGCAGGTCCACGGTCACCGCCGTCGCGGACGCCGCATAGGAGAGGGTATCGACGCCGGCGCCGCCATCGATCGCGTTGGACCCGGCGCCGCCATCGAGGGTGTCATCGCCGCCGCCGCCGGAGATCGTATCGTTGCCGGCGTCGCCGAAAAAGGCCTCTCCGGCCGCCCCGCCGCTGATGTTGTCGTCGCCCGCCCCACCGTGCAGCGCCGTGTCCAGCGTTCCACCCGCACCGACGTAGGTATCGTTGCCGTCGCCCAAGTTAACCGCGCCCTGGATGTGGCCGCTGTTGTTCAGGACGGTCTGGCCGTTCCCCAGATCCACCTTGCCGATCAGCGTCCCTGAGTTGACGACATGGTCGACCACGGCGTAGCCGGCGTTGCTCATCGAGAGCGCCGTGTCGCCCTGCACGGTGCCGCTGTTGGTGAAGGTGTGGGCGCTCGTCCAGGTCTCCAGCAGCACGGCTATGGTGTTGTGGGCGGTGTTGGTGGCCGTGATCGTCCCGCTGTTCGTGACGTCGGCATCGAACCGATAGGCCTCGAGGCCCATGGTAGACTGGTCGCCGCCCGTCGCGGTGATGGTCCCCGTATTGGTGAAGTCGCTGTGGTTTTCCATCCAGACCGCGCGCGCCGAATGCGGCGAGGTGACTGAGATGATCCCGTCGTTTTCGACCCGGTGGGTATTGTCGAAAACCGTGACGCCGAAAGCTGCGTCGATCGCCGATACGGCGATATGGCCCCTGTTCACGATGTCGGGCGAAAAGCTCCCGCCATAGACCCCGGTGGCGTGAGCGTAGACGCCGGCGGCATGATCCGCCGCCACGGTGATGATAGCGGAGGCGCCGATCACCAGCGATCCGCCTGCCTGGGCGCCGCCGTCGAACACGATGGCGTCCGGGAAGAAGGTGCTGGTGTCCGTGATCGTCACGGAGATCGCGCCATCAATCTCCAGCGAGGGCCACGACCCGGGCGGCGCTTTGAAGACGTAGACGGCAGGCTGATCTGACCCGCTCAGGGTCTGCCCAGCCGGCAGGGTGTAGTCGGCGGTCGGAGAAACTAGCGGCATTGATGACTACGCGGGCGGCGTCAAAACGCACCGGTCGCCCACGATCCCCCCAGCCGAGATTTGAACGCCGCTGGCGGGGTATGCAACCTCTTCTTGCCGAATGGCCTGGCGCCCCTACCGCGTGAATTTCTGGAACTTGATCCGGTGCGGGATCAGGCTGTCGGCGCCCAGGCGGCGCTTCTTGTCCTCTTCGTAGGCCTCGAAGTTGCCTTCGAACCAGTCGACCTGGCTGTCGCCTTCGAAGGCCAGGATGTGGGTCGCCAGCCGGTCCAGGAAGAAGCGGTCGTGGCTGATCACCACGGCGCAGCCCGGGAAGTCCTCCAGCGCGCTTTCCAGGGCGCCCAGGGTTTCCACGTCCAGATCGTTGGTCGGTTCGTCGAGCAGGATGACGTTGCCGCCGGCGCTCAGCGTCTTGGCCAGGTGCACCCGGTTGCGCTCACCGCCGGAGAGCAGGCCGACCTTCTTCTGCTGGTCGGCGCCCTTGAAGTTGAATGAGCCGACGTAGGCGCGTGACGGGATCTCGCGCGTGCCCACCTTCATGACGTCCAGCCCGCCGGAAATTTCCTCCCAGACGTTCTTCTTCGGGTCGAGGGTGTCGCGGCTCTGGTCGACGTAGGCCAGCTTGACGGTCTCGCCCAGCTTCACGCTGCCCTGGTCGGCGGTCTCCTGGCCGGTGATGATCTTGAACAGGGTCGATTTGCCGGCCCCGTTCGGCCCGATCACGCCCACGATGCCGCCGGGCGGCAGCTTGAAGGTCAGGCCCTTGAACAGCAGCTTGTCGCCGTATTCCTTCTCCAGGCCGTCGACCTCGATCACCTGGTTGCCCAGGCGCGGGCCGGGCGGGATCTGGATCTGGGCGAAGGTCTGCTTGGCGTTCTCCGCCTCGTTCTGCAGGTCGTGGAAGGCCGCCAGACGCGCCTTGGACTTGGTCCGCCGCGCGCTGGGCGAGGAACGCACCCAGGCCAGCTCGCGGTCGATCGCGCGCTTCTTGCCGGCTTCCTCGCGCTCTTCCTGCGCGATCCGCTTGGTCTTCTGCTCCAACCAGGACGAGTAGTTGCCCTCGTAGGGCAGGCCCTTGCCGCGATCCAGCTCCAGCGTCCACTTGGTCACCTGGTCCAGGAAGTAGCGGTCGTGGGTCACCAGGATGATGCAGCCCGGGAAGGTCTCCAGGTGGTGCTGCAGCCAGGACACGCTCTCGGCGTCCAGGTGGTTGGTGGGCTCGTCGAGCAGCAACATGTCGGGCTTGCTCAGCAGCAGGCGGGCCAGCGCTACGCGCCGCCGCTCACCGCCCGACAGCTTGTCCACCGGCCAGTCGTTGGGCGGGCAGCGCAGGGCGTCCATCGCCATCTCGATGCGGCTGTCGATGTCCCAGAGGTCGCCGGCGTCCAGCTTCTCCTGGAGCGCGGTCATCTCCTCCATCAGCTCGTCGGTGTAGTCCTCGCCCAGCTTGGCGGCGATGGCGTTGTACTCGTCGAAGAGGCGCTTCTCCTCGCACCAGGAGATCACATTGCCCCAGACGTCGAGCTTGTCGTCGAGCTGCGGCTCCTGCTCCAGATAGCCGCGCTTCACCCCCTCGGCGGCGAAGGCCTCGCCGGTGAACTCCTTGTCGAGCCCGGCCATGATCTTCAGCAGGGTCGATTTGCCCGAGCCGTTGACCCCGACCACGCCGATCTTGGCGTCCGGATAGAACGACAGCCAGATGTCCGAGAAGGTCTTCTTGGGCGCGCCCGGGAAGGCCTTGGTCAGGCCCTGCATCTGATAAATGTATTGCTGCGCCATGGGCGTCCGCACCGCTCGATCGAAAAGATTGGGAATTCGAGGCGTGCAGATAGCCGCCGCCCGCCGCTGACGCAACGGCGGGCGGGGTAATCGGTGGAGAAGCCTACTGCTGGGCGGTGCTCGGCGAGGCGGCCTTGGCGGCCACGTTGCAGGATTTCAGGTCGCCGGCGTCCATCTTCTGGCCGCGGGCTTCGAAGGCGGCCAGCGGGCCGACCGCGGCGGCCACCTTGCGGCACTGGCGCATCGGATTGTCGAGGGGCGCGCGGATCGCTTCGCCGACGCAGGCGTCGCCTTCGCACTTCCAGCTCACGTCGGAGACCGTGGCGGTGATCGGCGCGGCGGCCGGGGCGGCCAGCTTGGCTTCGGCGTGATAGCCGACGGCGGCGAAGGCCGAGCCGGCGAACAGCAGGGTTCCGGCCGCAACGGCCGCAGCGAGGCTTTGCATCTTTCGAAATCCTTGGCTAGAAAAGAGCACGATTGGTCACTAATGTGCCGAAAGAGCACGATCGGTCACTTTTTGTCAAGTTGGGAGGCTTGGCTGATGCGTAAGGGCGAGGCCACGCGGCTGCGCATCCTCGACGAGGCCGCCCGGCAGGCGGCTTCGCGCGGGCTGACAGGCGTCAGCCTGGCCGACGTCGCCGAGGCCGTGGGCCTCTCCAAGAGCGGCCTGTTCAAGCATTTCGAGTCAAAGGAGGCGATGCAGCTCGCCATCATCGAGCAGGTGATGGACCAGTTCGTGGCCTTCATCTGGGGACCCGCCGAACCGAAGTCGCCCGGCCGCCCGCGCCTGGAGAAGGTGTTCGACCGCTGGCTGGAGTGGGGCGAGAGCGAGTGGCCCAGAGCCGGCTGCCCGATCACCTCCTTCACCGTCGAACTGGACGACCAGGCCGGCGGCTTGCGCGACTATCTGCAACGGCGGCTGCAGACCTGGCGCGCCCGGGTGATCGACGAGTTCCAGGCTTTGGGCGATCCGCCCCTGTCCGCCGACGAGGCCAAGGCCGCCTTCTTCCAGATGCGCAGCTATGTCCTGGGTGTCTCTGAGGCTCGCCGGATGATGGGCGACGTCGACGCCCGGCGCTCGGCCCAGGTGGCCTTCGCCGCGCTGCTGGACCGCACGGCGCGCGCCGCCGCCTGACCGGACGACGGTCCCGCGCGGAACCCGAAGCGGGGGCCCCGCGTACTCCTTGCCCGAACCAAGGAGAGACCCATGCACAAGGATGAGATCAAAGGCGCCGCCAAGGATGCGGCCGGCTCGATCAAGGAAGGCGTCGGCAAGGCGACCGGCAACGATCGAATGGCCGCTGAGGGCGCCGCCGAACGCGTCGAGGGCAAGGTTCAGAAAGGCGTCGGCTCGCTGAAGGACGCCGCGCGCGACGCGCTGAAGAACTGACGATCCGCTCAGACGACAGTCTAAGCCGAAGGCCGCGCCGCAGGGCGCGGCCTTTTTCGTGTTTTGACGGATCGCCCCTGCGATTTGGCGGACTCGCCGCTGGTTGACCGCCCCGAGGTCCGGATTTCTGCGCCCCCAGTTGGAGTACGCAGTCATGCCCGTCAGCCGTCGTTCATTCCTTCATCGGGTCGCCGCCGCCGGGGGCTACGGCGCGGCCTATTCCGCCATGGTGGCCATGGGCCTGATGGCCACGCCGGCCGCCGCCGCTGCGCCGCCGCAGCTCCCCGCCAACCTCGGCCGCGGCAAGCGGGTGGTGATCCTCGGCGGCGGCATCGCCGGCCTGGTCAACGCCTACGAGCTGGAGCGCGCCGGCTTCAAGGTCACGCTGCTGGAGGCGCGCAACCGACTGGGCGGCCGCAACTGGACCCTGCGCGGCGGCACGAAGATCGAGATGGAGGGCGAGGCCGACCAGACCGTCCAGTTCTCCGACGGCGTCTACATGAACGCCGGCCCAGCGCGCATCCCCAGCCACCACGAAGGTCTCCTGGACTACTGCCGCAAGCTCGGCGTCGCCCTCGAGGTCGAGGTCAATTCCAGCCGCAACGCCGCGTTCTGGGATGCGGGCTCCAACGGCGGCCGGCCGATTCAGATCCGCCAGGGCGTCAACGACGCGCGCGGCCACATCGCCGAGCTGCTGGCCAAGGCGGTGAACAAGGGCGCCCTCGACCAGGAGCTCTCCGCCGACGACAAGGCGCGGCTGCTGCCGTTCCTCAAGGGCTTCGGCGATCTGGCCCCCGACTTGAGCTTCAAGGGCAGCGAGCGCTCCGGCTGGACCCAGGCCCCGATGACCGCTGACCAACGGGCGATCGCCCGCGCGCCGGTGCCCCTGCAGGACCTGATGGCCAACCGGCAGTTCGCCGGCACCTGGTACGACGAGAGCCCCTACCAGCAGGCGACCATGTTCCAGCCGGTGGGCGGCATGGACCGCATCCCCGCCGCGTTCGAGAAGGCGATCGTCAGCCCCATCGTGCGCAACGCCGAGGTGACCCAGATCCGCCAGGGCGACGCGGGCGTGCAGGTCACCTGGCGCGACCGTACGACGGGCAAGCCGTCGGCCATCGACGCCGACTTCATCATCTGCACCATCCCGCTGGTGGTCCTGGCCAAGATCGACAGCAACTTCAGCCCTGAGGTGAAGCAGGCGATCGCCGCCGTGAACTACGACTACGCCAACAAGATCGGCTTCGAGGCGCCGCGGTTCTGGGAGCGCCAGCAAATCTACGGCGGCTTGTCGTTCGTCGGCGGCGAGACCAACGTGGTCTGGTATCCGAGCGCAGGCCTGCACACCGCCCGCGGCATGCTGCTCGGCTGCTATGCCTCGGGCGTTGTGGCCAAGAGCTTCGCGGCGCGGCCGATCGCCGAGCAGATCGAGATCGCCCGGCGCGCCGTTGAGACCCTGCACCCCGGCCACGGCAAGGACCTGGAGAAGGCCACGGTGATCAACTGGAGCAAGATCCCGTTCAACCTCGGACCCTGGCCGAACTACAGCGGCCGCGGCGTCTCCGAGGAGGGCCACATCGACCATCCGTCGCACCGCCTGCTGAACCAGCCGCAGGGCCGCGTCTATTTCAGCGGCGCGCACCTCAGCCAGATGCCCGGGTGGCAGGAGGGCGCGATCGCCTCGGCCCACCGGACCATCGGACTGCTGGCCGAACGGGTCGCCCAGACCCGGGTGGTCGAGGCCCCAGTCGTCGAGCGGGGCGCGCGCGCCGCCGCCTGATCTAGACGGGCTCGGCCTCGGCCAGGCGGTAGCCGACGCCGGGCTCGCTGATCAGCAGCGGGTCGTCGTGGAACAGACCCAGCTTGTTGCGCAGCTGGCCGACATAGACGCGCAGGTACTGGATGTCGGCGCGCTCATCGCCCCAGACCGCGCGCAGCAGGTCCTTGTGGCTCACCGTGCGCCCGAGGTTGACCGCCAACTCGGCCAGCAGGTCGTACTCCTTCGGCGACAGCTTCAGCATCTCAGCGCCCTTGCGCACGGCGCGGCGTCCCAGGTCGATCTCCACGTCGCCGGTCCGCACCACCGGGGCGGAGCCGCGGGCCTGCACCGCGTGGCGCAGCCCCGCGCGCAAGCGGGCCAGCAGCTCTTCCACCCCGAACGGCTTCTGCACATAGTCGTCGGCGCCCAGGTCCAGCGCCTCGACCTTCATGGCTTCGGTGTCGCGCGCTGACAGCACGACGATCGGCGTCTGCCCCTTCGCGCGAATGTCGGTGATCACGCTCAGGCCGTCGCGGTCGGGGAGGCCCAGGTCGAGCAGCACCAGGTCGGGCGCGTAGTGGGCGAACCAGCGCATGCCCTCCGCCGCCGTGCGGGCCGGCACCGGCCGGAAGCCCGCGGCCTTGAGCGTCGCCACCAGCGCCGCGTTCAGGCTGGCGTCATCCTCGACAACCAGCACCGTGGCGGGGTCGGCGGCGGCCTCGCTCATGCGGGTTCCGCGACCTTGGCCAGCGGCGCCGACAGCCTGACCCGCGCGCCCTTGCCGTCCGGCAGGTTCTCGGCCTCGACATGGCCGCCCTGGGCCTCGACGAAGCCGCGGGCGATGGACAACCCTAGCCCGGTGCCGGGCGGGCGGCCGTCGCCGGACACCCCGCGCGAGAACTTCTCGAACAGCGGCTCGACCGCACCGGGGAAGCCCGGGCCCTGGTCGGTGACCTCGATCCAGCCAGTCCGCGCATCGGCGCCGGCGCGCACCTCGATGGTCGTGCCGGCCGGGGCGTATTTGCCGGCGTTCTCCAGGATGTTGGCGAGCGCCGTCTCGAACAGGGTTGCGTCGACCAGCAGCTCCGGTGCGGCGGGCTCGACGGCGTTGACCACCTTGCGGCCGTCCAGCGCGGCGGCGGCCCGCTTCAGCGCCTCCAGCACCAGGGCGGCCGGCGCGGCCGGGGCTTTGCGCACCACGACAGCCCCGGCGTCCAGCCGGTTCATGTCGAGCAGGTTGGCCACCATCGCCGACAGCCGCGCGGTCTCGGTCTCGGCCAGGTTCAGCAGCTCGCCGCGCGTCTTGGCGTCATGGGTCTTGGCGAACTTCTTCAGGCTCTGCAGCGTGAACAGCACCGTCGACAGCGGCGTCTTCAGATCGTGGCTCACCGCGGCCAGCAGATCGGCCTTCAGCCGCTCGCCCTCCACCTCCACCCGGCTGTCGGCGACCTGGGCGGCGTAGGCCTCGCGGTCCAGCGCCACGGCCACATAGCCCCCGACGATCTCCACCAGCCGCTCGGGGTTGTCGGGGCGGCCGGCGTCGCCGCCGGAGATCTCCACCCCGATCACCGCCTGCTGCCGCTGCGGCGTCACCACGGGCCAGAAGTCGTAGACCGCGCCCTCCACGGGATAGGCCCCGCCGCGGGTCGGGATGCGGGAGGCGAGCGCCCAGCGCGCCGCCTCTTCATCGGCGGCCGAGAGGGCCATATCGCCGGCCGGCGAGGGGACCAGCGCGTCGTCCTCCTGGAGGAACACCACCGCCGGCGCGCCGAACAACTGGTAGAGCGCCTGGGCCGCGGCCTCGGCCACGCCCTCGCGTCCCGTCGCCGCCACCAGGGTGCGGGCCAGGGTCTGCAGCGCCGTCGCCTGATCGACCGCCCGCATGGCCTCCAGCGCGCGCTGCCGGGAGTGGGCGGCCACGGCGCTGACGATGCCCGCGGTGATCAGCAGCAGCATCAGCGCCCACAGGTTCGCCGGGTCGGCGACGTTCAGGCTGTAGCGCGGGGCGATCAGGAAGAAGTTGAACGCGAGCGCGCCCAGCACCGCGGAGGCGATGGCGGGTCCCCAGCCGAAGCTCACGGCGGCGATCACCACGGGCAGCACGAAGATCAGCGACAGGTTGGGCGCCGGCTGCACCTGGTCGACCAGCACCGCCGCCAGCGTCGCGGCCGCCACCATGGCGACCGACAGGGCGTAGGCCGCCGCCGGATGCAGGCGGTCCAGGCGGGCCAGACCGTTGGGCGTCGCGGCTCGGTCGATGGCAGCAGATTGGCTCATGGCGCGCCTCCAAGCGCAGCTCCCCGCGGCAAAAGAGGCCCTTCCGGCTGCGCCGCGCAAGGCCGCAGCGCCCGCCAACCCCCACAACCACATGGGATCTTTATGTCCAGCGGCGCGAAAACTCGGCCTTGCTAGAAAGGCGGACCCGTCCGTTTTCGTATGAACGACTCCACTCCGATTTCGACCACCGAAGCCGCGCCGGACGCCGCGCACGGCCCGCCGCCCAGCCTGCGCGGCTTCCTGACCCTGGCCCTGGGCTCGGCCGGCGTGGTCTACGGCGATATCGGCACCAGCCCGCTCTACGCCTTCAAGGAATCCATCTCGCACTTCGGCAAGGCCGGCGCGCCAGAGGTCATCGGCGTGCTGTCGCTGATGCTCTGGACCCTGATGGTCATCGTCACACTCAAGTACGTCTCGATCCTGATGCGCTTCGACAACCGCGGGGAGGGCGGCACGCTCTCGCTGATGGCGTTGGTGCAGAAGGCCGGCGGGCGCGGCGCGAAACTGCTGATCCTGATCGCCATGGTCGGCGCCGGCATGTTCTTCGGCGACGCCATCCTGACGCCGGCCATCTCGGTGCTCTCGGCGGTGGAAGGGCTCAGCGTGGTCCAGGGCCTGGCCGGCCGGGTCGACGCCTATGAGGTTCCCATCGCGCTCGGCCTGCTGGTCGCGCTGTTCATGGTGCAGAAGCGCGGCACCGGCGGCATCGGGCGCTGGTTCGGGCCGATCTGCGTGGTCTGGTTCGCCACGATCGCGATCCTCGGCCTGATGGCGCTGACTCGCGCGCCGCAGGTGCTGGCGGCGCTCAATCCGATCCCTGGCCTGGCGCTGCTGGCCCATCATCCGAAGATCGCCCCGGTGATCCTGGGCTCGGTGTTCCTGACCGTCACCGGCGCCGAGGCGCTCTACGCCGACATGGGCCACTTCGGCCGCAAGCCGATCCAGGTCACCTGGCTCGCCCTGGTCTTCCCTTGCCTGATCGCCAACTATCTGGGGCAGGGCGCCTTGGTGATCAGCGACCCCGCCGCCGTCGACAACCCCTTCTTCCGCCTGGCCCCCGCCTGGTTTCAGCTGCCGCTGGTGGCGCTGGCCACCGCCGCCACGGTGATCGCCAGCCAGGCGGTGATCTCCGGCGCCTTCTCCATGACCCAGCAGGCGGTGCAGCTTGGCCTGCTGCCGCGCCTCACGCTTCGCCCCACCTCCGAAGCCCACGCCGGTCAGATCTATGCCCCGCAGATCAACTGGATCCTGATGATCGGCGTCGCCGCCCTGGTGCTGGGCTTCCGCTCCTCCAGCGGCCTGGCCAGCGCCTATGGCGTCTCCGTGGTCGGCGCGATGATCACGTCCTCGGTGCTGGCGGTGGTCGCCATCCACCGGCTGAAGGCCCGGCCCATCTGGCTGGCCCTGCTGGCCTTCTCGCCCTTCCTGATCGTCGAGACCGCGTTCCTGGCGTCCAACCTCACCAAGGTCGCGCACGGCGGCTACATTCCGCTGATCATCGCTGCGGGCCTGATCGCGATCATGTGGTCCTGGATGCGCGGCACGACACGGGTCGCCCGCGCCGAGGCCACGGACCTCAAGCTCACCGACATCGTGCCCATGCTGGTCCAGCGCCCGCCGCTGAAGGCCCGCGGCGCGGCGGTCTTCCTGACCTCCGATCCCACGGCCGCCCCCGCCGCCCTGATGCACAACCTCAAGCACAACCAGGTGCTGCACGAGCAGGTCGTGTTGCTCACCGTGAAGGTCGCGCGCCGGCCCCGCGTGCCCGACGCCGAGCGCGTCGAGGTCACCGAGATCGCGCCGGGCTTCAAGGCCATGACCCTGAGCTTCGGCTTCATGGAAACGCCCAACGTCGCCAAGGGCATGGTGCTGGCCCGCGCCAAGGGCCTGAAGCTCGACATCATGCGCACCTCGTTCTTCCTGTCGCGGCGCACCCTGCTGCCGCGCAAGGACGGCGGCCTGGGCCATCTGCTGGACCTGCTGTTCGTCTTCCTGACCCGCAACGCGGTGCGCACCGCCGACTTCTTCCAGATCCCGCCGTCGCGCGTGGTCGAGCTGGGCGCCCAGGTCGCGTTCTAGCCCCCTCCTTACCTAGCAGGGGCCTCGCTCCTGTGATGGAGTAGGCCGGTCGCCCGGAAGAGGCGAGGCCGTCCGGGGAGCGCGCGTGTTCAAGAAGGTTCTGATCGCCAACCGCGGCGAGATCGCGATCCGCATCGCCCGCGCGGCCGCCGGGCTGGGCGTTGAGAGCGTGAGCGTCTTCGCCCCGGCCGACGCGCTCGGCCTGCACACCCGCGCCAGCACCGAGACCCGCGCCATCGGCGCGGCCGGCGGCGACGCTGTGGCGGCCTACCTCGACATCGACGCCTTGATCGCGGTCGCCAAGGAGACCGGCTGCGACGGCGTCCATCCCGGCTACGGCTTCCTCTCCGAGAACGCCGCCTTCGCCCGCGCCTGCGCCGCGGCGGGCCTGACCTTCATCGGCCCGAAGCCGGAGACGCTGGAACTGTTCGGCGACAAGGTGGCGGCGCGCGCGATCGCCCAGTCGCTGGATGTCCCCACCGTGCCGGGCAGTCACGCCCTGGCCTCCGCCAAGGACGCCGCCAAGGCGGCCGGGGCCATCGGCTATCCGGTGATGCTCAAGGCCTCGGCTGGTGGCGGCGGGCGCGGCATGCGCCGCGTCGACGGCGCGGGCGACATGGCCGAAGCCTTCGCCCGCTGTTCCGGCGAGGCCCAGGCGGCGTTCGGCGACGGGACGGTGTTTCTCGAAAAGCTGGTGGAGCGCCCGCGGCATATCGAGGTGCAGGTGCTGGCCGATGCGGCGGGCGCGACCATCCACCTGTGGGAGCGCGACTGCTCGGTGCAGCTTCGCAACCAGAAGGTCGTCGAGATCGCGCCGGCCAGCGGTCTCGCACCGGACTTGCGCGAAGCCATCCTGGCCGACGCTTTGAAGCTCGCCAAAGCCGGCGGCTACGTGAACGCCGGCACGGTCGAGTTCCTGGTCAGCCCGGAGACCGGCGAGCGGTTCTTCATCGAGTGCAATCCGCGAATCCAGGTGGAGCACACGGTCACCGAGGAAGTCACCGGCGTTGACCTGGTCGAGGCCCAGTTCCGCATCGCAGCCGGCGAGAGCCTGGCCGACCTCGGCCTCGCCACGACGCCGTCCGCGCGGGGCCACGCCGTGCAAGCGCGCATCGTCGCCACCGGCGCGGGAACGCTCAGCGCCTACAAGGAGCCGACCGGGCCGGGCGTGCGGGTCGACAGCTGCGGCTATCAGGGCCTCACGCCGCCGCCGCAGTTCGATCCGATGTTCGCCAAGCTGATCGCGACCTCGAACTCCTCGGGCTCGCTGGCCTCGGCGCTGGATCGGGCGAGCCGCGCGCTGGGCGAGTTCCACATCGCCGGCCTGCCGACCAACCTCGGCCAGCTACGCGCGATCCTGGCCGAACCCAGCGTGCGGGCCGGCGACGCGCGGACGACCCTGCTGGCCGAGCATCCGGAGCTGTCGACCGCGACAGCTCAGCCCGCGGCGGCCGCGAGCCTGTTCATGCATGCCGCACCGTCCCCGACGCCAGCCGCGCCCAGCGCGCCCAACCTGCCGATCCCGGCTGGCGAGCAGGGCGTCGAGAGCCCGATGGCCGGCGCGATCATCGAGCTCAGCGTCAAGGTGGGCGACGTCCTGGCGGCGGGCGACACCCTGATGGTGATCAGCGCCATGAAGATGGAGACCTCGGTCACCGCGCCGGTGGCCGGCAAGGTCACCGCGATCGCCGCGCTCGAGGTCGGCGCCGCCGTCGCCGCCGG
>JACXTT010005912.1_pt1 | contig 17657 bp, 14 predicted proteins | sample 9270951 | NCBI WGS metagenome assembly JACXTT01 (sample SAMN15532306, study PRJNA645909) | rock metagenome | isolation source: weathered quartz diorite | place: Puerto Rico | collected 2017-06-21 | reverse complement strand
GCGGGCCTTCGCGGCGCTCCTGGGATCCCGCGACAGGGAAAGGTACCCTCCTCCCTCGAGCACCACGGCGACCACGGCGTCGAACGTCGGCGCCGGCTCGAGCCCCTGCAGTCCCGCCGCGGCCGCGACCTCGGATGGCAGCCAGCCCGGATCCAACCCAAGCGGCGCTGCGCGGAATCCCGGCGCGAACTCGAGGAGCCTCCCCTGACCCCCGAGCGCTTCGTCGCCCTCGAGGAGGAGGACGCGCCTGCCCGCCCGGGCGAGCACGGCGGACGCCACCAGTCCGTTCGCGCCACCGCCGATGACGATGTCGTCGTATCGCGCGCTCACGCGGCCTCTTTCAGGATTTCGAGGGCAGCCAGCCGCCCCGAAGCGCCCATGATCCCGCCGCCGGGATGCGTCCCGGCGCCGCACTGCCAGTAGCCGTGAATGGGCGTGCGGTACTTCGCCCATTGCGGCACCGGGCGAAGGAAGAAGAGCTGCTGCAGCGCCAGCTCCCCCTGGAAGATGTTCCCCTCGGAGAGCCCCGTGATCTTCTCGATGTCGTCGGGCGTGATCACCTGCCGGTGAAGGATCAGGGATTCGATGTTGGGCGCGTAGCGCGCGATCGTCTTCACCACCGCGTCGCCGAACGCCTCCCGCTTCTGGGGAGTCCAGCCGCCGTTCAGGTGATACGGCGCGTACTGAACGAAGATGCTCATCACGTGCTTGCCCGGAGGCGCCATCTCCGGATCGATCATCGAGGGAATCACGATGTCCATGTAGGGGTTCCTCGAGAACTCCCCGTACTTGGCATCGTCGTAGGCTCGCTCCAGGTATTCGACGCACGGGCTGATGGAGATCGCGCCGCGCAGATGCGGGCCTTCGCGGGGCATGCAGGTGAAATTCGGAAGCCCCGAGAGCGCCAGGTTCACCTTTCCCGACGAACCGCGGAACTTGTAACGGCGGACGCCCTCGATCATATCTTCCGGGAGCTCCTTGGTCTCGACCAGTCGCGTGAAGGTGAGCCGCGGATCGAGCCCCGAAACGACCACACTCGCCGCAATCTCCTCGCCGGTCGAAAGGGCGACTCCGGTCGTGCGTCCGTCCCGCACCAGGACGCGCTCCACGGAGGCGCCGGTCCGGATCTCCGCGCCATGCGCGCGCGCCGCGTTCGCGATCGCGTTGCTGATCCCGCCGGTGCCGCCCTTCTGAAATCCCCAGGCGCGGAAGGCGCCGTCGATTTCACCCACATAATGATGCAAGAGCACGTAGGCGGAGCCGGGCGACCGTGGACCCAGAAACGTTCCGATGATCCCGCTCGCCGACTTCGTCGCCTTGAGCGGATCGAACTCGAACCATTCGTCCAGGTAATCCGCGCTGCTCATCGTCATGAGCTTGTGGAGAGCATGGAAGCGTTCCGGGCCGAGCGAGCGGAAGTGCCCTCCGAGCTTCAGCAATCCGGCGAGATCGCGTGGGGAAAGGGACGCCGGATCCGGCGGCACCATACCGAGGATGGGCTTCACCGCCATCGCCATGTGGTGCATCAGCCGGCCGAAGATCTGCGCGGCGTCCGCGTCATGCTGCGAATGACGACTCAGCTCCCGCCGTGTCTCGTCCGGATCCGCCCAGGAGGCGAGATAGTCTCCGTTGTCGAGCGGCGTGACCGTGCTCTCGAGCGGGAGGATCTGGAGCCCGTGCTTCGGAAGGTCCAGATCACGAATGATCTCGGGCCGAAGCAGGCTCACCACGTAGGAGAAGACCGAGAACTTGAAGCCGGGGAACACTTCCTCGGTCACGGCCGCGCCCCCGAGGACCGGCCGGCGCTCGAGGACGAGCGTCTTCCGTCCCGCTCGCGCGAGATAGGCGGCTGCCACGAGCCCGTTGTGCCCGCCGCCGACGACGACGGCGTCGTACCGTTGGGCGCTCATGCCTTCTTACGCTCCGGATCGTAGAACGGAAGTTTCCGCACCAGGGCGTCCGCCAGCTCGCGGCGGTGCTCCACCGTGACCTCCAGGCGTACTGCCGTGCCGGGAGCGAAGTGGGGCGCGCGGAGGTGCGCCAGCGCGAGTGATTTCTTGAGTAATGGGGACCAGCATCCACTGGTCGCGTAGCCGGCCTGCGAGCCGTCCCGGTACACCGGCGCGCTCGCGCGCCACGCGATGTTCGGGATCTGGGGCGGAAGCCCGCGCACGCGGAAGAGGCGCTCGAAGGAATCCCAGTCCACCTCCAGCCCGACGAATCCCCATGCGGGACCGCGCTTCCGTTCGGCGGCAAGCGCCCGGCGCCCGTTGAAGGGTCCCTTCTCTGGGCTCACGGCCCAGCCAAGATTGATCTCGTACGGAGTGGATTTTCGCGATTCGATGAGCGCGTGGTGCGAGGAGAAGTAGTCCACGTCGAGCATGATGAGGCCCGCTTCGATGCGCGCGATGTCCATGGCCCAGACCCCCGTGGGCGTGATGCCGTACGGCTTGCCCGCGTCCATGACCGCATCCCACAGATCGACGGCGCGCTTGGCGTCCACCCAGATCTCGTAGCCGAGGTCGCCGGTGTAGCCGGTCCGCGAGATCGCGACGGGGATGTCGCGCACGCGGGTTTCGATCATCCGGAAGTACTTGAGCGAGGAGAGATCCATGCCGGCGGCCTCGGAGAGGATCGCCCTCGAGAGGGGGCCCTGGATCGACAGCGCGCCCACACGCTCCGAAAGGTCCTCGATCTGGACCTCGAGGCCGACCGCGTTCCTATGGAGCCAGCGCCACGAGGAATCGGCGCTGGTGAGGCGGTACGCCCCGCCGCCCAGGTTCGTCACGGTGCCGTCGTCGATGACCTTGCCCTGGGCGTCGCACCAGGGGGTGTAGTAGATCTGCCCGGGCTTGAGCTTGGTCATGTCCCGGGTGACGGTCCGGTCCAGGAGACGCGTCGCGTCCTTCCCATGGATCCGGTACTTGTAAAGTGGAGAAACGTCGATCAGGGCCGCCGCGCTCCGGATCGCGGCGTACTCGCGGTCGGGGAGCGGATCATAGGCGCTTGCCATCTGATAGCCGGACCAGCGCCTCCACGTCTGCGCACGCACCAAAGGCGCCGTGCGCGGATGAAAAGGAGATGTTTTGAGCATGGGAGCGGCGATGTTACGCGCGATGGAAGTGCGAAACAACGGATTCCGGAACGAAGCGCCCCAGGTGCCTCGCACCTGGGGCGCCGCGCCTTCGTCAGCTGAAACGATCTCCTGGAAGCCGGAGCTACTTTGCGGTCTCGACCTGGATCCTGCCGTTCGTCACGATCACGCGTGCTTCGATTCCCGCCTGCCGTAGCCGCGTGCTGATCGCGTCCGCGAGCGCGGCATCGCTCATCGTGTCCGAGTTCGGCACTTCGACGGTCGCCGACTTGCCCTTCGCCGTCACGGTCACCGTGAGCGAGGTGGAACCGTTGAGCTTCTTCTTCTGAACCCGTATCGAGGACCCGTTCGCTCCATCGAGCGGCGCGCCGTTCTTCTCGAGCACGAGCTGCGGCATGGGCTCGGGCGGCGCGGCCCCCCCGTCCCCCAGGTGCTCCCGCTCCACGGTCAGGCGGACCTCGCGTCCCCCGTCGGGACGATCGGTGACGGACACATGGGCCTCGGGCACCCCAGCCTGGGCAAAGCGATCGCGGATCTCGGCCTCGAGCGCCACCGCGCTCTTTCCATCCACGTTGATGCGGATGATCTGGTCGAATGCGTACGCGACGGCCGGGTACCGCACGCGCTCCTTGTGAGGCGTCACGGCCACAGACGCGGCGTAGCCCTTCGCGGCGAGCGCGCGCGCGAACTCATCCGCGGCCCGCTGCAGGTCCGCTCCGGCGCGTTTCGTCGATGTGGCATGGAGCACGTAACGGGGCGGACCCCCGTCTACCGATGCATTCACGGTCACGCCGGTCGACCCCAAGAGCGCCCTCAGGTCCTGGGCAACCGCCCTCAGGTCCTGGCTTCCCATGTTCTTCCCCGTGAGCGTCAGCGCGACATCGTGTCCGGTGACGCGCTGGTACGACACGGGCACGACCGAAGCGACCAAGACCAAAAGCGTCCCGAGGACCGCGACGGCTACGGCCGGCCTCGTGCGAATCGAGTGAATCAGAGCCATGACTTCCCTCCTCATTTTCCAATGCCAGGGCCCCGTGTCGGGGACACGCCGGCGAGCCATTCGAATCGTGGTTTCCATATCTGGAATATTCTGAGCGCTGACCTTCCGCAGCGCGGCGAGATCCCGTTCCAGTTCAGGTCGTTCGTTCATGGGATCTCTCCTTTACCGGCCAGGCCATGGTCCCGGCCGCAAGCGATTCCAGAGTTGGCGCCGCATCCTGCTTCAGCACGTGCCGAAGATAGAACCGGCGCAGCTTCTCCCGGCCGCGCGCCAATCGCGACTTCACGGCCGAGATCGTGACCCCCTGCATTTCCGCAACCTCGTCCACCGAGAATCCTTCGATGTCGTGGAGCACGATCGCTTCTCGTTGGACCGGTTGAAGCACCGCCAGCGCGCGGGCCGCGCGCTGGGCCCGGCGGCGCTCCTCTTCCCACACCGCCCCGTCCTCCCCCACCGGCTCGGTCCCTCGATCGAAGGCGCCTTCGATGGGAACCGAATCCCGCCGTGGACGTCGCACGCGCGAGCGGTGTCTCGAGAGCAGGACGGCGAAGAACCAGGACCGAAATCGGGATTCCTCGCGCAGCGCATCCAGCTTGTCATACGCCCGAAGCACCGATTCCTGGTAGAGGTCATCCCCGTCGTCGATCGACTACCAGCGGGCCGCGTCGTCGCGGGGATCCATGTCCGTTCGGAGCTCCTTGGTTCGGGTACCCAGATCGGAGACGCCCGGCACGGGCCCCGGGGTTGCAGGAAAAATAGCGCGGGCGAGGCACTGAGGATATGGCCTAGAGTCGGTCTCATGAACCATGAGCAAGCGATCGCGCTCCTCGAGTTGGGGCGATCCGCCCGGCTCGAGCCAGGGCCCGAGGCGGAAGGCTGGGAGAATCGGCTGGCGCCCAGGAAAGAAGAGCTGGCTCAAGCCGTCGCATGGTTTCTAGGGGCCGGAGAGATCGACGCCGCAGTCGAGCTTGCGGCTTCCGTGTGGAGAATATGGTCGCGCAGGGTGAGCGCTGCGCACGCGCGCGAGATCCTGGACCCTGCGCTCCAGGCAGCCGTGGATCGGCCGCCCACGCGCGCATACGCCCTTGGGCTGTACGCGGACGGGGTGCTCGCCTTCCGCCAGGGCAAGCAGGAGGAATCCCGGGCCCGAAACGAGGCGGCGATGGCGGCGGCGAGAGCGATTGGTGACCTGGAGGCAGAAGCGCTCGCTCTCGTCGGACTCAGCCGTGTCGCGCTTCGGGCGGGGGAATACGAGAGGGTGTGCACGCTCGCGACACGTGCCAGAGCTCTCGTCGCCGGTTTGGCGCCATCTGCCGATGTGGATCCGCTCCACTTGCTGGCGGCGGGCACGCGCCTGCTCGGAGATTATGACCTCGCCCGTGAGCTCTACCGCGAATCCCTTGCTCTGAGCCGGCGTCTCGACGACGGATTCATGATCGAAGTCGAGCTACACAATCTGGGTCACGTGGAGATTCATCGCGGCGAGATGGATTCCGCGCGGGCCTATTTTGAAGAATGCTCGGAGCGCCGCAAGAACACCGACGCGCCCTATGCCAGGGCCATGGAGCGGGTCAATCGAGCCGCCCTGGCTTGCTGCGAGGGCCATCTCAAGGAGGCGGTCCGAGGTGTGGCGGAGGCAGAACGAATTCTTTCGGACGCGGGAATCGTCCTCGACCCCGATGATCGCTTCGAGGTCGATTGGCTTCGCGGCCGCCTCAACGCGGAGTGACGGCGTGGCGGAGCCGTGCGTGTAACGATGGAGGCCACGGTCAGGAGGCTGGAACGTGCAGGGGGCTCAGATGGTGGATCGGGCGGAGGAACGCGCAGAATGTCCTCCCTTTGGGCGTGACTACCCCTGCTTCTTCGTCCGATCCTGGACCTGGACCATGAAACGGACAGCGAAACGGCCCAGCGACCCGGACCTCTCGAGTTTCTCCTGGATCAGCTTGAGGTCGGCCCGGCGTGCCTCCGGGGTTGTCCGATCCTGGAAGGAGACGCCGCCCGCACGCGCAAGGTAGGCTCCGAGCTGGCGTGGTGTCGAGGGGTTCTTGGAGACCGCCGTGACCCGGCGGCGATTCCGAAGCGATTTCCATGTGGAGTCCGAAGAGGTTCCCGTGGCCGCCGTGGGATTCGCGACACCGTCGAGCGCGAACCAGTCGCCCCGTTTGCTGGTCACCTCCAGCGTCAGCTCGAAGCCGTGCGCCTCGAAGACATCTTTCGCCTTCGATCCGAACCGCCTCCGGAGCTTGACCCGGCCGCTCCCGGGGATCCACTCCATCCGCCCGCGTCCGAGCCAGAGGGCCGCGGATCCGAGCGCGATGGTGCCCAGCACGAGCTGGATCTCGGCGGCGATCACCCCCGGGATCTGGACGCACTTCGGCGCCAGGGCCACGGCACCGGCACCCGTGAGGAGCGCGCCCGCCGTGGTCAAGCGCGCCTGCACCCGACGTCTCGCCATGGACGGAATGACCGCGCGCTCTCCTTCCGGGTTGAGGATCTCCTCCCAGCCTTTCGGCAGGGCAGCCCCTTCGTCACGTGCCGCGCCGCTGATGCCCAACTCGGCCCGGAGTGATTTCGAGGCGTTGTCACGCTCTTCGAGCGTGCCCAGCCGGGAAAGCTCGATCGTTCCTCTCGAGGTCTCGACCGCGAGCCCGCATCCGCCGGGTGTCAGGAACATCGTCCGGAGCGCGTCCCGCGCGAAATGGCGCTGGTGCTGGAAGGGGCCGCGCTTGTGGATGACCGTGAGCCCGCCTCCTTCCACGAGAAGCTGATCCTCGCCGGCAACCAGGCGTAGAAACTCGCTGATCGCCGCAATCCCTCCCAGGGTCCAGAGCGTGAGCCAGAAGAGCAGGAAGCCGCCGATCGCGAGCGACGGACCGAGCTGGACGGGAGAGTGTCCCGACAGGAACGGGGTCCCGGACATGAGCGAGACTGCCCCGTTGCCCAGAAACCAGAGCGCAAAGCACTCTCCGGCGACCCATCCGCAGAGCCAGAAGCCAAGGAATCCGGCCGCGACGAAGCGCGCGGGACCATGAGCCTTGAGAGAAACCATGAGGCAGAGATCGGCAGAAACGAGGCGTTCCTTATCGCGACCCGCCCAGCGCCTTGGAGCGCGCGATGGCCCGCTCGGACTTCTGCCGATCGCCCAGCTCGCTCCAGGCTACGCCCAGGTTCCACTGAAGGAGGCGCGTCTCCCCGAATCGGGCGACGCCAGTTTCCAGCGTCCGCACCGCGGCCCGAGCCTGACCGTTCAGGATCTGCGCGTATCCGAGATTCTCGTAGTAGGCCACCTTCGTCGAATCGAGCTGCATCGCCTGGTGCAGGTACTCGACCGCTTTGGGGTAGTTGTGCGCACGGTTGGCGAAGAACATGGCCGTGTCGGACCAGAGCTGCGCGTTCCGCGGATTCGCACGGACGAGCTCTTCCCGGACGCTTGCCGCCTGCTCGATCTGACCGGACTGGGCCAGGTAGTTCGATTCCCGGAGCCCTGCTTCCACATCCGCCGGCTTGAAGGAGCGGTAGCGGCGAATTCCCTCCAGCGCGGTCTCGTAGTCCCCCAGCTGCTCCGCGTTCAGGGCGAGGTTCCGATACGCGACCGCCTTTTCCGGCTCGAGTGCAAGGACATGCCGGTAACACTGGATCGCCTCGGCGGCTCGCTCCTTCCCCAGGCCGGAGAGCAGGTTCCCCAACCCGAACCAGGCGAGGCTGTGCTCCGGGTAGATCTCCAGGGCTTTCTTGAAATGACCGATGGCCTCATCCATGAGCCGCTGGCGTCGCGCCGGATCCCGTTTCTCCTTGGCCTCATCTTCCAGGACGGAAGCCACGGCTGCCTGAATCTTCGCGGAGTTCGGGGAGACTTTGATATCCGTCAGGAAGAGCGTGGTGTTGTCCTTCCAGTCCGCGTTGCGCAGGACCGTCTTCACCGAGAAGGCCGCGGACACGAGAATGAGGAATATCGCCGCCGCGCGGGGTCCCGCTTTCCCCAGGAGCTTCTCGAACGCCGCCCTCACGACGAGCACCGTCGCGATCGCGAGCCCCAGGGATGGAGTGAAGAGGAAGCGCTCCGCCATCGTCGTGCCGATCGAAAAGAAGAGATTGGAGACGATGGCAAAGCTGATCGCGAAGAAGAGAAGCCCGAACGCGATCGCGTTCTTCCGGCGGGTTCCCAGCAGCGCGAACACAGCCAGCCCGACTGTCAGCAAGGCCGGGAGAAAGCTCGCGGGATCCCCGAGGCGGGTCAGCGGAACCTGGTTGTAGTAGTAGTCGCTCGAGAGCGGATGGGGCACGAAGAAGAGCCGGAGATAGATCCCGACGGTTTTGAAGACCGTGGCCATGCGCTGCTCCAGGGTGGCGTACGAGAACGGATCGTTCAGGAGGTCCGCGGTCCGCACGATCTTCATGGCCCCGGCGAAGGTCGCGCGAATGGCGAAGTACCCGGCCAGAGGAAGCGCCATGGTGGCGAGCACGACGCCGAGACGCCGCGCGTCCACCTTTCGGAAGAACCAGATGCCGAGCGGAATGATCCCGAGAAACGGAATCAGGGTTTCCTTGGAGAGAAGCCCCAGGAAATAGAGCAGCGCGCCGGCCGCGAGGTACAGGACGCCCCGACCCGCCGGGCGCTCGAACCAGGTCAGGAACGCGTGAAAGGCCGCGACTCCGAAGAGCAAGCCGAGAATCTCGTCCCGACTCTTGATGTTCGCGACAACCTCCGTATGCAGCGGATGGGTCATGAAGAGGAGCGTGATGAGGAAGGGCGACGCGATCCACCAAGGAGTCCTCGGGACGGGCGGAAGGAGACGCAGGAGCAGGAGGTACACGAGCGCGCAGACGACGCCGTAGACAACCAGGTTGACGGTGTGCCCCAGCGCGGGACGGAGCCCCGCGACCTGGTACTCCAGCGCGAAGGTCGCGATGGAGAGCGGGCGGTACCTCCCGCCGCTCACCAGCTCCTTCTTCTCCTGGAAGTATCCCTGGAAGCTGTCGTGGCTGAAGATATCCGGGATCCCGCGAATCCCCTGCTTCGTGTAGACGTTGTCCGTGATGAAGATGGTGTCGTCGACCGCATAGCCGTTCGGGATGGTGTTCGCGTAGAGCGGGAGCGCGAGGAGGAAGAGGAGAAGCGCGACGAGCTTCGGGTGGAACGCGGCCTTGGGAGCCGCGGCTTTGGTTGTCGCTGGAGGACGCGCCGGCATCGGCGACCTCCCGGTCAGCGCCCGACGGCCTGAGCCTGGCGCGGATTCGCGTGGCGGCGCACGTTCTCCTCGCGCCCCGAGCCTACCGAGACGAGCCGGATGGGAACTCCAGCCAGCTCCTCGAGTCGATCCAGATAGCGTCTTGCTTCACGCGGAAGATCGTCCCACTGGCGCGCGCCCGAGGTGGGCGCGCTCCAGCCCGAGAAGGTCTCATCGATGGGGCGCGCGGCGTTGAGCTCGGCGAGCGATTCCGGCATCTCCGACACGCGTCGGTTTCCGATCTCGTACTCCACGACGATCCGGATCTCGGTCATCTTGTCCAGGACGTCGAGCTTCGTGATCACGAGCTGGGTGAGGCCGTTCACGCGCACCGCGTGCCGGATCGCCACGACGTCGAACCATCCGCAGCGCCGCGGCCGTCCGGTCGTAACGCCGTACTCGTTTCCCTCCTCGCGGAGCCGCTCCGCGAGATCTCCTTCCATCTCCGAGGGAAAGGGGCCGTTTCCGACGCGCGTCGCGTAGGCCTTGGCGACTCCGATCACGTCGGTGATCCTGGTCGGCCCGATCCCGACCCCGGTGCAGGCGCCCCCCGCCACCGCGCTGGACGAGGTCACGTACGGATACGTGCCGTGATCCAGATCCAGATGGGTTCCCTGGGCTCCTTCGAGAAGCACGCGCTTCCCGCCTCGGATCGCGGCGTCCACGGCGTGCGAGACGTTCACGGACATGGAGCGCAGAAGCTCGTCGTCCTTCGCGCATTTCGCGAGCACCGCTTCGATCGGCTCGAGCGTTGCGCCCGCGCCGAGAAGCTTGAGGGCACGCTCCCGCAGGCGGCGCACGCGTTCCTCGCGAATCTCGGGATCCAGGAGATCGGCCACGCGCAGGCCCACGCGGCCCGCCTTGTCCGTGTAGGCGGGTCCGATGCCGCGGCCGGTCGTTCCGATGCGCGAACGCTCGGGCCCCGACTCGGTGAGCCGCTCGATGGCGCGATGGTCGGAGAGGATGAGGTGCGCCGAGAGCGAGACGAAGAGACGCCCGTCCACTCGGATCCCCTGCTGGATCAGCTTGTTCCGCTCCTCGCGGAGGGCGTCGCCATCCACCACGACTCCGTTTCCGACGTAGCAGAGGGTGTTCGGGCGAAGGATTCCGGATGGGATGAGGTGGAGCACGAAGGTCTGGTCGCCCACCACGACGGTGTGCCCGGCGTTCGGGCCCCCCTGATAGCGGGCCACTACGTCGGCTTCCTCGCTCAGGAGATCGACGATCTTCCCTTTTCCCTCGTCCCCCCACTGGGCGCCAACCACGACGCGGCAAGACATGGCGATCCACCTCCAAATGAAAAGACCGCGAGCTTCGGCCCTCGCGGCGGACGGAAGAAGATAGCAGGAGAAGGGACGGACGTCAAACGCCCAGGAATCGCCTCGCGCTCTCGTGGAGTACCCGCGCGCACGTCACGACGGAGGGGCCGTCGACCCACTCGACCGTCTCGTGGGCCCCCGCTCCTGCGGGGCCATAGTTCACGCTGGGGATGCCCGCGCCGGCGAAGATCGCCGCGTCCATCCAATATCCCACGCCGACCTCCTCCGGCGCCGCACCGACGACCGAGGAGACAGAATCGCGCACGCAGCGGGCGACGGGTGCGTCGCGATCGGTGAGAAGAGCACCGCGGGAGAAGCGGAGGGACACTTCCGCCTGCGGATCGACCGCCAGAACGATCTTGCGGATCTCATCCAGGACCTGTTCGGGCGCATCCCCGGGTAGCGTGCGCCGCTCGACCAGGAGCCGGCACTCGGGAGCGTACGTCGAGATCCCCACGCCTCCCGAGACGAGGGCGCAATGCATCGAGGCCGGACCCACGAGGGGGTGAACGCGCCGGCGAAGCTCGCGGGAATCGAACTCCTCCAGCGCCGTGATGACGCGCCCCATGGTCCCGACTGCGCTCTTCCCCAGGTCCCACCGGCTGCCGTGGGCCGCGCGCCCTTTCGTGAGGACGTCGATCCAGAGAAACCCTTTGTGTGCGAGCACCAGCTTGCCTTCGCTCCCCTCGGTGAGGATGCAGCCGTCCGCGCGATGGCGCCGGACGAAGTCTTCGGCCCCGCGGCTCTCGTATTCCTCGTCGGAGACGAGCGCCACCAGAATGTTTCCGGGCAAGGCTTCGCGCGCGAGCGCCGCGGCCGCGCACATCACCGCCGCGACGCCGCTCTTCATGTCATAGGCGCCGCGGCCGTAGACGCGACCCTCACGCACCTCGGGCGCGTAGGGCGCGGGCATTCCCGTGACTCCGACGGTGTCGAGATGAGCGCAGAGCACCAGCGTCCTGCCGGACCCGCCGCCGGTTTCTCCGACCGCGTTGGGGCGGCCCGGAGCGGCCTCTTCGAGCGCCGCCCGCAATCCGTGCTGTTCGAGCCACCGGGCGGCGAAGGACGCGATGGCTTTCTCTCCGGGCGCGTCGCCGTCTCCCAGCGCCGGGTTCACGGAGGGAATCCGGATGAGATCGCAGAGGAGACCCAGCACGGCCTCGGACGCGAGCGGGGCGCCCCTCACGACTTCTTCCCGACGGACGAAGGATGCCTTCGCGTCTCCTGCTGGCGCAGCCACGGGAGGAGAAAATCCCGACTGATCTTCCAGTTCGCTTCGAGCAGGCACGCTGCCTCGTCCCGGTCCCCTTCGCGGAGCGCGCGAAGGATGGCGCGGTGCTGCTCGGCGGATCGGATGATCCTCCCGGAGTGCCGCATGTACCCGCTCTCGTAGCGCTTCGCGTGGTACTTCAACATGCGGATCGTCTCCAGAAGACGCCGATTGTCGCAGCGGGAGAGAAGCGTCTCGTGCCAGAGCTCGTCCTGGCTGAGCGCCGCCTCCCAGTCGTCGCGGACCGACTCCAGCTCTGTGTTGATCCGGCTCAGGGACTTCAACTCCGACGTCGTCGGGGGAGGGGACGCCCGCAAGGCCAGAACCTCCAGCGCGGCGATGATGGGATAGAGGTCCTCCACCTCCTTCGCGCGCAGTGGAAGGACATAAAACCCCTTCCCCGGGGTCGCGCCCAGGAAGCCCTCCCCCACGAGATTGAGCAGGGCCTCGCGAAACGGTGTGCGGCTCACGCCCAGCTGAAGGGATCGCTCGGATTCGTTGATGGAGGACCCGGGCGCGGGGTCGCCCCGGAGCATTCCCTCGAGGAGGAGGCGCCGCACCTGGGCGCGGATCGGCACGCGCTCGATGGGGCGGGCCCTGGAAAGGGATCCGGTCACGCCGGGACCGCCGGAGCCTCGCGCGTCTCCTCGACGCACCACGCATAGAGGGCGTCGTACATGGGCGTCTCCAGCTCGAGCTTCTTCCGGTCGTTCGTGCCGTGCAGGAGGGAGAACCCCAGTGCGATCGCCCGAAGGCCCGCTCCTTCGGACGCGACCGATTCGTCGTTTGGAATGTCCGCGGCGTGGACGATCTTCCCCACCTTGACCAGCGCGGGGTCGGAGGTGAGGCAGTGGTGTTGAAGGAGGCTCTCGAAGGAGCAGTTCCCGGGGCCGTGGCCGAACTTCACGCCCGGCATGTCGTACGGCGTGGCTCCTTCGCGCGCCGCCACGGTCATGACCTGATCCACGGGAACGAACAGGAACTCGGCCTCGCGATCGATGAAGCGACGAATGAGCCAGGGGCACGCCATGCGGTCCACCTTGGCGTTCTCCCGCGTGATCCATTTCATGTGACCTCCTTGGACATTCTGCTTTTGTATACAGTATACAATCTCCCTTGAGGACTGTCAAGGAAGGACTCAGCTCCTGGCTGGCTGGCTTCCGGGCAGGTCGCCCGCACGTTTGACGGCCGCCGAGCGGTCCCCCAGGCTTTACTCGAGGCTGGACGATGGTGCTGGGACGGCTGGCCCAGGCGCTCGGCGAGGGCCGCAGAGGCGCGTAGCCTAGCGAGTCGCCTGCCGCTACACCCTTCCGCCGTTCGAGCGGAAGATCTGCACGAAGATCTGGAGCGCTTCGTCCAGGCCGTTCGCGGTAGGGGCTCCGGCGAGCTGCTGGATCAGCGCGGGAACGGGACGATAGAGGATCGGATAGTCCGCGGACTCGAGCAGCGAGAGATCGTTCAGGCTGTCCCCCATCCCGATGACCTTGAACCCCGCGCTCTTCATTCCCTGAATGACGCGCGCCTTCTGGCCGCGGATCCGGAGCTTCCAGCCCGCGATCCGGCCCTGCGCGTCCACTTCGAACTGATTCGCGAAGAGGTTGTATCCGCCCAGCCGCTCCATGATCGGCTCGGCGAACTCCTGGAACGTGTCCGAGATGATCATGACCTGGCAGTGACGGCGGATGCGGTCCAGGAACTCATGCGATCCGAGATAGGGGCGCACCTCGTGTGCGATCTCTTGCAGATTCTCGAGCGTGAGCCCCGCGCGGTTCAGGGCCTCGACGCGCCGGCGCATCAGCTCCTCGAAATCGCCGACGTCGCGCGTCGTGAGATGCAGTTCCCCGACTCCGAAATGATCTCCGAGGTGGGGCCAGATTTCCGGAGCGAGCACGCCTTCGAGGTCGATCGCGGCGATCATAGGCGGCGAATCATAGCAAAAGAGCGAGGGGAGGCGTGGCCGCCTCCCCTCGAAAGCTCCGGTGGACTGTTGGGATTCGCCAGCAGGCACCAGGCTAGGGCGCTCTAGGTGCCGCTAGCTACAGCCACCTCCGCAGTTCAGTACATCCGAAGAGCCATACCTGTGCACTGGACCACCTCCTTTCCGCGATGCAGTGAATGCTCGCGCCCCCCGTATCAGACTGTCAATGGATATCTTGACTGCCCCGCGCGGGAGGCGCCGATCTAGCGGATCGTGCCGCTCTCGCGCAACTTCCCGAGCAGAAGCTTCACGATCTCCTCCCCCACCTTTTCCTGAGCTTCCACGGTCGCCGCCCCGATGTGCGGTGTCGCCACCACGTCGTCTCGAAGCGGCAGGCGTGAGGAGCGCGGCGGCTCTTCCGCAAAGACGTCGAAGACCGCGCCCGCCAGATGCCCCCGGTCCAGCGCTTCGAGCACGGCCGTCTCGTCCACCAGCCCTCCGCGCGCCGCATTCACGAGAACCGCACCGCGCGGGAGCCGGGCGATCTCGGCCGCCCCGATCATGCCCTTCGTCTCCGGCACGAGGGGAACGTGCAGGGTCAGGATCTCCGCGCGCGGCAGGAGGTGGTCCAGCGGCATGGGCTCCACCTCGAGATCGCGCATGGTGTCGTCCGAGAGCATGGAATCGTAGCCGACGCACCGCATCTCGAACGCGATCGCGCGCTGCGCCACGGCGCGGCCGATCTGCCCCAGCCCCAGGATCCCGATGGTCTTTCCCCGAAGCTCGCGCCCCTTGAACCGCGATTTGTCCCACTCACCACGCTTGAGCGACAGGTCCGCGGCCGGGATCTGGCGGAAGAGGCCAAGCAGGAGGCCGAACACCAGCTCCGCGACAGCCACCGCGTTCGCGCCGGGCACGTTCAGGACCCCGACGCCCCGCTCGCGCGCCGCGCTCCCGTCGATGTTGTCGATGCCCGCTCCGGCGCGCGCCACCCACTTCAGCTTGGGAGCCGCTTCGATCAGACGGCGCGTCACCTTCGTGGCCCCGCGCACGACCCAGGCGTCGATGTCGCCCACCACGGGGAGAAGCTCGGCTTCGGAGAGGCCGCGGCGCTCCTCCACGTGGAGTCCGGGGGTCTCGCGTAAGATTGCGAACGCCCGTTCGGAAAGCGGATCGCTGACGAGAACCTTAACCGACACGCGCGGCCGCTTGGGCCTGGGACTTGCGGAAGGATTCCTGTGCGGCGCGCACGCCCGCTCCCGGCGTGATGCCGGCGCCGTGATCGAGGAGCGCGGATTCGAAGGCCTGGACGAGGCGGAGGATGTCGCCCTCGTCGTAGTAGCCGACGTGTCCCAGCCGGAAGATCTTCCCTTTGAGCCGGTCCTGCCCGCCCGCGATTTTGACTCCGTAGCGTCTCTCCATCGTCTTCAAGACCGCGGCCGAATCGACGCCCTGCGGGACGGGGACTGCGGTGAGCGTGTTCGAGGGAACCTCGGCGAAGAGCTTGAGCCCCAGCGCGCGCACGGCCTGTCGCGTAGCGTCCGCGTTCCGCTGGTGGCGTAAGAAGACCTTCTCGCGCCCCTCTTCCGCGAGGAGCCGCATCGCCGCGCGGGCCGCGAGCACCAGGCTGATCGCCGGGGTGAACGGCGTGTCCCCCGCTTCAAGCGAGCTCCTGGCCTTCGCGAGGTCCCAGTAGAACTTCGGGAGCTTCGACTCCTTCTGCAACTCCCACGCGCGAGGGCCGAAGCAGACGAACCCGAGCCCGGGGGGAATCATCATGCCCTTCTGGGAGCCCCAAACAACGCCATCCAGGTCGGAGGAGTCGAAGTGCAGGTCGTAGACGCCGTAGCTCGTGATCGCGTCGATCACGGTGGCAACGCCGCATTTCTTCGCGGCGCGCGCCATGTCGTGCACCGGAAAGAGCGCGCCGGTCGAGGTCTCGCTGTGCGTGAGGAACATCACCTTGGCCTTGGGATGGGCCGCGAGCGCCGACTCCACCTCTTCCATGGTCGCGACGCGTCCCCATTCCACGCTCACGGCGTGCACCGTGACGCCGTAGCCCTGGCAGATCGCACGCCAGCGGTCGCCGAACTTTCCACCCTCGACAACGACCGCCTCGTCCCCCGCGGAGAGGAGATTGACCCCGGCCGCCTCCATCGCCCCCGAGCCCGAGCAGCAGAGCGTGAGCGCGGGCTCCTTGGTCCCCAGATGCTCCTGCATGAGACGGGTGGTCTCGAGGAAGTGCTGGCGGTACTCGTCCGTGCGGTGGTGGATCAGCGGCTTCGCCATCGCCTCCAGAACCTCGGAGGGAACTTCGGTGGGCCCCGGCGTGAACAGCACGCGTTTCATCGTTCTCCCCCCGGCCTCCGGAAGGCGCGCGACTCTCAGTGGGTGTACGGCTGCTGCGGCGGCTGCTCTTCCTGGTTGCGGCGAAGGTAGGTGGAGGACTCGCCCTGCTTCAAGGCCACGTCCAGGACCTGGTCCATGGTCTCGACGAGCTTGAACTCGACCGATTCCCGGATGTGCTCGGGCAGCTCTTGCAGATCCTTCTCGTTCAGCTTGGGGATGATCACGGTCTTCACGCCCGCGCGCCTCGCGGCGACCACCTTCTCGTTCAAACCGCCGATCGGAAGGACATTCCCAAGGAGTGTGATCTCACCGGTCATGGCCACGTCATCCCGCGTCGGAGTGCCGGTAAGCGCGGAAACCAGCGCGGTCGCGATCGCGATTCCTGCCGAGCGCCCGTCTTTGGGTATCGCGCCTTCAGGCAGGTGTACGTGCACGTCGATGCCCTTGTAGAAGTTTTTCTCGAGGCCGAGCGAGATCGCGCGCGAGCGGGCGTAGGAAAGGGCCGCCTGCCCGGATTCGCGCATCGTCTCCCCCAGCTTTCCGGTCAGCATGAGCACGCCGTTGCCGGCGAGGATCGAGACCTCGATGTTGAGGAGGTCTCCACCAGCTTCCGTCCACGCGAGGCCGGTCGCCACGCCGATGCGGGAACGCCGCTCGATCTGGCTGTCCAGGTACTTGGGCACGCCGAGGTATTTCTGCAGATGCTTCTCCACGATCCGGAAGGTACGCGCCTTCTTCAGCGTCGCCTTCTTGCGGGCGACCTTGCGGCAGATCGCCGCGATCTCGCGCTCGAGGCTACGCACCCCCGCCTCGCGGGTGTAGGCGTTGATGACGGCCTTGATCGCGCCATCGGTCATGGCGAGGTCCTTCGGCTGGAGCCCGTTCGCCTTGAGCTCCTTCGGGATCAGGAAGTTCTTCGCGATCTCGACCTTCTCGAATTCGAGATAGCCCGGAAGGCGGATGATCTCCATGCGGTCCACGAGGGCCGGCGGGATCGAATAGAGCGAATTGCTCGTGGTGAGGAACATGACCTGGGAGAGGTCGAAGTCCACCTCGAGGTAATGGTCGTTGAAGGTGTGGTTCTGCTCGGGATCCAGCACCTCGAGAAGCGCCGACGCGGGGTCGCCGCGAAAGTCGGTCCCCAGCTTGTCGATCTCGTCCAGGAGGAGCACGGGATTCATCGACCCGGCCCGCTTCATGGCCTGGATGATGCGCCCCGGCATGGAGCCGATGTAGGTGCGGCGATGGCCGCGGATCTCCGCCTCGTCCCGGACGCCGCCGAGCGACATGCGCACGAATTTCCGTCCCAGCGCCCGCGCGATGGATTTCCCGAGCGAGGTCTTGCCCACGCCGGGGGGACCCACGAAGCAGAGAATCGGACCCTTGAGGATTCCCGACAGCTTCAGCCCCGCCAGGTACTCGATGATGCCCACCTTGATCTTTTTCACGCCGTTGGGGTCTTTGGTCGTGACCTTC
>JACXTT010005911.1_pt1 | contig 17657 bp, 12 predicted proteins | sample 9270951 | NCBI WGS metagenome assembly JACXTT01 (sample SAMN15532306, study PRJNA645909) | rock metagenome | isolation source: weathered quartz diorite | place: Puerto Rico | collected 2017-06-21 | reverse complement strand
CAGCGGGTCTTTGACATTATGCGAAGCATCTATCATCCAACCGAGTGAGGTAGCATGATCCATACCGCGAGCATCCATGCCTTCTACCAGTTCATTGAAGATCAAAAAGAGTTGATAAGGATTGATGGAACCTACTGTCAGGTCATCATCTCCATATTTGGAATCGTTGAAATGAAAACCGGCCAGTTTTCCTTCCATCATCAACAGTGATACAATCTGTTCAATATTGGCATTCGGCAGGTGGTGTCCGAGGTCAACCAGTGTATAGGCTTGTGGGCCGAGTTTACTGGCATAGAGGTATGATTGTCCCCAATCCCCTACTGTCATCGAATAAAAATTCGGTTCAAATGCTTTATACTCCACAAACATTTTCCAGTCGCCTGGTAATGCCGCGTATATCTCCTGCAAACTTTCCAGTGTGCGCTGGAATGCTTTCCTGAAATTCAATTGTCCGGGAAAGCAGGAACCATCAGATAACCAAACGGTAAGCGCTTGTGAGCCTAGCGCTTCCCCCTGACGGATCACTTCTATATTGTGTTCGATGGCTTGCCTGCGTACCTTTTCATTCACATGCTGCAACGATCCGAACTTATACGAATGCACCTGTCCCGGCTGGTCCTGGAAAGTGTTCGAGTTAACGGCATCAAAACGAAGACCATGAGCAGCGGCCAAAGCTTTAATGGCTTTCGGATCGGCGGGTATATCCCAGGGAATATGCAGGGAAATGGCACCACTGCCCTGGTTCAGCCGGTGCAGCAAAGCCACGTCTTCTATCTTTTCTTCGAGGCTGCGCGGCTCTCCGCCACCCGGAAATCGTCCGAATCGGGTACCACCGGTGCCCAGCGCCCAGGAAGGAATGGCTACCTGGAATGCCTGCACCAGCTGTATCACGCGTTCAGGATCAGCAATACGATCTTTCAGCGCAGACAGTGCCGTATTATGTTGGGAATAATGAGATTCATTGTGTGCCGTTATCACGGCTTTGTCAGCAAGCATTGTTCTATCGTTTAGCAAGTTCTATCAAATATCAAACCTTTATTCATTACCTGTTGCATCATCAGCGTAAAAATCCTGCTGCAACCCCTCCATCTACATTCAGCACATTGCCTGTTGATTTGTTCAGCAGGCCGCTCACCAATGCATAGCAGGCATTGGCAATGTCTTCGGGAAGAATGGCTTCGCCCAGCAAAGTGCGTTTGGCATAATATGCCGGCAGCTCTTCCACGCTAACGCCATAGGCTTTTGCACGGCCTTCTGCCCAACCGCCGGCCCATATATTGGAATCAGCAATCACTGCATCGGGGTTCACCGTATTCACTCTTATCTTTTCAGCACCCAACTCGGCGGCCATAAGGCGCGAGAGATGTGCCTGCGCTGCTTTGGCCGATCCATACCCCACATTGTTAGGGCCTGCCACCACGGCATTCTTTGATACAATGTTGATGATATCGCCACCCATGGCTTGCTTGCGTAGGATATCCACTGCTGCCTGCGATACCAGGAATTGTCCTTTTACCAGTATATCATACAACCGATCCCAATCGGCCACCGTATGGTCTGCCAGCGGCTTGGAAATGCTGATGCCGGCATTGTTGACCACAATATCAACGCCTCCGAATGCCAGCACGATTTGCTGCATGGCACTGTGTATCTGTGCTGCGTCTGTTACATTGAGTAATCCCGTTGCTACAGCATCTTTTCCGAAAGCCTGTTCAAACTCGGCTTTGGCGCCCTGTAAGCGTTCTTCGTTTACATCGTTGAGAAACACACAGGCTCCTTCTGCGGCAAATTTTTTAGCGATCGCTTTACCAATGCCTCCTGCGCTGCCTGTTACCAGCGCCACGCGTCCGGATAGCGCTTTGGGTTTGGGCATGCGCTGCAGTTTCGCTTCTTCCAGTAACCAGTATTCAATATCGAATGCTTCCTGCCGGGGAAATGAAGTATAACTGGATATGGCTTCAGCACCACGCATTACATTGATGGCATTGATGTAAAACTCTGCGGCTACGCGTGCGGTTTGCTTGTCTTTTGCAAAAGTGAACATACCTACACCCGGGTATAAGATCACAACCGGGTTGGGATCACGCATTGCGGGGCTATTATCGTGCTTGCAGGTGTTATAGTAGTCTGCATACATGCTGCGGTAAGATTCAAACAGCGGCAGTAATTGTTGTTTTAATGCAGCGGCATCCGATAAATCAGCGCCTGGCTGCAGGTTCAACACCAGCGGACTGATCTTGGTGCGCAGGAAGTGATCGGGGCAGCTGGTACCCAATGGCGCCAGGCGATCGAGGTCTTTGGAATCGATGAATTGCAATACCCGTTCATCATCCGTAAAATGGCCTACCATTTTGGTATGGCTGGAACAAAAGCCGCGCAGCAAGGGCGCCAATGATGCTGCCTGTTGCTGGCGCTGCTCTTTGGGTAAAGCTTCTATTTTTTGTCCGCCGAATACCGATCCGTTCTTCTGGGTCTGTTCATCGATATAAGCGGCACAACGTTCTACTACTTCCAGGGTGTTCACATAACTTTCATAAGCCGTATCGCCCCAGGTAAATAATCCATGCGAACCCAGCATGATGCCGCGGATACCCGGGTTATGCTCCAGGCATTGGCGCAGTTGTAATCCGAGATCAAACCCCGGGCGCTGCCATTCCACCCATCCGATGGTTCCACCGAACAGTTCCTGTGTAATGCGTTTACCATCTTTAGCCGCAGCGATGGCGATGGCTGCATCGGGATGCAGGTGATCGATGTGTTTGAACGGCAGGAAGCCATGCAAAGGCGTATCGATAGACGGCGCTTTGGAAGCGAGGTCGTATATGCAATGGTTGAACAATTCCACCATCTCATCTTCGTATGCCTTGCCACGATATACATTTTCGAGGCTGCGCAGGCGATCAACATACAATGCTGCGAGACCGCTTTTCTTCAGCGTACCCAGGTCACCACCAGATCCTTTCACCCACATGATCTCTTTTGTGTCACCGGTGAGCGGATCTTTTGCCATGGCTTTACACGAAGTGTTGCCTCCGCCATAATTGGTCAACCGCAGATCAGCACCCAGGAGATTGGATCGATAAATAAGCAGGGCTACTTCATCACCTGCGAGCGCAGCTGCTTCGCGCTCATCCCATAAATAGTTTACGTATTTGAATTTCATTTTCATCTATTTAATTGAATTGCCATATCCCACTACCAATACCGATGCGATGATGGTAGCTATTCCTATAAATATTGTTCGTTTGGTAGGCATGTGCGTGCCCTTCCATTCTTTTGACAGTATGCCCCACATATTGGCTACGAGTATGATGAACGACATGTGCAGTATCCACGAACTGGCGCCATTGCCCATTTTGCTTTCACCCATCCCATAAAAAAAGAACTGTAAAAACCAGGTAACACCACCCAATGCGCACAACAAATAATTCTTTAGCAAGGGAGATGCCGCATTGGTATAATCACCAAAGCTTTTATTCCGTGCGTTGAGTACCATACACCAGATGAAGTTGGTGGTGAGTCCACCCCACAGGATCACTACGAATACCACATTATTGCGGAACAGGAACTCTCCTGTTTCAGAAGGATGTGCAGCTTTCCACAACTGGTTGGCCTGGATGGCCATACTACTGCCGGCTTCAATGCCAAAGCTAAAGCAAGCACTGAGCACACCCGATATAATGGCCAGTGTTAATCCGCGCGTGATATTAAATTCACTGCCTGATGCGTCTGTTTTGGCATGCCCCAGTTCTTTGTCTTTCATACCACCCGCTTTACCACAGATGACAATACCAATGATGCAAAGCACCAACCCTGCCAGTACCCATTGTCCCCAGCTATGTGTGAAGAGGTCTGCAATGGTATCTTTTCCGGGTTGCGGATTGAAGTAATAATAAATGGAGGGTACCAGGGATCCGAAAAAAGAACATAACCCGAGGATGATGGAACTGCCCAACGCCACGCCGAGGTAACGAACACCCAGGCCATAGGTCAGGCCACCAATGCCCCAAAGTAATCCCATGAGGTAAGTAGAGCCGATCACCGACTTAGGCGTCTGCCTGATAATATCCATAAAATCGGGAATGGTGAGCCATGCGGCCACCAACGGGGCGATGGTCCAGGAGAAAATACCTCCAACAATCCAGAAGCTTTCCCAACTCCAGCCTTTGACCTTTTTAAAGGGCATGTAAAAACTTCCTGAGGCGAAACCGCCTAAAAAATGGAATAGTACTCCGGCAAGCGTAACTAGCATCATAAGACAAATCTATTTTACGGCCATCGGTCGGCCATCATGTCCTGTCCTGTTCGAACCCGGACTCCGATTCAAGCTGTAAAATAATGCACAAACGGTTGCGTATCATTGTTTTTGACGATATTCAGTCCCGGATAAAACAATAACAGGCAATTCCAATGTAACTGTTCTGGGGAAAAGGCAGTTTCGGGCATCACAAGCCTGGTAATGCAACTGGGCTTGTATGAGATAACGGCCAGGTTTTGTGGCAGGGGGTGTTTTAACAAGTAAACGTATGATGAAAACGTTGTCGAAAACACGGAGGTCCTGTGCAGTTCCGTCAAGCCGGAACAGTTTATAGGGAGGAAAAATAATCTTGCTTATATGAAAAGGGCCACCCTGTATGATCTTCAAAGCAACAGGGATTAATGATGCATCTTCTACCTTGTTGGCCTGAATATGATACCCTTCTTTTATCCTCACGTGTATGACTACTGTGGATTGTTCTCCGCGCGATGTGTAAGTCTCACGGATAGATACACTGACTATTTCGCTTTTGTTTGCCTGCTGATCACTTCTTCCCATCAAGCATGCAACCATTATAAGACTCGCGATCAACATGATTATGGTTGTTTCAGTAACTCATCCAGTTTTTGGATGACCTGGGTAAGCTTGGCATCAAACGAAGCGGTATTCAATAAAGAATAGAAACGAATCTTCCCCTCTTTGTCAATGATCAGGTTGGATGCCAGGGTTACTTCGTCCCGGGCAAGGTCTGGCAAAACATCTGACGGAGCATAGGTAGCTGCTACTTTACCAGCGGTATCCAGCAGCACTGGAAACGAAAAATCAAACCGTTTGAAAGATTGGGTTACCAGGTCTTTACCTTCTTTTACATCAATGAGTAATACCGCTACCCCTTTGTTCTTGTAAGACTGATAAAGTGATTCCAGGTTAGGGGCTTCAGCGTTACAAAAAGGACACCAAGTAGTTGCAAAATGAACAAGTACCACTTTGCCCTTCATTTGTGCCAATGAGTAGTCTTTCCCATCCAATCCTTTTAATGTAAACAACGGTGCAGGTTGCCCGATGAGGGGTTGCTTTTCCTGAGCGTGTAAAACAATGGTTACAAAAGAAATAACCAGGCTGCAACACAGTGCTAAAAGCTGTTTCATACACTGATCTTTTAAGGGGTAAATAAATTATAATCGCTCTATTCGTTCGTATATAGCCGGATCGTGCTTTTGGATTTTGATCCTGACGAATTTGGATGCAGGCATATTGCTTTGCTGAACAACATTGTTCACTGAGACCAATACATTCGTTTCAGGGAAATAAGTAACTGTGTTCCGTTCGGGTATCTGGTATGGAACGATGATGAATAAAGGAGCGATCCGTTCAATACCATCGTCATAATTGAACAGGTCAACCTTTTCACCCGGTTTGAATCCTGCTTTCTCAATATCTTTTTGGTTCATGAACACTACTCTTCTTTCGTTCCTGATACCCCGATAGCGGTCGTCAAGGCCATATATAGTTGTGTTGAACTGATCGTGCGTACGCGTGGTAGCCATCATGTATTCGTCGGGAGCGAGCACATTTTCCGGCACTGAGGTTAATGTAAACGGAGCGCGGTCGCCAAATTCTTTTGTAATGAATTGTCCATCCCTCGCAGCATTGGGCAGGTAAAACCCGTCTTTATGCCTCACCCTTACATTATAGTTCTCAAAACCGGGAATACATTTTTCAATATCATCCCGTATCGCATCATAGCTACCTGCGTAACGCTGCCAGTTGATCACAGACCTGCTTCCTAAAGTTGCCATAGCCATATGGCATACAATCTGTGTTTCATTGATCAGGTGATCGGATACCGGCTTCAGCATACCTTTCGATGATTGCACTACTCCCATAGAGTTTTCCGTACTTACAAACTGCGGTTCTCCATTCATCATATCAATATCGCTTCGTGATAAGGTTGGCAGTATCAGTGCTTCCTGTCCGTGTACCAGGTGACTGCGGTTTAATTTTGTAGATACACAGACGGTTAATTTCAGTTTTCTTAATCCTTTAGCGGTATAAGTAGTGTCTGGGGTTGCTGACAAAAAATTACCCCCCATGCAGAAAAGTACTTTTATTTTTTCTTCATGCATTGCTTTGATGGCCCGAACAACATCGTACCCGTGTTTACGCGGCGGGTTGAAACCAAACACTTGCTGCAATCGATCCAGTTGTTCGCTGGTAGGCTTTTCATTGATCAGCATGGTTCTGTTTCCCTGCACATTGCTATGTCCCCGAACCGGACAAACGCCTGCACCAGGCTTGCCAATGCTGCCTTTCATCAACAGCAGGTTAACAATTTCCCTGATCATATCTACCCCGTTGGGCTGTTGTGTAAGTCCCATACCCCAGCAAACAATGATGCGCTTTTTAAAGGCCAGTATCTGTGCCGCTTCATAAATGGCTGACGGAGATACGCCGGATGCTGCTGCGAGCGCTTCTAGTTTGTATTGTTCAAACTGTTTAATAAATGCATCATAGCCAATGGTTTTGTTTGAAATGAAGGATTGATCCAATACTTCTCCGGGAGATTTTTTTTCGAAATCAAGCAGCAGCAACTCGATGGCTTTTAACAACGCCATATCACCATTTATTTTTACAGGCAGGTAGATATCCGCGAGTTTGATGCCATGGCCAATGATACCGCTTATTTGCTGCGGGTTATGAAATCCCATCAGCCCAGCTTCGGGTAAAGGATTGATGGCAATGATCTTTGCTCCGTTCTTTTTTCCTTTTTCCAATGCACTCATCATCCTCGGGGCATTGGTTCCGGGGTTTTGTCCGATAATGATGATAACATCGGTATCGTAAAAGTCATGCAGCTTTACCGTTCCCTTGCCAATTCCAATCGTTGGCAGTAGTGCCGTACCCGATGTTTCATGGCACATATTTGAACAGTCGGGCATATTATTGGTGCCATATTCTTTTGCAAACAGCTGGTATAAAAACGAAGCTTCATTACTTGTTCTTCCGGAAGTATAAAATGCCGCTTCGTCTGGTGATGCCAACGCATTCAGGTGTGTTGCGATCTTTTTGAACGCATCATCCCAACTGATCGGCTGGTAATGGGTACCATTGGGTGGCATATACATGGGTTCCGTGAGTCTTCCCATGCGTCCTATTTCAAAATCCGTCAACCGGGCCAGGTCATACACAGCATTGTTTTTAAAGAACTCAGCCGTAATCCTTTTGGTAGTGGCTTCTTCCGCCAGGGCTTTTGCTCCGTTTTCACAGTATTCTCCCAGGGCCGACCGGTCATCATCGGGGTCGGGCCAGGCACAACTCGGACAATCAAAACCACCCACCTGGTTCATCTTAAATAAAGCCTTTGTTCCACGGATAACCGTTTTTTCTTCAAACAAATCACTGAATGCCGCCATTACAGCCGGCACGCCAGCAGCCCATTGCTCTACCTTGGTTAACTTCAGGTCGGTTAATTTGTAGGGGTTCTCTGCAGCCGGCGCTGTTTTATTTTTTTCATCTTTATTCTTTTTCATGGCGCTCGTGTTTAATAAATACCCGCTCACCGGAATGGTATATATTGAATCGGTTCTCTTTCAAAAAACCTAGTAATGTCATATCAAATTCAGCAGCCAGTTCCACCGCCAGGCTTGATGGGGCACCGATAGCCGCCACAATGGTAATGCCGGCCATGGCGGCTTTTTGAATCAGTTCAAAGCTAGCCCTGCCGCTCAGGAGCAATATGTGCTGGTTCAAAGGCAGGGAATTATGCATCAGCATATTGCCGATCAGTTTATCCAATGCATTATGTCTTCCAACATCTTCACGTAACATCACAAGATCGCCATGCATGTTAAACAATCCGCAGGCATGAATACCTCCCGTGACAGAAAAATCACCCTGTGCTGTTTTTAATTTTCCGGGCAACCGGTAAAGCATATCGGAGATTAGGTTTATAGGGGGCTTATCCATACCGGAAAAAGGGCTAACGGTTCTTATAGACTGTATAGACCCTTTTCCACAAACGCCGCAACTGGAAGTTGTATAAAAATTTCTTTCTGATTGTGCCAGACGGGGAATGCAATCATCTGCAAGTTCTACCTGAACAATATTTTTCTTTTGCGATGTACATGCTGTTTGTACGTGACAAACGTCTTTTATATCATCACAGGAAGCAATGATTCCTTCCGTAAATAGAAAACCAATGGCCAATTCCAGGTCGTGGCCCGGTGTACGCATGGTTACAGAAATATTCTTTTGTATTTGTCTATCTTCATGGTGGTAGCTGACCCTTATTTCAAGCGGTTCTTCTACAGAAAGAAAATCGGATAAGGTTGAGCTGGCAAAGCCATCTATTTTTCGGACAGGCATCTGCTTTGTGGAAGTCAATTCCAAATCTTTCGTTTCCATATCACAGCATTAAAAATGATCAATGAATTTAATGAAAATCAATAAAAAAATGAAGTTATCTTCTGATTGTCTTTAACCTGGCAAAAAAAATACGCCAACCCGAAGATTGGCGTATTTGGAAAATTTTCTTTAATATTTCTTACACTCTTTCCAAAGGAATCGCAGCAATCTGTTTCGCGCGCTTCAAATCTTCTTCTGTAAGGCCGATATGAGAATTGGTCAATAGCAATTTGGGTTTGAGGAAAGCGGGCAAATCATGGAGTGAAGAATCATCATCCAGAATCACAAAGTTATCATCCAACAGTTCGTTCATGTTCATCCACAATATAATCTCATCTTTTCGTCTCAAATTCGAACCGGGCACATTCAGCTTTTCGATATGGTCTATCATAATGCCTCTTTTCGCAAACAATTCTTTCCATTCCTGCACAGAATAGTAATCCCTATGGGAACTGGTGAGCATAACAGTACCGCCTTCAGCGATCAGGCACTGCAGCACAGTAGTTGCCTTACCAGTGAACGCAGGAAAACCGTCCGATAAAAACTCGGGAACTTTCCATGGTTTGGCAGGAACCATTACACCATCAATGTCCAGGAATATCAACATGATGCAAAATTATACTTTACCTGATTAATTCTATAAGTTGTTCAACCGTTATACCGTTAAATTGGGCGTCTTTCTGGTTATGTTCATTGATTTTCTCACCAGACTCAATATCATCTTCTTTATACTTTATTGATTCCCAGTCAATTACCTTGCCCCCACTTTTTGCCTAGGGAACACCACTGATCTGCTTCCCCGTAAGCATGGATGCAATGTATCTGTGATGCCCGTTTACTATTACCAATTCCTCGTGCACCTGAATTTCTGAAAATTGTATACCGACCTTCATTTTCCGGTATATCCTATTAACGATCGAAATACAAATTTCAGTTTGAGATGGTAATAAACGACATTGACCGTTGGCGATTAACTTTTCAACTTTTTCTTTCGTTACCATTTCCTTCCATATTTAATTCGGGTGCACAAAATTAACTGGCAACAGGTGTTAGTAAAACGCGTAAAAGTACGGTATCAAAAAGGAGTATATTAATTAATCCAGTTACTCCATGTACCGTTTCAAAACCGGTCAGGTATTCTTCAAAAAATTCAAATCGCCGGTACAATCATAATGACGCAGCATGATATCGATGTACACGAGGTTCATGTCATAGTGATCAGTTCAGCCCACCGTGCCCCTTGTACAAACTGAGTGGTTTATCCAGTTTAACTTTTAATACGGTTACATATTTATCCGCCACCGAATCGGGTACTGTAATGTAAACCAGGCCAGGAACAGGACTCCAGGAAATCTTCCCTACCACTTTCGATTGCAACTTCGTGCCATTTCCCAATACCGTTACTTCTTCTATCTTATTATTGAGCCCTTTGATCATTACCTGGCCATTTGGTTTTCCATGCAGGAACAGGTATACAGTAGTAGAGTCTTTGGAAATGGTAGAAGGTCCATAAAAATGACCTTGCGGCAATCCACCCACGGTATTAAAAATGGCTTCTTCGTGTTTTTTATTCCAGGCACCCAACTCCTTCAGCAGGTGAACCTGTTCTTCGGGAATCGTGCCATCTTCTTTCGGTCCCATATCGAGCAACAGGTTGCCACCATTCGATATCACATCTGCAAAAATAGTGATCACTTCATACGGCGTTTTCCAGTTATTGTCGTGATGAAAACCCCAGTTATCATTACTGGTCATGCACAGCTCCCACCAATTATAGCCGGGACGTGAAACGGGAAAATTCTGCTCCGGTGTTTCGTAATCGCCATACCCCTGCAGCCTTCCATTGATGATTGATTTTGGATTACCCGATAAAATGATCGTTCTTACTTTTTGTGATTCCCATTCTTCTGCGCTGTGTTCCCAGTCGCCATCAAACCACCATAGATCGGGACGGAATGTGTCGGAGATTTCTTTGATCTGTCCCTGGAAAAAGGCACGGAAACGATTCCAACGATCATAGTCTTTTGATACGGTATACCTGGCGCTGTCTTTCAGGAAACCAGGATAATCATTCGAACTCCAGTCGATCAGTGAATAATAGGCCCCGCATTTGATATTGCGTTTGCGTAATTCTTCGAAAAACGGTTTCACCATATCTTTTTTAGCCGGGGTTTGTTTAACAATACTAAGGTTACTCAGTTTGGTATCATACATAGCTACCCCATCGTGGTGTTTGGTAGTAATGACTGCGTAACGGGCACCACTCTCCTGTATTAGGCTGGCCCAGGCAGCGGGATCGTATTTTTTCAAAGTGAATCCCTGCAGTTGTTTCATGTAATCTGCATAACTGATCTTTTTATTGTGAAAACTCCAGGACTCGTCGATGCCATTGACCGCATAAATACCTGCGTGAATAAATATGCCCAGTTTGGCATCGCCAAACCATTTCATTTTGTCGTGAATTTCTTTAGGATCGATGTTTTTCTGAGCATACCCTGCCTGCATAACAACAAACAGGCAAATCATTGTAATAAACTGCTTCATGCGTGATGGTTGATTAGATAATAAATGTCAATTGGTTTTAGAGAACGGATGGAAACTGCGTACTTGCCGATACCAGACCCGGACTCGTAACTTTTACCCTGATAGTACCCTTCTGTCCCTTCCTGGCTTTTACAATAACCAGCGCCATTCCGTTATAGGCCGGCCGGATAAGGCTTTGAAAGGGAACAAAGCTGGTAGCGTCACCATTATCAGTAGCAACTATTTCGCCCGGCCCCTCCACTGAAAACGTTATAACCGGGTTAGAGCGGGGAACAGTGAGTCCGTCGGCATCCCGCACTTTCACCGTAATAAAAGCGAGTTCATCTCCATCATTGGATAAATGCGTACGATCTGGTTGCAGGGAAAGCCTGGCCGCATCACCTGTAGTCTTTACAAGATCCGTAGCCCAGGTCTTGCCGTTTTTATATGCAATCACTTTGAGCTCTCCCGGTGTATACACCACGCTATCCCATACCAAACGGAAATCCTGGCCTTCTTTTTTCACTTTACGTCCCAGGCTTTTGCCGTTCAGGAACAACTCTGCTTCATCTCCCGAAGTATATACATGCACCGGCACAATGGAATCTGTTCTTTCTTTCCAGTTCCAATGCGGAAGAATATGCGCCATGGGTAATTCAGGCCGCCAATGTGCCTGATAGAGATAATACCTGTCTTTGGGAAAACCACAGAGGTCAACAATGCCAAAATAACTGCTGCGGGAAGGCGGATTTTTCTTCTTCAGTTCTTCGAGCTTCAATCGTAATGCTTCCTGTTGCGCCGGATCATTGCGAAAATTCAGGAGGTTGGTTTCATCGGAACCATACGGTGTTGGTTCTCCCAGGTAATCAAATCCTGTCCAGACAAATTCACCCAACAAGTGAGGATATTTGGCATTCGTTCTGAATTGCACATCGGGTATACAACCCCATCCCGGCCTGGCCAGGTCATAAGAAGTAACCTGCCAGTTCTGATAATTCGTTCCAAAAAAATATTCTCCGCGTGAACTGACGCAGCTAGATGTTTCGCTTCCGATGGTAGGCATGTTGGCATAGCGCGGATCAACATCCCATTGAGCCTGCTTACCGAAATTATAATTCACCCCCATGATATCCAATGCTGTTGCGGCATTCGATTCCCTTCCGCCATTCGGATCATTATAACCGTTGGATACAGGGCGTGTTGAATCTTCCTTGTGCACGATGTCGGTCAGCGCTTTGGTCAACGCCACATTACGCTGGTCCGGTACTTCATTGCCGATTGACCAGATAATTACGGAAGGATGGTTCTTATCCCTGCGTACCATTGCCTGTAAATCCTTCTCATGCCAGGCATCGAACAGTTGATTATAGTCGTTCTTTTTCTTTCCTTTTTTCCAGGTATCAAATGCTTCATCCCAAACCAGGAACCCCATCTTGTCTGCCAGTTCCAATAATTCCGGCGCAGGAGGATTGTGCGATGTTCGCAGTGCATTACATCCCATTTCTTTCAATATGGTCAGTTGTCTTTTCAGGGCACTGGTATTCATAGCTGCTCCCAATGCACCCAGGTCATGGTGATTACAGGTTCCTTTGATATCCACCCGCTTTCCGTTCAATAAAAATCCATTGCGCGCAGTAAAGCTGATGGTTCGTATGCCAAATTCAGTATTGTAGCTGTCTACTACCTTGTTGTTTATTTTTATAGTTGTTCGTGCCATGTAGCGATGCGGCGTTTCAATGCTCCATCGTTTGGGATGTGGCACAGTAGCCTGCGATGAAGACAATACTTCTTCTCCCGCATTAATGGTTACAACATCAGGACGAGCTGCTGCCACATATTTTGCCAGGTGATTGTTTTCGTCCAACTCGAACAGATCGGTGGTTACCACTGCTTTTACGGACTGGTGGTTTTCGTTACTGATATTGACTTTCACGTCAACCATCGCTGTCTCGTCCTTAACCACCGGCGTAGTCACCGTTGTACCCCAATGGGCAACATGCACCTCATTGGTTTTTACCAGCCACACATGACGATAAATGCCGGCGCCGGGGTACCAGCGGGAATCCCATTTTTCAGTATCCAAACGAACGGCGATAATATTCTCTTTACCAGCTATGATAAAAGGAGTCAGGTCCATCCTGAATGAATTATATCCATAAGGCCAGGTACCCACATATTTTCCGTTCAGCCAAACCTGGGCATAGGCCATCGCTCCGTCGAAATCCACAAATATTTTCTTACCTGCATCTGTAGCCGGTACCGAAAAATGTTTGCGGTACCATCCGATCCCCTTCCATGGTAATTTACCGGTTTCACCAGCCAGGTCTATACGAAAAGGACCGGTAATGGCCCAATCATGCGGCAGATCCAGCTTTTGCCAGGCATGATCATCATAAGTTGTTGCTTCCAAAGCAGCAGGCTCATCCTTTCTTGTTCCATCTGGCTGCAAGCCAAAACGATAAAACAGCCAGTTATCATCGAATGACTGTGTGTTGGTATGTCCATTGCGTGCGGTGATCGGATGGCTAGGTATCATCGACGCTGATGCATGGAATCCAAATAAAACAATGGTGAAAAGCATTCCTAATAGACGGTTCATTATTTTTTCTCTTTATATGTTATACAGTTGATTTTGCAGAGGTCTAAATTAATTACTTTCAGTCATTACCTGTTATTTCCTTATTATAAGACCAGTTGAAGCAATATATCAAACAAACGTTTGCGTCGGTTTTATTGCCAAAGTTTCTATTATTACAGCACTGTGATTAGAAATGTTACAATCTGAATTATCCGCAAATAAGAAAAGCCTTCATTAAATGAAGGCTTTTCTTATTTGTTATTTAGCGTGACCTATCCTTTTAATTTGATGCCTTTCGGATAGCCAAATTTTTCAATAATTGTTTTTGTAGCATTTGCTTTTTGAATAAAAAACTCCTCATTACTGTAATCCCTTACAGCATCACTTGACACTACATGAGTCTGGCTTTTCTTTTTTGCAAGTGTTTTTTTTATTTTCTGAACCATAATTGGCTTTGTTTTCTAGAACAAAATTAATATTATTTTCTAAAAACCAGGAACGCGTCAAAATTTTCCCTTTTAATATTTTATCTCTATCTGCATTATTAGCAGAAAATTTTAAGGTATCAGTTTCCTTTTTGCAATAATGCCCTACCTCTCACTCCAAAATTCGATACTTCGCAATCATTACCCAGCACATTTTGCAGTTGAGCCAGATAGCTGTTCTTTCACGATTGGCTACACCTGCACTATAAGTAGTGTTATTGCCTACGCAGACAACCTTAATTCTGTTTTCGCGCCTGAATAACGGCAACTAAAAAAAAAGAAGCCAATTACGAAAGTATATTTCATCTGTTACTATCTTATTTGATTGTTTTATACAGTGCTTTCATTAAAGCACTCCTTCTAATTTAAATACCTGTGTGTATTTATTGTTCGCATTTTCCGGAATCGTTATTTGCAATCTATCATTATCCTGTCTGAATAAAACCGGCTTTTTGCTACCAAGCAATTTTACCATCCTTACTTTTTTTGAATTATAGGGAGAACTCAATCCCAATGAAGGAATTTCAATGATACCTGGCGCCGGATTCAGAACAAACATGTATAGATTTTCTCCCTTTATCGTAAACCTGACTTCATTGTGCGGATAGGGCGGCGCTGCAATGGTTCTTTCGTTGAAGTCATCACTTTGCTGCTTTGCGGCATCAATATCTGCTACACTGATCCCCTTTTTCAGTTTACCACCGTGAATATTATCGCCAAATATTTTCCAGGCCCTGCTCGCATAAATTGCTTCGCTATTGCGGTGTATCCATGCGCCAATAGTGTCCAATATTAATTTGTGATCCGGCGGAATAGTGCCATCGGGCAGGAGTTCAACATTCATCAATAAGTTGCCATTTTTACTGATAATATCAGTGAGTGATTCAATAACAGTTCTGGCATTATGCCGGATCGGTCTTTCGGTTTTATAAAACCAATCACCAAAAGTGAGCGTGCCCTGCCAGGGGTATGATAATATTTTAGAAGCGCCGCCGCGTTCAATATCTTCGGCAATGGAAGGTTCTTTTGCCTGAAATTTACCTGAAATTACAGCGTTGATCTTCCCATATTTTTTTAGTTTGTAATTAAAAAAATCCGTGCATACTTCTTTTCCATAATTACCGTACGGGAATCCATACCCATCAAACCAAAGCATATCCACATCATACTTCGTGACAAGTTCAGTCATGCGCAACACATAATTTTTCTTAACGCTTTCAATCCATTCGGGTGTTCTTTTTTCCGGAGGTAATCCATACAAATCAGCCGGATCAAGCCCTTCCCACCATTTACCTTTCCCATCTTCTTTGGTCATCCATCCATCGTAATGGACTCCTTTTTTGGGCCCCGAAGTATCTGCGCCAAAAGCCGTAAGCCACCAGGAAAGATAGCGGTCATCATGCGAACTTACCCCAAAGGGAATACCATACTTCACTGCCGATTTTTTAAACAGGCCAATGATGTCTTTATGTGGCCCCACTCTCACTGAGTTCCATGGATGATAAGTGGAGTTAAAATTATCAAAATGATCATGGTGATTGGCCAGCGCTACAAAATATTTGGCGCCGATCTGTTTAAAATATCTTAAAAGCGCATCGGTATTCAGTTTGTCTGCTTTCCATTCATGGATTACGTCTTTGAAGCCTTTTTCAGACGGATGACCGTATTGCCTTACGTGATATGAATAAGCGTTCTTACCCCACTGCTCTTTTCCCACATCCTGCATATACATATGCCGTGCATACCAGCCCCCGCCGCTATCGGGTTGCGTTTGCGCTCCCCAATGCACCCATATACCAAACTTTGCTTCGGTGTACCACTTGGGAAATTGATACTGCTGGCGCAATTGCTCCCATAACAACTCCTTTTCCTGCGCATGAACTACTGAACATACCAGCATCCCAATCTGAAAAAAAACGGTTATATGCATCGCCTTTTTAGAAAATCTTCTTACTCTTTCTTTCATTGCAAATGTTTATTGATGCTAGACGAATACCTGCCAATCGGTAGACAGGAAACTTATTTACTTCAAATTGAACCCGTATATTAGTTTACCGCAGTAATCACCAGCACTACGCTTGATCTCTTTGCATTCACCTGGGGATTAAAGCCCACATTCATCAAAAAATCTCCCGAATAAATTTGTGTGCTGTCAATGGGTGATTTCGTGCCGGGATAAATACAAACTTCTTTTATTTTGTATTTTTTAGCCTCATCAAGTCCTTGCATTTTAATAGGCAAAAACAAGTCGTTAGTGACCTTTGTAGCCATATAATAATTAAACACTATGGCAGTATCTTTTGACATATTCACATACCCCATCGAAGCCACTTTCTCATTATCAGGGTCCTGCAATCGATATTGTTCACCATGCCATAAAATATCTTTATATCCATTGTACCATTTCACAGCATCCTGGCAATACTGCAAGTCTTTTTCAGGCAACTCATTCACTCTTATATCAAACCCCAACTTCCCCATCATGGCTACATCTGTTCTAAACTTAATAGGTTGTTTGCCCATATCTGTAACATGATTGGCCGTAGCAATGATGGGAAAGAAATACGAATACCCCCATTGAATAAAAATCCGGTCGTATGCATTGGTATTATCACTTGGCCAGAATTCCGTAAAGTATTGCAATGATTTGTAATCGACCCTTGAACCTCCCCCGGCACAAAGCATCATTGGCACTTTAGGATATTTTTCCCTTACCCTTGCCAGTACTTTATTCAACCCCCGAACATATTCTACATAAAAATGATCCTGGTTTTTTAAATACGGGGAATGGGCATTATAAATAAGCGAATTACAGTCCCATTTTATAAATGCCAGCGCAGGGCTTTCGATAAACAGGTCGTCTACCGATTTGAAAACAAAATCCTGTACTTTGGGGTTGGTCAGGTCCAGCACTAACTGGTTACGCATATAATATTCTTTCCGCCCAGGTTCCCGCACCACCCATTCAGGATGTTTTTCATACAATTCACTCTTTGGATTTATCATTTCAGGTTCAATCCAAATTCCAAGCTTCACCCCATTAGTGGTTGCCTCTTTAACTAAAGAACCAATCCCATTTTTTATTTTCTGTTTGTTGTATTTCCAATCTCCCAATCCGGCTGCCGCATCATTACGAGGATATTTATTGCCAAACCATCCATCATCCAACAAGAACACATCAACACCCAGTTTTTTTGTATCCTGGATCAGGCCATTGAGTTTGGCATCATTAAAATCGAAATAAGTCGTCTCCCAATTATTCAGGATGGTGAGTCTCTCGCCATTACCATCGAGCAGCCGGTAGTTTCTCGCCCAGCGTTGCATGTTGCGGCTAGCCTCGCCCATTCCATTATTCGATAAAGTATATACCAGCTTAGGTGTTTCAAAAATTTCATCCGGTTTCAAGGTA
>JACXTT010005910.1_pt1 | contig 17661 bp, 15 predicted proteins | sample 9270951 | NCBI WGS metagenome assembly JACXTT01 (sample SAMN15532306, study PRJNA645909) | rock metagenome | isolation source: weathered quartz diorite | place: Puerto Rico | collected 2017-06-21 | reverse complement strand
GCGGGCCCGCTTCCAGGTCGTTCTTGGCATAGACCACCAGGGTGTCGGCATCCGGGCCATTGGTGATCCACATCTTGGTGCCGTTCAGTACCCAGCGGTCGCCCTTGAAGTCAGCGCGCAGCTTCATGCTGACGACATCGGAGCCGGCGTTTGGCTCCGACATGGCGAGTGCACCGACGTGCTCGCCCGAAATCAGTTTGGGCAGGTATTTTTTCTTCTGTTCTTCGGTGCCGTTGCGCTTGATCTGGTTGACGCACAGGTTCGAGTGGGCGCCGTAAGACAGGCCAACCGACGCCGAGGCACGCGAGATTTCTTCCATCGCCACGATGTGGGCCAGGTAGCCCATATTGGCGCCGCCATATTCTTCGCCGACCGTAATGCCCAGCAAGCCCAGTTCGCCCATCTTTTTCCACAGGTCCATCGGGAACTGGTCAGTGCGGTCGATTTCCGCCGCGCGTGGAGCGATTTCGGAAGCAGCGAACTGTTGGACAGCTTCGCGCAGGGCGGCGATGTCTTCGCCATGGTCAAAGGTCAAGCCTGGAAGATGCAGCATGGTGGTCCTCACGGTGGTCGGTTGGAGAGGGAAGGTTCAGTCCATGGATGATACGCTTAAGTGACGTTTACGTAAACGTAAAGCGAAACCGGGGAAAGTTGGGGCAACAAGCCATCCTCCTGCCCTTGCGGACAGGTTATTGACCAAAAAACATCAAATTTTTTCGCCGGCCTGGGCCAGCAGGCGGCGGCACTCTGCTTCGTGCTCCGTCACTTCGGCCAGGGCCATTTCAATGTCTTCGCGTTGCTGCTCGAGGGTCTGGCGCTGTTGGGCCAGGATGCCGAGGAAACGGTTCATTTGCGGCACAGAATCCTTGGGCGTCTCGTACATGTCGATGATGCTCTTGATTTCCAACAAAGTCAGCCCCAATCGCTTGCCGCGCAACGTTAATTTGAGGCGGGTGCGGTCGCGCGCCGTGTACACACGGTTGCGTCCGCCTGCCCCTTCCCGGCTTGGGCTCAGCAAGCCCTGGTCTTCGTAGAAGCGGATGGCGCGGGCCGTAATGTCGAATTCGCGGGACAGTTCAGTAATGGTATAGGTCGTCATGGGCGGGCCAGGATGGAATGGCATAGAATCGCAAAGACGACGGTGACTTCCGTTAACGTCAACGTCAACCCTATTGTAGCCTGCCAGTCCCGAAAGAACACCATGAATGCACTTGAATCGCAACTCGACTACCCCCTCGGCGAGCTGTTGCCGGCAGCGGGCACCGTGCATACGCTGGCGCCTGGCCTGGGCTGGTTGCGCATGCCCCTGCCATTTGCGCTGAACCACATCAATCTCTGGTTGCTGCAGGATGAGTTCGGCGGCAAAACGGGCTGGAGCGCAGTCGATTGCGGCGTAGCAACAGACGACACGCGCGCCAACTGGGAACAGGTGTTTGCCACCGGCATGCAGGGCCAGCCCCTGTTGCGTGTCTTCGCCACCCACTGCCACCCGGACCACGTGGGCCTGGCTGACTGGCTGTGCCGCCGTTGGCAGGCGCCGTTGGTGATGAGCACGGGCGAATATGCGTTTGCCCGCATGATGTCGGCAGCCTTGCCCGGTGTTGACGGACCGGCTGCGGTGCCGCATTTTGAGCGGCATGGCGTGCGCGACCCTGCCCTGGTTGAACAATTGTTGGGCCGGCGCAACTACTATCCGAGCCTTGTCCCCGCTGTTCCAGCCCATTACACCCGCCTTCAGGACGGCGAAATTGTAACCATCGGCCCCTACCGCTGGCAGGTCATCACCGGTTTCGGCCATTCTCCGGAACATGTTTCACTGTTTTGTGAGCAATTGAAGGTGCTCATTTCGGGCGATATGGTCTTGCCGCGCATTTCGACCAATGTGTCCGTGTTCGCAGTCGAGCCGGAAGGCAATCCACTGGCCCAATATCTGGATTCATTGCAGAAATTTAACGATTTACCGGAGGACACTTTGGTACTTCCGTCACATGGAAAACCCTTCCGTGGTTTGCATGTCCGCATTGCCCAACTGAACCACCACCACCGCGAGCGCCTGGCGGAAGTGGAGCACGCCTGCAGTTCGCCCCTGTCGGCAAAGGACATCGTGCCCATCATGTTCAAGCGCAGCCTGGACGTGCACCAGTTGACCTTTGCGTTGGGTGAGGCGCTGGCCCACCTGCACTTCCTGTGGAAGGTGGGCGTATTGCGCCGCAGCATTTCCGACGATGGGGTGATTCGTTTCCAGCGGGTTTGAAGTGATTCCGTAATGCCAATCGGGCGACGTTGGGGCCGAAGTTGGACTACACTGGCTGTGTCCATTTGACCTACAATCGTTAATGGATTTGCAATAACTTGAGCAGGTTTGCGTGGACGCCATTTTGTGAACTAGTCGTTGGTGATTGTTAATTTCAATTGTCACGATTGTCACAATCGGTCTGTGTTATACAGAGACTGACATTCATGCCATAGCGTGAAATAGTGCGACCCATGAATTCATCTAACGAACGGGAAAGCTTCAGCGAGCGTCTGCAACAGGCCCTGAAAAACGCCCACTACTCACCAGACAGTCCAACCCGCCTGGCGCGGGAATTTAACATTCGCTTCGATGGCAGGCCGATCACGGTTCACGCTGCCCGTAAGTGGCTTGTGGGAGAAGCAATTCCCACGCAGGAAAAGCTGCGCATGATCGCCCAATGGCTCGGTGTGCCGGCCGAATGGCTGCGCTTTGGCGGCGCCGAAATTGCCCCGGGCACCGCGGAAGCGCCATCCGGCCTGTCGCGTTTTGAATCGGCCGACGTCAAACTGATCGCCGATTTGCAGCGCCTGGACGATCACCACCGTCAAATTGCACGCGAATTTATTCGCATGCTCGTAAGAATTAATAACCAAAAGTAACAAAAACCCCCGCAAGTCCTTGCGGTTTTTTACAATTCTTTCGCCGAATGTGTGATGCCGAAGTCACACATTCCACGCCATTTGGGGGCCGAACTGTGTCGGCAAGACACAATGCATGTCCCCGCATTCGCATTAACGCCACACCCCTTGCGATTGCTCACCTCAGCCTGCCCAAGTTGATGCACAATACCGGAGTTCCTGTTGGCCGAAATTGCTTGCAGGAATTATTTGTCACAGCTGGACTGGACCGCGCCGGAAGGCTCGATGTGGGCCGCCTGGCATGGGAACCTAGGGCCTGTGCCGATTAATACAGCGTTGAAGGTAAATGCCGCCAATGAAAAGTAACTACAGCAACACCGCGCAGCTCAAGGATTTGATGACCGCTCCACCGATGACCGCAGCGCAACATGCGGAAGTCATGCGAAAACGCATTGAGCAGCGCCGGATGGTAGAAGAAGCAAAAGAGTTGAAGAAAGCAAATGGCTGGCTAGAAACACGGTAGGGCGGAACCCGGCAGGACGTTGTCCTGCCCCGCCGAGGCCACGCCCGTGGCCTCATCCGTAGCAGCCTTGCAAAAACCGGCAGAGCCGCCGGTGTGGACCTGTCACCCCTGCGTTTCTGGCGCAGTCCCCAAGCCGCCCCAGCGCGGCGCCAAAGTATGTTCCATCCCCAGCAGATCAATGACACGGGCCACCGTGTGATCGACCATGTCCGCAATCGTGGCGGGCCGGTGGTAAAAGCTGGGCAGGGGCGGGAAGATGATGCCGCCCATTTCCGTTACGGCCGTCATATTGCGCAGGTGGGCCAGGTTGAATGGCGTTTCGCGCACCATCAGGATGAGGCGGCGGCGTTCTTTCAGCGTCACGTCGGCGGCGCGGGCGATCAGGTTGTCGGACAGGCCGTGGGCCACGGCGGCCAAGGTTTTCATCGAGCAAGGCGCAATGACCATGGCGTCGGCCTGGAAAGAGCCGCTGGCGATGGTGGCGCCGATATTGCCGTTCTTGTGGTGGACGTGGGCCAGCGCCTCGACGTCGCGGCGCTGCATGCCGACTTCTTCCTTCAGGGTCAGGACGGCGGCGTCGGACAGCACCAGGTGGGTCTCGATGCCGGGGATCGCACCGAGTAGTTGCAACAGGCGCGTGCCATACACGGCGCCGGTGGCGCCCGTGATGGCAACAATAATGCGCCTTGGCCGATCAGGCATCGAGCAAGGCCTTCAGTTCGCCCGACTCAAACATCTCGTTCATGATGTCCGAACCGCCGATGAATTCGCCCTTGACGTAGAGCTGTGGAATGGTTGGCCAGTTCGAGTAGTCCTTGATGCCTTGGCGAACTTCTGGGTCTTCCAGCACGTTCACGGTGGCGATATTTTCAACGCCGCAAGCTTTCAGGATTTGCACGGCACGGCCGGAGAAGCCGCACTGTGGGAACTGGGCAGTCCCCTTCATGAACAGCACGACGGGGGTGCTGGTGACGGTTTCTTTGATCCAGGTTTGGACTTCGTTGTTCATGGTGTTACCTCAATTGCAAAAAAGGGGAAGATGCCGACATTTTAAAGGAAAATGCCAGCTCATGCGCCGATGGCGCGGGGATTAGCCGCGCAGCTTGGCGAAGGCGGCCGCCATCGAATTGTTGGCTGGCGCTGGCTGGCGGCTCTGTTGCTGCTGGTGCTGGGCCATGCGCTTGCTGTCGTTGCGATCACCGCGTTGTTCCGGGCGCGAGCCGGGCGCCGGCGCGCTGTCGGTCAGGCGCATGGTCAGGGCGATGCGCTTGCGCTTTTCGTCCACCTCCAGCACCTTGACCTTGACCACCTGCCCCGCCTTGACCACCGTGTGCGGATCCTTGACAAAGGTATTGGACAAGGCCGAGATATGCACCAGGCCATCCTGGTGGACGCCGATATCGACGAAGGCGCCGAAGGCGGCCACATTGGTCACCACGCCTTCAAGGATCATGTCGGGGCGCAGGTCCTTGATCTCTTCCACGCCGTCCTTGAAGGTGGCGGTGGTGAACTCAGGGCGCGGGTCGCGGCCCGGCTTTTCCAGTTCCTTGATGATGTCGGTAATGGTCGGCACGCCGAACTGTTCGTCCGCATAACGCGCCGCATTCAGGGTCTTGAGCAGCTTGCTGTCGCCAATGACCGACTTCATGTCCTTCTTAATGTCAGCGAGGATCTTCTCAACCAGCGGATACGATTCAGGGTGCACGGCCGATGCGTCCAGCGGATTGTCGCCGCCCATCACGCGCAAGAAGCCTGCTGCCTGCTCAAAGGTCTTGTCGCCCAGGCGCGGCACCGACTTGAGCGCTTCGCGCGACGCAAAAGCACCCTTCATGTCGCGGTAGCTGACGATGCTTTGCGCGACACTGCTGGACAAGCCGGACACACGCGCCAGCAAAGGCGCCGATGCCGTGTTCACATCCACACCGACCGCATTGACGCAGTCTTCCACGACCGCATCGAGCGAGCGCGCCAATTGCGACTGGCTGACGTCATGCTGGTACTGGCCCACACCAATCGACTTGGGATCAATCTTGACCAACTCTGCCAGCGGATCCTGCAGGCGGCGTGCAATCGACACGGCACCACGCAGCGACACGTCCATGTCCGGCAGCTCGCGCGAGGCAAATTCCGACGCCGAATACACCGAAGCGCCCGCTTCCGACACGACGATCTTGGTCAGCTTCAGTTCGGCGCGCTGCTTGATCAGGTCCTGCGCCAACTTGTCCGTCTCGCGCGAGCCGGTGCCGTTGCCGATCGAGATCAGGGACACATTGTGTTTGGCGGCGAGCTGGCCCAGGGTATGCAGCGAGCCTTCCCAGTCATTGCGCGGCTGGTGCGGATAGATGACGGCGGTGTCCACTACCTTGCCGGTCGCATCCACGACAGCCACTTTGACGCCCGTGCGAAGGCCAGGGTCCAGTCCCATGGTGGCGCGCTGGCCAGCTGGTGCAGCCAGCAGCAGGTCCTTGAGGTTGCGCGCAAAAACGGTGATCGCATCGGTCTCGGCGCGTTCGCGCAGGGCACCCATCAGCTCCGTCTCGAGGTGCATAAAGCTCTTGACGCGCCAGGTCCAGCGCGCCGTATCGAGCAGCCATTTGTCGGCGGGGCGCTTCATGTCTTTAATGCCAAAGCGCGCCGCGATGCGGCCTTCGCAAGGATTGTGCGGCGCGTCCCATTTTGGTTTTTCCGCTTCCGTATCGAGGCGCAGGGTCACGTCGAGCATGCCTTCGCGGCGGCCGCGCAGCAGCGCCAGCGCGCGGTGCGATGGCACAGTGCCGATGGCCTCGGAATAGTCGAAGTAGTCGGCGAATTTTTCGCCTTCGTCCTGCTTGCCTTCGACGACCTTGGATTCCACGATGCCGTGTTCTTGCACGTATTCGCGCAGCGACTGTAGCAAGGTCGCGTCTTCGGCAAAGCGCTCCATCAGGATCTGGCGGGCGCCATCGAGGGCGGCCTTGGTGTCCGCCACACCGGGGTTATTGCCGTCGCTGGTGGTGAAGGCTTCGCGCAGGTATTTGGCGGCTTCTTCTTCCGGGTTCAGGGTCGGGTCAGCCAGCAGGCCATCGGCCAGCGGGGCCAGGCCCGCTTCAATCGCGATCTGGGCCTTGGTGCGGCGCTTTTGCTTGTAGGGCAGGTAGAGGTCTTCGAGGCGGGTCTTGTCTTCCGCATGCGTGACGGCGTCCAGCAGGGCAGGCGTCATCTTGCCCTGCTCCGTGATCGAGGCAATGATGGCGGCGCGGCGCTCTTCCAACTCGCGCAGGTAGCGCAGGCGCTCTTCCAGCAGGCGCAGTTGGGTATCGTCGAGACCGCCGGTGGCTTCCTTACGGTAGCGGGCAATGAAGGGGACGGTGGCGCCCTCGTCCAGCAGCGCCACAGCGGCGGCGACCTGGACGGGTTTGGCGGAAAGTTCTACGGCAAGACGTTGTTCAATTGAAGGCAGCATGGGGTGGTTCCGGGTGAGTCAAGGACGGAATGATACCCAATTGCGGCCATTGCACCAGACTTGACAGGAGTGAATTGGACAAACCGGGCGCGCGCCAGGCGCAAGCGCAGCACTCAACCGGGGACGGTGCTGGAGTCGCCCAGTTTGACGCGCATGTCGTCGACCAGGCGCTTGCGGCTGCTGCGGTGGTACTCGACCGGTGAAAATGGCATGGAAGCCTCGGCATAGTCGTCAATCAGCTGCAGTAGGCCCGCCACTTCAATGGGCGCAAAGACGGAGCGGCTGCCGTTTTCACTCATGGCCGCCAGCTTTTCTTGCAGGATCTCTTTGCGGGCGATATGGGCTTCCGACACGGGGTTGGCCACGCACAGGCCAAAAGTGCCGTTCAAGAAGTACTTCCATGCGGTTTCCGTGCGCAGGCGCAGGCCTTTTTCGATCGGCTTGCCGTCGTCGTCAAAGCTGTCGAGCAGGCGCCAGGTGGTCAGGTTCAGGATGGCCAGGGCGGCAACAAAGCGGTCGGAAAAATGCACCTTGAGCTGGTCTTCTGTCAATGCACTGGTGGTGCGTGCCAGGCTCAGCCAGCTTAACTGGGCAGGATGGAAATAGCGGCCCGGCGTGGCGCCCGGGGCCGGCATGGCGCCAAAAACGAAGGAATGGACCTGGCCATCTGTCGTCACTACATAGGACGGTTCAGGTACCAGGCGGCGGGAGATCAGGCTGTCGAGCTCCGTTATGGTGATGGCGGCAGCGCTGGCCAACTGGTCCTGGTTCAGGTAATGCTGGGAGAGGTAAGCATCGAGCGTGGACATGCGAAGATCCTTTGCGAGCAGCAAAAAATAGCGAATACTGTACAAACATACAGTATATCGAATTGCTGTGGCGGCGCAAGAAGATTTTGAACTGCAAACGAAACGATTTCACACTGCGGTGACATCCAGTCCTTGAACAAGACGCTGGGCCAGGCGTGGCTGTTTCAATTGCTCCACCCACCAGCCGAGGGCGCGGCCCTGGTGCTCGGTCCGCCAACCCACGTACAGGGTGTTCGGTTCGCGCGGGACCGTCGTTTTTTTCTCGACCAGTTCGCCACGTTCGAGCAGGGAGCGAACCCGCTGGCGCGGCAGCCAGCCAACCCCCAGTCCCGCTCGTTGCGCCAGTATTTTTGCCCGCATCGAGGGCACAGCCAGCGTGGCTTGCCCGCCGATCACACCGTAGGCGCGACCGTCGTTCTGGCGGGAGCTGTCTGCCACCACCACGGAACGGTGTTCCAGTATCTCGTCAGGGCGCAGCGGTTCCGGCGCCGATGCGAGGGCATGGCGCGGTGAGACGGCGAACACCCATTCCACCACGCCCAGTTCGAACCACTGCAGGCCCTTCATGGATGGCGGCTCATTGGTGGCCCCGACCACCAGGTCGGCACGACCGTCTTGCAAGGCTTCCCAGGTGCCGCGCAGGACCTCATGGGTCAGGCGCAGGCGCACGCCGGATTGGAGAGCGTCAAACGATTCGATGACAGGCAGCAGGGATTCAAACTCGATCAACTCATCCGTCACCAGCCACAGCCGGTCTTCCCAGCCACTGGCCACCTGGCGCACGCGGCGCGCCAGGCGGTCGGCGTCCTGGGCCATCAGCGTCGCCTCGCGCGCCAACAGTTGGCCCGCCGGTGTCAGTTGCAGGCGATAGCGGCGCCGGTCAAACAGCAGGGCGTCGAATTTTTCTTCCATCTGGCGGGCCGCATGGGACACCGTGGACGGCGCCTTGCCCAGTTGGGCGGCAGCGCGCGACAAGCTGCCGCTGTCGCGGATTGCTTCCAGCAGGGACAGTTCCTCGGTCGACAGCATGGTATTCCCCTTAAACGTTCGAAAAAACCGCACGAGTTGCTGGTGGCAATGGTAAGTCATTTCGAACGAGTCCGACCACAATGGAATCACGGTCATTCACCGGTCAACTCTAGGAGAACATCATGAAACGCTTCGAAAACAAAACGGTTTTGGTTACTGGCGGCAACAGCGGCATTGGCCTGGCTGCTGCCAAGGCATTTGCTGCAGAAGGTGCCCGCGTGGTCATCACGGGCCGCGACGCCGCCTCGCTGGAGGCAGCCCGCGCAGAACTGGGCGGGCGCACCATCGCCCTGATCAATGACGCCGCCACCTTAAGTGGCGCGCGGGATCTTGCCGCCGCCCTGAAGGCAAATGAGCTGAGCTTGTCAGCCGCCTTCCTCAACGCCGGCGTGGCCAAATTCGCCAGCTTGCCCGAAGTGAGCGAGGCGCTGTGGGACACCACCTTCGACGTCAATGTCAAAGGGGTCTACTTCCAGATCCAGGCGCTGCTGCCCGTATTGGCCAAGGGCGCGTCGATTGTCATCAATGGCTCGATCAATGCCCACATTGGCATGCCCAATTCCTCGGTGTATGCAGCCAGCAAGGCCGCCGTCATTTCACTGGCCAAGACCCTGTCTGCCGAGCTGCTGCCCCGCGGTGCGCGCGTCAATGTGGTCAGCCCCGGTCCAGTCACGACGCCGCTTTACGGAAAACTGGGCATGGATTCGGCAACGTTGCAGGCCACGGCCGCCCAGATTGTGTCTTCGGTGCCACTGGGCCGCTTTGGTACCCCGGAAGAAGTGGCGTCGACCGTGCTGCACCTGGCCGCGCCAGAATCGGCCTTTATCGTTGGCACCGAAATCATCGTCGATGGTGGCATGAGCCAACTGTAGGGACGGTGCCGCTGGCGGCTAGGAAGGCAAGCCGCCAGCCTCAAGGATATCGCTGACGGCTTCGAGCTGGCGTTCCCACATGGCGCGCCGGCTCGCCAGCCATTGTTCGGCCATGGCCAGGGCCTGGAAATCGATACAGCAGGTGCGCACCCGCCCCACCTTGCGCGACATCACCACCCCTGTTCCCTCCAGAATGGCGATTTGCTGGACCACGGCAGCCAGCGAGATGCCCAGTGGCTTGGCCAATTCGGTGATGGTGGCCTCATTGCGCATCAGGCGCTCGACAATGGCCATCCGGGTCGGATCGGCCAGGGCGCGGAACACGTCGATGGGGGTCGGGGCGTCATTAAGCATGTGCTTAACTATAGGATGGGCTTGCACGCCTTTCCAGCCCGCAATGCCCACTGTGGCATCAAAACATCACCTATTTCGCCAACAAATGATTTCTAGCAGTCAAAGCGCCCCAATCTTCGTGTGCGAACCGAACAGAATGGCCGGGATGGTGGATAATATCGGCTATTGTCGTTTTTAATACGATTGACAACACCAATGCACTCAGTGGATTTCATGCGCGACGATACCAACGATGCCGCCCCACCACCCAAGGCAAGCCCGGTGGCGGCCCCTGCCAATGGTTTGCCCGCCCCAGTCGCCAGCTGGCTGCAACGTGTTGAAGCGGCGGCCCATCCCCAGCCCAAGCTGACGGCCGAGATCAAGGATCCCAAGCTGGCCCAGTACCGTTTTGTGTACGTATTGGCGCCCACCAGCGGCGGCCGCCATGTTGCCCTGTGCCTGTGCCGGGCCCGCCTGAAACCCAATGGCGACGTGGCCCAGGCCAGCGCCGTCTCTGAAGTGTTTTCCCTGCTGTCCGCCCCGCCCGCCTACCTGGAAGGCGAGGACGAGGAACTCGTACGATTCTTTATCGCTATGCGTAGCGGCACCAGTACGCAGGGCAGCAGCGCCACCGAGCCCAAGGGCAAGATCGGCGCCATCCTGCTGCAAATGTTGCTTGAGCATGAAAAACTGTTGTGGGCCAATTCCTGGTCCGATATGTCCAATGGCCTGCTGTACCCGCTGCAACAAGGTCCTGTGCGCAACGCCAACCTGGTGTGGCGCGACGAGGGCCGCATGTCCAAGCTGGGCTGGCAGGTAGAACCGGCCGCTGGCGTCACCCATAGCGGCGCCGACCAGATCGACTACATGTTGCCGACCGACCCGCCCTGGTACATCGACAACCTGTCTTGCGGCGCCCTGTCGCTCAACCGCGGCGGCGTCGATATTTCCCTGGTGGACCTGCAAGCCCTGGTGGCCCAGGCCCCTATCCTGTCTGGCAATGATAAGCGCCGTGTATCGCAGTTGCTGCTGGCCCATGGCCTGCAAAACCTGATGCCGCTGCCGCAGCCACTGACCCAGCGCACACGCGACGACGTCAAGCCGCAACCCTTCCTGCTGCTCGATAGCGTGATGCTGGCCGACGGTGCCGGCCAGCGCTGGCACGATGTGGCCGTGCTGTCCTATGACTACGACGGCGAGCGCGTTTCCTTCGATCCTGCCCAGCGCGTGGTGCGCCAGATCGGCGATGTCACGGAAGTGATCGCCCGCAATGCCGAACTGGAAGCGGCCGCGCTGACGACGCTGGCGGACATGGGCTTCCGCAAGCCGGCAACGCCTCCGCTCAATGGCATCGTTGGCGGCCTGCAGCTTGACAGCCAGGCCCACTGGATTCGCTTTGCCGAGAATGACCTCGACAAACTCAGCGACCTGGGCTGGCACCTCAAGAAATCCAATAAATATCGCTACGATGTGGTGGCGGTCGAAGACTGGTATGCCGACATCGACGAGCCCGAAGAAGCAGGCAAGGCCTGGTTCGAGCTGGAGCTGGGCATTGTCGTCAACCAGAAGCGCGTGCCCCTGCTGCCCGTACTGGTGCAGCTGATCCGCAGCGCCCCGGCCGACTTTGACCCTGACGTGCTGGCCTTCCACGCCGATGTGGACCAGATGCTCGCCACCCTGCCCGACGGCGTACGCGTGGCCTTGCCATGGGGCCGCCTCAAGCCCATCCTGGCCACGCTGGGCGAACTCTACTTCAGCGACAAGATCAAAGCCAAGGTGCGCCTGTCGACGCTCGACGCCGGCCGCCTCGAAGAACTGGCGCGCGGTACGGAACTGCGCTGGACCGGTGGTGAAGAACTGCGCGAAACGGGTCGCAAACTGAGCCAGTTTGGTTCCGTGCAAAAAGTGCCGGCCCCCGCTGGCCTGCAAGCAACGCTGCGTGATTACCAGGCAGACGGCCTGGCATGGATGCAGTTCCTGCGTGAATACAACCTGGCCGGCATCCTGGCCGACGATATGGGCCTCGGCAAGACGGTGCAAACCCTGGCCCATATCCTGGTCGAGAAAGAAGCCGGTCGCCTGACCAGCCCGGCACTGGTCATCGCGCCAACCAGCCTGATGGCCAACTGGCAGGACGAAGCGGCCAAGTTTGCGCCCGGCCTGCGCGTGCTGCTGCTGCAAGGTAAAGAGCGCCTGGACCAGTTCGTCAAGATCGATGACGTCGACCTGGTGCTGACCACCTATGCCCTGCTGCCGCGCGACGAAGAAATGCTGCGCCAGCACAGCTACCACCTGGTTATCCTCGACGAATCGCACTACATCAAGAACAACCGCTCCAAGGCAGCGCAAAGCGCAGGCCTGCTACAAGCGCGCCATCGCCTGTGCCTGACCGGCACGCCGCTGGAAAACCACCTGGGCGAACTGTGGTCGCAATTCCACTTCCTGCTGCCTGGCCTGCTCGGTGACGAAAAGACCTTCAACAGCCATTTCCGCCATCCGATCGAACGCCAGGACGACCCGCTGCGCCGCGCCCTGTTGAACCGCCGCATCAAGCCTTTCCTGCTGCGCCGTACCAAGGACAATGTGGCCAAGGAACTGCCGCTGAAAACGGAAGTGGTGCGCCGCATCGAAATTTCCGGTCCCCAGCGCGACCTGTACGAAACGGTGCGCCTGGCCATGGACCGCAAGGTGCGCGACGAGATCGACAAAAAAGGGGTGGCACGCAGCCAGATCGTCATCCTCGAAGCCTTGCTCAAACTGCGCCAGGTTTGCTGCGACCCACGCCTGGTCAAAGCACTGCCGACTAAAAAGCAGGGCAGTGGTTCTGCCAAGCTGATCGACCTGATGCAAATGGTCGACGACCTGCTCGACGAAGGCCGCAAGATCCTCGTGTTCTCGCAGTTCACCAGCATGCTGGAACTGATTGAAGCGGAACTCGATGCGCGCCGCATTCCGTACGCGCTGCTGACCGGCGACACCAAGGACCGCGCCGCACAAGTGGCCGCCTTCCAGCAAGGTGCCGTGCCGATTTTCCTGATCAGCCTCAAAGCGGGCGGCGTTGGCCTGAACCTGACGGCGGCCGACACGGTGATCCACTACGACCCGTGGTGGAACCCGGCCGCCGAAAACCAGGCAACGGACCGCGCCTGGCGCATAGGCCAGGACAAACCCGTGTTCGTCTACAAGCTGATCGCCAAGGGCACGCTGGAAGAAAAAATCCAGCAGCTACAACAAAAGAAGTCGGACCTGGCCCAGTCCATCCTGTCCGAAGGCGAGTCGCACAAGATGGCGCTGACGCAGGAAGACTTGCAAGCAATCTTCGCCCCGCTGGAAGAATAGTCTTAGGGTGGGCACGGCATTGCCGATCCCACCTGTCGGGATGTGAGCGCACCCAGCTGTCGGGGAGTGAACGCGGCGACCTGGCGATCACTTTGCCTGGCAAGCCTTCCGCGATAGCATAAATGGCAACACCTATTGTTTTATTTACACAAAGCAGCTAACAGGTCTATACTAAGCGGCCATTCCCGGCAGCAACAATTATTGGACTTTTCATGGCAAGCAGCGGGCGCAAACAAAGCGACCAGTTTCGACATATCGCCGAACTCAATGGCGACCTTGCCTGGATCATTGACTGCCCGTCCGGCAAACTCAGCTACCTGAGCCCGGCTGCCCATTCCCACTACGGCTGCACCGAAGCTGCAATCCAGGCCGCCTTGCGCGGCAAGCTCCCGGCCGACGCGCCGCTGGCGCTGGTGTGCCGCGGCCTGGCCGAACGTCTCGATCGCTTTGCTGCTGGCGACACCTCGCGCCTGTCCCTGGTCCGCCAGTATGACCTGGACCATCCCGATGGCCGCAAACTGCATATCGCAGTGCGCTCGACGCTGATGCTCGACCAGGACGGCGTCCCCGACAGCCTGGTGGGCAGCGTGCGCGACATCAGCGAGCGGCGCGAGCGCGAGATCGAGCAAAAGAAGTTCGCCAGCATGCTGAACCATGAATTCCGCACGCCTTTGTCGACCATTGACGGCGCCGTGCAGCGCCTGGAAGCGACCAGTGCCCAGGCCGACGAAGCGACGCGCCAGCGCTACCGCAAGATTGGCACGGCCGTGGACCGCCTGATCGACATGCTCGACAAATACCTGTCGCCGGACCGCATGCAGGCCATCGGCAAGCAGAAAAACGCCACCAGCGCCTCGCCCAAGATCTTGCTTGACGAAGCCGCCGCCCAGCTGCGGCAGGCCGGGCGCCAGGCCAGCGTCGTGTTGGGCGACCTGCCGCAGGAAATCCGCTGCGAACCGGCCGGCCTGCGCCTAGCGCTGAAGGTCCTGATGGACAATGCCATTCAATATACGCCGAACAACGCCGTTATCGTTCTGATAGCCCGGCGTGCCGACAGCGGCATCGAGTTGTTGGCGCATGACAACGGACCGGGCTTGCCGGCGGGGGAAATCGACAGCCTGTTTTCCAAGGGCGTGCGGGGCAGCAATGCGGAGCAATTTGGCCCCGGCTCGGGGCTAGGCCTGTATATGGCCCGTTCCGTGATTGATGTCCACGGTGGAAATTTGACTGCGCGCAACCATCCCGATGGAGGCGCCGAATTCCGGATCTGGCTGCCAGCACAGGGCGGAGCCGGGATAAAGCTTGCCTCAGAAGGGCACAACAGTGATAATTCCTTGGATCAACTCTCAGGGAACAGCGCTGGGTTCGATGACGCGCGAGCAAAGGGTTAATAAAATACTATGAAATTGGCGCACCCATGACTCAAATCTTGATCGTTGAAGACAACGGTGAATACGCGACCGACATGGCCGAGTTCCTGACGGAACTGGACCATGAAGTACTGATTGCGACATCGGCCAGTGAAATGTGGGCGCACCTGACCAAAAACCCGACGGCAGTCGTCGTGCTTGACCTGGGCCTGCCCGATGAAGACGGCTTCAACGTCATCCCCCGCATGCGCCAGCTCTACCCTGAAATTGGCCTCTTGGTGCTGACGGGCCGCGTTGCCTTTGACAGCCGCATCCTGGGCCTGCGCCTGGGCGCCGATCACTACCTGACCAAACCAATCAAATTCCCTGAACTGGCGGCCCACATCGAGGCGTTGGATCGCCGTGTGCGCCCATCGACGGAACCGGCACCGGCGCCAAGCAAATGGACGCTGAAAGTGAGTGCCCGCCAGCTGGAGCTGATGGGCGCCGTCATCGACCTGACGGAAAAGGAATGCAATTTCCTGCACTTGCTGACCATTAATACTCGTCCCGTCCCGCGCCAGGTCATCGTGGCGGGCATGGGTGGCGACGATCCGGAAGCGAGCCGCCGCGTTGACATGCTGGTGTACCGCCTGCGCAAGAAGGCCCGCAGCGGCCTGGGCCAGGATTTGCCACTGCGTAGCGCCTATGGCGAAGGTTACAGCCTGTCCGCCGGTTTCAACCTGTCCTGAAGACCGCAAGCAGCAGATAGTTTGCCCAGTTTTTGGGCATGCTGCCTTAATTAGGGACACATCAGCCGTCGTTTTTCCGGCTGCTTCAAATAATTAGGGACAGGTCAAGCGGGTTTCGGTACAATCCTGCCCATGGCCCGCCTTCCCCGTCTCATTGTCCCCAACCAGCCCCACCATGTGATCCAGGCTGGCAGCAATCACCAGCCTATTTTCCGTGACGATGAGGACTACACCAGCTTCCTCGCCTGGCTGAAAGAAGCAAGCAAGGCCTGCAAAGTAGCGATCCACGCCTTTGTGCTGATGCCCGACCACCTGCACCTCCTGGCCACGCCGAGCGACGAAGAGGGCCTGGCCCTGATGATGCAGCGGGTCGGCCGCTACTACGTTCCCTACTTCAACAAAAAATACCAGCGCAATGGCAGCCTGTGGCAAGGCCGGTTCAAGACCTCCCCGGTCGAAGCCAAGTCCTATTTCCTCATTTGCAGCCGCTTTGTTGAGCTCAATCCTGTCCGGGTAGGGATAGTAAGCAACCCGCTGGACTACCCTTGGTCGAGCTTCGCCCACCATGCCGGTGTACGCCAGGATGCCATGATTACCGACCATGCCGAGTACTGGGCCTTGGGTAACACGCCTTTCCAGCGTGAGGCTGCCTATATCGAATTGGCGCAGCGAGCACTTACTAACGCCGAACTGGCCACGCTCAAGGCCGCCTTGGTCAAGGGCTGGCCCCTGGGTACGGAAGCCTTCAAACAAGACCTGCAGAACAAAGCCAAGCGCCAGGTCTTGCCGGCCAAACGGGGGCGTCCTTTCAAAGTCAAATGAACGCTTTTTTATCCCTTAATGATGTGTCCCTAATTAAAAATAAGAAAAAATCAAAACAAATTAATTCGACTCCGACCCTAATTGTTCTTGTTGACGAATTCTGCTGCATTGCACTAATCTCATTTTTCGAACTCACCCGCAGCGGAGAAATGCATGATTGCCCAAGGCCTGTACGACCCAAACAACGAACATGACGCATGTGGCGTCGGCTTTATCGCCCACATCAAGGGCAATAAGAGCCACTCCATCATTGAGCAGGGTTTGTTGATCCTGAAGAACCTCGACCACCGGGGTGCGGTCGGCGCAGACAAGCTGATGGGCGACGGCGCTGGCATCCTGATCCAGCTTCCCGACCAGTTCTACCGCGACGAAATGGCCAAACAAGGCGTCGAACTGCCACCCCCAGGTGAATACGGCGTGGGCATGGTCTTCCTACCCAAGGAAAATGCGTCGCGTATTGCCTGTGAACAAGAAATCGAACGTGCCGTGCGCCTCGAAGGCCAGGTCATCCTCGGCTGGCGTAACGTGCCCGTCGATACCGACATGCCGATGTCGCCGATCGTGCGTGAAAAAGAACCGGTGATCCGCCAGATCTTTATCGGCCGCGGCCCGGACATCATGGTGACCGACGCGCTCGAACGCAAACTGTATGTCATCCGCAAATCGTCCGGCCACGCGATCCAGGCCCTCAAGCTGATCCACGGCAAAGAATTCTTCGTCGCCTCGATGTCGGCCCGCACCGTCGTCTACAAAGGCCTGCTGCTAGCCGACCAGGTGGGCGTCTACTACCGCGACCTGCAAGACCACCGCTGCATCTCGGCGCTGGCGCTGGTGCACCAGCGTTTCTCGACCAATACCTTCCCGGAATGGCCGCTGGCCCACCCTTACCGGCTGATCGCCCACAACGGCGAAATCAATACCGTCAAAGGCAACTTCAACTGGATGCGCGCCCGCGAAGGCGTGATGAAGTCGGCCGTGCTGGGCGACGACCTGCGCAAGCTGTTCCCGCTGATCTATGAAGGCCAATCCGACACCGCCTGCTTCGACAACGCGCTCGAACTGCTGCTGATGTCCGGTTACCCGCTGGCCCAGGCCATGATGATGATGATCCCGGAAGCGTGGGAAAACCACACCACCATGGACGAGAACCGCAAGGCCTTCTACGAATACCACGCTTCGATGATGGAACCATGGGATGGCCCCGCCGCCATGGCCTTCACCGATGGCCGCCATATCGGCGGTACCCTGGACCGCAATGGCCTGCGCCCGGCCCGTTACATCGTCACCGATGACGACCTCGTCGTGATGGCTTCGGAATCGGGCGTGTTGCCAATCCCCGAATCGAAGATCATTAAGAAATGGCGCCTGCAGCCCGGCAAGATGTTCCTGATCGACTTGGAAGGCGGCCGCATCATCGACGACAAGGAACTGAAGGACACCTACGCCAACGCCAAGCCCTACAAGGCATGGATCAATTCGGTGCGCATCAAGCTGGGCGAAATCAAGCTGGCCGAAAG
>JACXTT010005909.1_pt1 | contig 17661 bp, 15 predicted proteins | sample 9270951 | NCBI WGS metagenome assembly JACXTT01 (sample SAMN15532306, study PRJNA645909) | rock metagenome | isolation source: weathered quartz diorite | place: Puerto Rico | collected 2017-06-21 | reverse complement strand
AGCGTTTCGCTGAAAATCGCCGCAACGCCGATTACGACGCTGCGCTTTGCCTACAGCCGCGCGCTGTCGCGTCCCGACCCTCAGGACATTTCGAAAGCGGTCGGACCCGTGAACGACACGCAGAAGCCGCCGACGGTGAGCCTCGGCAATCCTGATCTTCGGCCGGAGCACGCGCAGAACTTCGACATTCTGCTCGAGCAATATCTGTCGCCGATCGGGCTGGTGCAGGCTGGTTACTTCTACAAGGCGCTGAGCGATCCGATCATCGCGACGCAGACGCGGCCGACCTCCGGTCCGTTCGCCGGCTACCTGGTATCGCAGCCTGGCAACGCTGGGAGCGCAACGCTTCAAGGCTTCGAGGTCGGGTACCAACAGCATCTGACCTTTCTCCCATCGGCGCTCGGTGGGCTCGGACTGTCGGCCAACTACAGCTACACGACATCCGAGGCGCGCGGCATTCGGCTGCGCAGCGATCACCCCACGCTGCTTCGGCAGGCGCCGCATACGTTGAACATCAGCCCGACCTATGATCGCAGTCGGCTCTCGCTGCGGCTTGGCATCACCTACAACGCCGCGAATATCTACGCCTACCAGTATCAGAATCTGAACACCGACGGGACGCTGCTCGGCGCGGCGGATCTGACCGCGGGCGGCGCGGCCGGTCCTGGTGGCGACGCGTATCTGTACGCTCACGTGCAGGTCGATGCGCAGGCGAGTGTTGCAGTTGGGCCCGGCGTATCGGTGATCATCTACGGACTGAATCTGAACAACGAGGTGTTCGGCTTTTACAACGGCAGCCCGCAGTACGTGCTGCAGCGGGAGTTCTACAGGCCAACCTACGGGATCGGTCTTCGATTGATCAGGTGATGGATTGAGGGCGCCGGACGTCCCTTACGATGTCCGGCTGCCTTTGGTGATGGTGAATCGGTCGATCTCCTGACCTGCCGTCGTCAACTGCGGGCGTCAATTTCGAACGCGCTGAACGAGTAGCGGTCGCTAATCATCTTCGTGACATAGTCCACGTTGCCGTCGTCGGCGTGGATCCATGACGAAAGATTGTCCGTGAAACCCGGCTCGTACGGGTGCTTCCGCATGCACAGGAACAGATCGGCGCCCGCTACCCAAGTCCGCAAGGTCTCCAGTGGAACGTTCAACAGCGATGCAAACTCCTCCTGTTTGAGATCCATCGAACGACGCAGCTTGCGGAACGCATTCATCTCGCCCACAAGATGCCACCGCGACGCCAGACGGTAAAGCGATCACCGGCGTTCATGACCGGTGATCGCTCTATCCAACTGAGCTACCGGCGCTGGACATCCAACTTCGTACAGCGGGCGGTCTTCCGCCCCGCGAACTCGATCGCCAGACGACGGCCGGTAGACCACGGTGCGAACGGTTGACATCGGCTCGCCCGGAGCGGACGATGGCCTTATGGGTCGTGCGCTGCTCGTTGCAGCGTTGTTGGCGATCGGGTCGCCCGCGGCGTCTGCCCAGACGTTGAGCACACTCCACATCAGGGTCACGCTGAATGACGCCACCGGCAAGATTACGCCGGTGGCACGCCACGCGCTGCTCATCAGCGAAGAGCCGCCAAGCACGGAGCCGCGACGCACGTTCACCTCGCTGGCTGGCACGGCCGACGTCTTGCTGCATCCTGGGCGTTACGCCGTGGAGTCCGATCAGCCGGTCGCGTTCGAGGGCAAAAGCTACGAATGGTCGCAACGTGTTGACATCGTCGCCGGCCGTGACGCTACGCTGGAACTGACAGCCGACAACTCGTCGGTCGGTCCCAGTACATCCGGGACGACATCGGCCACACCTTCAGATACGGACCCCTCGTTTCTCGCATCTCAGTGGCAAGAGAGTGTCGTCGTGTTGTGGACGCCGACCCAGCACGCGTCGGGATTTGTCGTCGATGCTGAGGGCCTGATTGTCACCAATCAGCACGTCGTCGGCACTGCGACGTCTGCCGAGGCGCAGTTGACTCCCGACGTCAAGGTAAGGGCGACCGTTCTCGCGGTGGATCCCACACGCGATGTTGCGATTCTCTGGGTCAATCCGTCGGTGATGACATCACTGCGGCCGCTGCCGCTCGGATGCGGCCAGACGAGGCCGTCGGTGACGAACGGGCAGGAGCTATACGCCATCGGCGCCGAGATGACGGGACACAAAGGTCTGACGTCTGGGGCTGTGACTGGCGTCGGACCGCGTCTGCTTCTGTCGGATCTGGCGCTTGCGCGTGCGAGTGCAGGGGGACCGGTTTTCACGACGGGAGGCCTGATTGGATTCACCACGGTAGATGATCGGGATCCTGATGGTCGTTCGAATACCCGGGTTGTCAGGATCGATCAGGCCTGCGAAATGGTTGCATCGGCGGAGAAGAAGCTGGTCGAGGCGATGCCGCCAGACGCGACGCACCTGCCGCTCGACCCGCGGCCCGTTGCCGTCAGCGCACTCAGCGAGGCAGTGAAGAATCGCGCTGGTAGCCTGAGTCCGTACCCGATGAGCACGACCGACTTTGACGTCACATTCATCACACCGGTTCACATCTACGGCGCGAAGGATCAGGTGCGGGGTGCGGTGATGGACTTCGGTAACTGGTCGGAATACCTTGCCGACTATCCGCGCGCGTTGCTCGTGCGCGTCACGCCCAAGATGGCGGAAGGGCTGTGGGCCAAGGTGGCGCGCGGCGCAGCGATGACGCAAGGGATGTCGCTGCCGCCGATGAACCGCGCGAAGTCTGGATTCTTGCGAATGCGTGCGTTCTGCGGTGACACGGAGGTGACGCCGATCCACCCGTTCGTCGTCGAACACCGCATTTCGGAGACCGAGGTGATCTACGAAGGACTGTACATTTTTGATCCTGCCGCGCTCGGTCCGAAGTGCGGCGTAGTGAAGATGACGGTCTATTCCGAAAACGAGCCCGACAAAGGCGACGCCCGCATGGTCGATCCGAAGGTGCTGGACCAGATCACACGGGACTTCGCGTCATTATGAAGGCTGTCATTTGACCTGGAGATGAATGGCATCAACGCAAAGCGCATCGCATGAATACGTGTTTCTTGCGTCCGTTGCGACGCTCTCTGAGTTGCTCCGCGTGTTATGCGGGTCGACCTCACCCCCGGGATGCTCCCCTAACGGGCTGGTCAATTGATGGCAAAACAATAAAACAGTCCAGCCCCACCTGTGCTTTCGAGCGCGGCCTGGCTGCATCCTTTGGTGGCGTTCGATGAATTCCAGGACGACCCGTTGCCGATGCGATCGGAATGGCCGACCTGCGCAGAACCAATCGTGCCGCTGGTCCAGTTGTTACACGTGTGATCGGCGTTATCGTCGTAAGCGCGGCCGTCCCACTTGGATCCGGTGAGAATCTCATGCTGAATCGGCGGCGTATCGCCGATGCCGTTAATGAGCTGTCCATGCTCGTTGCGTGTGGACTGCTTGAACAGATTGCTGCCGCGTTGCGCCTGAACCAGAGTATCGCCGTGAAGTTCACCAAGGTTCGCCGAGATAACGGCGTTTTGTGGCGCCCCCAGTTGCGCGAACGACCAGTTGAACCAAGGTCCGGTGCCAATACGATCACGCGCGTTGACGGCGGGCTGCCCGGCGCGAGCCTGGGTACTGAGATAGGCGTGCCAGGTGTGACCGCCCGCGCCGACAGCCGCCGCAAGTGCCTGGCAGTGCGCGTCGGCGCCCGCAAGTCCGCCAAGGTCTCCGCCTTTCCCCATGCCGACGCTGGTGACGAAGAAGGTCATTCGGGCAGGAGTCGGATTGCTACCGGGAGGCGGCGTGACGCCCTGAGTATTGAACTGAGCGCTCGGCTGGTTTTGTTGCGCCAGCAGCAGGCACGCCGCGAGCATGAAGAAAGACTTCTTCGCCATCCTAGTTAATCGCGAAACAGTAGAACAGGCCTATGCCGTGCGTTTTCGGCAAATCCACCTGGGCACAGCCGCGCGTTCCGTGAGCAGAGTTCCAAGAACCGCTGCCGCCGCCATTGCGGTCAGGAAAACCGATCTGGGCGTTGAGCCTGCCATCGGCGGCATTGAGGTCGCCGTTGGCTCTGCCCGGGGCTGGACTCGCGTTGCTGATCCAGTTGTCGCAGGTGTGATCTTGAGCATCGCTGAATGCGGTGCCATCGGTCTGCGTACCGGTGAGCATTTCGTGCCGAGTCGAAAAGCGAGTGGTTTTTGCGTAATTCCAGTCGTTGTCGCGTGGATCGGAATAGTCATACAAACCAGGCACGATCTGGCCTTTTTCCGTCAACCCGGTGAGCTTATTCAGATTGTTTCCCTGATGGGCCAGTTCCATCGTATCGCCGTGCAGGTGCGCGAGATCCTGCGCGATCATCTCGCCTTTGAAGTTGTACCAGGGACCGGTGCCGATGCGGTCGCGGGCGTTTACGGCCGGCTGGCCGGGCCGCGTCTGCGTGCTCAAGTACGCATGCCAGGTGCGATTTCCGGCGCCTACGGCAGCAGCGAGTGTTTGGCAATGTGCGTCGGCGCCGGCCAATCCGCCGAGATTGCCGCCGTCGCCGATCGGTTCGCTCGTCACGAAAAAATTCATCATCGGCGAAGGCTTCACGCCGCGCGGATATTCGCCCGGCCTCTGGACCTGAGCGAACAACAGGCTGCAGGCGAGCACCGTGCCAGAAAGCATCAGGGCTGAAGACTTAATCTTCGTCATATAAACTCCAGATTTTCACCGTATCGCGACGCTTCGCAGTTGATCACACCATCACTACCCATGCTGTCGTTCTGCAAATCACTCCGGCAGGTTACGCGCCACGGCGCAGTTTGCCAACTCCCGAGACGATAGGAACGATTAGTGTCTATATGGCTGCCTCAGTTCGCGCGCAATGTGATGACCTTCCGAGAGAAGACGATTGAGGGCTGGCGTTTTCGCGATTCCCACTGGTACACCACGGCCTTCCCTGCAGCGCCAACACAACGTGCAAGCTCCGACTGCGTCATCCGCAACGTGCGGCGCAGTCGTTTCAACTACCGATCGTAATCAGGAGGAATGGCCAGGCATGGAATTGGAGATCGCGGAGCAAAGCGCGAGAAGGATTTTCTGTAGTACTTGTCGATGAATGTCTTGGCGGCTTGACGCGTGGCCCGACGAATAAGAAGCTCGGTGATCACGGGAGCTCTATCCAACTGAGCTACGGGCACACAGGAGCTGTTTGTTCGTCGCGTTTGCACTCCAGGAACCTTCGGCGCCGCTATCTCACCCCGCTGGCAAACCCGTACTGATTGTTCTCCTGACAGACGTATTCCATTAGCTCGTCGCCGGGTTGAACCAGCGTTGCCTGATAGGTCACCGTAAACGGCCGCGAGTAGGCACCCGGATCCTCGATGGTCACCTCGCGCACCAGGTGACCTGCATCCACGCGCGTCCACCGCTCGATCGTGTGCAGTTGCGTGGTATGGGGCGTCGCTCGTCGATCGAACCAGAACTTGTCATTGAACCCGACCGTGTCGATGACAAGGGTGTCGTTCTCATACCAGCCAATGGAATGACCGAACCAGGTTGGCTCGAGGTCGGCGGGATGCTTGCGGCCGTCCAGAAAGATCTGGCGGAATGACCCCATCCACTCGGACAGGATGTACATATGCGTTGGCTTCTTGTGCGTGTAGTTCTGGATGAACCGGAACGGATACGGACTGTTTCGCAGCAGACCAAGCGGCAGGCACCAGCTGACCGGATCATCAGTTGGCTGGCGGGATGCCATGAGCGCCTTCGCGGCAGGCAGCAACGGCAGTTCCTCGCCGCGGCTCAATCGCTGGGCGATGCTGTCGCCCCCGCCCGGCACGGTGACCCAGGCGCCGTCTCCCAGATCGATCGTTCCGTCCGGCAGGCGAGGCGGTGGGCCTGTCGGCGCAGGCGGTCGCTTGACCTCTTGACCCAACGCGTTGACCGGCCCGAGGACACCGATAGGATTACCCGTTGCGTCCCGCTGAACTTGCGGCTGCTCTTGCGCTGCGGCATGCCGCGCCGTCAGCAGCGGAAGCGCCACAGCCAGCACTCCGACGATCATCAGCAGCGGGCGCATATTGACCTCCTATCGATCACGGCGGACGTACTTCCTGAGATTGTTGAAGCCCACATCCGCCGCGTAGATGTTGCCCTGATCATCCACGGCGATACCCGACGCCGACGTCCCGGTGTCGGTCATCTTGCGCAGATCGCCGGGATCGGGAATTAAGTACTTCAGCTCGCCGGTGATCGCGTTGCCGATCACGATAGCCCTATCGTTCGGACCGGCTGTCGGCCGGAGCGCGGTCTCGCCTGGAGCGACGCTCTCATACGTGGCGCCGATGTAGATGTTGTCATTCTTGTCGACATACACCGAGCTTGGTTGACCGAACTGCTTCCACGCGGCAATGAAGTTGCCTTCCTGATCGAACACCTGCACGCGATTGTTCTGGCGATCGGCCACATACACGTAACCTTTCGAACCGCCGACATACAGATCGTGGGGTTCCCGGAAGTTGCCGGGCTCCGATCCCATGCGTCCCCAGGCCTTGATGAACTTCCCGTCTTTCGTGAATTTCACGATGCGGGCGCTGTTCGACTTGTTGCGTGCATGGCCGTCTGACACGAAGATGTCGCCGTTCGCGCCAATGGCCACGCCTGTCGGGCGATCGAACACGTCCGGTCCATCACCGCCCACCCCCGGCTTGCCAAGCGTCATCAGCAGCTTCCCTTCGGGGCTGATCTTGAAAACCGTCTGACCCATCATCACGCCCTGCGCGTCCTTCGCGGGCATGCCGAGAATTGTGTCTTGGTCGTTCGTGTCGGTCGTCCAGATGTTCCCGTCTTTGTCCACAGTGAACCCGTGCGGATGCGCGAAGAAGCCAACGCCGAAGCTTCTCATCAGTCGTCCGGCCGGGTTGAACTCAAGAATCGGCGGGTTGGCGTCACCGCGATTCAGGCACGTCGCGTCGCCGTTAGGCTTGTCGTTGAAGCAGCGATGAAAGACCCAGATGTTGCCGTTCGATGCGACATGCACCCGGATGACTTCTCCCCATTTCTTCCCGTTCGGCCCTTTCATGCTCGCGGGAAGCGCTGGCCAGTCCGGCACGAGGCGATAGGGATTTGGCAGCGTCGGTTTGGGAACGGGCGCTTCCCTGCTCGCCTGGCCATCCGCGGTCGCGACGACCGCGGCGGCAAACAGAGCGGAAATCGCAAGTTGAGAGAGAACGCGATTCGAAGTCGGCACAGAGCATCTCCATCGAATCGGGTGTGAGTGCGACCTGGATTTTGACACACCTATTCTACGCGCGAAAAATGCACCGAAGATGCTCTGCACCGCTAGCCGTTCGGCAGCAGCACGATCTCGCCGAGCACTCCGCCTTCGCCCAGCATCTCGTGCGCGCGGGATACCGCTGAGCAAATTATGTAAACTGCGTTTTTGTGCCACCGCGTCCGGATTCGCAGGCGCATGTTTGCACTGGCGGAAGGGCCGCCAAGGCCCGAGACGCAACCACCGTCATCATCTACGTGCTGATCGCCGTGGCGATCTACGTCAGGCTGTGGGCAAATCTTCAGCACGGTTATCTGGTCAGCAGTGACGGTGATCAGTACTTATTCGAGTGGTTCTTCGCGGTAGCGGCGGATTCCGTGTGGCACCTTCACAATCCGCTCTTCAGCTATCTGCAGAACTACCCGGACGGCGTGAACATGATGGCGAATACAGCGACTCTCGGATTAGGAATCCCGCTTTCCCCTATTACGTTACTGTTTGGACCCAGTGTCACGTGGACGATCGTTTTGACGGGTAGCCTCGCCGCCACCGCCGCGGCTTATTACTGGATCTTCTCTCGTCACCTCGTGCGATCGCGTGTGGCCGCGGCCATTGGCGGTGGATTGTGCGGATTTGCTCCGGCGATGATCTCCCACGGCACGGCTCATCCCAATTTTGTGGCGTTGTTCCTCATTCCGTTCATCGTGCTTCGCCTGATCAAACTCGCTCAAACAGGCAACCCTGTCCGTAATGGCGCTCTCGTCGGTCTGATGCTGTCGTATCAGATATTTCTCGGTGAGGAGGTGCTCTTCATTGGCATGTTGTATTTCGCCGCTTTTGCGCTGGCCTACACGGTCTCGCGACCGCGCGAGGCGTGGGGCATGGCTCCCCGTTTTGGTGCCGGGATTCTCGTTGCCGCCTTTGTTGCCTTCGTGCTGGTCGCGTATCCGTTGTGGTGGCAATTCCATGGTCCACAGAGTTATGACGCCCTTATTCACGGACAGCGCGGAAACGATGTCGCAGCATTCGTTCGGTTCTCTACGGAGTCAATCGCCGGCGACGCTTCTTCAGCGAAGGGGTTTGCGTGGAACCCGACGGAAGAGAACGCGTTCTTTGGGTGGCCATTGGTTGCCCTCACGATCGTCAACGCGATATGGCTAGCGCGAACTTCACTCATCGCGCGAACGTTCGCGCTGTCGGGCTTTGTCATGGCCGTGCTGTCGCTCGGCGTACGGATAGTCGTTTTTCACCACGACACGCATATACCTGGACTCTGGCGCATGTTCGCGACGTTGCCATTATTCGAGTCTCTGATCGAGTCCCGCCTTGCGATCGCCTGCATCCCACCTGTGGGCGCTCTGCTCGCACTGGCCACGGATCGCGTTCTCGAACTGACGCCTGCACAGCCCGTGCGGGGATTGCGTGGGCTGTGGCTCGGTGCCGTGGCAGCGGTACTGTTGCCTATCGTTCCGACAAGACTGGAAGTGGAGCAACGAATGCCGGCGCCGGAGTTTTTTTCCAGCGGGACATGGCAGCACTACGTCGATCCTGGCGGTTCGGTGGTCGTCGCACCCATCCCCGGGGACGACCCGGTTGCGCTCGATTGGCAAATGACGGCGGGGATGGGTTTTCCGATTGCGGGTGGCTACTTTGTCGGACCCACTGGCCCCAATGATAAGAGAGGCAGGTACGGCGCTGCCCCGACTCATACTGGAGTTCTCCTCTCAACGGCCAGTGAATCTGGACGTCTTCCGCCGATCGACGACACCGACCAGGTGAAAACATTAGAAGACTTGCGGCGCTGGAGAGCCAGCGTCGTCATCTTGGCGCCTGTTCGTAATCATCAGGCGCTGCGATCCACGCTCGAACGACTGCTGAACAAGCCGGCGCAATGGGTGAATGGGGTTTGGCTGTGGGATGTTCGTGGGTTAACCCCCTGACCTAGAGACGGCCGCGGCGTGGCCACCTCGCGAAGCGAGGTGGCGCGCCCGGCAAGACTCGAACCTGCGGCCCTGGCTTAGAAGACCGATGCGCTGTCCAACTGAGCTACGGGCACTGGTGACTGACGAAGTGTAACCGCCCAGAAAACCCCAGCGACCAACGAGTGTGCGTTGATGGAGGATTTCGAGGGGTCGACTTCTGACGCGGGCTCACCGGCGGACGAGTTGAATGTCGAATCGCGTGTTGCCATTGATCGTCACAGCTTGACCGCCCTCGGAGTTTTCGGGGCGCTGTGGAAACGGGTCCTCGAAGCCTTCTTTGCCCGCCCAGACAACATTCCCTTGGCCGGAATACAGTCCAGAAAAGCTGTAAAGGCCGCTCTTATCGGTTGTCGTGGTCTGGGAAATGTAAACCGCGCATGCCTTTCCAGGAAAGAAGGGCGGTGACGGCGAAGCATCCTCGCAGGAGGATTCCTCCACCACTACGCCTTCAACGGGTACGAGTCCGGTCGGTGTCACTTCCGAAACTGCGCCAGAGAGAGTGTAGATAGCGACCAGCGGACCGAGATGAAAATCGTGTCGCGTGTCTCCACTCACCGTCAGGACTTCTCGTGCGGCTGCGTAGCCTGCCTTAACTGCGGATACGCCGCCGTACGAGGCGGGCACCCCAGACAGACTGTAATAGCCGTTGCCGTCGGTGGTCCCGCTTTGACCCGCGACCCGGACGAGCACGCCCGCGACAGGCGCACTTCTTCCCGTCAAAGTTTGCCCGTCGACCACGCCAGACACCGTGTAGGTCGGATCAGGCGCTCGGGTTGGCATTGGCGCGCTCGGGCCAACCGACGACCCGCCATCGCCGCATGTTGCGACAGCTAATGTAAGTAGGAGAACGGACGCGGACCGAGGAGCGATTAGACTCGTACGCACAGCAACCCCGTCCGAAGGAACTCGCGTGAGTCGGCTGCGCGCACAGCGTCTCAGAAAAGCTGCTCGAACTATACGCGATCGATTTGCTCGGTGAGAGATTTCTTGGCGATCGGGATTTCGCAGACAGCGCGCCGGAGGACCCGCTGTCAATTCGTGGCGCGCCAGGATCATCTTCATCGCATCCCTCTAGGTTGGGCTAGGTTAGACTAGCGTGAAAATCGTGAAGAAACCGGGTTGTTCCTCTTCTGATTGAGAGACCTCATCGTCATGCGGAAAACATGCCCGTTTCTGTTGATGCTTGCGTCGGTCGCGTGCGGCTCCGGCTCCTACCAGCCAACGGCGCCATCGCCTTCGTCACAGCCGGCGGTGCCGACTTTCACTGTCTCCGGCGTGATCGTCGCCCAGACACCGGCAGGTGTGACACCACTCGAAGGTGTTGGGCTCTTTATCAACGGTCACCGTGGCATCACCAATGTGGAAGGCTTCTACAGCATCGCTGGCGTGGAGGCGATTGCCTTTGGCAATTCCGTCACCGCGGCCAAAGCCGGCTACGGGACTGAAACAAAGAGCCTGACGATCAGCGGTGACATACGCGTCGACTTCCAGCTCGTTCGCACCGCTCTCTATACGCTCTCTGGCCTCGTGTTCGAAGCCACATCGGTCGGGCGTGTGCCTCTCGAAGGGGTCCGCGTGGACGTCTACTCGATGCCCTGCGATCAAAAAGTCGTCGGGTGTGTTGGATTCGGATTTCCGATTGAAATTTACCAGACCGTGATGACGGATAAGAATGGCGTGTACCGTATTTCCGGCCTATATGCCGGCAGGAACAATGTCATCTGGCTCGCCAAACAAGGTTTTGAGGATCCGTTCCCTCCACGTCCCGAGGCCTCAGAGGGCGGCCAAGTGGTGACGGTCGACGGTGAAACACCGTTCGACGTCCCACTCGTCCGGCGCTGAAGAGAGTGGCGTAATCGACGGTGCGAAGTATCAGTGTGGTATTGCCATCTTCGGCGGTGGCTCTGTCGTCGAGCTTCAAGGTCCGGGAGGGCGCACAGCGGTTGCTGGTTCACACTCTAGGGTCAACGACGTCGCCTCTCAGCGAGGCGATCTCGCGATAACGCACAAAAGGGACAGGATCGTGATGCCCTGAATCACCTGGCCGTTGGCGGTCGTCAGCTTGCGAGTCGAATTCGCGCCAGGAACCGCGAAGAGTATTTCAGGGGGCGTACGGAAATGACCGGTCGGTCGATTGAAAGACATCGGCCACATTCCGCTCGGACCCGATCACGATCGCGAAATGTGGCGTAATTGGCGCGCCCGGCAGGACTCGATCACCGGTTCGCCGAGCAACGCGAGGCGAGAGGTGACCTGGAGACGGCCGCGGCGTGGCCAACTCGCGAAGCGAGTTGGCGCGCCCGGCAGTCTCGAACCTGTGGCCCCCGGCTTAGAGACCGATGCGCTATCCATGTGAGCTACCGGCGCGCCGATCGTTCGTGAAGCGTTGGTGCGTCGCTAAGCCTACCTCGCTGAATGGTTTGGACGCGGAACCACGTGAGCAGTAGTCGCTCACAAACGAGGGGAAACACTGCGGCGTCACGAGTAATCTCGATGCCGACGCGCCACTCTCTCTTCGCGTCGAGAGGGCGCCGAATGTCAGCACGTGCATTGCGAGCAATGCGTGAGTCCTGCCTTGACTGGCCTTCGTCACGGCCGCTACGATGAGCAGTTGCCAGTTGTGAGTGCTAACTCACCGTCTGTGCTGCATCGATTTCCAGGCATTTGCACGGGCCTCTGGGCCCGGCGCAACCTTCCAGACAGTTGGAGTCCACTCTCATGAAGGTCAGACCGCTACACGATCGCATCATCGTTCAACGGATCGATGACGGCGAACAGAAAGTCGGCAGCATCATCATTCCCGATAGCGCCAAGGAAAAGCCGCAGCAGGGCAAAGTCATCGCTGTCGGTCTCGGCAAACGGGAGAAGACCGAGCGCGTGCCGCTCGACGTGAAGCCAGGCGACACGATTCTCTTTGGGAAGTACTCCGGGCAGGACATCAAGCTCGATGGCGAGGAATACTTCATCATGCGCGAGGATGAAGTACTCGCGGTTCTCGATTCGAAATAACGCGCAGCGAGCAGGCGTCTGCCTGTGCGGCCGATGGAGTCCAGGAACATGGCAAAACAGATCGTCTATGGCGAGCAGTCCCGGCAGGCTATTCTGCGCGGCGTCAACCAGCTCGCCGATGCGGTGAAGATCACACTCGGACCCAAGGGGCGCAATGTCGTCCTCGACAGGAAATTCGGCTCGCCGACGATCACCAAGGACGGCGTCACCGTCGCGAAAGAGATCGAGCTGAAAGACCCGCTGGAGAACATGGGCGCGCAGATGGTGCGGGAGGTCGCGAGCAAGACGTCGGACACGGCAGGCGATGGCACCACCACGGCCACGGTACTCGCGCAGGCCATCTACCGCGAGGGGGCGAAGAACGTCGTCGCCGGCGCGAACCCGATGGAGATCAAGCGCGGCATCGAACGGTCCGTCGAGGTCATCGTCGAGGAGATCAAGAAGATGTCGCGTCCCGTGTCGGGCAACATGGTGGCGCAAGTCGGCATGATCTCCGCGAACAGCGACTTGACGATTGGCAAGATCATCGCCGAGGCGATGGAGAAGGTCGGCAAGGACGGCGTCATCACGGTCGAGGAAGCCAAAACGCTCGAAACGACCCTGGCCGTCGTCGAGGGTATGCAGTTCGACCGCGGCTACCTCTCGCCCTACTTCGTCACTGACGCTGAGCGGATGGAGGTCGTACTCGAGAACCCGGTGATCCTGATTCACGAGAAGAAGATCAGCTCGATGAAGGATCTCCTCCCGGTGCTCGAGCAGGTCGCGCGCATGGGCCGGCCTCTGCTCATCATCGCCGAGGACATCGAGGGCGAGGCGTTGGCCACGCTCGTCGTCAACAAGCTGCGGGGCACGCTGCAAGCATCGGCCGTGAAGGCACCGGGCTTCGGCGATCGCCGCAAGGCGATGCTCGAGGACATCGCGATCCTGACCGGCGGCAAGGCCATCACGGAAGACCTCGGCATCAAGCTCGAGAACATCAAGGTGGACGACCTTGGCAAGGCGAAGAAGATCACCATTAACAAGGACGACACCACAATCGTCGAGGGCGCCGGCACGACCGAAGCCATCCAGGGCCGCGTGAAGCAGCTTCGCATGCAGGTCGAGGACACGACGTCCGATTACGACCGCGAGAAGCTCCAGGAACGGCTCGCGAAGCTAGTCGGCGGCGTCGCGATCATCAAGGTCGGTGCGGCCACAGAGACCGAGATGAAAGAGAAGAAGGCGCGCGTCGAAGACGCGATGCACGCAACGAAGGCGGCGGTCGAGGAAGGCATTGTCGCGGGCGGCGGCGTCGCGCTGCTGCGCGCGGGCAAAGCACTCGAGGGCCTCAAGCTCACCGGGGACCAGCTCGTCGGTCTCAACATTGTCAAGCGCGCCATCGAGGAGCCGATGCGCCACATTGCGACGAACGCCGGTGCGGAAGGCTCGATCGTCGTGGCGAAGGTGAAGGACATGAAGCAGGACGAAGGCTTCAACGCCGCGACCGACACCTACGAGGATCTTGTGAAGGCGGGCGTCATCGACCCAGCCAAGGTGGTCCGCAGCGCGCTGCAGAACGCCTCGTCGATCGCATCGCTCCTGCTCACCACCGAAGCCCTCGTGTCCGAGATTCCCGAGGACAAGAAGGAAGCGCCGGCAATGCCCGGCGGTGGGATGGGCGGGATGTACTAAGAGTTCAGAGTTCGAAGTACCTAGATGCACGCAGGCCGGGTCCTTTTCGGGCCCGGCCCTTTTCTTGTACCCGCCCGCACAGTTTTGGTAATCAAAGGAGGTTACGCGCGTAGAGGCGAGTAGAGGCTAAGAAGGGTGACGTGGTGTCCCCAAACTCGGCCAACGTGTCGATGACGCGAAGATGAAAAGTCGCCTCCGAAGGCCTTTCTCACGCAAGGCGGTACCGTGCTTATCCACGTAATGTGCGATTTGCTCAGCGTTCGGTGACACTCAGGGCATTCACCGCTTGGCACTCATGTTGCCCCACGGTCAATGGGAGGGGTCATGGGTCCGCTAGGGGAACTACTCGCGACCGACCACCGACGCATCCTGGAATTTTTCGTATCGGGCCTTCGGGACGTTTCCGAGCCAAACGTCGATCGACAAGAACTGTTGTACAACGCCAGTGTGCTGGCGCACTACGCTCAAGTATCCACACAGGCCGGCGTCGAATGGCCAGCTCCCAGGAATCTCAGCGACGTCTTCGACCACTTTGTGTCGGACACGACCCTGCGGCGCGACAGCCTCATGATGGAAGTCGCAGGGACGCAGTGCCTCTTATTGGCGGGATTCTTCGAGGATCAGATGCGCCAGCGGCACAACATCCGTTGGTACGCGGAGTTGGGCTCGGAGTTCTTCAGTCAAGCGGCCGTCCACGAGCGGTCGAGGCGCAAAGCGCAGATCCTCGACGCGATTGCCACGCGGTTCGAACCGTGGCGTCAACGGCACGCGCGACTGAGCCGCGCGTTGCGAGACCAGGCCTATCTGCTGACCGCATCGTAACCGCACCCTTCCGCTCGTCCGAAAAAGTCTGGTCGCAGACATCGCTGCCCAGAGCCTTGAGGACGAACTGATTGACGGTGGGCCGTCGTGTCGCAAGTGGAATCGGTCGGTCGATATCGATCCCGTTGTGCTCCAGGACGGGCAATCAGGTGGTTCAGACTAGGGGTGGCCGACTGCAGCCGGGTGGACGTATTGAAACGCCCGGATCGGTTTGAGAACCCGGGCGGTGGCAGGTGCGAAGACAGGGCGCTGCGCTACCAGCGCGAGTCGCGGCGCTGGCGACCGCCGCCGAAGCCGCCGTTAGGACGAGCCGCCATCGGTCTCGCTTCGTTGACCGTCAGGCTTCGCCCGCCATACTGATATCTGTCCAGCTCGCTGATGGCGCGTCGTGCGCTTTCAACGTCACTCATCTCGACGAACGCAAATCCTCGCGCCCGACCGGTGTCGCGATCGCGAACGATGTTAATCGTGCTGACCTGCCCAGTCCCCTCAAACAGCGCCTGCAAATCAGACTCGGTGGTCTCGAAGGGAAGGTTGCCGACATACAGCTTTGTACTCATACATACTCCTGCATCTCGAAGATGCGACTGAATCTGATGGCAGGCTCGGGCGGGATGCCCGGGGCGACGAAACGCAGGAGAGGCGAGAAGCTCGAATCTAGTGCGGGAGGTCGGAAAAGCGCAGCTGTCAGAACTCGATGAGTGAGTGTACCACACTCCGCTAGTCTGTTTTTCCGTGGTGCGAGAAGGCCCCGTCGTGGTCCTAAGTTCTGGAGACCTCGCGCCATGTACACTGAGAAGCATGCTCACCCTGTCGCGGACCATCGTGGTCTTCGTTGCTGCGACAGCGGTGCTGGGCTCGGCCAGGGCCGCGGCGGCCCAGGATGATAGACGGCCGTCTCTCGATGAAGCGCGGGGTCTTTTCTACAACGGACGGTACGAAGCGGCGGCGGCGTTCGCCCATCCGTACTGCACCTTCGAGCGCGTTGATCTCGATGCCTGCGAGCTCGCAACATCGGCAGTGCACTTCCAGATTCGGCGGCTGCTCGGCAGCGGCAAACAGAAACGCAAATTGAATGCGTGCGGCGAGTGTCAGCCTCTGATGACGACGTTTCTCGCCCAGATCGCTCGCGGCCAGGCGGCGGCAACTGCGACACTCGCGGCACACCCGGCGGACGACCAGACCCGGTTTCTCCTCGCCAAGATCGACCTGAATTATGTTTGGCTGCAACTGGCAACCGTTGGGCGCAGGACCGGATTGAAAGAATACCGTCAGGCGCGTCGGTTACTCGACGAGGTCTTGACGAGGAATCCGGGCATGGTGCGCGCTCAGATTGCCCGAGCTTGGATCGACTACATTGTCGATACACGGATGCCGCTTGGAACCCGGTGGCTGCTCGGCGGGGGCGATAAGAATAACGGGATGCGTGTTATCCGCGAAGCGGTGGCAACCCCGGCAGAGTTCTTCGTCGCCACGGAAGCCGGGTTCGCACTGTGGGACATGCAGGTCCGTGAAAAGCAGATTCCAGAAGCCGTCGTGACAGCGCGCCGCCTGGCGCGCGACTTTCCAGAGAACGAAGAGCTCGCGCGGTTTCTTGCCCGTAACGATCCAGCTTCGGCGTGCAACTAGGCCAGCCCAGCGCGTGGCGGTCATTGCTCCGAATTTACGAGCACGGTGCTCTCCGCGGTGCCGCTCGAATGGCACCTCGACGACTGTCCCGCACCTTGGACGGCAACACTGCGAATTGAGCGTTTATGGCAAAAGAGATCGAGGTCAATCTGAGAATTCCAAACATGAAAGTGCGCACGCTGGACGAAAACGGCTATCCCATCGACCACAGCACAATCAGGTTCAAAAGGATCGTGCAGGTCCCCGCGATTCCTAAAGTGGGGCAATTCCTTCAGCTGAGCGCATCGGAAAAGACGCTGAAGGCGAGCGTTGTCGGGGTCGTGTGGAGCGACGACAGAGGCATGTTTCTGGTTGCCTGCCGGTACGCCAACCGGTCGATTCCTGCCGACGACCATAGCGCGCTCACCCGCGATCCCGATTGGCGCATAACACCGCTCATTTAGCGGCGCCCGGCGTGTGGCGCGCCGGGGCGGCCGCTTTCGCCCACGAGGCGGCCGGCGGCGCCCATGAGCGCGGGCGATTTCCCTTGTGTGCCCGCGGCAAGAGACGTACTGTCGGAGGGCACGCTTTCCTGAGATCTGGCCTCCCCGCACGTCCTTCCTGCGGTCAGCCTCATCAAAGCCCTTGTGAAAGTTGGGCTTCCATGACGCCTCGTCACATTCGATGGACACTCTCCGCCTGCTGGATCGTCGCCGCCGCCATCACGTTCTTTGCCGTCGACGCTTCCTCCACGCGGAGCTGGCTGTACCTTTCGATCGCGGCCTTCGTACCGCCGGCCGTTCTCTTCGGCGTGTGGCGTGACGATCATTCGCAGACCATTGGAGAAGTAATGCGCGGCACGGGGAGCCGGTCGTGACCCTCGCGAACACCGCCGACCGTCGCCGAGTAGGGACTAGTTGAAGCTCCTCGGGGTCGCGTGGGATTGGCGTCGCTGCGCAGTGGGATTCGGTGCGCGCGGACCCTCGCTTCGCAGCCCTACTGAAGCGGCTCAATCTCCCCGGCTGATTTAGTCCGCAGCGCTCTCGCGCTGGTCGCGAGGATAGCCCGCATAAGAGTTGGGGGACCGGAAACGCACCCAACCCCTGGCTGCATCCTTCTTGCGGGTGTCGCGCCGGGCTACTCCTAGCTTCCTGTCTTGATCCCCGCGACGATCCAGCACGTCTCCGACCCTGTCCACGTTGCCGTTCAGGACACCACCCGACAGAGACGCTACGAGGGCCCCGGGCCCAGGCCCTCGGCCGAGTAGGTCGCCCCTCGCGCCTACACGTGACCGCGCACCCGGTCGTCATCCACCACAGGCTG
>JACXTT010005908.1_pt1 | contig 17662 bp, 19 predicted proteins | sample 9270951 | NCBI WGS metagenome assembly JACXTT01 (sample SAMN15532306, study PRJNA645909) | rock metagenome | isolation source: weathered quartz diorite | place: Puerto Rico | collected 2017-06-21 | reverse complement strand
GTGAGGCGGGGATTGACCTGGGGGCCGGGCGGGTCGAGTTGGCCTTGCGCCTGGGCCAGGGGGGGGACACGTCTCTCGTGGGCACGCGCCTGACGCGCATCCGCTACCACGTGTGCGCGAGCCCGGGCTATCTGGCCCACCATGACAAGCTGCACGCACCAACCGATCTCGCCTTGCGCAATTGCCTGCGCTGTCCCTGGCCAGGCTACCGCACGCTGTGGAAGTTTCGGGATGCAAGCGGCAATATCCAGGAAGTTGATATTGATGGCTGGCTGACGCTGTCCAACTCCCTGGGTCTGCAGCGCGCGGCCTTGGACGGACTGGGCCCGGCACTGTTGCCAGATTGGCTGGTCAAGGCCGATCTGGCAGCCGGCCGTCTGGTAGACGTCTTTCCCGAGTTGGAGGCAACGCCCACCGACTTTGACAACTACGTGTGGATGCTGCACACATCGCGCGCCTACGTGCCCAAGCGGGTGAGGGCGTTTCTGGACTTCACCAAAAAGCATGCGCACCCGCAGGGTGATAACTCTTGAGAAATCTGCAATAGATCCCTGCAGTCAGACGCTGGTTTGCGCGCTTAAGCAAACCTACAGTGGCGGCTCCACTACTTAGGAAGCAAGCATGCAAACCACTGTTCAAAAAATTTCCAAACCTCTCGCCACATGGGCTGCAGCCCTGGCCATGACCAGCACCGCCTTGATGGGTTGCGGTGGCGGCGATGCCATGGCGCAAACAACCGCCTTCACGCTCAGTAGCCCGGACCTTGCGTCTGGCACCTTCGGCAGCAAGCACATCTTGAATGGATTTGGCTGTACCGGCGGCAATGTATCGCCTGAACTGCGTTGGCAAAACGCGCCGGCTGGCACCAAGGGTTTTGCCCTGCAGGTGCTGGATCTGGACGCACCCACCGGTAGCGGGCTGTGGCACTGGGCGGTATACAACATTCCAGCCACCGCTACCGGTCTGGTCCAGGGCGCGGGCAACGCAGCTGCGTCACTGCCTGCACCGGCGTTTGGCGGCACCAACGACTTTCAGGACACCGGCGCCACCGGCACCAATGGCAACTACGGTGGGCCGTGCCCACCGGCCGGCGACAAGGCGCACCGCTACCAGTTCACGCTGTTTGCGGTGGGTGTAGCCGACGTGCAAGCCGCAGGCCAGGCGCCGCGCACGGGTACGGCAGCACTGTACGGCTTTGTGCTGAACAAGGGGATTGGTAGCCTGTTGCTGGGCAAGGCCACGTTTACAGCAAGCTACGCCCGCTGAGCAAAGTTTGCACTACATTCGCACGTACATAAATCGTGTGAACAGGCCCTAGATATTTGTGCTCGACGGGATGCGGCTTGGCAGCAAATATTCGTATGGCCATCTGCGTGATGCATTGCGTTGCGAGATGGCGCTCTCGATGCCGGCAAGCGCAGTGCGAAAGCGCTCCAGCGGTCCACCGGGGCTCGCGATCGCAGGGTCTTGCAGCACGGGTAGATAGGGGAAGCCATTGTCGAGGTACGTGCCCAGCGGCCGGTAATAGACGCCACCGAGGATGTGAAACAGCAGTATTTGCTCGCGTGCCGCCAGCGTCGACGGCAGCATCTGCGACCAGCTCGTCAATGACTGGCCCGCTGTTGCAGTGGGAGCCGGCGCACCGCCCGTGCCCGCGCTGAACGGCGCATAGGTCATGATCGAATACTGGGGAAAATTGACCGCCGCATGTTGCGCGCTGGCGTTGAAGATAATGGCCGTCACCACGGTGACCAACTGACTGCGCGTTGTGATGGCCCTGAAGCCCTTGATCTTGCCGCTCGTGGCCAGCTCGGTGGCCCAGGCCTTGAGTTCATAGTCGGAGGTCACGTCGTTGTCGTTGGCATAGTAGACGGCAACGTACTCGCCAACCCACTGAAAGATCGCGTTCCAGATCAGCAGCCCGTCATCACGGTATGGGTACTCGGGCAACTCGTCGGCATTGTCCACGCCACGTGCTCGCAAGTCGTTGGGCAGCATGTTGTCATAGAAATCGTAGGCCAGCCGATCGGCGCCGCATCCACGCTGCAGCGTCTCGACCGGCGCGGTCAGAATCACGTCGCCTGTCGTGAACGGCGCCATGATCAACAGAGTTGCCGCTTCGTTGATGAACATCGCTCCCTCAAGGTGCGGTGCGAGCAGCCGGTTCAACGGATGGTTCACTGCGAGCTGACGCTGTGTCGCCATCGCAAAGGCCTCTGACATCAGGTGGGTTCGCCCCAGGTGCACAAACATTTCGTGGTAGTTGAAATCTGCCACTTGCACTGTGGTCTTGGCCGATTGCCAGGCCCAGTACGCCTCGCCGTTGGCAGCGTCGTCGACGCGGACAAAAATCGGATTGAGCGACGGGTTTTGCCCGCACTGAATCGCTACCGGCGCCAACGTCCGGCCGCTTTTGGCGCGCGCGAATAGTGCGATCGGTGCGTAGCCGTAACCCGTTCCTGTGAGCGGCTTGCTCACCGGCCCGGTTGGAGCCATGTCGCCGAGTGCTTCGTAGTCGAGAAGATAGAGGCGGCCGGTGTTGGCCGCATCCAGCAGACTGTCGTCGCTGCCCATGGCCTGGCGATATTGCCCGTCGCTTAGCGGAAACTTGGAAGGCAGCGAACGCACTTGCTTGATGAGCATCGGGTTGGGGCCGGCCACGCGCATGTAGGCAAACACATCGTTGTCGGCCAAGACTTGTGCAATGGCGGGCCTCTCGATCGTCACGAACAGCGCGTCGCATTGCGCCACGCTCTTGCTTTCCCCAAATGGCGTGCCCTGCGCCAGCAGGTTGCTGTGAATCTGTTTGAGCTGCGTGCTGATGTCGCCCACGGTGTTGGTGATGCCGGTCAGAAGATTCAGCACGGTTGTGGTCAGCGTCTGCGCGCCGAGATTGCTCGCAGCCAAACTGTCGAAGTTGGCCTGCGCCGCGACCAGCCGAGTGCGCAGGCTGTCCAACGGTAGCAAGCTGCTCGATGCCAGCGGACTGTTGGCAAACGAGGCCGCGAAGTTGGTTACGGCCTCGATGGCGCGCGCCGTTGTCTGGAGTTGATGCTCCAGTGTCGGCAACTCGCCGGGAGGTACCACGGCCCCCATCGGGACGCCGGCCAAGTTGATGTGCGACTCGGTCCAGAGGTAACTTGCCTGTTGCGCGACGAGGCCGAGCCGACGCACACCAGCTGAGACAAAGTCGGCCTTTTGCGGCAATGTTGGCTTGAACACCGGCAACGCCGCCGAAGCAGAAGAGGTTTTGCCGATCAGGAGGCCAAAGCCCCCCGCCGAGGCGGACAATTTGAGGATGTCTCTGCGTTTCATGGGTTTGATTCCTGTCATCGCGAAGCTGCAAGATGGCGGCCGCACAGATGGTCAATTCAGGCGCAGCTCGACCAGTTTAACGGTCGGAATAGGCCCTCATTTGGGTAAAAACCCTGACCGGCGCGGATGGCTGCTAGCCGTCCAAGGCCGCCAACTGCTCTCGCAGCTTGGCGTTTTCGGCTTCCAGCTCCATGATGCGCGCGCGCAAAGTATCCATGGTGTCAACGGCAGGGGCGCTGGCTTCTGCGTTTGATGGGCGCTTGCGGGTCTCGCGCACCCTTTTAGCGGCCTGCTTGAGCTCGTCTTTACCGCCCAGAGCGGCGGCCACCTGTTCCTGCTCGGGCAGCGAGGCCACTGCCGCCGCCGCATTGATCGAAATCACACCGGACTTCACGGCGGCAACCAGCTCCGGGGCAGCCTGTTTTTGAATCTTCTCAATCAACACAACCTGGCTACTGCTCAGTCGCGCCACCTTGGCGATGTCTTCGCGGCTTTTCAGCAGCGTGGAGGAGGAGGGTACCGTTGTCGATGGCTCCACCGAAATGGCTGTGGAGTCCGCAGTGGGTCCGGCCGGATCACCCGGCGCCGCACTGGCAACTTGGGCCTGCCGTTCGCTCAAAATCTCGCGCTTGCGCAGCGCCAACACGCCGCGCTGAAAGTCCGACACACTGCGCCGCCCCAGATGCTGGTCGATCATCCATAGGTGCACATCGTCCATGGATTTGAACACGTCGCTTTGCAGGGTCTTGAATGCAATGCCGTGCTTCTGGCAGATGCCGTAACGGTTATGGCCATCGACCAGCACGTCACCCCACAGAACCAGGGCGTCTCTGCAACCTTCGGCCAGCAGGCTGCGTTCCAGAGCGTCATGCTCGTCGGGCGTTAGGGGGTCGATATAGGCTTTGAGTTCTTCGTTGACGACGATGTGCATGTCTGGCGTGGGAGCTGGCAAAGGGCGTGATTGTAGGGGCAGGCTTTACCGTGCATCCCGTAGAAGAACGGTTCGGCGAATTATTTCCCGCTCAGCAGCGCGTCGAGTTTGTCCCGTGTTTCCTTCATCTCACCCAGGCTCAGCCCTTTCCTGAAGCTTTCAATGGCCTTTGGCTTGTCGCCCTTGGCTACATACAGATCGCCCAAGCAGTCGTAGGTATTGGGGTCATTGGGATAGTATTGCTGCAGCTGTTGGAAGAAAAAGGCTGATCGTTCATATTGCTTGCGAGTCAGAAACGCATATCCCAGGCCGACCAGTCCGGCACTTTCCGGCTGGATGGCATAGCCCATTTTTTTCACAAGCTCCTGATTGTGTGACGTGTAGCGTTGCACCACGTCAAAGCCAGGATTGTCCAGCTGGCTTTTATGGAATTTCAAACCGTAGAAGTCAAAGATGAATCGCAAGGCATCATATTGCGCCTGCAGCGTCAGGGAGCTGTGTGAATCGTTCGGGTAGTACTGCTGGCCCAGTCGTAACGCCTTGCGCTTGTGTTTGGCGAAATCATCAATCAGTTCGAGATTGGCGCGAATCAGGCTGCTATCCTTGGTTTTGTCCTTGCGCACCTGCTGGAGACTGGGTTTGGTTTCCAGGTGATTGGCCATGGCAAGGAACAGGCTCTTGCCCTCATAGGATGGCTGGCCCAGCACGTCTTGTGCGTCTTTCACGACACGGCGTTTGTCCCACCAGAGTGCGCCTTCCAGAGAGACATAGCTATTGAACAGCTGTGGGCGATGCACCAGCGCATGAACCACCGCCAAACCGCCCACCGAGTGTCCGACAAATGTGCGATAGGGCGCGCTGCGGTATGTGGCGTCGACATGGGGAATCAGCTCTTTCTCGATATAGTCCAGAAATTGTTCCCCTTTGCCTTCGGAATCCGGGAATTCCATATCCTTACCGAAGGTCAGCTCCGCCAGCCGGTCTTCCTGCAGTATGCCAACGACAATCATTTTGGGCGCCAGGTTTTCAGCACTCAGGTGTTCAACCACCGTGACGAGCGCTTGAAATTGATCTTTCCCATCCAGCATATAAATCACCGGATACCGTTCGGTTCCATCTGCCTTATACGCCTCGGGAAGATGGACCCATATCGTGCGCTCGGCCTTCAGGATGGCGGACGGGATCGTTTCGGCAAAACCGATCGTCAGAGGACGTTGTTCTCGTGCGTTGGCTATGCTGGCAAAGAGCACCAGGGTAATGGACAGCAGTAGTTTGTACATTGAACCACTATACACAGGGGCCTTTGCAGCTTTGGGCCAACCGGACGTCTTGCCAACGGCCACGCGGCGCTGGACAGGGATTGGGTTTCTTTGGGGAAGTCGTTGGTTCACTTGGGCATCTGTTACTTAACATAATATACATCGTATAAAGTACAATGACAATCACAAGCCAGCGCACTCCAGCAATTCCATAGTCCTTTTAGCCCTGCAACTCGCATCACAATAGCGTAGCGCATTCAAAGCACATCAAGGACATCAAGGACATCACGCTATGGAACCTGGCATCTTCGCCAACTGGGGCAACTTTCTGGTCGGTACAGCGACTGCGGCGGCCGCGTTGGCTGGCTTGGTTTTCGTCGCGCTGTCGATCAACCTGGCGCGCATTCTCTCTCTGCCGGGCGTTTCAGGCCGTGCTGCAGAAACGCTGATCATTCTGGCAGGGGCTTTGTTGGGCGCATTGATTGCGCTGGTACCGGGCACGTCTGCAAAGCAACTGGGTACGGCGTGGCTGGTTGTCGCCATTCCTATCTGGGCGGTGCCGGTGAAGCTGCAATGGTACGCACTGCGTACAAAACAGTATTACGAGCTCAAGCACGAGGTCATGCGCGTTGTCATGCACCAGGCTGCAGCCTTGCCTGGGGTGGCGGCAGGCGCATCGCTGTTAGGATACTTGCCAGGTGGCGTTTACTGGTTTGCCGGTGGCGCCGTGCTGTCGCTGGCGGTGGCTTTGCTCAATGCCTGGGTTCTGTTGGTAGAAATCATGCGCTAAAGCGCCTCAGTTGAGCGTTGGGTCTTCGCGCAGGCGTTCCATGGCCAGATCCAGGAAGGCGCGTACACGCTGCGGCGCCTGCCGGCCCTCGCGGTGCACCACATGAATGGGCAAGGGTGCCGGTTCAAACTCCGATAAAACGGTCTTCAGACGCCCTTCTTTCAAATGGGCTGCAACCTGGTAAGACAGCAAGCGCGTCAACCCAAAACCCGAACCTGCCGCAGCCGCCGCCGGGTCATTCGTGGTGGTCGTCATGCGTGCCTGCAGGCGAACCCCAATCATCTCATCACCCTGCCGCAGCCGCCACTCGGGGTTGGGCGTCACACTGCTGGCCGAAATAATCGTGTGTGCATGCAGCTCATCTGGTGCTTGCGGAATGCCATGCTCAGCAAGGTACTGCGGTGATGCGCAGATTACGCGGCGAACCTGCCCCACGCGAATCGCCTGCATGGTGGAGTCTGGCAATTCGCCAATCCGCACCGCGACATCCACGCCCTCGTCCAGCAAATTCACCACGCGGTCCAAAAAAATGCAAGAGGCATTGACTTGCGGATAACGCGTCAGATATTCCGCCACGATGGGCATCACATACAAGCCGCCAAACAGCGCGGGTGCTGTGACCGTCAGGCGTCCCAGTGGTGATGCATGCATGCCGCTGACGGAATCATCCGCCTCTGCCATCTCTGCCAGAATGCGCCGGCAATCCTGTACATAGCGCTCGCCCGCATCGGTCACCCGCACGGTACGGGTCGTGCGTGTCAGCAACCTGAGGCCCAGATGCGCCTCCAATTCGTTGATGGCACGCGTTACCGCGGGTGGCGACATATTGAGCTTGCGACCAGCGCCCGCAAAGCCGTTGGTATCAACAACGGCAACAAAGGTACTGATCAGGTGAAAACGGTCCATATTGTTTTCTCTAGCGGAACAAAGTGTCAATTGTCTTCATCATTCTATGGCTGGATATTGCCAATGATCTCAAAACACAATTCCACCGGACAACGCCAATCGAGGCGCCCTCCACTTCATTCCTGGTTGGTTGCAAACGCAGTTGACGGAAGTTGCTCTTGCAGATAACGCCATAACCATTGGGCTACGGGACCGTGTGGAACCTGCCGCTTGCGTGCCGCAACAAGGTCTACAGCCCCCCCGCGCAGGTGCTTGCCCGCAATGGACAGCAAGCGCCCTGCGCGTAGTTCGTCCTGAACCAGAAAATCCGGCATATGGCCCCACCCCATGCCCTGCAGGATGATTTCCTTTTTCATCAACTGGTCACTCACGGTCCAATTGCGCACGCCGTCCATGACATAGTAGTCGCGCTGCTCGCTATGCCGGGCAGAGTCGCGAATAATGCATTGCGCGTAGGCTTGCATATGCTCCGGTGCAATCGCATCCGTGATGGCAAAATCGAGGAAGTCCGGCGCAACAACAGGTATCAGTTGGACAGTTTGCCAGGCGATATGCTCCAGGCGCGGATCAGTGGTGTCGACATGGTGAAAAATGAGATCGGCATCACCATCATGCAGTCGCTCCCAAGGTCCCGATATCGCCTCACAGTGCAGATGCAGTTGGGTGCCAGGGCAATCGTTGAAGAACTTGCGCAAAAGTCCCAGTGTTTGCGGCAGGGGGCACAGGTCACCAACCACCACACGCAGCTGTGTCTCCACACCCATGACCAGTTGGGTGGCGTGCGTCTCCAATTTTTCGAATTCCCGTAGAAACACCTGCACGCGGTCATGAAACGAGCGGCCAGCCGGCGTGACGCTGATGCGGTAGCTGCTGCGGTCCAGCAGCCCTAGCCCCAGCTGCGCCTCCAGGCTCTTGACAGCCGCAAAGACCGTTGGCTGGGAGCGGCAGAGCTGGTCCGCGGCGGCTTGAAAGCTGCCATGCAACACAACGGCATCGAAGCAACGTAGCTGGTGCAGGGTTAGTCCATTCATATTCGTAAAACCAAAGTGTCTTGATAGAAACTAAGAACTATAAATAAATAAAGTATCGCCCTACAGTCCACCACACCAATTTAAAGGAGTGAGTGAATTGAAAGCTATCGTCATCAAGCAGTACGGTGGACCCGAAGTGCTGGCCATTGAAGAACGACCCATGCCGGAGCCCAAGGCCGGACAGGTGCTTATTGAGGTCAAGGCCTTTGGTATCAACCAGGCCGAAATCTATTTCCGCAGCGGTGCCTGGGGCGACGTCGCAGAAATCAGCGGCATTGAATGCGTCGGCGTGGTCACAGCCGACCCTTCAGGGCGCTTTCACGCAGGTCAAAAAGTAGTTGCCATTGTCGGTGGCATGGGCCGCAGCATCAACGGTAGCTACGCGCAATACACGGCGGTTCCTGCCAGCAACGTGGCGGCTGTGGATACGGAACTCCCATGGGAGAGCTTGGCGGCCATCCCCGAGTCCTATGCGACCGCCTGGAGTTGCCTGGCGGGCAATCTGGCGCTGCGACCCGAGCAATCCATACTGATACGCGGCGCCACATCGGCGTTGGGACAAGCGGCCGTCAATATCGCATCGCATCTGGGTGCCCGGGTTACGGCCACCACCCGCAAGCAAGAGCGCCGAGCCGGCCTGCAAGCCATCGGAGCCCATGACACAGTGCTGGAAACCCCGGCCCTGCCAGGCAATGCGCGTGCGCACTGCCCTGCTGGCTTTGATGCAGTGCTGGATCTGGTCGGCAATACTACAGTGCTGGAATCCTTGGCCCTGGCCAAGCGCGGCGGCAGGGTTTGCTTGGCGGGCTTTCTGGGCGGTGGCGGGCCCTTGGCAAATTTGGAGCCGGTGTTTCAAATTCCCAGTGCACGCCAATTCAGCGTGTTTGCCAGTGCGTTGGTTATTGGTGGCGATGACTTTCCGCTCTCGGAGATTCCCTTTCAGGACTTCGTACTCCGGGCTGCCAAAGGCCACTACAAAGCGCAACCAACGCGTGTTTTTGGGTTCGACGCCATTCGCGAAGCACATCGCTGGCTGGAGTCCGGCCAGGCCAATGGCAAAGTCGTCGTTCGGATAGCAGCTTAGCACCTCTCTGGCAGGCTAGAATTTGCCGCCATGGCCGTGAAATCCACGTAATCTGCGACGGACATGTAACAGTGGCGTGGCGCTTGGTAGGAAGACAAAAACAGTGATCAAGGCATTTGCAAACTTACTATTGAGCGCGTTCATGCTGTTCCCATCAGCATGGGCGGCGGACGTGAAGACGGCAGCCATCGAGCTGCGGGCAGCGGATGGCGTGACCGTATTCGGCACGACCTACCAAGCCAGCAACCCACGCGCAACACTGCTGCTGTTCCACCAGGCGGGTGCCAGCCGCATTGAGTACAAAAACATTGCGCCGCGGATGGTCAAAGCCGGTTTCAACGTACTGGCCATCGACCAACGCGCGGGCGGCAGGCACTTTGGTGGCACCAATGAAACCGTCAAACATTACGGCAAAGAGGCGAGCTATCTGGACGCCAAACCTGACCTCCAGGCAGCCTTGGATTGGGCGACACAACAGCACCTGCCGGTTGTGGTCATGGGTAGCAGCTACTCCTCTGCCCTGGTGTTTTTGCTGGCTGCCGAGAACCCCGGCAAAATTGCGGCCCTGTTGGCGTTTTCGCCCAATGAGTACCTGAAGTCGCCCGACTTGGTCAAGGTAGCCGCAGCGTCGGTCACCATACCGATATTTGCGACCTCCAGCAGTGAACCCGACGAAATTGCCGGCGCCAAGGCCATACTTGCGGCTTCACCGTCGGTAAACAAAACACAGTTTGTCCCCGCCAAAGCGGGTGTGCATGGTGCATCGACCCTTGACGAGCGGCGAAATGCCAAGGGCGCACACGAGAATTGGCAGGCCGTGCTGGCATTTTTGCAATCCCTCAAACTGCAGTAGCGCGCCGCCGGGCAACTGGCCCTCAAACTCTGTCCGCAAGTGCCGATAAGAAATCAGGCAACCCACGACTTGAAAGGCCAAACACCATGTTGTACCCCTCTATTTCTTCCATCCAGGTTTGATAACGACATGCCAGGCTTGAATTGCTATGTCCAGAATCAAATCCTTGGGCGGCCCAATGCCGCAAGCGCCGATAGCTGTGGTTTCAAAGCCCACCGTGGCGGCCGTAGCGGGTGCAACTGACAGCACCCCAGACGACTCGGCCAGTCAGGCAGCACCAAGCGTTACTGCTGCAGCCGATGACCCCGAACCCGAACATCTGGACGGCGTGATCGCCCAGATACAGAGTAAGGTGGCAGCTTTTGCCCCCGGTCTTGCATTTGCAGTCGATCAATCCAGCGGAAAGTCCGTCGTCAAGGTAACGGATACCGTCACCAACGATGTGGTGTGGCAGTTTCCATCGGTGGCGGCGATCCAGATTTCCAAGGCGCTGGACCAGTTTCAAAAGGGCGTCTTGCTCAACCGCCAGGCCTGAGACGGCTTACTTCTTGGGAGCCTTGCCCGCCGGCGCAGAGGCTGGCGTTGACGGCACGCCCAAATGTGTAGAGATGGACTGCTGCAGCGCCTTGACCTTGGGCTCCACATTGGCCTGGGTTGAAGACACCAATTTTTCACTCAGAACCTTTTGGAACTCTCCACCCATTTGGGCGAATTTGCGATTGACCGGCGATTCCATGATGGCGATCAATTGCTTGAGTTCGTCTTCGGTAAATTTCTCGTCCAGCACGGCGCCAATGGTGCTGGGCGCCAGCTTGACGGCCTGCTGCCGAACGGTGGGGCCGACGTCATCCGCGTATTTCTTCAAATCGTCTTGCACCAGTTTGGCCACGCCATCGCGCTTTTCCGGGGGCACACGGGTTTGCAGAAAAAGTGCAGCCTGCTGTTGCAAGCGCACTGCAGGCACCTCAACAATGCTTTGTGCCGTTTGTTCGATGGCCGGTTGCTGTAACAGCAAAATGCGGGCAATCATTTCTTTCTTGGTAGTCGCCGGGGCCGATGCTGGCGCCGGCGTCAACTGTGCATGGGCAAATCCGCTCAGCAGAAACAGGGCTAAAACAGTGGTTTTTTTCATTTCAAGTGATAAAAGTTCAAGTCGTTAATGTAACGGCCCCGCAATCGGAGTGCCGCAGTCTGGTCCATTCCAAGAAGAAAGCGCGCCATCCTGCATGGTTTTTCGCGCCAAAGTGGTTTCCTCGTCGCTATGGGTTTGCACCACCAATACAACCTGGCCGGCCGCAGTGGCGTCGCGAATCAGCGCAGAGAGACCTCCAGGTGGCTCTGGGTCGGGTTTGTCCAGCACCCCTTTTGCCACACCGATCAAGCCGCCTATGCTCGCGCCCCAACCCAGCATGACGAGCGGTGCAATCAAAGGACTGGAGATGATCAGACTGACATTGGCCGCGACCAATGCGATTTCAGCCAAACCGCCCAGCACGCTGCCTGCTACCGTGCCAATACCGGCGTCGACAATGATTTTTTCCAGCATCGTGGAGTCGTCGGTTGCTGCGGCGGCATCCGGCGCGGGCGTCTCACCAGGATAAACCGCCATGTGCTGGGACGCGATACCCTGTGCGATCAACCGGTCGTATGTATCCTGGGCTTGGCCGCGTTCAGCAAAGAAACCAGTGACATGGTGGCGTTGTGGCTGCATGATGGGGCTCCCAAGCGCGATCTGCTAGCGCAATTGTCCCCCTTTGCAGAACACTTTGCTGTGCGCCAGCGCACCCAAGCCTGACGTGGCCTGCAGCAGCGGCCCTGTAGGCGTCGCGCGAAGGTTCTCACTAAGGTTGGCGCTGGGGTTCGACCGGCCGCGCCAGCTTGCGCACAGCGCCAGCCAACAACGCCGCAGCGATGTCGCGTTGCACCCGTCTTGCAAAGTCCTCCGCAGTCAGGCCCTGGGCGTTTTTCAGCAGCGGGTCGGCACCCGCCTCCAGCAGCAGTTGAACAGCATCCACGCTTCCGTAGCCGGCCGCCATCATCAACGGCGTAGTGCCATTGGGCGAAGCCGCGTCGATGTAGGCATCGTTGTCCAGCAAGATGCGTATCACCGCCAAGTGCCCACCAGTAGCCGCGTAGTGCAGCGGTGCCCAGCCCGGTTTGTTGACGTCAGCATCCATGCTGATCAGTTTTTTGCAAATGTCGGCGTAACCTTTGAGCGCAGCCAGCATCAAGGGGCTTTCATCCTGCGGGGTGCGGACCTCCACCTTGGTTTGAGGGCTTTCCAGCAAGGCCATGGCTGCCTTTGGCGAGCCTTCGCGCAGGGCCTGTACCAGGGGGTGGTCACCTTTGGGGTTGAGCGTATTGGGGTCAAAACCGCGCACCAACAAGGTGAGCACGGTGCGTCCATCATCACGTTTGATCGCGCCGAAAAACTCATCGTATGAACCGGCAACTGACCAAGAATATCCAAATAAAACAATCAGATAGACTGCATACTTAAAGTAACTTTTCACAATTGTGTTGCAGCAAATAATTGCTTGAAATTGTGGCTGGTGGCCTCGCCAATGGCCTCTACGCTGCAGTTGCGCAGCGCCGCCAGCTGTTTGGCAACATGCGGCACATAGGACGGATTATTGGTTTTGCCACGGTAGGGCACCGGCGCCAGGTAGGGGCTGTCGGTCTCGATCAGCAGCCGGTCCATGGGCACCCAACTGGCCACATCGCGCAGGTCCTGCGCCGTTTTAAAGGTCAAAATGCCGGAAAACGAAATGTAGAACCCCAACTCCAAGGCTTGGCGCGCCACCGCTTCGCTTTCGGTAAAGCAATGGAATACGCCACCGGCCGAGCCCGCAGAGCCGTCTTCGCCCTCCTCGCGCAGAATGGCCAATGTGTCTTCAGACGCGCTGCGCGTGTGGATGACCAGTGGTTTCTGCAGGGCCCGCGCTGCGCGGATGTGCGTGCGAAAGCGTTCCCGTTGCCACTCCATGTCGGCTACGGTGCGCTCACCCAGGCGGTAGTAGTCCAGACCGGTCTCGCCAATAGCCACGACGCGCGGCAACTGGCCGCGCTGCAAAAGATCGTCCAGCGTCGGTTCAGTCACGCCTTCGTTGTCTGGATGCACGCCCACACTGGCCCAGAAGTTGTCATATTGAAGGGCCAATTGGTGGACATCGGCAAACTCTTCCAATGTGGTACAGATGCACAGTGCGCGGTCAACCTGGGCCTCGGCCATGGCTTGGCGAATGGCCGGCAAAGAAGCGACCAACTCCGGAAAGGTCAAATGGCAGTGGGAATCGGTGAACATGGCCTGCTGGCAAAACCTGTTTGCCAGGCTTTGCACGGGAAAATCAAATGGTTTGGGTGGGGCGCTCGGAAGCCATATGGGCACCGAGTATTTCTTCAATTTTCAGCTTCAGTGCGCGCGACTTTTCGTCTTTGGGGAAGGTAATACCCACGCCCTGCGTGCGCCCACCGGCGGCCTTGGCCGGCGTGACCCAGGCAACCTTGCCCGCTACAGGATAGCGTTGCATATCTTCTGGCAAAGACAGCAGCACGTAGACATCGTCACCCAGCGCATACTCGCGTGCTGTGGGAATGAACACGCCGCCCTCGGAAAATATAGGAATATAGGCCGCATAAAGCGCCGCCTTCTCCTTGATGGACAACTGGATAACGCTGGGGCGTGGGGTGGCGGCTGGTGCTGTGCTCATAGATTGTCTCAATGGGCAGAGTTTAAGACCGTTTTGGCCTGGCCGACAAGGGCTTCGAGCATAAGGCCCGCATTAAATGGATGGTCCATGGTGCGCATGGTACGGGATAGTTCGCGGCTCCAGACACAAAGTGCCGCAAACGATACGCCCCGACCGAGGTCTGCAGCGCTATAAAACCGCGGGCTTGCGCCGCTGTGCTGGGCCATCAAATCGTGGCACAGCTTGTGCAGCGCGTCCACCACCTGGGGAATGGTCCAGTCCTTGAAGACCGCAGTGTCGCCACTGCGCAGGGCCTTGGGCACGGCGCGCCAAACCAGGGGGTCGCGGCCGGAGGCGGCAAAGGCAAAAGCATCGTCGGGGCGTCCGCCCATGGCCTGCAGCAGCAACTGTGCCTGCGCAGCGTCCACTCCGCGGGCCTGCATCCAGTCTTGGCTGGCCGCCAGCTCAGGCCAATGCATGGCATGGCCCAGGCAGCGGCTGCGAATGGTGGGCAACAACTGGTGGGCCGACTCACTGGCCAGCACAAACTTGACGTCGCCGGGCGGCTCCTCCAAGGTCTTGAGCAGCGCATTGGCGGTGATGGTGTTCATCTGCTCTGCTGGATAGACCAGCACCACTTTGCCACGACCACGGGCACTGGTGCGCTGCGCGAATTCCACCGCCTCGCGCATGGCGTCCACACGGATCTCTTTACTGGCCTTGCGCTTCTTGTCGTCAATCTCGTTTTGCGCCTTTTCCCCCAAGGGCCAGCCCCGTTCCAGCAAACTGGTTTCTGGCATCAGCACGCACAGGTCGGCATGGGTGCGCACATCGATGGCGTGGCAGCTCCCGCAGGTGTTGCAAGCACCATCGGGTCCGGGTTGCTCGCACAACCAGGCGCGCGCCAGGTGCAAGGCCAACCCGTACTGCCCCAGTCCCGAGGGCCCATGTAGCAACCAGGCGTGACCGCGCTGGGCCAGCAGCAGCCGGGCCTGTTCGGCAATCCATGGGGGCACAAGCTCTGCAGTGAGCGCTGCTGCCGCCGGTTCCGTCATGGCAACAGCCCCCGTCGGGGGACTGCGGATTCCCATTCCAGCACAACGGCGTGGGGCGTTTGGTCAGCGTGGACACGGGCAAAACGGGCTGCGTCAGCGGTTTGGCGCCGGGCATAACCACTGGCGACGTTCTCAAAAAAAGCGACGGGTTGCGACTCGAACCGGTCCGGCACACGGGCATTGACCAAGCGCTGGGCCGCAATGCGGGGCGCCAGGTCAAACCAGATGGTCAGATCTGGCTGCACCATGCTGTTGTTGGCATCAGCCCTGCCCTGCACCCAGGACTCCAGCGTCAGAAGGGTGTCCCAGTCAAAGCCCCGCCCGCCGCCCTGGTAGGCAAAGCTGGCGTCCGAAAAACGGTCACACAGCAAGACCTCGCCGCGCGCCAGCGCCGGCAGTATCACCTTTTGCAAATGGTCGCGCCGAGCGGCAAATACCAGCAAAGCCTCGGTCATGGCGTCCATGGGGTCGTTCAGGACCATCTGACGCAACTGCTCGGCCAGCGCCGTGCCTCCGGGCTCCCGGGTCAGCGTCACAACCCGCCCGGCGGCGCGAAAAGCCTGGGCCAGACTTTCTATATGGGTCGATTTGCCGGCCCCGTCTATGCCTTCAAAACTGATGAAAATTCCGTTCATGGCTGTGTGGTCTGCCTCATTGTCCGCGCTGGTATTTGTTCACCGCCCTATTGTGCTCGTCCAGCGAGTTGCTGAACTGGCTGCTGCCATCGCCGCGGGCCACAAAATACAGGGCTTTGGACGCTGCGGGCTGCACCGCCGCCAACAACGAGGCCTTGCTGGGCATGGCTATTGGCGTGGGTGGCAGGCCGTCGCGGGTGTAGGTGTTCCAAGGGGTATCGGCCAACAGATCGCGTTTATGCAGGCTGCCGTCATAGCTGGCACCCAGGCCATAGATCACCGTGGGGTCGGTTTGCAAGCGCATGCCCACGCGCAGGCGGTTGGTGAAGACCGCCGCTATGGTGGGGCGGTCGGCGGCGGTACCCGTCTCTTTTTCCACAATGCTGGCCAGCACCAAAGCCTGCTCGGCACTGGCGAGCGGTGTGTCGTTGGCGCGCTGCGACCAGGCCGCAGCCAGCTTTTTGTCCATGGCGTGCAACGCGCGCTTGAGCACCGCCATATCGCTGGAGCCCTTGCTGTAGGTATAGGTGTCGGGAAAGAAATGGCCTTCGGCGGCAACGCCGCCTTGGCCCAGTTGGGTCATGATGTCGGCTGGCGTCAGGTTCTTGGAGTCGGGCTTGAGCTGCTCGGCCTTTTGCAGGGCATCGCGCACCTGGCGAAAGGTCCACCCTTCCAGCAAGGTAACGCTGCGCAAGGCCTCCTCACCGCGCACCAGCTTGCGCAGCAGGCTGCGCGGCGTCGTGTCGCGGCCGACTTCATAGCTGCCGGCACGTATCAGGCGGGATTGTCCGGACAGACGAAACCACACATAGAGCAGGCGCGGGTCGACCAGCACACCGGCGTCTGCCACTGCGGATGCCACCTCACGCGCGCCAGTGCCCGGCTCGATGGACAGATCCACGCTTGGCGTGGCCAGCTCAAACGGCTGGTTCACCCACCAGTAGCCAGCGCCGAAAAAGGCCAGCGCCAAGATCACTACAACAACAAAAAAAGAACGCACAGCCCTACAACCCATGTGAAATCATGGGAGGAATGATAATTCAGCGCATGAACATGCTGACCTCTCCACCCCCCCCTTCCCTGAGCCCCATTGCCCCGCTGCAAGGCGTTGCAGCACTTTCACACCTGGGTGTCATCAAAGTCGTCGGTGACGATGCGGCCAAATTCCTGCACAGCCAGTTAACCCAAGATTTTTCCCTGCTGGACATGCAGACCGCACGGCTGGCAGCGTTTTGCACAGCCAAAGGCCGCGTGCAGGCCAGCTTCATTGGTTTCAAGCGCAGCGCTACAGAGATTCTGCTCGTATGCAGCCAGGACATTTTGGCCCCCACGCTGAAACGGCTATCGATGTTTGTGATGCGCGCCAAGGCAAAACTCAGCGACGCCTCGGCCGACTACCTGCTCTATGGTCTGGCCGGTAACGCCGTGCTGCCGCTTGCCGATGGCAGCCTTGCACCCTGGGCCAAAGCAGACATTGGCGACGCCACGGTCGTCAATCTATACCCCGCCGACACGATGGCCCGCCAGTTGTGGATTGCACCGACCGGCAGCCCCGCACCCGTCGGCGACGCGTTGACGCCCGCACAATGGCTGTGGACCGAGGTGCGCAGCGCGGTTGCTACCGTCGGTGCGCCGGTGGTCGAGGCCTTTGTTCCCCAAATGCTGAACTATGAATCCGTGGGGGGCGTGAACTTCAAGAAGGGGTGCTACCCCGGCCAGGAGGTCGTCGCGCGCAGCCAGTTCAGGGGCACACTCAAACGCCGGGCATTTGTCGTACACGCCGATGCCCCCATGGCTGCGGGCAACGACGTCTTCAGTGCGGCCGACGGCGAGCAACCGGTGGCTACCGTGGTGCAGGCAGCAGCCGCGCCGCAGGGCGGCTTTGATGCCATCATCTCCGGTCAGTTGGCCGCAATCAGCAACGGCAGCATCCACTTGGGCTCCGACACCGGTCCGCAATTGCAGCTGTTACCGCTGCCCTACATTTTGCTGGACGACATTTAACGCGTGTTCAACCCAAAAGCTCAATTTGCAGGTAAATTCCGGTTACGGGTGATTGGACCTTCATAATTGCGCCAAAATCAGACAATATGTCCAGAAGGGGTTGGTACACA
>JACXTT010005907.1_pt1 | contig 17662 bp, 12 predicted proteins | sample 9270951 | NCBI WGS metagenome assembly JACXTT01 (sample SAMN15532306, study PRJNA645909) | rock metagenome | isolation source: weathered quartz diorite | place: Puerto Rico | collected 2017-06-21 | reverse complement strand
GCGTTCCAGATACGTTCCAGTTGGGCGCAATTTCGTGGTATCGTGCGTTTTCGGCGGGTCGAAAAATCAATAACTACGTGTTCGTGTTCCAGATGCGTTCCTCTCTGTAAGTGGCCACTCTGCTGTGCCACCTGCTTGAATAAAGAGATGCTGTGGGAAATTTCGAGGCAGGTGAAGGCTTGTGGGATCGGTACTAGGAGGAACTTGTCCGGTAATCCGACTTACCAGGACTTGGCAACGCTGCAAAACGGTCCAGTATCGATTGATCGAAGTGAAGACCGCGGGGCCAGCTGTACTCGCCGCACATTGGTCTCGGCAGAGTCTAAGTCGCAAGGAACCTGTGACCGCACCCCTATTGCAGGAGGCGCGTACGGCGGACGAAATCTTGAAATCTTGGGTCCGAGCGGAGCGAATCGAATGCCGGATCTACGTTAAGCATCACCATCCAGACAGCACGCCCCGCCCAGGCCGTCTCCAACCACTGCAGAGCTTCGTTTTTCTCGCCGAGATCCGCGGCGATTTGCGCCATCCAGTATGGCGAAACGTATTTTTCGCCGGGACGTTTCAACAGTTCGTATATTTTTAACGCCTGGTCCTTTCGCCCGGAAGCGGCGTAGCCCCGGGCGACGGCGGCAATGTAAATCGTGGCGCCGCCGGAGAGCTCTTTGGCTTTCTGAAATTCGGCGATGGCCGCGCCAAAGTTCTTCTGTTCAATGTCGATCAGTCCCATTTGATATCGCGCCGGGGCAAAATCGCCGTTCAGTTCCAGCGTCTTACTGCACTGGACTGACGCGGCGTCAATTTGGCGACCGAAATAGTAGCGGCGAGCCAGCCACGTATTCATGATCAATGAGACCGGCTCAATTCCCAGGGCGCGCTTCTCCTCGGAGATCGCTTCCTGGTGCCGGCCGGTGGCGCCAAGAAGATCTCCGTACCAGTGATGAGCGTTTGCGTAGTTCGGATCCAGCTCGATGGCCCGAAGGAACTCCTTCTCCGCTCCGGCTCCGTCCCAGTCCGAGTAAAACAGCCCCATCGCCAGCGAAGCATGGCCCTCCGCCAAGGAGTCGTCCAATGCAATCGCTTTTAAGGCCAGTTGCCGTGAGCGGACAAATGATTGCGGGGATTCAAAGCCGTACCAGCTCAAGGCATCCGCCACGTCTGCCAGGCCGGAAAGCGCAGGGGCATAAGTCGGATCTTTTTCGATGGCTTGTTCGAAGTACTCTCTGCCACGCTTGATGCTTGTTTCACTGCGTTGATTCCAGTAGTAACGGCCCTTCAGGTAGGCCTGGTAGGCGTCAGGGTTCACAGAACGGCGCTGCGTGAGTTTTTCCTTTTCCTGCGGTGTTACGGCAACGCGGATCTCGCCTGCAATGGCCCGTGCTACCTCGCGCTGAAGATCCAAAACGTCACGAAGATTTCGTTGGTAAGACTTGGCCCACAGATGTTCGTCGTTGGATGCCTGGATCAACTGAACGTTAATCTCGACTCGGTCTCCCGCGCGTTGTACGGAGCCTTCGACCACGGCAGCAACATCCAGTTCCTTGGCGATTTGGGGGAGCGTCTTCTGAGCGTGCTTGTAATGCATTACCGATGTTCGCGAGGTTACCCGCAGAGCGCGAATTTGCGCGAATTCAGTGATCAGGGCTTCGGTCATGCCGTCGGCAAAGTATTCTTCTTCGGGATCGTGGGAGAGGTTCTCCAACGGCAATATGGCAATCGATCGGATTTCGCCGCGCCCCGACCCGCCAGAGAAACGAGAACGGATTCCACCGGCATCGAGTCCAAACGCAATAGCAGCAAGAATCACGATGCCAACGGCTGCCGCCAGGACGGGCTTCGCAATGGACTTCCTTACTCTCGTTTCGGCAATGGAAGTGGTGGGCATCCTCAGCCGTTCCAGATCCACACGAAGTTCGCGCGCCGTCTGATAGCGCCGTTCCGGATCTTTATCCAGCAGTTTCAGGATGATCGCTTCGAGCTGCGGTGAAACTCGACTGTTCACCGCGCGCGGCCCCACGGGTGCCTGATGCAAGATTGCATCCGTCAACCGTGGCGCTGAGTCCTCCGGGAATGCCCGGCGTCCCGTGGCCATTTCGTAGAACACGCAGCCCAACGAGTAGAGGTCCGCCCGTGCATCCGGTGTTTCGCCACGCAACTGCTCTGGCGCCATGTAAGGCAGGGTCCCGCTTAACCCTTGTGTTTCAGCAAACGTCTGCGTTGCTGCGGGGTCAGCCTGTGGCCGAAGCAACTGCGCCAGGCCAAAGTCCAGCACCTTCGCCTGCCCCTTTGGCGTGACGAGAATGTTACCCGGCTTGAGATCGCGGTGGACAATTCCTCGGTCATGCGCTTCTTCGAGCGCCGCTGTGATTTGGGCCCCCAGAGACGTGACTTCTTTCTCGGGCAAAGGGCCTGCGGCCAGCTTTTGGGTCAGCGATTGACCCACAACAAGTTCCATTGCCAGAAAGTCCACGCCGTCTTGAGTGTCGAAGTCGTGAATGACACAAATATTGGGGTGCGAGAGCTTGGCAAGGGCAAGCGCCTCCTGGCGAAAACGGCGCCGCGCGGCTTCATCGACCAGCGCGCCCTCGGGCAGGACTTTCACCGCAACGTTGCGTTCCAGACGCGCATCATGCGCGCGGTACACCACGCCCATACCGCCCCCGCCAATCTGTTCGAGGATTTTGTAACGCCCCAGCGTCCGGCCAATCATGAGGAAACGGGTCCGCCTGCGGCAATCTTAGGCTGTGCGCATAGGCCCGTCAATGCGCCGTGTTCCGACTTGTACAAGTTGCGAGGCTAGTGCCTGATTAAACGGGGTTACCGGACAAGTAGAAATTGTCCTCACTGGATTTTCCTCACGAGGAACTAGCTGAACTCCCCAAAAGTCCGTGTTCCAGATACGTTCCAGTTGAGTGCAATTCTGTAGATTTTGGCGTATTCGGCGTCTAGCGTTTTCAGTAGGTTACGTGTTTTCAACACGCGAAATATTTCGACTCCCCCCGCCTCCAAGATTCTAACCGCTTTCTAATCAATTGATTACAAGGAATGTCTGGTGTTCGTATTCCATTTGCACAGCTCGGTCACATTCCCATAACGTTCCAGTCGTTTGTCCGTTCCAGTTTGACAATAGAAAGCGGCCGGTGTATAGATTTTCCAACGTGTTTCAGGTCGAAGTCAGTCACCAAGGCTCTCGTGGAAGGGCTAACTGTGACAAAACTCTCTCTCCTCTTGATTTTCCTTGCTGCGCTCGCTCTGCCGTGTGCTGAAGTGCCCGAGTGGCTGACGAGGTGCGACGATCCCTCAAACGATTTTGTCCTGATGACTTCGAAACTGGAGATCGTTTCTTTCCATGTCATTGAGAGCGACCCACTTTCTCAGTTGCAAAGGGCTAGTCCTTCGACAAGATTTGTGTGCACACATTCCACTTTTACCTCTGCATTGCCGTTCGTTACAGGGCAGGAACTCCTAATCTTTTTTTCCCTCCAGAAGAAATAAGAAAGCTGCCCTGATTCCATGGTTGTTTCGGAACTTGTTCCCCTATTCTGGTCGCGGAACAGTCGGTTGGTTTACCCATTGGCATTCGGAGATCGCCATGAACGCCTCAGGCCAAGCTCAAGTCCATGCGAAACGGACAATCGCTGAACGTTCGCGACTGTTGTTGGAAATTAACAACGCGATCGTTTCTCATCTCGAGTTAGCTCCTTTATTAAAGTCCATCTCGGAATGCCTGCGTCGCGAGCTACCACACGATTTCGCGGGCTTAGCGATCTACGACCCCAAGATTCGGCAATTGCGAGTACATGGTCTCGATTTTTCACGGGTGCACCCGCATTTTGCACTCGGGGAGATCGTGCCCATTGAAGGGACTCCGGCCGGATTGGCATTTACTTCACGGCGGACTGTTCTCAGGCATCGGCCGGACACAAACGAATTTCCGGCTGAACACATGAAAGAAGCGGTGAAAATAGGCATCAAGTCCGGATGCGTCGTGCCATTGATCTGTCATGACAAAGTGCTCGGAACGCTGGCAGTGGCAAGCTTTCATGAAAGTGCATATAGCGAGGCGGATGGCGAACTGCTGAACCAAATCGGCGGCCAAGTAGCGATAGCGGTTCAGAACGTGCTGAACTTTGGGCAATTGCGGAGGACGGAACGCGAAGTGGCGCGAGAACGGGATCGCTCCCGATTGCTGCTCGAAATCAACAACGCGGTTGTCTCTCAACTCGATCTGAAGCAACTGCTGAAATCGACTTCGGCCAGCCTGCACAAGATTGTTCCCCACGATGTGGCGTTCATCATGGTCTGTGATTCAACGGCAACACAATTGCGCGTCCAAGCACTCGACTTGCATGACCCGCATAAAGGACCGTTTGAAGAAGGAATATTGATTCCGCTCGAAGGCACTCCCGAAGGAGAGGCAGTGCGGTCCGGCCGACCTGTGCTGGTTGCTTGTCAAAGTGATTTGTTCAGATTCTCGCCGTTCACTGTCCGGGCGGCACAGGAGTATGGAATCCGGTCTGGCTGCACGGTTCCGTTGATTGCCCACGGGCATACTCTTGGTTCCTTAAGCATGGTGAGTTTCCAAGAGGGAGCGTTTACCGAAGAGCATGTCGCGTTACTCGACCAATGTTCCAGGCAGATTGCTATTGCCGTCCAGAACGCATTGAATTTCGAGAGCGCTCGCCAAGCGGAGAGGGAGGTCCGGCGCGAACGCGACCGATCACAATTGTTGCTCAACTTGAACAACGCATTGGTGTCCGAACTGGATCTTCATGATCTGGTAAAGAAGATCTCTTCGAGCCTCCAACAAGTTCTCCAGCATGACTTCGTCGGATTGGCGCTGTACGAAATGGAAGGCGACAAGTTAATCGCACGCGCCCGCGATTCTTCGGGAGATGAAATCGTTTTGTTTGACCCGGAGGGAACGACCAGCGGACTCGCCTTCGCGACGGGCCAGCCGATCTATCTTCCTAGGCCCGATCGGGAGAGATTCCCATCAGAGGTCACGGCGGAGTTCTTCGAGCGCGGACTCAAGACCCTCTATTCTGTTCCCGTCACCGTGCACGGACGCAAGCTCGGTGCACTCACCCTTGCGAGCATGCGGGAAGATGCTCTGTCAAAGAATGATCAGGAGCTCGTCCAGCAGATAACCAATCAAATTGCACTTGCTTCGGCCAATGCGCTGGCAGTTAGAGATCTAGCAGCACTAAAGGACAAGCTGGCGCAAGAAAAACTTTATCTGGAAGACGAAATCCGTACAGAATTCAACTTCGATGAAATCATCGGCAGCAGTCCGGCCTTGCGGCAAGTGCTGCAATTGGTGGAAACGGTTGCGCAAAGCGACTCCACTGTATTGCTCATGGGCGAGACGGGTACAGGTAAAGAGTTGATTGCACGCGCCGTTCACAACCACAGCCGTCGCAAAGTGAGAACATTCGTGAAGCTCAACTGTGCGGCTATTCCTACCGGTCTGCTCGAAAGTGAACTGTTCGGGCATGAGAAAGGAGCCTTCACTGGAGCGATTGCTCAAAAGATTGGGCGGCTGGAGCTGGCGGATCAGGGAACGCTCTTTCTTGATGAAGTTGGAGACATTCCCGTGGAGGTCCAGCCAAAACTGTTGCGCGCCTTACAAGAGCGCGAATTCGAGCGCCTGGGCAGCACGCGCACCAAAAAGGTGAACGTTCGTCTGGTGGCCGCGACCAATCGCGACTTGGAGAAAATGATCGCCGCTCGCGAATTTCGCAGCGACTTGTATTACCGCCTTAACGTTTTCCCAATCCGCATTCCGCCCCTGCGGGAAAGACCCGAGGACATTCCCATGCTTGTTCGCTACTTTGCCGAAAAATTTTCTCGCCACATGCAAAAATCCATCGAGACCATTCCAGCGGAGTCCATGGCTAAGCTGCAGCGATGGCATTGGCCGGGAAATATCCGAGAGCTGGAGAACCTAATCGAGAGATCAGTCATCCTTTCCAACGGGAGTTTCTTGCAGGTTCCACTGACAGAAATGAATTTGCCAGCGGCTACTGGAAAAGCCACTCCTTTTTCAACGTTGGAAGGCACGGAACGTGAGCACATTATTAAAGTCCTGCGAGAGACGAGAGGCGTGCTCGCTGGTCCCAACGGAGCCGCTTCTCGCCTCGGCCTGAAACGTACCACGTTGCAGTACAAAATGAAAAAACTAGGCATCACGCGGGATCACTGGTGGGCGGCCGCTTCGGCTTAAGAAGTCTCGCCAAGGTCAGCATTGGCCGCCGCGGCAACGGTGTCTGCGTACGAATCCCGGAGAGCTGGAAACAGGATGTCGCAAAGGGTGTTCGTTCGCTCATTCCATTTCAAAAGGCATGAAGCGATATAGCCCTTGGCTTTCGACTCGCAAGACCACGGCATCACCCGGCTTGAACCGCAGCAGCTGAGAACGCAGTTCATTCACGCTCCCGACGGGTGCTCCGTTGACAGACTGGATTACGTCCCCCACGGCGAGGTTCGTTTCGATTGTCGGCGCGTAGTCCACTTTTCCTACCACGATGACGCCGGTCGAGGAACGCAACTCCGGTAGATTGACTTGCTGCGCTTCGTCTAGACCGAGAACAAATACGCCAAGCGGAGTCACTAGGCTATTCTGCGGATCAATCAAATCAGCGAGACTCTCCACACCGGCGGGCATATCGGCAGGCAGGACCCTTAATTCCGCTGTCTTTCCAACTCGCTGAATTCCAAACGAATCGGCAGGTTGTGTGGGTGAAGGTACAATCGCGCTGTGAATTTCGGAAGCGAATCGATGATGACACCGTCTATCGACGTCACTATATCTTGTGCTGCGAGTCCGGCCTTTTCCGCCGGACCGTTCGGCAACACATCCGAAATCAGTACGCCCCAATCTTGAGGCAACTTCAGACCGGCACCAAGCGTGGGCGTAATGGTTTGCGCGTTCGCCCCAATGACGTTTCGACGCACCCGCCCGTACTGCTTCAATTCCTCGAAAACAAATCTGACCGTGGGTTCCGGGATAGCAAAGCCCAGTCCTTCGCTCCCGCCGCTTCGCGAATAGATGAAGGTATTGATTCCAATCAGGTTGCCGTCGCGATCCACCAAGGCTCCGCCGCTATTTCCAGGGTTGATGGCCGCGTCGGTTTGTATGTAAACCATGGGTTGATCGAGATCCGGTTGGCGTCCAGGGGCGCTGATGATCCCCATAGTGACTGTATGGGTGAGTCCTTCAGGAGATCCGATGGCCAGCACAGTCTGCCCCAGACGAGCCTGGAAAGCATTGGTCAGCGGAATATAAGGCAGGTCTCTTGCATCGATCTTGAGCAAAGCTAAATCAGTCAACCGATGGGTGCCAATCAGCTTCGCCTCGAAGGTACGCTGAGAGGGGCGGAAACTCGTCTGGCCGGGAACAAGCTCTGTCCCGATAGAACTCAGTAGCACGCGGATTCTGCGAGCGCCATCGACTACGTGTGCGTTAGTGACTATGTATCCAGAAGGATCCACGATGACCCCGGAGGCGATTCCGCGTTGACGCTCGATAACTTCTTCCCCCCTTCGCCGCGAGGAGCCTAGTCCGGAGACTAGAACCTGCACCACGGCGGGCGAGACTCTCTCCGCAATTTGATCTATTGAGGCATCGAGGTTCCGAAGGGTTGTCCCGGCCGACCCTGTGGATTGGGCGGGCAGCGTCGCGGGTGCAAGGAGTAGGAGCAGGAGAGCCATGCGCACTGGCTTCGCCGAACGATTGAAACTCTCAATCATGACTTCCCATCCTCTGCTGTTTCTCGCGGTCCTTAACGAACCGCTCGATTAACTTCTTGATGGCCTTGTTTATCTTTTCCTCGGTCTTATTAGGATCGACAGCCTCAGTCACCAAGCCGCGCCAGATCAACTCCCCGGATTTGGCGTCGCGGAATTCGACAATGGCCGTGCCTTCGGCATATTGATCAACCCAAACGCGCCCAGCGGCCCACAGAGGCCGCCCGCTAGTTGTGATCTGAGCACGATTGCGCAGTGCCGCGTGGTAAACGATCACGAAGTCGGCCTTAGTCTCCGCTTGGTGCAGGCCGAGTGCCACCAGATTCTTGTTGATGGCACTTTGAATCCTCTTGGCTACAAGCTCGTTATCTGCAAGTGCGTCTTTCGCCGCTCGTTGCGTCTGGTCCAGGAACTTGAACGATTGCAATGTGGAAAGATTGAAGCTGCGGTCGTAGTCGGATTTAACATCGGCGGCGCGTGCCGCGAATGGAAGCAGTAAGAGCATGATGAGCACAACAGTTGAGATGAGTAGCCTTGCCCGCGTCATTGAGCCACCTCCTCGCGACCCTTCGCGTTCCGAATCGCTTTACGGTCATGAATGCAATGGCCGTGCCAACCCGCTTGAGTTGAGAAATTCTCGTCGGGAGTAGGCCCTCTTCCTTCGCGCCCAATGCTATTGCTCGTGAATCATGGGGCTTAGAGCTACAGGTCTGGCGATGGCTTGTCTCCAGTGAGCTCTTTGACGACGGCCCGCACTGCCGGACTTCCGGCAAAGTGCCGAATCAATTCGGCAGTCGATTCGGCAGTTCTGGCAGAGGCGAGCTGTGGGCAAAATCCAAACCTCTTCAAATCAACGAACTATGCTTTATTCTACGAACCCCTGAGTTGGTAACGCACTTGCCTCCTCCTTGCGCATCATGCTGAACCTAAATGGAAACAATCATTTCATCGAGCTTGGCTGCAGAAACTGGTGGGGCGATACGAACGACGCTCCTAATGAAAAGACCGCGAACGGAGAAGAGTTCCTTTCTCCTAAGCACGGGCGAGAGGCGACTGTGCCTCCAGCTGCCGTATTTTTTGCGATCGAACTGGCATAGGACGAATCATGCTTCGCGTTTCAGTGCTGAATGACGCGCAGGGAGCGATCTTTAAGATGGAAGGAAAGCTCACGCACGAATGGGTTGCTGAGGCTGAGAAGGCATGGACGGCCTTCTCACGTCTGCCTCAACCGCAACGCCTTGTCGTCGATCTCTGTGGGGTTTCTTTCGTCGACGACCCCGGGCGAGAGCTCCTCTCGCGGATGTATTCGTCGGGTGCGAAGCTCATCGGAACGGGTCCGATGACCAGCGCGCTGATAGAAGAGATCTGTAGAGATGACCGACCACATGGCAGAAGTTGGATCCGAGGCCTCTTCAGCCTTTTTTTCCTACTGGCGCTCGCCCCCTTGGTCCCAGGCGACAATCTTCTTATCAATCGTGGGCCGGAGCCGGCTCCAGAGTACGCGGCTTTTGCAACCCAAGACTGTATAGTCGCGGCACGACAACCGGTGCGGTTCATTTCGGTTCCAGACCAACGCCACGACATCAATCTCCGGAGAGGACTTTCTCGATGATTCGCCGGCTATTTCTCGTTCTCTTGATTTCTTGTGGCGGCACAGTCAGGGGTCAAGGCTCAGCCTCCACCGCGGCCTCTCCGCTGACGCTCGAAGAGGCCATCCGTATCGCACAATCGAATAATCCCAATCTTAAGAACGCTCTTTTGGCTTCGTCCATAGCCGAAGACAAGATCGCCGAAGCTCGCTCTTCTCGCTTTCCCTCCGTCAAGTTTTACGCCTTGGGAAGTCAGCTCCTCACTCCTCTGGATTTCACCTTTGACCAGGGAATCTTTGGGACATTCCCGGGGATCGGGCCAGTGCCGGCCGACAAAACCAAAATTCATACCCCGCTTCGCCCTACGTTCTTCAGCGTGACGCAGGCCTCGCAACCCCTCTCTCAGCAGTACAAGATTGGGCTCAACATTCGGCTGGCTAACCTCGGCAAGACGCTCAGTGACGAAAAACTGCGCGCCCAGCAACACGATGTAGCAAATCAGGTCAAGCAGGCCTACTACGGTTTGTTGCAGACCCAGAGTGCACTGGAAGTCAGCGGGGAGAATCTCAAGCTGGATACGGAGCTGAATCGCCTCGTGCAGCAAAATGTCGAGCAGAAAACGGCGCTGAAGGCCGATGCGATGGACGTTCAGACCAGGCTGGCCCAGGAGGAATACAATCAGCTGGTCCTGCGGGATTCCCTCGCGACTCAAAAAGAGAAGTTGAACAGCCTGCTTGGCCGCGATGTGCGCACCGACTTTTCTGTCGCATCCGTTTCCGATGCTGGTGCCGTCGAGATCGACCTCGAGACCGCTCGCTCCAAGGCACTGGCCGCGCGTCCCGAGCTGCGCCAATCCCGTCTGGGACTGCAGCAAGCCATGTTGAACCGGCGCATCACCAAATCCTCTTACATCCCGGACGTGAGCCTGACTGTCAACAATTTATCTCTGTTTCAGTCAAGCTCCTTTCTGCCGTCCAACATAGCTTCCGCGGGCGTCCTGTTCTCTTGGGATCCATTAGATTGGGGCCGCCGCAAGCATGAACTCGCCGAAGCTTCCAAGACCATCGAACAAACCAAGAATTCTCTCAGCGATCTGCAATCGCAAATCCTTGTCGAGGTGGGCGACAAGTTCCGAAAGCTTCAACAAACAAATTCTCTCTTGCGGGTGGCCAATCTGGGACTCACTTCCGCGCAGGAAAGGCTTCGGGTCACAATCAATCAGTTCGAACAAAAGACCGCTCTGATGAAGGACGTCTTGGAGCAGAAATCTGCCGTTCAAAACGCAACCGACCAGCATCAACGGGCGCTGCTCGCCTTCTGGGCGGCCAAAGCGGATTTTGAAAAGGCACTCGGAGAGGATTGAATCCATGCAAAAACTCTATGACCGAAGCACAAGACAGTTTCCCCGGGAATTCCCCATGGCTGTTGCGGCTGCGTTCTTACTCTTATCGGGTTGCCATAACGACGTAACCACCACGAATCCTCCGACTCCAGTTCGCGTGACGACTGTGTCCACGTCCGACACAGATTCCGGCGTCCGTTATTCCGCAAACGTAGTCGCCAATTCGCAGGTGAACTTGGCCTTCAAATCGAGCGGTTACGTCGAAACCATTTCGCAGCGCAAGGGTGCTGACGGCCGCGTCCGCCCCCTTGAAACCGGCGACACCGTTGCTTCCGGCGAAGTGCTCGCTTCCGTTCGCCACGCGGACTACACGGACCGTGTTGCCCAGGCAAAGGCGCAAGTCGCCCAGGCCGCAGCCACTTTCGAACATGCACATCAGGATTTTTTGCGAGCCTCCAATCTTTTCTCTACGGAGAGCATTACCAAGGCGCAATTTGACTCGGCCAAAGCTTCCGATGATTCGAATGCCGCCGCCCTGGAAAACGCAAAAGCGGCTTTGTCCCAAGCCGAGACGGGTCTTCGCGATTGTGTTCTGCGCTCTCCCTTGAGCGGTTGGGTCCTGGAGCGGCAGATTGAAGTTGGCTCGCTGGTCGGAACCGGCAGCCCTGCATTTACGATAGCCGATACCCATGTGGTCAAAGCCGTCTTTGGCCTTCCGGACACCATGATTCATCGCGTTCGTCTCGGGGACCCCCAATCCATCACCACGATTTCCGTTCCGGGAGAGCTTCGCGGCCGCATCACCTCCATCTCTCCTTCGGCCGATCCGAAAAGCCGTGTCTTTTCGGTTGAGGTGACCATTCCCAATTCCGACAACCGGCTCAAGTCCGGCATGATTGCCACACTCGCACTGGCCAACGAAAAGTTGCAACAACCCGCCCTGGTCGTTCCCTTAAGCGCTGTCGTTCGTTCGACTAAGTCTTCCGGCGGCTTCGCCGTTTTCGTCGTCTCGGAATCCGGCGGAAAGACCATCGCACGCGAGCGCGATGTCATGGTTGGCATGACCATCGGAAACAATATTGCCGTAATGCGCGGCCTTCAACCAGGAGAGCAAGTCGTTTCCGTCGGTGCCTCCGAAATCCGGGACGGCAATCAAGTTCAGGTTCTGCTTTAGTTTGCAAAGGCCTGGTGTACTTGATGGCGAGCGGAGCTTAAGTCATGGCGCACAAAACTGACGCAGAAATCGTCCAGCACACTCACAATACCTCGCGGTTCTTCGTGGAAAACCGCCAGATCGCGTGGGTTCTCTTGATCGGTACAGTCCTTTGGGGCTGGTATGGGTACCACTCCATGCCGCAGCGCAAGGACCCCGACATCCCCGTGCGCGTCGCCGTCGCGCTCACCCCTTGGCCCGGCGTATCCGCCGAAAAGGTCGAGCAGCAAATCACTCGCCCCGTGGAAGAAAAGATTGCCGAAAACCAATCCATTCACCCCGGCACCTCCGCCGATTTCGGGATTCGTTCCACCACTCTGCCCGGGCTCTCCATCGTTTACGTACAGCTCGCTGAAAATGTCACCGACACCAGCAAACAGTTCAGCGACATCAATCTGAAGCTAAATGATTTGAGCAACAAATTGCCCAAGAATGCGGGGCCCATCCAATTTCTCAGCGGTTTCGGTGACACGGCCGCCATGATGCTCACCGTGGCAAGCCCGCCGACCGATGACGTCGAAATTAGCCTGCGCGCCCACGGGCTACGAAACGCCATCGCTCAGCTTCGCAGCTCGAAAGCGCGCAAATCCTCCGGACCTCTTGTTGCCGCAGCCTACTGCGTTCCGCAATCTGTATCTCCTGAGATGGCACGGCAAGGATTTGTGCAGTTCGCCCTGGCTGCAGAAAGAGACCGGGCCTTCCGCGATCTCCAGGATTTTGCGGAGTCCGGCTGCTTCGGCTTCGATGCTGTTTCCTCGCTCAGCGACGCTCAAATCCGCAACTACGTCGAGACTTACATCCACACTCGTCTGCACGCCTCCGAACTTCATCCCGATGCCTGGGGACCGATCCTGATACGCAATTTGGATGACACTGAAAGGCAGATGATGGCGGTGGCCGGCGACAAGTACAGTTATCGCGAACTGGACGATTTCACGGACCTCATTGCCCGCTCCCTGATCGGCACTCCTCAAGCCACAAAGTACCAACGCGCGGGCGTCGTTCCCGAGCGCATATTTCTCGATTATTCGCAGGAACGCTTAGCAAGCTATGGACTCGAGCCCTCAAAGCTCAGCGATCTTTTGCAGGCCCGGAACATCTCTATGCCCGGGGGTTTGATCGAGGCCGGCCGCAAAAACGTGATCGTCGATCCTTCCGGCGAATTTTCTTCCGAGAAAGCCATCGGTGATGTCATTGTTGGCTCTTCTTCTTCCGGAAGTCCCATCTACCTTCGGGACCTCGTTAGCATCACCCGCGGCTATCAAAGCCCCGCCAAATTTCTGAACTATTACACCTTCCCTGGTCGGGATGGTACTTGGCGGCGCCACCGTGCCATCACCGTTGCCATCTTCATGCGCTCCGGGGAACAGATCGCTGAATTCGGTAAGAACATTGACAAGAAGTTGGAGGCGGTGAAGCAAATCCTGCCGCGCGATTTGATGATCGTCCGCACCTCCGATCAGCCTCGCCAGGTCGAAGAAAACATCGACCTCTTCATGGACGCCCTTTACGAGGCCATTGCCCTAGTGGTTTTGGTTTCGCTGATCGGGTTTTGGGAGTGGCGCTCCGCTCTGCTCATGGCCCTTTCGATTCCTATCACTCTCGCTATGACCTTCGGCTTCGCCTACATGCTGCATATTGATCTGCAGCAGGTATCCATCGCATCGCTCATTATCGCGCTCGGTTTGCTTGTGGACGACCCGGTCGTTGCCGGCGACGCCATCAAGCGCAGCTTGGTGGAAGGCCATCCTCCTGTAGTTTCTGCATGGCTCGGACCCACAAAGCTGGCGAAGGCCATTATGTACGCGACGGTCACCAACATCGCTGCGTACCTTCCGTTCCTCATGCTCGGCGGAAATACCGGAAGTTTTCTCTACAGCCTTCCCATTGTGCTCGCCTGCTCTCTTGTCGCTTCACGCCTCGTCTCCATGACGTTCATTCCGCTCCTTGGATACTATGTTCTGCGTCCTAGCAAGAAGCCTGAGCCTTCTCTCGAAGAGCGTCGTCAGCGCGGCTATACGGCCTTTTACGCGCGCGTGGCGACCTTGGCGATCGAGCACCGCTGGAAAGCGCTGGGGGTCTCGTTCGTATTTCTACTCGTCGGCATCTTTGCCACTCGGGGCCTGAAGAGCCAATTCTTTCCGAATGATGTGCAGTATTGGGCCACCGTTGACGTTTGGCTCCCAAACGACGCCCCGCTGTCCGTCACCAGTGAGGCCGCCTTGGAAGCGGAACAAGTGATCGAGCGCGCCGCGCAAGAGTACGGCAAAGCCCATCCCGGCAAGGAGGGGAAACCCAGGGAGATTCTTCATTCCCTGACCACTTTTGTGGGAGGAGGAGGACCGCGATTCTGGCTTTCCGTTTCGCCCGAGCTCCAGCAAACGAACTATGCGCAAATCATCATTCAGGTGAACGACAAGAACGATACTCCCGACTTGGTCGGAACCTTGCAGAGGGCCGTTTCTTCGGCGGTCGCTGGCGCTCGGGTCGACGTCTTACAGTTACAGACCAATCCCGTCGACCAGCCCGTCGAAATTCTGGTAACCAGCCAGTCCGACGTCGGGCCCGAAGGAGAACTAGCGGATGTAGGTGTCTTGCGCTCACTCGCGCGAAATGTGAAAGATATCCTCTCGTCCGTTCCGACCGCGATGCACGTCCACGATGATTGGGGCGAAGACAGCATAGGTGTGCGCCTGCAGATTGATCCGGACCGCGCCAATCTGGCCGGTATCAGCAACGCGGATGTAGCTTCGTCCTCCACTGCTGCGCTCAGCGGCCTGCAGTTGACCACGTTGCGTGACGGAGACAAACAGATTCCGGTCGTTTCCCGGCTGCGCATGGAGGAACGCGCCCAGCTCTCCGACATCCAGAATCTCTACGTTTATTCGTCGCAGAGCACCCAGAAGATCCCACTGGCGCAGATTTCCTCGATTGAAAATACTCTCGAAACCCAGCGCATCCGCCGCCGCGAGCATTTCCGGACGATCAGTGTTGTTTGTCAGCCCGCTCCTGGAGCACTGCCTTCGGAGGTTCTGGACGCGGTCCTGCCGCGTCTTACTGCACTGATGAAGTCCCTACCCCCAGGTTATGAAATTGCGATTGGCGGCGAGCGCTCCAAGCAGGTTCAGGGCTTCAGTGATTTGGCGGTTGTGATGGGTATTTCCGTCGCCGCCATTTTCCTGGCCCTTGTTTTGCAGTTCAATCACGCCATCAAACCTCTCCTCGTCTACGCCGCCGTGCCTTATGGCGTCGTCGGCGCACTGATCGCCCTTGCCATCATGGGCACTCCGTTCGGTTTCATGGCCTTCCTCGGAGTTGCCAGCCTCATTGGCGTCATCGTCAGCCACGTCATCGTGCTCTTTGACTTCATCGAGGAGATGCACGAAAAAGGTGAACCGCTCGAACGCGCCTTGGTGGACGCCGGCATCATGCGCTTGCGCCCCGTGATGATCACCGTCGGCGCGACCGTGCTCGCGCTGTTTCCCCTCGCTCTTCACGGCGGACCCTTGTGGGAACCCCTCTGCTATTCGCAAATTGGCGGGCTGATCGTCGCGACCTTCATCACTCTTCTCTTGGTACCCGTCTTCTACAGCATCTTCGTGCTGGACCTGAAATTCGTGAAGTGGGAAGGCCCCAGCAAATTGCATGAGGAGAAAACACCATGAGAGACAAAAGAATGATCGCTGTAACTGCAATTCTTGCGGCTGGAATTGCGAGTTTCTACGCGGGACGTCTGTTTGGCAGTCCTCGTCCCCAATTAGAACAGACTGCGCGTTGCACCGTAGTCGTTCCGCGAGATTGGGGCGAGTACATAGGCGCGGGCTCGTATGGTCTGGAATTCAAAGATGACAGGGGAACCATCCGCTTCGTCAAGCAGTTCTCCTGTGGTCTCGAAGGGGCGCCAAATGTCAGTCTCGAGATCCATCGCAAGTAGGGAGACTACCCTGTCGAACCGGCCAGGCAAGTTACTGCCACTCCACTGGAGGGAAGGCGTGATAAGGGCAGTTGAATCAATAGGTTAGGCGTCGGAGCCCGATTGTTGTCCCGGAGCGGAAATCGAGCCCGCCGCATAGGAGGCCTAAATGGACACGGATGTTCTCGTCGTGGGGGCAGGCCCAACTGGACTAATGCTCGCCAATCAACTCGTTCGTCGCGGTGTGCGTACGCTCATTATTGACCGGCACGCTGGGCCATCGCTTGAGACGAGAGCACTCGGAGTGCAGGCGCGCACATTGGAAATCTACTCGCACCTGGGCATCGTTGACCGAGCGCTGGAACTCGGCAAGCGAGGCACTGGCGGAAATATCTGGGCGGATGGACAACGAAGGGCACGCGTCGCTCTGAGTGACGCGGGGGAGAAGGTAACTCCCTACCCGTTCCTTCTCGTCCTCGGCCAGGATGACAACGAACGCATCATGGGCGACCATCTTCGTGAATTGGGATCCTCCATCCAATGGAACATGGAGCTAGTTAGCCTCACGCAGCAGGCTGACTCCGTCACGGCCGTTCTCAAGCTCCCCGACGGTTCCCATCGAAGCATCGTGGCCGCATGGGTTGCCGGATGTGATGGAGCACGCAGTGCCGTCCGTGAGTCGAGCGGCATAACGTTTGCCGGCGCGCCCTACGAGCACGTATTTTTCGTCGCCGATACGGAGATGACGGGTACCATGGTTCCCGACGAGGTCAACGTTTATCTCTTTCGAGACGGCTTTCATCTCTTGTTTCCGATGCGCGGAAAGGATCACTGGCGTATCGCCGGCATTCTGCCGCCAGCCTTGCGTGACAAGGCGGACCTGAAATTCGACGCCGTCATCCCCTCCTTGCGCAACGAAGCGGGAGCAGAGTTGTCGATCAAGTTCTGCACTTGGTTCTCCACCTACCGCATCCATCACCGAAGCGCCGTGCGCTTCCGCGACCGCCGATGCTTCTTGCTGGGCGACGCGGCGCACATCCACAGCCCGGTTGGCGCCCAGGGCATGAACACCGGCTTGCAGGATGCCTACAACCTGGCGTGGAAGCTGGCGCTCGTCGTCCAAAACCACGCAAAACCGGCACTGCTCGATTCCTACGAACAGGAGCGCATCCCGGTCGCGCGAGCATTGCTGAACGGCACGGACCGTGCATTTCGGCTGGTTGTGACGGACAACTGGTTTGCGGGACTCCTTCGTACCAAGATCCTCGCTAGGCTCGCTGCCTTTGCCGTGAATCGCAAGGCGGTACAGAAGCTGGCGTTTCGCACTGTTTCTCAAACCGGCATCCGCTACCCGAAATCTTTTTTGTCAAAGTCCTTGAATGGTCTGCCCGATACCGCACCAAAAGCAGGTGATCGCTTCCCCTGGCTCCGGCTCAAGTTCGCCGCTGACGGGCCTATCGAGGATCTCTTCCAGAAACTCAGCGACACACAGTTCAACTTGATCCTGATTGGCCAGCCACCCCTTCCCGAAAACGCATTTAACCTTGGCGACGACCTTGTGCGCGTCTACGCCATCGTCAAAGATGCCACCAACGATGATGAATTGTCGCGAGCGCAGATTCCGCAGCTCTCGTTCTATCTCGTCCGTCCTGACGGCTATATCGGCCTGTGCGGCACACGCTTGGAAGCTGGGGACCTTGGAGCCTACTTCGCCCAGAACTTAGGTCTCAACACCACGCGCACGCAACGCGTGAAAGAAAGAGCCGCAGCGAGCGGTCGCACACCGAATTGAGATAAGCATGTAGGCTTCGTGTCGTTGCGCTTTTCGGACGGGGGTTCGACTCCCCCCGCCTCCA
>JACXTT010005906.1_pt1 | contig 17662 bp, 16 predicted proteins | sample 9270951 | NCBI WGS metagenome assembly JACXTT01 (sample SAMN15532306, study PRJNA645909) | rock metagenome | isolation source: weathered quartz diorite | place: Puerto Rico | collected 2017-06-21 | reverse complement strand
TCGAGCTCCGCCAGCTGGGCGATGCGGAGCACTTCCTCTCGCGACACACTCATGCCCCTTCTCCTTCCCAATCGCGCTCGAGGCCCGCATAGGCGACGAGCAGTTGCTTGGTACCGATGTCCGGATCGTCGAACTCGATGCTCACGCGCAGGTCGCGGCCCTCGCCCGACACGGCGCGCACGATCCCGCCGCCGAATTTCCGGTGGCGCACCCGCTCACCTTTGACGTATCGCGGCGCGTCCTGCGACACTTCTTCGGGAAAACCGATGTCCGGCGGCAGCCGCCGCGCCGCGGCGCCACGAGGCCGTGACGGCCGTGGCGGCATCGCACCGGACGAGCGCAGGGGCCGCCAGGAGGGCGTCGTACTCCGCTCCTCCACGACGTCCCGGGGCAGCGCGTCGAGAAAGCGCGACGGCTCCGCGAGCTCCAGGCGCCCGTTGCGATACCGCGTGCGCGCCCATGAGAGATACAACCTTTCGCGCGCGCGCGTGAGACCCACGTAACACAATCGACGCTCCTCCTCGACGCCGCCCGGCTGCTCGGTGGAGCGACCCAACGGAAACAATCCATCTTCCAGACCCGCGAGCGCGACGATCGGCCACTCGAGTCCCTTGGCCATGTGCGCGGTGAGGAGCGTGACGCCAGGCTCGTTCTTGTCCTCGTCCACCGGCGTGATGAGGGCCGCCTGCGTGAGGTAGCGTTCCACAGGAGTGCCGGTGCCTTCCGCCGCATCGGGGTCCTGGACCTCCGCCCACGCGGCCGCGCCGGCAACCAGCTCCCGCACGTTCTCGATCCGCTCCATCCCCTCGGCGCCCTCCTCGGCCAGGTACTGCTCGTAGCCAGTGGTCGCGAGGATCGTTTCGAGCGCCGTGGCGGGGTCGGCCTGCCCCACCGCGTCGCGCAGCCGATCGAGCAGCGCCGCCACGCCTGCGAGCGCCTCCCGCACGTTGGGGCGCAGGTCGTTCACGCTCGAGGCGCGGCGGGCCGCTTCCAGCAGCGGCTTCTGCCACCCCGTTGCCGCGCGGCCGAGCACCGCGAGGGAGGCGTCGCCGATCCCGCGCCGCGGGACGTTGACGACCCGGAGCAACGCCTCGTCGTCGGCGGGATTGGCGATCAGCCGCAGGTACGCGAGGAGGTCTTTGACCTCGCGGCGTTCGTAGAAGCTGATCGCTCCGATCAACCGGTACGGAATGCCGCGGAACCGAAACGCCTCTTCGAGGGGTCGAGACTGGGCGTTGGTGCGGTACAGGATCGCCATTGCTTCGTACTCCGCATCACCGTCCGCCGCGCGGCGGGCGAACTCGTTCGCCAGCCACTCCGCTTCATCGCGCTCATCGGCCGAGCTCAGCAGCGTCACCGGGGCGCCGCCCTTTTTCTCGGTGAAGAGCGTCTTGCCCAGGCGCGCGGTGTTTTCGGCGATAATGCCGTTCGCGGCGTCGAGGATGATTTGCGTGGACCGGTAGTTCTGCTCGAGCCGCACGAGCTTCGTGCCGGGGAAGTCGTTCTGGAACGTGAGCATGTGCCGGACATCGGCGCCACGCCAACCGTAGATCGCCTGATCGTCATCGCCCACGACGCAGAGATTCCCGTGCCGCTTGGCGAGATGTTTCACCAGCAGGTATTGCGCCGCGTTCGTGTCCTGGAATTCGTCCACGAGGACGTGTTGAAAGCGGTCCTGCCAGTACGCGAGCCGTTCCGGGTGCTCGCGAAACAGCGTGAGGGGGTGGAGCAAGAGATCGTCGAAATCCATTGCGTTGGCCTGCTTCAGCGCCGGTCCCAACTCAGCATAGATGTCGGCCGCCACCTTGATCGTCGGCGTGTACATCTGTGCCCCGAGCTCCTCAGACGTCAGCATGCGGTTCTTGGCGCCCGAGATCACGCCATGGACGGTCCGTGGCGAGTACACCTTGGTGGAGAGCTGCCGCGCCTCGAGGAGGCGCTTGACCAGCGCCTCCGAGTCGTCCGCGTCGTAGATCGTGAAGTTCGGCCCGAACCCGAGGAGCGGCGCCTCCCGGCGCAGCAGCCGAGCCGAGAGCGAGTGGAAGGTCCCGATCCAGAGCCCGCGCGGATCGGCTCCCAGCAATTGGCTGATGCGGGTGCGCATCTCCCCCGCCGCCTTGTTTGTGAACGTGACGGCGAAAATCCGCTGCGGCGCGACGTGCAGCATCGTGATCAGGTGCGCGATCCGCGCCGTCAGGACGCGGGTTTTTCCCGAGCCCGCGCCGGCGAGGACGAGCAGCGGGCCGCCCGGATGCTCGACCGCCTCCCGCTGGGCGGGATTGAGAGGGAGTGGCAGCAGGCCCGTCATGGAGTTCCCACCCTAAAGGATGGGCCCGGCCTTCGCCTGTGACATCATCTCAACGGCAACTCCAATACAAACACGGAACCTGTTCCCGGCGCCCCCGGCCGAAACGATACGCGGCCGCCATGCTGCTGCTCGACGATCCGGCGCGCGAGCGCCAGCCCGATCCCCCAGCCGCCGGTCTTGCTGGAGACCCCCGGCTCGAAGAGCTGGTGTTGTATCTCGGGCGCGACGCCGGGGCCATCGTCGCGCACACTGACCCGCGCGAACGCATCGCCGCCCTCTACTGCGACCTCGATCCGGCCGCCGCGGCCGCTCAACGCGTCAACGGCGTTCTTCACGATCACCTCGAGTGACCATTCGATCAGCACGGGGTCGCCCGTCACGGTCGGTCCGGCGCCGGGCGACGTCAACGTCATCGTCACCGAATGAGCGAGCGTCGGCAGGCGCGGCCGGAAGTACGCCACCACCCGCTCGGCGACGGTGCCCAGTCCAACGGGCTCGCGGCGCGAGGGGCGACCGATGCGCTCGAAGCGCTTCGCGACGCGCTGCAGGCGCTCCGCGTCCGCCTCAAGATGCGCGACCAGCTCGCTCCCCGGCGTACCCGGATTCTCTCGCAGGTAATCAATCCAACCCGTGAGGCTCATCAGCGGCGTGCCGAGCTGATGGGCCGACTCACGCGCCATCGCTACCCATAGCCGATCGCGGGCTGCGGTGACGCGCGCGCGCATCGCCCAAACGGCCAGCACGACGAGACAGAGGAACATCGCGCCCTGGAGGGCCGCCAGGCCGGTGAACGCGCGGGCCGCCGGCAATGAGCCGTAGTGGATCGTACCGACGCCGGGTTGCGTCAACGGCGGATGGATGCGGTCCAGCTCTGCGATCCAGGCGCGCTGCGTCGCGTCGCTGGCGCTTTCATCGAACGGCTCGTTGTCGAGCGCGGTGATGCGGCCTGCTGTGTCGGTGACCGCCAGGGGGATGCCGAGCCGTCGCACTTCATCAGCGAGCGCAAGCAGCGCATCGGCCGCGGCGCCTTCGCGTGGATCGTTCAAGCCGGCGAAGACGTGGCCGAGCAGACGACTGGTCTCACGCGCATCGTTGCGGAGATGGCGCGCGACGATCCAGGCGTACCCGACCGAGAGCACGCCGAACAGCAGCGCGGCGGCGATGAGCGCGGGGGGACCGGCGCGGCGGAGCGCGCCTCTAGGCAATGCGGTCAGTGCCGACATACGGCACCAACGCCGGCGGGACGGTCACGGAGCCGTCGGACTGCTGGTGGGTTTCGAGCAGCGCCGCGATCGTGCGCGGCAGCGCAACACCCGACGCGTTCAACGTGTGCACGAATTCGGGCTTCTCGCCGGGACGCGGCCGGGCACGAATATTGGCCCGCCGGGCCTGATAGTCACTGCAGGTGCTGGAGCTCGAGACCTCGAGCCACTGGCCGACACCCGGCGCCCACGCCTCGAGGTCGTAGGTCTTGGCGGCCGAGAAGCCGAAATCATTCGCCGCCAACACGGCCACACGATACGGCAGCTCCAGCTTCCGCAACACGGCCTCGGCATGGAGGGTGAGCTTTTCATGTTCCGCGGGCGAGTCGGCGGCGAGGCAGAATCGGACCAGCTCGACTTTGTCGAATTGATGGACGCGTAACAGCCCGCGTGTGTCTTTTCCCGCGGCGCCCGCCTCACGCCGGAAACAGGGCGTGTACGCGACATACCCTTTGGGCAGCGCGGTCCCGTCGAGAATCTCTTCGCGGTGGAGGTTCGTGACCGGGACTTCCGCGGTCGGCACGAGAAACAGATCGTCCGGCGTCGTGCGATAGAGATCGTCCTCGAACTTGGGCAGCTGACCCGTGCCCGTGATCACGTCGCGGCGCACCAGAAACGGCGGCTCCACTTCGATGTAGCCGTGTTCGCGCGTGTGCAGGTCCAGCATGAAGTTGATCAGCCCGCGTGCCAGTCGCGCACCCGCGCCCATCAGCACGGGGAATCCCGAGCCCGCGAGCTTGGCGCCGCGCGGCACATCGAGGATGCCGAGTTGCTCGGCGATCTCCCAGTGCGGCTTGCCGCCTTTGGGCGCCGGCCTTCCCCAGCTTCGCAGAATCGTCTGTTCGTCCGGCACGTCGGGCAACGGCAGGTTTGGAATGAACAGCGCCTTCACATCGAGCGTCGTCTCGATCTGGCGCAGCTCCGACTCGAGCGCGGTGATCCGCTCGCCGAGTTTGCGCCGCGCGGCGACGACCTCGTCGGGAAGCTTGCCCTTCGCCTTGGCCGTTTGCGCGTCGGTTCGCGCGGCGTCGTTGCGCTCCGCTTTCAGCGTGTCGAGCTGCGCGGTGAGCGTGCGGCGCTTCATGTCCAACGCTTCGATCTCGTCGAGCAGCCTGGTCAACGACGGATCGCCGCGGCGTGCGAGTGCGGCTCGCACCTGGGCGGGCGAGGCGCGCAACAACTTCAGGTCGATCACGATTTAGTATCGCGGCACGCCTGGTTGTAGGCCGCGATATCCGCAGTTGAGGTCGCTGAGAATCTCGAAGTCGATACGGCGCCCGTTGGGTGTAGACGTGGTGTCGATGTCCAGCACGTGCAGCTTCGAGTAGTAAACCCCGGGGAGCCCGTACGGACAGGTCACGGTCGTCGAATGCAGGATCAGGACGCTGTTGATGTTCACCACCTGCGCGCTATCCTGTTTGTAATTGGTCGTGGGCGCGATCTTGATCGAGTCGAATTGCATCGCACTAATCTGCAGTCCGGACCCCGGGCCCAGCTTCATCGCTCCGGTCGACAGCAACGTCGCCCGCGCCGTGGTGTCCAGGTCGAACGCGAAATCGAATGGCTGGCCCTGGTCGGTGCGGACCGCGCGTCGACTGAAGATCGAATACCCAGACGGCAGCGAGACGGGGGTGCCGCTCAGCGCGTACACGTGGACGGTATCGACGACGTTCGAAATGAACGCCGCGGGCAATCCGAGGGGATTACCGCACGCGGCGATCGCGGGCCCAGCCAGCAAAGCCAGAATGAAGTAGCGCATGGAGTGTGGACAACTTACAGGGCCGTGTTCGAGTGGGTCAACCCACAGTCCCAGCTTGACTTCGACTTCGTGGAAACCTACGTTGCCCCGCGCATATGGCGACCATCCGCGACGTGGTCGAGGCGCTCGGCCGTTCCACCGGCGTGGACGCCGTGGTAGTGGTGGGCCGCGATGGGCTGCCCATCGACTCGCGCGTGGCCAACGGTGTCGATGCCGAAAGCGTGGCTGCACTCCTGCCGTCGGCGATCAAGCAGATGGCGCAACTGGGAGACGCCGGGGGACGGGGCGACTTCAACACCGCCGTGCTCGAATTCGGTCGAGGCCTCGCGATCGTTGCGGTCCTCAACGCCGAAGCACTCCTCATCGTGCTGGTGCAACCCGCGACGAACGTGGGCGCCCTGCTGTTCGATTTGCGCCGACACCGCACCGCCATCGCCGGTCTGCTGTAACCCACAGTCCGCCGGTGGCTAACTCCGCACGGCACCTTCTCGTGGTCGATGACGAGCCCCATATCGGGCTCGTCCTCCGCCCCTATCTCGAGGAGCTCGGCTACCGCGTGAGCTTCGCCCGGACGCTCAACGAAGCCCGCACCGCGCTGCGCGCGAATCCGGTGACCGACGGCCTGCTGCTCGACCTCCATCTGCCCGACGGCTCCGGCCTCGACCTCCTCCGCGACTTGCGCAAACAGGACGACACCGCCCGGCTCCCGGTCCTCGTCCTCACCGCCGAAGGCGAGGACCGGATCCTGCGCGAAGCGCGCCGGCTGGGCGCCGCACTGGTGACCAAACCGTTCAGCCCGACGAAACTGAGCCAACGGATCGCCATGATGTTCGGCGATGCGGAACCGGAGGCCTCGTGAGTACGTGGGCCGCCATCCTCGCCGGCGGGTCGGGAACGAGGTTCTGGCCGCTCTCGACACCGGAGCGGCCCAAGCAGCTGCTGTCGTTGACGGGAGACCGTCCGCTCCTGGCGCAGTCGGTCGCGCGCCTGCGGGGACTCGTGCCACCCGAGCGCACCCTGATCCTTACCGGGCCCTCGCTGGTAGACAGTGTCGCCGCGACCGTCCCCGAGGTTCCCAGAGCCAACATCTTTGCCGAGCCGCGCGCCGCATCGACGGCACCCGCGCTCGCCTGGGCGGCGCACTGGATTGCCAAGCACGACCCCGGCGCTCAGATGCTTTCGCTCCATGCCGACTGGGCGATCGGTGACGACCGCGCCTTCCGCGCCGCCGCAACCCACGCGCTCGGCGTCGCTGCGGAGCAGGATGTGCTCGTCACGGTCGGTGTGAAACCGACGCGGAACGAGGCGGGATACGGCTACATCGTCCCCGGCAAGCCGCTCGGGAGCGCGCGGAAAGTGCAGCGCTTCATCGAAAAGCCGAGTCCCGCGCGCGCCGCGTTGTTGCGGCGCCGCGGCGCTCTGTGGAATACCGGGCTGTTTGCCTGGAGCGCGGCGCGCTTCCTCGGCGAAGCGGGCGCGTACGCGGAGGAGCTGGCGCCCGGCTGGCCGGCGCTCACGAAGGGCGACGCGCCGCGCTTCTTTGCCGCGCTGACTCCGGTTGCGGTGGACGTGGCCGTGCTGGAGCGAACGACGCGCCTGGCGGTCGTGACCGGCACGTTCTCGTGGGATGACATCGGTGCCTGGGACGCGCTGCTGCGCGTTCGCCGGCGCGACGCGCGCGGCAACGTCACCGTCGGCAACGTCACGCTCGGTGACGACGTGAAGAACTCGGTGGTCTGGGCCGAGAACGAACAGATCACTGTCGTCGGCATCGAGGACATGGTCGTGGTGCGAGCGAACGGGCACACGCTGGTGATGCCGACCGGACACCCCGACAAGCTCAGGGCGTTGGTGCAGCGTTTGTGACGCACGCGCTCTATCTCCTCGATCCCGATCCCACGCCCGCCTGGGCCCCGTTCGCCGGGATCCGGCCGCTCTCCGAGCTACGCGCCGGCGCGCACCTGGTGCGCCAGCGGTGGGAATCGTTCGTCGGCAGCGAGGCGGTCGCGATCTTCTCGCTCCCCCATCTCGCCGAATTCCCCGAGGCTGGTGTGCCACCGGTCGAAGTCCGGCGCCCTGTCGCCGGACCGGCCGTCATCGGTTCTTCGACGTTCGCACCGCGCGGACTCGCGGGCCCGTTACCGAATGCTCCGGCGCGACTCACTCATGAGGGGATTACCGTTGGCTGGGCCGTGCCGGCGGGGAGCACGTGGACGGGCCCGGTCTCGAATGCGCAGGCGATGCATGTCGAGGGTGTGCTGCTCCGCGGCGTGCACGATCTGGTCAGCGCACTCGAGCAGCTGCTGCGCGAGGACGTCCTCGACCTGCTCGGCGATTCTGACGCGGTGCCCAAAGGGTCGATCGTGCTGGGCGACGCAGCGTGGGTGTCGCTGCGCGCAGCGGCCATCGAGCCCGGTGTGGTGTTCGACACACGCAACGGCCCCGTAGTCCTCGAAAGCGGAGTGGAAGTTCGGTCCGGTACGCGGCTCGAAGGCCCGCTCTGGGTGGGAGCCAATACGCGCGTCATGGGAGGAGCGATCCGGCACTCGGCGATCGGGCCCTGGTGCGTGATCCATGGCGAGGTGTCCACGACCACCATGCTCGGCTACGCCAACAAAGGCCATTATGGATTCCTGGGGCACTCGGTCCTGGGCCGCTGGGTCAATTGCGGCGCCGGGACGACGACATCCAACCTCAAGAGCACCTATGGGCCGGTGCGGCTGGACGTCGGAGGCACGAGACTGGAAACGGGACACCAGTTTCTGGGCAGTCTCATCGGCGATCACGCCAAGACCGCCATCGGCACGTTGCTCGATGCCGGAACGGTCATCGGCGCCGGCGGCAGCATCTTCGATGAGGTCCGGCCACCCAAGTACGTGGCGCCCTTCTCCTGGGGAGGCACCGCATCGAAACGGATGACGCTGGAGAAATTCCTCGCGACGGTCGAACGCGTGTTGCCGCGCCGCCACGTCGACGTGACGGAGCCGATGCGCTCCTACCTGGCCCGGTCCTTCGATTGGTTGACCCGGTGAGCGACGCGCCGCAGCGCTACCGCCGCCTCGGCAAGTATGAGCTGCACCAGCTTTTGGGTGAAGGCGCGATGGGCATCGTGTGGAAGGCCTACGACACGGTGCTGCGACGCTACGTCGCGCTGAAGTTGCTGAGCGCGAGCTTCCGCAAGACGAAGGACATGCAGGAGCGGTTCCTGCGCGAGGCGCGCGCCGCCGGCGCCATCCAACATGCCAACATCGTCACCGTGTACGACCTCGGCGAGTCCGAGGGCCAGCTGTTCATCGCGATGGAGCTGGTGGAGGGGCGCGATCTGTCCGACATGATCGCTCTGCGCGATCCGCTCGCGCTGGAGCGCAAGCTCGACATCACGATCGAGGTCCTGATCGGCCTCCAGTTCGCGCACCAGCGCGGCGTCATTCACCGCGACGTGAAGCCATCCAACGTGCGCGTGATGCCCGACGGACGAGTCAAGATCATGGACTTCGGGATCGCGCGGCTGCAGAAGGCCGACGCCACGGGGTCGGGCGCGATCCTGGGCACGCCGACGTACATGGCTCCCGAGCAAATCACGAACGGCGCGATCACGCCGGCCACCGACGTCTTTTCAGTCGGCTGCATGCTCTACGAGCTGCTCTGTTACCAGCGGCCGTTCGAAGCGGAGTCGGTGCACGGCGTGCTCTACCAGGTGCTGACGACGGAGCCGCGGCCACTGCGCACCGTCGCACCGTCGATCCCGGCGGCGCTCGAGCGCGTGGTCGCGAAGGCGATGAACAAAGTGCCGCACGAGCGCTACGAGTCGGCAGGCCAGATGATGTCGACGCTGCAGCAGATTCGCGCGGCGTTGTCGGGCGCGGACGAAGAAGCGACGCAGCCGCTCGGGCGCTGGACGCCGCTGCCCCGCCCGATGTTGAACCTGATCCCGCACGCGTCGATGACGGCGCGGATCCGGGTGCCCGCCCCCCTCGCTGCCGTCGTGTTGCTGCTGGTGTACGCGCCGGGTCAAACGGCCGAGGATCCGTCGCGCGTCGCCGTGGTGAATCCGACGCCCGCGGCGGCACCCACCGGCCTCGTCGCGCCCCCCGCCGCGCCCACCAGCGCTCCCATCTCCATGGCCGTGAGCACCCGGCGCGACACGGCGGTGGCGGCGCGCGAGCGCGCGATCACGGCGGGCGCGCAGAAGAACAGCGTCCCGGCACTCATCATGGCGCACTCGATGTTCGAGGCCGCCGATCGAGCGTTGCAGCGCGGCGATCAGTCGCTCGCGCTGCGCGGCTACGTCGAAGCGGCGCGGGCGTACGGCCGTGCGGCCGAGGAAGCGCGCGCCATGGATCGCGAGGCGCAGCACATGATCGAGCGCGTCACTCCCGTCGTGCAGGCCATTCCCACGGGACGGGCGGCATCCAATGCCGGCGTGTTCCTGGCGCGGGCCGAATCGCTGCTCCACGAGCAGGATTTTACGCTCGCCAAGCTCGCCGCACAGAGCGCCGAGCAAATCGGCATCGATGCCGGCATCGCGCCTCCCAGCGCGCAACCGCCCGCGGCGCGCGCCGCAGTCGAGGTGCTGTTGAGCGACCTCGGGCGGGCCCTGGCGAGCCAGCGCATCTCCAACATTCGCGTGCTCTATCCCGCGCTGACGGAGTCGGAGCGCCGCGGCTGGGAAGCGTTTTTCCGCGACTGGAATCAGATCACCGCAAAATTCGCGATCGAGGATTTCAACGTCCGCGGCAGCACCGCGAACGGCAACGTGCGCGCGACGTTCGAATATGTGCCCGCCCACGGCGGCGCGCCCCGCGTGGACCGGCGGCGGTTCGCCATGCGGTTCGAGCGTAAAGACGTGGGATGGAGGCTTGCCGCGGTCAGCGAGCTGAAGTAGTCACCAGGCGCGTTGATTCGGTGCCGGTGGATCGGGAATCGTCAGGGTGTCCGGACGTGCCGTCGGCGGACCCACGCGGCGGAGCGTCACCGGCTTCTCCAAATCCCCACCACTGATCGTCAGTTTGTCGCCGCTGAGCTTCATCCCGTAGACCTGCCACACCCCGTCGCCGAGCGTGATCCACAGGCTGTCGCCAACCACACGCCAGCGGGCGAGATCGTGGCCGAACTGCGCCGAGCTGTCGGCGCGCACCATGACGTGCCGGATCTCGTCGTCCGTACGCGCTTGCCAATCGCCGGTCAGCCGCACCGCCGTCTGCGCGACGAGGCCCAGGACCGCCGCTCCGATCATCAACGGACGAATCATCACGAATCATATCTGCGCCGGCGGGGGATTGGCAGCGGGGGGCGTGGGGGGTGGCGCCATCGCGACGGGAGTCTGAGCGTCGGACAGTACGGTGACCTGGCCTTCCCACTGCTTCATCATCCTCACAAACGCGCCACAGAGCTCCGGATCGAACTCCATCCCGCTACGCTCCTCCAGGTAGCCCAGCGTCTTCTCGACTGACCACGCCTCACGGTACGGTCGTCGCGTGCGCAACGCATCATAGACGTCGCAGACGTGCACCAGCTTGCTTGCCTGATGGCAGTCGCGCGCGTAGCGCAACACGGGATAGCCGCCGCCGTTGATCATGATGTGATGCTCATACGCCACGACCACGGCGAGGTCGAGGTCCTCGTCGACTTCGAGCAGCATGCGCGCGCCGGCCACGGGGTGCTCGTTCATCAAGGCGCGCTCGTCGTCCGTGAGTTTGCCCGGCTTCGTGAGCACGTCCAGCGGGATCTTGATCTTCCCGATGTCGTGCAGCAGGCCCGAAATCCCGAACGTCCGCACGTCCGCGGCCGAGAGGCCTAGAAACTCGGCGAGCGCCATCGACAGGACCGACACGTTCAGCGAGTGCGTGGTCGTATACTGGTCGAACTCCTTGAGGTGCAACAGCGGCAGCATGACCTGCCGGTCGCCGTGCATCGCGACCGCGAGCGAGCGCACGACCGCCTCGGCCTCCGCGAGCGGGATTGCGCCGGTCGTCTGCACCTCGCGTTGCAGCCACTGGAGCGTGTCGACCTCTTCGCCCAGCGAGAAGCTGATCGTGGCCGTCGGCAGCGGCTCAGTCGCGTGCTCGGTCTCACCTTTCAGGCCCACCGCTCCGAAGCGGATGCTGCTGCGACGCATCTGCCGCGCTTCGGTGCTGATCGCGGACAGCGTCAGACGCGCGAGGACCTCTTCGAGGAATCCCTCGAAGTCCTCGCGGCTCACAAGATCCTCGAACTCCAGGCGCTGAATGCCGGCCTGCGCCAGGCGTGTTCCCCAGTCCCACGCTTTCAGCTCGCGCAACGGCAGCCGTCCGAACACCACCTCGTCACCGAGGAAGGTGAACAGCGGACGCGACGCGTCGGCCTGGAGATCCTGGACCTGCTGGTAGGCGACATCGAGGGCGCGCTCACGCGCCGGATGGCCGTCGCGATACAGCGCCATCGCGGCGAGCGCCTGGGCGAAGGCGTTGAGAAAACGGACCGGGTCGCCGCTCATCGCTTGGCCGTCGCCATGGCGGCCGCACTGCGCGGCGTCGAACTCGCGGCGTTGCGAATGTCCGGATCGTTCGACGCGGCGGCCAATGCCAGCAGGGCCGCCGCCTTCCCGTCATTCCGCCACCCCGCCGCCAATGCCATCAGCGCGGCGAGCAGCTCGAGCGAGCGGGCCGCGAGCCGTGGACGTCCCAGCCAGTTCCGGCCGCCGTCCACGATTCCGAGGAGCGCGGTGAGCGCTGCCACGTGGCGCACGCGGCCGAGAACCTTGATGGCGAGGACGCGCACCTCCGACGCCACCGCCTGGTCGTGCACGATTTGCGTGATCGAGGGCAATGCGGACGCCGGGCAGTCGTCGAGCGCCGCGGTCAACGCCACCCGAACCATGCGCGGATCGGCATCGCGTAGTGCGTCGAGCAGCGCCGGCTCGCGCTCGGCGGGGACCTTGAGCGAGACCTTCAATGCTTCGCGCCGGACGCGGGCGTCTTCGTGCGCGATGAACGCGGCCGCCCTGAACCCCTCGGGGAGCGCGGGCAAGCCGTCGAGGATCAGCAGCAGGTTGCGCGTGACGTACCAGGGAATCTCGCGCGCGAGACGGGTCGCGATGACGGGACCGAGCTCGCGCGGCGCGCGCGCGAGACGATCGAGCAACCCGCGGCGGGTGGTGCGCGACTCGGACACGCCGAGCACGTCGAGCAACGGCTCGAAGCCGTCGACCGGCAGGCGGGGCAACACACGGTCCAGTGTGGCGAAGTCGGGCGGCTCGGTGCTGGCCAGCTCCCGCACGATATCGGGGGAGGTGACGCGCGTCCACAGCGGGCCGACATCGGGAGTGGGAGGCGAGACGGTCAGCAGATCGACGAGATCTCCCACGTGGTGCTCGGCGACCAGCCGTTCGATCGCGCGCCACGCGCCGAATCCGAGCACCCCGGTCTCGAGCGCCGTCTGCACGATGCGCAGCGGTTCCGCGGTCTGTTGCCACGTACTCCGCGCGCCGGTGACCGGCGATGCGGCCGCCATTCGTTGCAGGGCTCTCGCGTACGCGTCGGGATTCGGATCCTCGAGCGTCCATCCTTCGAACAGGCCGCGCACCTGGTCGCGAAGCGCCTCGTCGGCCTGGGGCCGCACTTCCGCGGTCCCCTGCTCCGCATGTTGCGCCAGCTTGGACAACATCCGGACCAGCGGATCGGACACCGTCCGGTGTGTCGCGTCCGCCATGGCCCGCACGATTTCGAGGACGGCGTCCACCGCGAGGCCGTGCGTCGCATCGATCGCGAACTTCGTGCGCTGGGCGTTGTCGCCGCCCATCTCGATCAAGCGCCGCAACGTTCCCGGCTGCAGGGCACCCACGAGCTTCGAGGTGCGGCGGCGCAGCGCCATGGCCTCCGCGCCGCCGGCGTGCTTCAACTCATCGGCGATTTGCAGCAGGTATCCGACGATCACTTGATCGTACGCGGCGCTCTTGGGATGCTCATCGATCGCCTTGGCGATCACCGACGGCTCGGTCGCGGGGGGCGGTGCGTCATCGGTCGCCACCGCGTCCGCGCTCAGGGCCGCGCGCGCGAGGCCAACCCAGAGCTGCGCACCCCGCAGGCCGCGTTCCTTCGCCCCCTTGTCGTCGGGGGAGACGGCCTGAGCATCCTCCTTCAGCAGCTCGAGACGTTCGTAGGTGATGGCGTGCAGCCGGACGTGATCCCAAGCGCGCAACTGCTCGGGCGGCCCGAGCCCCAGGGCTTGCCCCGTGCGCTCTGCCTCCACGGCGAGCGTCTTCAATACATCCACCACTTCCGTCACCCGCAGGCCGCGATGGAACGTTACCGCGCCGAGATGGTGGCGATGGAGACGACCGGCGAGCTCGGAGAGGAGGGGGTTCTTGGAATCGGTGGCGACGCCTTCGATGACGAGCTGTTGGCGCGCCACGCCTAACGCGAGCGTGGCGCGCTCTTCGAACAAGTGCTCGGCACGGCGCGTCACCCCTGCGGCCGCCGGCGCGAGCGAGGGGTGCCCCTCCGGATACATCGCGTGCTTGTGGAGCGCGATGGACAACTCGATCAGGAAGTCGGCCAACTCTCGCGAGAGGGCCGCCTTTTCCGGCGGAGCGCTCATGGCCCCCCAAAATAGTGCTCCCCCCCGTGCGGACCATCACACGAGGGGGAGACGCCCAACTGTAAAGCTATGTGATACTATCGGTTAATACATGCCACCCATGCCGCCACCGGGCATCGGCGGGGCCTTTTCCTTCTCCTTCTTCTCCACCACGACACATTCGGTCGTGAGGAGCAGGCCCGCGATGGACGCGGCGTTCTGCAAGGCGGTCCGGGTGACCTTGGTCGGATCGATGACGCCCGACGCCACGAGGTCCTCGAACCTATCGGTGGCGGCGTTGTAGCCGAAGTTTTTGTCCTTCGACTCTTTCACGCGACCCACGACGATCGAGCCTTCGGCGCCCGCATTCTGCGCGATCCAGCGGATCGGCTCTTCGAGCGCGCGGCGCAGGATGTCCACGCCCGTCCGCTCGTCATCGTCGGCGCCCTTCATCTTGTCGAGCGCGCGCTGACCCCACAGGAGTGCCACGCCGCCACCCGGCACGATGCCTTCTTCGACCGCCGCGCGGGTCGCATGCAGCGCGTCCTCGACACGGGCCTTCTTCTCTTTCATCTCGGTCTCGGTGGCCGCGCCCACGTTCAGCACGGCAACGCCGCCGGCGAGCTTCGCCAGCCGCTCCTGCAGCTTCTCCTTGTCGTAGTCGGAGGTGGACTTGTCGATCTGGGCCTTGATCTCCGCCTTGCGGCCTTCGATCTGATCGTCCTTGCCCTTGCCATCCACGATCGTGGTGTTGTCCTTGTCCACGATGATGCGCTTGGCGCGGCCGAGATCGTTGAGCGTCGTGTTCTCGAGCTTCAGGCCGAGCTCTTCCGAAATGACCTGGCCGCCGGTGAGAATGGCGATATCGCGCAGCATCTCCTTACGACGGTCACCGAAGCCCGGCGCCTTGACGGCGCCGACCTTCAGCGTGCCCCGGAGCTTGTTGACGACCAGCGTCGCCAGCGCCTCGCCCTCGACGTCCTCAGCGACGATGAGCAACGGCCGTCCCGACTGCGCCACCTTCTCGAGCACAGGCAGGAGGTCCTTCATCGTTGAGATTTTCTTGTCGTAAATGAGGATATACGCGTCCTCGAGCGTGGCTTCCATTTTCTCAGGATCGGTGATGAAGTAGGGCGAGAGGTAGCCGCGGTCGAACTGCATGCCGTCCACGGTTTCCAGCGTGGTCTCGAGACTCTTCGCCTCTTCGACCGTAATCACGCCATCCTTGCCAACCTTATCCATCGCGTCGGCAATCTTGTCGCCAATTTCGGCGTCGCCGTTGGCGGAAATGGTGGCGACCTGTTTGATGTCTTTCCGACCCGACGTGGGGACGGAGATCTTCTTGAGCTCCGTAACGACGACTTCGACCGCGCTCTCGATGCCGCGCTTCAACGCCATCGGGTTCGCGCCGGCCGTGACCGACTTCAACCCTTCGCGGTAAATCGCCTGCGCGAGCACGGTCGCCGTGGTGGTGCCGTCGCCGGCGAGGTCGGAGGTCTTGGTCGCCACTTCCTTCACCATCTGGGCGCCCATGTTCTCGATCTCGTCCTCGAGCTCGACTTCCTTCGCGACAGTCACGCCGTCCTTGGTGACGGTGGGGCTGCCGAACTTCTTGTCGATGACGACATTCCGGCCCTTGGGACCGAGCGTCACCTTCACCGCATCAGCCAGCTGATCCACGCCGCGCTTCAGGCGGGCCCTGGCTTCGGTGCTGAACTCCAGATACTTGGCTGCCATGTCTGTGCTTCCTCCCTGAATTGCTTACGCGAGCTTCGCGATGACGTCGGCTTCTTTGATCAGGATGATCTCTTCGCCGTCCAACTCGACCTGGGTACCGCTGTACTTGCCGTAGACCACGCGATCCCCAACCTTCAACTCCATCGGGATCGTCTCGCCCTTCTCCCGCCGGCCCGGCCCCACGGCGATCACTTCGCCCTGGATCGGCTTTTCCTTGGCGGTATCGGGGATGTACAGGCCACCTTTCATCGTCTCGGTCTCTTCCATCGGCCGGATCGCGACGCGATCGGCCAATGGGTAGACCTTGTACTTCTGGGTCGTCTTGGTTGCCGTTGGCATGATGCTCCAACCTCCGTAACTCTTTGAATTGATTGTCTGTTAGCACTCGCGGGTGGTGAGTGCTAATGTGCGACGGGGGGGAATCTGCTCAGGGAGCTACCGGGGTGTCAAGGGGTGAGCGCTTTGACTGCCGCCACGGCACGGGCCCGCGGCGTCGTCACGAGGGAATCGAGCGGAATCGTCGCCGCACCGATGATTGCGCCCGACCGCGTGTCCGCGAGCCGAATGTGGAACCAGAGGGGCTGCCCAGCGCCCGGATCGCTGAACGTGAAGTAGATCAGGGCAGCCGTCGGTCCACTGCCCCCACGGACTTTCGGCCGCACTTTGATCCCCTGCTCCCGCATCGCCCGGGCAAGCTCGACGCTTTGCTGATCTTTCTCTTCGACAAGGATACTGTACCCGCGCAGGGCCTGTGGAACGCGGGACGCACCACAGGCCAGGAGGAACGCAATACACGCCAGGACAACGCGATTCACTGAACCACTCGCCTGGCTCCCACCAGGCGCGCGACCCACCAGGCTCCATCCGAATCCTGAGCCTCCAAGCGAGACAGTTTCACGCCCGTGCTCGAGCTGTGAATGAACGTCTGCTCGCCGACGTACATCCCCACGTGCGTGACGCCTCCGCCAGGTTGAGCCGCGAACAGCAGGATGTCTCCAGGCCGCAGCGCGTCGAGCACGGGAGTCACTTCGCTGCCCGCGTGCGCCTGATCGCGACTCATGCGCGGCCGGCGGATCCCATGCCGGCTATAGGCCCATTGCACGAGGCCCGAACAATCAAACCCGTTGTCCGCGGTTCCGCCCCACACGTACGGAGTGCCGAGCGCGTCGAGCGCGGTCCTCACGATATCGGCGGCGTTGCCCGTGATCGTGCGGGGCGGCTCAGGCGGCGGTTCGCTCCGCTCTCCTCTGGGGAAATGGCGATCCCCCGACTTCCCGATCGCCAGCGATAGACCGAACGATCCCGCGATCCCGTCGCGGGTGTTGGGCGTCCGATGCCAGAACCCGCGCGGGCCGACATCCTGAAGCCGATACACTCCCTCGATCCCAAACGCAGCCCCTGCAATCGGCCGCCACTCGATCCCCGCGCCAATCGTCCACAACGCCGCGAGCCCCTGTTTGGTCGTGTCGGTCGAGACGCCCAGCGCCAGGCCCGCGAGGGCATACGGTCCCAACGCCGAGCGGCGGCGCCAGCCGTGCAGTTGCCAGCCTGCGCCGTAAAACGCGTGGTGACGGCCAAGGGTGTCGTGGATCAGAACCTGCACATCGAGCCCGTGGGTGAAGACGCCGACGAGGGGAGCGTCCGTGCGCAGCTCGTAGGTCGTTGAGCGATTGCCTTGATACCAGCGCCCGTAGCGCAGATCGACGTCACGCCCCTGGGCCGTGAGCGGGGAGACTCCAGCGATTAGAAGGAAGAGCTCAATCCGCGGCCGCAATCGCGGCATGCTCCTCGGAGGCACGAGGTGCCATGTGGTGCGAGAGCAGGTGCGGTAGATGGCGCATGAAACGTACCCACGTCCAGAGCACCGCAAAGCCGAACAGCAGCGCCCCGGCGCCGGCGATCGCGAGCATGACGACGGGATTCGCGAATCGCAGCGCGACGAGCGCCCCGAGCCACAAACCGACATGCGAGGCAGCCCACGCCCAGGCGGGAGTCAGCAGCCACCCCAGGACCACGAGAAAGTGCGCCATCCATCTCGGC
>JACXTT010005905.1_pt1 | contig 17667 bp, 15 predicted proteins | sample 9270951 | NCBI WGS metagenome assembly JACXTT01 (sample SAMN15532306, study PRJNA645909) | rock metagenome | isolation source: weathered quartz diorite | place: Puerto Rico | collected 2017-06-21 | reverse complement strand
CCGACACGGTTACCGTAGTCGCGCGGCGCCCAGTTGATGACGTCGGGCGCCAGGCCGGTGCCGCCCGGCACCGGCTCGTTCAGCGGAAAGGTCTCGACGTTCGGGATGACCCAGAGCGCGAGGCGCGCGCCGTTCGGCCAGGTGATCCTGGGACGGCGATTGATCGGGACATAGGGGAACGGCCCGGAGCGTTGTGGCTGCATGTCACCTCCGGTGCACCGGAGGGTACACCGAGACTAGGGACAAATGATACGCCTTCTGGAGTATGCTCAAGCGCCTCGGTCGCAGCAGAATTTCGCCCACAACACACCAGGGCGGCCTTGGAGAGCGCAATGACCGAAACCGATCTCAACTCATTCCGCAGCCTACTGCGTCGCTGCTGGTCAGTGGAAACGAGTCCACAATGGTTGCCGGACAATCCCGCCCGCGGTCAGTGCAACGTCACTGCCCTCGTATTCTGTGACCGTTTTGGTGGAGAGATTCTCAAGACACCTGTTGGCAACGACTGGCACTTCTACAACCGGTTAGCGGGAACGGTCTATGACTTAACCGCCGAGCAGTTCGTCGCACTCCCGGCATATCTCAATATTGCTTCCAGCCGGGACGAAGCTCTCGCGGGTACAGCGCCCGAGCGCTACCACGCTCTCACGGCCCGAGTCAGCGCAGCGTTTGTATCTAAATAGCGCTCGTGGCGTGGCCGCGCGAAGCCCTGTCAGCCAGTCTCCTAAGGAGTACCAAGAGCGCAACCGGCACTAATACCGGCACTGCGAGCGCCGGAGGGAACAAGCACGACTCGTAACTATCGATCAGATTTGGTGCGCCCGGCAGGAGTCGAACCTGCGACCCTCGGATTAGAAGTTCTCGGCGCACACACGCCGCGACGCACCTATTTTCAGGTATCAGGTCCGCTCGTGCCTCTCTCCCCGGGTGCGTGAGAGCGCGGTAAACTGCGCCCAGTTGCGTCTCATTGGTGACGCTCTCGGTGACACTGAACTAGGACGACCCAGCGTCCTCGCGGTGAGCGCTGAGAAACGAGGCGGTGCGATCATCCGGGTGCTGGTCGGCGGGCAGTGCGCTCCAGTCATGGCAGGAAATCTTGTCGTCTGAGCACCAGACGTTCGAGAGGATCCCCGCTCTGATGCCTCGTGGTGCTGGGCACCAGTTCGTCTTGTACGGCGACGCGTGCTCAGGCGTTTCGGGTGGGCTCCACGAGGGGACCTTTGCCGCCGTCAACGCGGTTGTCCGGCGACTGGCGCCATCGCCAGATTTCATTGTCTTTACCGGCGACGAGATCGTCGGCCTGACTGCTGATTCCGAACAGCTGACGGCGCAGTGGCAACATTGGCTGGCCCGTGAGATGGGCTGGCTCGACCGGCAGACGATTCCGCTCTGGCACGCCACGAGCAATCACACTACCTACGACGAGATGAGCGAAGCGATGTTCCGTGATGTCCTCAACATGCCTCGCAACGGTCCGCCCGGACAAGAAGGCCTCTCCTATTGGGTCCGCCGAGGTGACCTCATCGTGATTTTCGTTCATACGGGTTGGTCCGGTCTGGGAGGCGAAGGCCACGTCGAGACTGAATGGCTACAGGGAGTGCTGACGCAGCACTCGGACGCGCGACATAAGCTGGTCGTCGGCCATCATCCCGTTTTTCCCGTCAACGGCTTCTCCGGCTCCTATCAACGAGAGATTGGACCAGAACACGCAGCGGCATTCTGGACGATCCTGGTCGACGCTGGTGTGGTCGCTTACATCTGCGGCCACATCCTCGCCTTTGACGTGCAAGTCCACCGTGGGGTGCTTCAGATTTGCACAGCAGGAGCCGGGACGGCGCATCGAATGCCGGACGGCGTCGAGTATTTGCATTGCGTCCAGGCGGTACTCGATAGCGAGGGCCTCCGCTATCAGGTTCTGGATACGACCGGTCTCGTTCGCGAACGACTCGAGTGGCCCATTCGCAGGCTTCCCGCCGAACGATGGCGCACGATTCCCGCGGGTGAGAGCCGAGCTTTGCTAACGGGGACACCGGGTCCGGGCCGCTTCGCCGCGTTCCGCTTCACAGGCCAAGCTGCGGCGGAAGGCTCCAACCTCGCGCAGACACTACTCTCGGCGTTTTCGCCTGGCGTCCTGGCGCGATTGTGGATTGGCGTCCGTGGGCCAAGACAAAGATTGACGGCGATCATTGGTGGGCAACCGGGGCGAAGTCCGCACTATTGGCACGGGCCCGAGCTCGAACCTGGTGCCCGCTTCAATCTCTATCTCCTCGCGTATGCCGACATGGGTCCCGGTGGCATGCTGTATCGCCTCGGCGATCGTGATCCTTGGTCTTCTTTAGTTGCTGCATCGGCAACAGGGCCGGAGCGGCTGGATTGGCCTGACCGATGGAGCGTTGGTCACGCTCAGGGCGGCTCTACTGATCGCCGGTTCCTGGGGCCCGTTCTTACAGCTTCAGCAGCAATCTTCTGACGCGTCCCGCGTGCAGTGATTTCGTGGTGCGCCTGGCAGGAGTCGAACCTGCGACCCTCGGATTAGAAGCTCGGCGGCTCATCGCTGCAACCATACGCTAGATCGCCTGTTTTTCTTTCGACTGTCTCCGAACTCCCGCCTGATTGTCTCCGATCTTCGCGAGGCTGCCCGCCTTCGAGAGCTGAGTCGCCCGGTACGCCTGGGTCTGTAAGGCAGCTTGGCGCTGGTCGTCAACGCTCACGATGTTGTAACGCTCGAAGACATGGCGCGTCTTCCAGCCGGCCCGCCTCATGATGACGCCCTCCGCAACGCCCGCGTTCCGATTGTCGCGGGCGCCAGTGCGTCGCAGATCGTGGAATAGTATTCCATCGAGGCCAGCCGCTTCACAGGCGCTGCTCCATCGCTTCCGAAAGGATTGGATCGGGCGTCCCTTCCTGTGAAAGACGAACGGTGAGAGCTTGGTACCGACGACTCGTGCGGTCCAGCTCCGCTCGAGGACTTCGATCAGGTCGCCTACGATAGGAATGACGCGGGGCTCGCCGCTCTTCGAGTCGGGAAGAGTAATCACACCGTTCCGACGATCGACCATGTCCCAGGTGAGGTTGAGGATCTCGCTAAGTCGCCACATCGTCTCGTAGGCGAAGCGCGCGATGTCGGCCCACGGCTGCTTCAGATAGCTGACCACCGACTGAAACTGCTCAGGCTCCAGGAAACCCTTTCGAGCATTCTTGACCTCGATGTTCGGAAACGCCGGGACTTTCATCGGGACGCCGCGCTTTATCGGCAGGCGCATCGCGGCGCGCAGAAGCGCGAGCCACTGTTTCACCGTCGCCTTTGCGTAGCTACCCCTCGGCTTCATCTTCGCCTCAGCCCACGCCTCGAGACCGGCCGTCGTGATGTCGCAGGCGCGTTCCGGACCGAAGAATTCTTCGACTCGCTTCACATGCGATTGGAACTTGTCGGCTGACTTCACGCCGTTCAACTCCCGGTGGGTCTGGTACTGCTTCAGGAGCTCGGCGACCGTCACCCGCTCTAACTGTGGCCCTACGAACTGATCTCCGTGGATCTCGTGAAGGCGCCGGCGAAGGAGGCGCTCGGCTTCGCGTCGTTCGTCGCTACCTGTCGATTCAAAGAAGCGCTTCTGACGGCTTGGCCGTTTCGGATCCGGCCCGTAATAGGCGATCCAGAAACGCCGTCCACGTTGGAAGATGCGTCCCGTGCCACGCGCTCTGCCCATGGGATTACCCCTCTCCGGACTTGCCCTCAGATGCTGGGGAGCTGGGCGGGTCGGCATTCCCCTTGCGCCGCGGGCGTCGTCCAGAGTTCACCCCGCGCAGACCCAGCGTCCGCGGCTCGGGATTCTGCCCTACCTCACGGGCGATGAGGAGGTCGATTTTGCGGCGGCTAAACAACAGTCCACGCCCGAGCGACTGAACGAGGCAGAACTTCAGCGGTGCCGTTCTTGCTCGCTGTTGAATCCAGCTGAGCGACCGATTGAGGATCCGCGCCGCCTCCCGCGCGTTGATCAGTTCTTCGCGTTCCCACGCGCTAGCGCGTTCGCTATTGGAGCGGTGCACAAGAGCCAGAGCGAACGTCGTCGCAAGCATTTGCACCTTAAGGAAGAGGCGGAACGCAACCTCACGCGACAGCGCCTCGGCCAGCTCAGGGTGCTCAGCGACGGCGTCAAGGCTGGGTATTGAGCTCAACCCCGCCGGGACCGGCGGCCCGTTCATGTGGGTGCAACCGAAGGCATCACGGCCTCGCGCACCATAGCGAGCAATGGACTGAGGAGATCCAGTTCCGATAGAACGACCCTGACGATAGACCTGATCGGTTCTCGCAACGATCGCTCATCGTGTACCGAGACGAGCGAACTCGCGGCGCTTCACGACTGCCTCAAGCTGGGACCGGGACACTCGTAGATGCGTCCCCAATCGCCCCTCAGGCGGTCGATCAGCCGCTCGGGCAAACGCGCCTTGAGGGCCTCGACGCTGAGGTTTGTGGTGATGATCGTCGGGAGAATCTCGGACTCACGCGTCCAGATGATCTCGTCGAGGAGAGCATCGATGAAGTGGCCGCCCGTCTTCAGGTATTCCACGCCGAGATCGTCGAATACCTGAAACGCCGTCGTCGTGGCGCGGGCGAGCGCGTCCTGGCGGCGCTTGGGATCGAAGAGCTGACCACAGAGCTTCGGAAAATAGGAGAAGCAGCGGCTGTCTATCGGGGTGGTGGTGTCGCTCACGGCACGGAGTGCGGCAACCGAGGCGTAGGTCTTGCCCACGCCCGGCGGACCAGCCAGAATCAAGCAACGACCCGCGGGAAAATCCGATCGCACAAAATTTTCGACGCGCGCCAGGGCGGCGCTTCGCTCGCCATGCAGTGAAGCCCCCAGGAGGCGCACAGGAACGCCGATCTGCCGCGCCCAGCTCCGCCACGCGAGTTCGGCCGCCTCGGGATCATCGAACCGCTCGCAGCCGCAGGTCGGTACCAGACAAAGACCGATCTGGCGCGGCGGCATGCTGGCATCAAGCACATTGTCGTGGTCTGCCGGCACATGCCCACAGCGGCAGGGGCTGGAAACCTCGGCGGAAGTCGGCCTCTGGGGTAGGCTCCGCGCCGCGGTCCTCGCTTTCTCGATCGCGACCAGGACATCCGAGACTGCCTCAGCCACTCGCCTGGCGCTCACAGCTTCACCTCCCGCGCTTCCGTCTTGCTCGCCCAGGCGTCGTTGACATGCCGATCCGGGACTGTCTCGTTGGCCGCGAGCTGGTCTTCCCATCGCTTGCCGTTTAGCCACTTCGCAGGGAATGGGATGAACCGCCCCCCCTCGCGCCGCCACTCATCGCTGACCATTTGGTCAGCCAACGCCGCCAGGACCGTCTCGGCCAGCGCGGCGCTCGGCGCCAGCTTCTTCCACGCCCGGGCTGCGGCCTCCCTACTCCGCTTGTTCGGATAGAGCTGCCAGAACACCTCGAATGTGGCCCCGTCCCCCGCCGCCGGGGGCGGCGGGTGCAGTGACGGATCCTCTGACGGTTCCTTGGCGGTTATTGACGGATTGGGTGCACGGCCTGCACCCCCGGACGTCGTAGCGTGCACCTCAGGATGCCGTAGCGTGCCCCCCAGGACATCGTGGCGTACACCCCTGGATGTTGCGTTTGGAGGCGCACGGCGTGCACCCCTCGCGGCGAGCTCGTGGAGCGCGGGGACATTCAGACGGTACTGACGCGGACTGCGCCGCGAGGCTTCGACCACGAGCTCCAAGAAGCCCTGCGTCTCGAACTCGCGCATCGTCATCTGGATCTTCCTCGCGCTGCAAGTCGTCTTGTTCGCCATGCTCTGCACGGACGGGAACACGTGGTCGCCGTTCGGGTACGCGTAGTCCGCCAGCGCGAGTAGGATCAGTTTCTCGTAGGGGCGCATCTGGATTTTCCAGACAAGCGTCATGAGCTCGATACTCATGCAGGGAGGTCCCATGTGTGTTCGCAAGACCGGTCTCGCGGGCGCGCGCGAGGCGCTTCCGGGTATATGCCAAAGACTGGTAGAGTAACTCTCGTCAAATCGCATCTCTCCTGAATCCAGGGTTGGGCGTCGGTCACAGTCGGCGCCTTTCCCGTCTCTAGACGCTAGTCATCCTCCTCTTGGTCATCGTCGGCGTCGGTATCGTCACCGAGCAGGTCTTCCAACTCGTCACGCAGCCGCGCCAAGCCCTCACGAAGCTCGTCGTTCTCCTGCTGAAGGTCATTAAGCTGGTCGTCCTTCTCCCGCGCCATTGGTCCCCACCCCCCTTCACCGTCGCCTTTCTATAGGCACGTAAGCGCCTCAATGGCGAACGGTGCTGCGAGAAAGTTCCGTTCGTCGAGCTTTTGTTAGAAGGAGGAGGGAAGCGAGATTCTTGGGTGGCCGCGTCAGAGGCGGGTAGAAGCGGGTTCGGTCACTTGCGGTCTGTTCGCCGGCGCCGACGCTTCTCGCGTTCCTCGAATCTGTAATAGCGTTTCCGAGCTCGGGCGGCGTTCCACGGCCTTCCGATCTCCCTGTGTGACCACACCGGGCGGAACTTGGGGCAAGCGAAGAACGGGTTCGAGTAGATCGTATTCAGAGGACGGGCGGTCATGCTGTTAAACAGCCGCGCGACAACGGTGCAGGCTGTATCGAGGTCGAGTGGTGGTCGCCGAAGTTCCTTCACGAGCCATCCGACCACGGGCGTCCAGCACGACCACGCTCGAATCGGCTTACCCCTGTGCAGCTTGTGGCGCATCCGCAACGCCCACCGCACCTTGTCGGTATCTGGACGCATCATCAGCAATTTCAAGGATCCGGGATATGACGCCGTTTCCTCATCAATTCGTTTGAGCGTCTCGCCGGACAGACCCCATTCGGCCTCGATTTGCCTTCGCGCGTTCGTGAAGCCTTGAAGCCGTGGCCTTAGCACACTGCGTCGTTGGGCGCTCTCTTCGTCTAGCGCGCGCAGGAACCACCAAGAGGTACCGATCACAGCGATAGCGTAGAGGAGCACCCCGGCAACGCGGGGCACCCCATCGACGCGGGCCGTGGCCAGTCGCCCCAGCTCACGACGAAACGCGCGCGGCAAGTGCACGCCGTCGAGGAATGCTCGAGGGGCATCGTCGCCCGGCGGCCAAACTCTTTTCGCTGTCAGCTCTTGCTTCACCACCGGAAAGTAGCCCGCGCGTTTCACGTATTCGCGGACGAACACTCTGAGCAGCTGGTCATTGGACACCTGACCCAACGGTCTTAGCAGTTCGTCGACCTCCTGGATGACGCGCCGGAGGAGTTCGTCTGGAGAGCGATACTGGAACGGGTCGGTGAGGCGACGTGGGCCATCCACTGCCCACCGCTCATCGCTCGGGCCTAGCAACCCCATTGCCAGAGTGGTGGACTTCTTGACTGCTCGCTCTGTCGGTGTCTCCGGTTCTGGCAAGTCGATCAAGTACCGGTTACCGCGTTCGAGTTCACTCTCATAACCCTCGCGAGCAAAGGTCTCGCCCCCGGAAAACATTGGCCGGAGATACCGCTTGACGACAGCTGGGTGCACGCCGCGTGGGGGCGGGGGGTCCTTAGTTTCAACGCGTCGAAACGGTGGGAGCGGTTCTTCTAGAGCCGGCAGAACAAGTCGCGGCGGCCAGAAGGCGCAGAGCATGCGAAGTTCGCTCTCCCAGCGCGGCAGGCTTTCCGAAGGAGCTAGAGACATCCGCCCTCGTCTCTTTCGATTTGTTCTTGTCTTCATGCTCGCCATCCAGATCGTACTCCCCCATGGCGGTCCGAAAACCTCCTTCCAAGCAGGAGCGCTGGAGTGCCCGCCTGATCGACACTCGAAGAGCTCGTGGCCTCGGTGTGATACGTTGACGACTGAAGCGCTACAAAAGCGCTCGAGTCTGGAGTGAGATGGGAGCTTCGCGAAAGCGCCCTCGTAGGAACCGAGATCGTGGAGCAACCTCTCCGGGGAAAGCCCTCACCGGGTCTCGAGCCAGTGCTCGACGGAGCTCACGACCATTGAGAGCCGGCGAGAACCTTTGGGGTTCACCGATCTCGGTGGGTCGATTTGTCGCTCGACAGTGCCTCGGCGCCGCGTCTCATGGGTACGCGAAGCCTATCTTCGGCATCTCGGACCTGGCGCAGCTCGCGTATTGCGAGATCAAATCCACGATTTCGCAGATTGCGAGCCGCCAGGGCTACATGACTCACGTGTTCATGGATGACGGAACCGACGGGGTCCGCAAGAGTTCCAGGCCGTCGCTGACGACTGAAGAAAAACGCGAGACGACGGACACCCTGCGCAAGCTCTTCGAGAACGAGCGAACTCAGGACTTCTCGGGAGCGCGGCTCGCACGAGGCCGGATCGCAGAGGATATCGAGCTCGCCGGGACAGTCACCGAGCGGCGCCACTTTGATTTCGCCGAGTTTCTCCTGATAGGAGTGCCGGACGCCTTGATTGCTAACGAGCTGGTTATCGAGTTTGCTTCGAGCCGTCAGCCCTATCTGACAGCGAAGGACAAACTGCTCCAGGCGAACGTGTATGCGGTCCTCTGGGGCGTCCCAAAGTACCAAGTGATTGTGGCACATCCGACAACCGGGCAGAGAGTAGCGACCGACGGGACAGCGGACATTGCACTTGCTGAGCAGACGATCTCAACAATGTGGGAGCTGCTGTCCGGTCGTCGATCAGTTCGTCCGCCTAACAATCCCAACAAGTGCATAAGCTGTCCCTATAGACTTAGCTGTCCGTTTCCAGGATCCGGTCACATTGCAACCATTGAAGAAATGAAGCGGATCGCCATCCGTCATTGATCATTGACCCCTTTCATCGTCCGCTAGTCGTCGGTCGTCAAAACAGTCTATTTTCTCGGCGGCCGATCTGCCAGATCTCGGTGTCCCCAGTGCATTGCACTAGCCGTGGCAGCGCCTCGACGCAGATAGCGTGTCGATCGCGGAGCAGCTACGTAGGCGCTGTCGATCAGACTCATGCCCGTGGCCGAGGAGATCGTTGAAACGGTCACAACCAATCCCGTCCCCTGCTGCTTCGGCGGCTCCGGCCTGGATCGAGACGCGTCTCACCGATTTCGACCACACTAGCCTGATCGAAAAACTCGGCCAACTTGCGATCGGCACCGCGGTAGCCGGGTTCGTCCGCCAGTACACGGATCAGACGATGGCTTGGCAGGTTGAACTCGATCTGCTCGGGACCGTAGTGCGCGAACTCCTGGCGCGTGAGCCAGCCAGCGGCGCGTGGACGCTCCTGCTGGAGTACACGATTCCGCGGCGCCAGCGCCGCATCGATGCTGTGCTCCTGGCAGATCGCGTCGTCTGCGTGCTCGAGTTCAAGATCGGCGCGGCGACCTTCGCCCGGGCCGACGCCTGGCAGGTTGAGGACTATGCCCTGGATCTCCGCGACTTCCACGGCGCCAGTCACGATCTGGTGATCGAGCCATTCCTTATCGCCACGGAAGCCGTCACGCCTCCGGCGGAGGAGGCTCCGGTTCCTGGCGAGGCGCATCGCGTCGGTCGGACAGGGCTGGTTGACACGATCCTGCGCGTCGTCCACGCGGCCCGACGCCGCGAGGCAGCGACCCCGATCAATCCCTTGACGTGGGCGACCGCGTCGTACAGCCCCGCCCGCTCGATCGTCGAGGCGGCGCGCACCCTGTTCAATCAGCAATCGATCCGAGAGCTGTCCCATGCTTACGCCGACAACCTCGCGGGCACCGTGCAGGCGATCGCCAACGCTATCGGAGCCGCACGGGCCGCCGGGCGCCGGGCGGTGTGCGTCGTCACGGGAGTTCCGGGTTCAGGAAAGACTCTCGCCGGGTTGGCGGCAGTACACGATCCCAGCGTGAACTACGGCGTGGATACGACTACCGCCTTCATGTCCGGCAATGGTCCGCTGGTCAGAGTTCTCCGCGAGGCCCTCGTCCGTGACGCGGCGCCCCGACTGGGCGGCCGTCGTCCGGCTACCCGGAAGGCCGAGTTACTCGTCCAGAGCGTGCACGTTTTTATCGAGGAGTACGGAGTCAAGCGCCCCAGCGCCGCACCCCACGAACGGGTCATCGTCTTCGACGAGGCCCAGCGTGCCTGGAACGCGGCGAAGCTGCAGAGACGCCACGTCAGTCTGGCAGCGTCCGAGGCCGCCGTAGTACTCGACATAATGCGGCGTCCCCCGGAGTGGGCCGCGATCGTCGCCATAATTGGTGGCGGACAGGAGATCCACGAAGGTGAGGCCGGGCTCGAGGCGTGGGGGCAAGCTCTCGAGGCCTCGCCGGTCGAGTGGGACGTCGTGATCTCGCCGGAGGCGCTCGACGGAGGCGCCAGCGTGGCAGGGCACCGACTCTTCCCCGAGAGCCCGCCTGCCCATGTGCACATCAAGGCCGAGCCGGCACTGCATCTATCAGTCAGCGTGCGCAGTCCCCGGGCCCAGTACCTGGCCGAGTGGGTCAACGCCGTCCTTACGCTCGATGCGCCCACCGCACGAGCTGCGCTGGCCAAGGTGACCGGCTACCGTCTAGGGCTGACTCGTGACCTGGGGATGGCCCGCCGGTGGTTACGAGATGCGGCGCGAGACGATCGGCGGCCCGGACTGCTGGCGAGTTCGGGGAGCCTTCGCCACCGCGCCTATGGCCTGGAGATGTCGCCAGACTTTCATCGCGCCTATCCGATCGCGGATTGGTTTCTCAGTTCGCCTGTAGACGTGCGATCCTCCTGGGCGCTCGAGGTGGCGATGACAGAGTTTGAGTGCCAGGGCCTGGAGCTCGACTACGTGGGCGTGTGCTGGGGCGACGATCTCACGGTGGCCCCGGATGGAGGCCATTGGACGCCGCGCGAATTCAAGGGCGCTCGCTGGCTCGACGTCAAAGCCTCGATCAAGCAACAATACTTGCTGAATAAGTATCGGGTCCTGCTCAGCAGGGCACGGGAGGGGATGGTCATATGGGTGCCGCCCGGAGATCCCGAGGATCCCACCCGTGCGCCGGATCAGCTCGACCGCACCGCCGATTTCCTCCGATTGACCGGCCTCGCTCTCGTCAGCGACGGGTAGTCCGGGGCCCCGTTCGCGGGGGCCGCGCCAAATAACTATCCGTTCGAGTCTGGCTGTGCTGCCTGGGCAGGTTGGCCCGCTACGCCTCTTCTTTTGGGGGTTCCTCGGGATAGTCGGTAGGCAGCTTGGACTCTTCGACGTCCAGATTTAGGTTGTAGTCAATTGGCGGTAGTTTCGCGCCCCAAACGTTGTTGTCGTTGTACGATGCCCAATCGATATCAAGTTGAACCGCATCGGCAACCATGCCGCGACGGCGAATCTGCAACGACCCCAGCATGTGCTTTTCGGGGGCGTGAAAAATGTCGTAGTAGCGCCAGTGCCTCCTGTCTCCTTCGGGAGTCTTTACGATGACTGGCATCGCGTGATTCTTGCGAACCTGCCGGCCCTGCGGATCCAAGATATACTCCGCCTTGAGAAATCGGGCGAGTTCCTTGCGCAGAAGCTCCTCGGGTGTAATCGGGGGACGTTTCCAAAGACCACGGATAATCGCCCAGGGCGCGATTTCGTGCGGATCAATGGGAGCACCATCGGCTTGGGGATGAGCGGCCCTATATCGGTCTAGAACGTATTCCATTTCGCGCGCACGCTTGCCCTTCCGCCCGACCTTGCTCCGCTTCATACCGCCTGCCTCCTCTTAAGAAAGGTCCGGCACCGAATGGCCCCACCCGTCTGTGAGTGCCGTTGCGGTAGCCAGGTCTCTGATTTTCACCAGCAGATTCCGATGAGCGTTGTAGCCGAGCTCGTTCCGATGTTGAAGCTGACCGACGATGATTCCCGGATGCATCCTCACCTTGTGGGCAAACTGGATAACCCTTTGCGCGGGATACAGCGGGGAGAGCCTGCGCACGAACGATTCTAGTTCGTCTTGGGGAACGAGAGCTGCCGCCGCTTCACGATTCGCCTGATCCTCACTCGCGTCGACCGGAAGCTTTGGCGTGCCGGCCTCCACTTCGGTATCGACGACTAGCGCGTCTCCACGACGAATGTGGACAAGCTCATGAAACACGGTGTGCCAGAAGCTATCGATGCGGTCATAGCGCGCGGATATAGCGATCACTGGTGATTGCTCGTCTAGCCAGAACGTTGCGCCGTCCAGCCTGCCACCCGGAAGAGGTTCTACGATCACAAACCTGATTCCATATTGCGCAAGGACTTTCGGAAGGTGGCGCGCTTCTTTCGGGAACGCGGCGAGGGCCCTCAGTTCGCGCTCCAATTTGGGAAACTGCGCCGGGTCGAAACGCGCTATCTGAAGTACTTCCGCGAGCTCACGGGCGCGCGCACACCAGGCCACCTGAGCCGGCGTTAACTCCACCTCCGCGCCTGAGCGCCGCGGCGCGATAGAAAGACTAGGGGCATCTGCAATCGACTCGATGCGCAAGAACCGCCTGATTTCCGACTCAAGCTCAGCTAGGTCCCGCGTTTCTTTGATCCAACCGCGACGTTGGATGTCGCGCACTGGGACCTTTCCGTAGAGCTTTGCCCGGCGCTCTACGGAGTCAGTCTCAGGTTTGATCTGCGCGAGTCTGTAGTTCGCCTCTAAGTGCAGCCAATCTGTTGCGGCATTCTCGAAGGCGGCAGCTAGCACGATGGCCATTTCAGGCGTGATGCCGGAGCGCCCACGCACGACGTTAATGATTTGCTGCCGTGATCGACCCGTGATGATTGCGAGCTGCTCCTGGCTCCAGCCCCTAGACGCCAAGAGGCGTCGTAAAACTTCACCAGGTGCTAGGCTGCCGCCAAAGAGATCCGCGTCTGCCATCGCGGCCGATCCTACTACTTGGGTGTCCAGATGTAAAGTACGTATTTACTTGTATAGACATTAGCCAGTGTTGGCTCGTTGGGCGGCTGAGTGGTACAACCTTCTGAAGGCGGTATTTATCTCGATTTAGCAAACTATCGTTGGCGGGCTAGGACAATCGCACTTCCTGCGCCGGTCGGTCGTCAAAAAGAGGTGCTGTATCTGCCTGCGCGAGGCCATGTCGTGGTACTCGGCACAGCAGGAAGCGGTAAGACTACGCTAGCAATTCTTCGATCAGCATATCTTGCGAGTCCCCGCCTCGATCACGCAGGCCGAACACTGCTCGTCACATTTAATAAGGCTCTTGTCGCCTACCTTCGGCACCTTCAAGATCGCCAACTCTCCAATGTCTCTGTAGAGAATTACCATCTATTCGCCCGTGGGTATTTGGACAGCAGGGGCAAAATGAGCTACGGCGCGATCTGCGATAACGCCCAGCGTCGTGGCCTTGTAGAGGCGGCGGTGGCGTCACTCCGACGCCAGCACGGAAATAAGCCGCTATTTGAGGTCGCGGTTGAGTCGATGTGCGAAGAAATAAGGTGGATCTCTCAGCACGGCATAGCTTCGGCCGACGATTACGCTGCCGCAGAACGCGTAGGCCGGTCTGCAATGAGACTGGACCGGGCGTCTCGGCCGTTGATGTTCGAAATTTACCAGGAGTATCTGAAGCGACGTGAGAAAGGAGGAAAGCTGTACGACTGGGATGACTTAGCGTCGGCGGTCTGCGCCGAATTTCTGCGCGATAACACCAAACGACTCTATCGGCATATCGTAATTGACGAAGGACAGGACTTCTCACCCGAGATGATCCGCTCTCTTGCGCTAGCCATTCCGGCAGATGGGTCGCTCACTTTCTTTGGCGACATGGCCCAACAGATATACGGCCACCGGATGTCATGGCGATCCGCCGGTCTGACAGTTTCAAAGGTGTGGGAATTCAAAGAGAACTACAGGAATACCCGGCAGATAGCTCGGCTTGGGCTTGCTATTTCGAAGATGTCACATTTCAAGGACGTCCCCGATCTTGTTGAACCCGTTGCTCCGACGGCAGATGGGCCGCTACCTACACTCGTGAAGTGTTCGTCGGTTGAGAGAGAAATATCCCTTGTGGTTGATCAGGCGGTTCGGGGAGCGGCGACCCAGAGTGTGGCCATCCTCTTCCGAAACCACGAGGATGAAAGTGTCCTCAAAAGGCGACTTCCTAGGAATTCGATCCACCTGCACGGTGACATGACGACGTGGCAGGCCGGGCCGGGAATTCGGTACGGAACGTATCACTCTGCGAAGGGGCTTGAGTTTGACACCGTTATCCTTCCGTTTTTCACCGCCGATAGACTTCCAGACCCCGATCGTATAGATGTTCTCGGTGACGAAGACGCGAAGAGCCAGGACGGTAGGCTGGTTTACGTAGGTGTTACGCGCGCGAAAGCACGGCTGATTATCACCTACTCAGATGCTCCGACGTCATTGATACCGAACGACGATGTTCTATACGAGCGGCTTGCGCGTGATTGACGGGATCAGACAGGATGCTGTGGCGCGTGGCATCACTCGTCTCTGTCACTTCACGCCTTCTCGAAATCTCGTGCATATCGCGAGTGGGAGCAGCGGTGTGTTGGCGACCAAGATGCTAAAGGCCAGTGAACGGAGCATCTATACGCAAACGGATCTTCGTAGGTTCGATGGCTACGAGAATTCAGTGTGCTGCTCCATTCAGTATCCGAACGCGTGGTATCTCGATAAAGCGCGACTTGACGAACCCCTCTTCAAAGATTGGGTGATTCTTTTGATCCGCCCGGACTACCTTTGGGCGAGCGGAACAATGTTCTGTCCGCGTAACGCCTCAGCTGGTTTCGGCAGCCAAGTTGGACGAGGAGAGAACGCATACAAAAGCCTTTTTGTTCCATCTGTAGTCGGGGCAAAGGGCAATCTCTATCTTCGATCGGCGAAGCATCTCGCTTCTTGTCCAACGGACGAGCAAGCCGAGGTTCTCGTGCCGGATAATATTCCGCTGAGCGATATCACCGGTGTCGCCGTTCGAAGCGAAAGCCAGGCCAAGAACGAGCTCGCACGGCTTGAACTAGCTCGAGCGCAACCTCAAGACTTCCGTTTCGTGATCTGCGAGACTCTCTTCGATAAGTGGCAACTGAGTAAGTGTATTCGTGGGGGATCAGCTCCATTGGAGACGGTTTGGAATGGTTGATGTGACAAAGCGGCAGGAGGATATCGGCTCCAGGAGCGAGGCTGCCTTTATCGCCATTGCAGTGGGTGACGCGCTGGGGTGGCCGAATGAAGACCGCGCTCGACGACGCGGCAGCCTGAGTCCGTCTACTTTTTCATTCCAACAGTGGATCAGACGCGCCGGCGGCCGCTTTTACGCCCACGAGGAAACCATCCTCCCAGGCGAATACAGTGACGATACGCAACTCACGTTATGCACCGCTAGGAGCGTCGGTGCCGGCGCTGCTTGGTGGAACGTCTTCGCTCTACGGGAGTTGCCGACGTGGCTTCTGTATGAACGCGGTGGCGGAGGGGCTACTAAACGAGCGGCGGAGCAATGGTCACTCGGAGGTCCGCCCTGGTGGGCGCGAGGAGAAGAGGACCGACGACGGTATTTCGCGGCCGGCGGAAACGGGGTAGCAATGCGGATTTTGCCTCACGCGATATTTGGTTCCCAGGGTTCCTTTGACGGAGTCGCAGAGAGGATCATAAGTAACGGAATATGCACCCACGGTCAGCCGCGTGCTTTGCTAGGCGCGCTGTTATACGGTTTTGCCGTTTGGGACGCGCTCCAGCCAAGAACAACCCTTGAGTATGGCTATCTCTTGGAACACGCGCTTACAGCTCTCGAAGAGTGGTCAACGCTACCAAGATTCGATTTCCGAGAGGAATGGATTAGCGCAGCGACTTCCGTATCAGGTAACACTTCGTTTGACGATCTTTGGGCTCGTACTGTGGCGGAAACTCGAGAACTGCTAGAGACGTGCCGAAACGCTATGAAGCAAGGTGCGTTAGCAATTGATCGGGAAGTTTTACAAAGCATCGGCGGTTTTGACCGTCACGTGAGTGGTGCCGGGACTGTCACTGCGGCGGGTGCCTTGTTCCTTGCCTCTCGCTATGCGGCCGATCCGAGACACGGGATGCTCGAGGCAGCCACTTCACTTGGAAGTGACACGGACACCCTAGCATCGATGACGGCAGGTCTATTAGGGGCAGCTGTTGGTGAGCATTGGCTGCAGGACTACACAAATAATGTTCAAGATAGCGCCTATCTTCGGCGAATGGCTAGATCGGTGGCAGCTCACGAAGTTGGGAATCAGGAGGCTGTGCCAGACCGCGCGATCTCGAAAGACGAGACGCAAGACGTCGTGAGACGCTTGGAGAAGTCCAAGGAGGGCGATAAGGTCCGTCTTACTGACGGGCGATTCGCGCGTGTGGAGGGTAAACAGCTCCACTTGCAGCGAAGCGGACAGCAAATTGCGATGTCATGGCGGCTAGTGACCTCGGACGGTCAAAGCATTTACATCAAAAGGTTTCTACCGAAGAGCCGTAGGCCTGAGCAACCTCCAGGCCGGGTCTTGCAAGGATCAAAGTCGCAAGGTGAACTTGGTACGCAGCTCGACTTGGAAACGAAGGCGAGACAGAAGTCTGCCGTTACGAAGGTTGTCGTAAGACTCCTCGTATCTAAGTTGGATGCGTCTAGGCATTTCTATGCCGACTTACTCGAATTGCCGATTACCAAGGCGATGCCAAACGGAGTCAAAATTGGAGACGCGCTTCATCTTCAGCAGCAGCAACCGCCGTCGTCGGCGGTCAGCCATGGCCCGACGGCCACCGCAGTGTGTATCGAGATGGGGGATCTGGAGCCGGTGCGAAAGAGAATTCTCGACGCCGGGTTAGAAGCCACCATGACAAGAATGGGCAACGGTCGTCGCGTTCTACGTTGCTTCGATCCTGATCTGAATTCAGTTGAGATCTTCGAATCAATATCGGACTAGGTTAGAGCGCGCGTCAAACGACGACTAGCTAACTGTCGCCAGATGATGCTTAGATCCGCTATCGCGCTTCGTCGCGCATCAAAGAACCAAAGGACTCTGTAGGAAAGATAGTCCTTGGAACCTCCGCCGTAACAGCCTGCTGCTCGCGTTCAAAAATCCCCGCCCCGCACCCACTCGACAACGTCGCGAAAACATACTCAGTCGCGAGGCGAGCTCGAGGCGTTCCCAAACCACTAGTTTCCGGGACGCGCAAGGACGGCGCCCGTCAGAGCCCGTTCAAGTAACCGATCCCGGCTGGCCCCTCGATCTCCTCGGTGTGGCGAGCGACGCCAGGGGCACGCGCTCGCCATTCGGGGCGCATTGAGCGCCACATCGGGGCCTTCAGGTATTGGGGACCTCCGGTCCGTCCGTGAATCCCGCTGCCCCGGGCCATCAGCTGCTGCGTTGGCTTAGTCACCGGGCCGTCGAACATCGCATCCGACGTCCGTCGCCCGCCTGAAATTCGCGCCGGCGAGCAGCCGTCTGAGCGCCGGTAGCACGTCGCGTGGCGGATAGAAGGGGTGCTGTCGGAAGATTTCCGCATACTGCGAGTCGAGCGTCGTGAGAGCTTCGGCCTTGTTCTGGGTGACGTCACGGACCCGCTTGAGATGCTCGCTGGCGAACAGAAGGCTCTTTGGGTCGACGTAACCAGCCTGCATGAAGCCGCGGGTCTTCTTGTCGCAGCGGCAGGGATTCGTGCGATTCACGAGCCCACAGCGGTCGTTTGGGAAGCTATGCAGATCTCGGCGCGCCCGGGCCAGGCGTTGGCGGAAAGTCTCGCGGCTGATCTCGAGGAGCTCGGCCCCGACCAAGTCGG
>JACXTT010005904.1_pt1 | contig 17668 bp, 20 predicted proteins | sample 9270951 | NCBI WGS metagenome assembly JACXTT01 (sample SAMN15532306, study PRJNA645909) | rock metagenome | isolation source: weathered quartz diorite | place: Puerto Rico | collected 2017-06-21 | reverse complement strand
GTACACCGACGCGGCGGCGCGGCGCGCGTTCCTCACCGATCCCCGCGGTGTTGCCGCGGGCGCGGGGCTCGATCCACCCGAGGTCGATGCCCTGGCCGCGATCGACCGCGTGGGCCTCGAGCTGGCGGCACGGAGCTTCGCCGGCAAGCGCGCGGTCCGGGAGCGTCGCCCTGCGGCGTGGAGACGCTAGCTCGCCAGGCTCGGCCGGTAGCGCTCCAGGCTGGCCTCCTCGGCGCTCATAGCGTGAAGCCGTAGAGCTCGGCGACGTTGCCGCGCGTGATCCTGAACCGATCGTCCGCGCTGGCGTCCTTGAAGTCGCGCGCGACCACCTCCTGCGAGTGGGGCCATGACGAGGCCTGGTGCGGATAGTCGGATGACCACATGAGCTTGTCGACGCCGATGAAGTGGCGGTTGGCGACGCCGACGAAGTCGTCGATGTACGTGCAAAACATCTGGCGCTGGAAGTACTCGCTCGGCTTGAGCCGGAGCTTGAAGCCCGCCGCGTAGCGGCCGCGCTCGAAGGTGCGATCCATGCGCTGCAGGTAGTACGGGAGCCACCCGCAGTTGTTCTCGGCCGAGACGATCTTGAGCTCCGGGAAGCGGTCGAGCACGCCCGAGAAGATGAGCACGCTGAAGGAGCGCTCGATCTCGTGCGAGAGGACCGTGGCCCGCATGTAGCGGTCGCTGAAGCTCCACTGACTCTCCCAGCCCATGCCGGTGATCGAGTGCAGGCTGATCGGCGTGCGGAGCTCCTGGGCGCGGGCCCAGAAGGGATCGTAGATCTCCGAGCTATAGGGCTGCTCGGCGGGCGGCGAGCACCAGATCATCGCGCCCCTCAGGCCGAGCTTCACGCAGCGCTCGAGCTCGGCGGCGCCCGCCTTGGGCTCGTAGAGCGAGATCATGGCCAGGCCGGCCATGCGCTCGGGCGCGTACCGGCAATACGCCGCGAGCCAGTCGTTGTAGACGCGGAAGCACTCCTGCTGCAGGCCGGCGTCCTTGAGCCAGAAGATGCGGAAGCCGAGCGTCGTGTAGAGCACATCGGCCTCGACGCCGTCGCGCTCGTTGTCCTTCAGGCGCTCGGCCGGATCCCACCCGCCCGGCCGCGCGTCGGCGTACGTGGCCTTGGTGAGGAACTCTGCGAGCTCCTGGGGCGACTTGCCGGCCGCGAGGCCGATGCCGATCGGATGCGGCTCGTAGCCCTCGTAGAGGAAGTAAGCGCCCTCGCGCCCGGGAGGATTCACGACCAGGCGCGGCGCGCGGTCGCGATAGCGGCGGTCGACGCCTTCGGCCCACAGGTTCGGCGGCTCGCTGACGTGGGAATCGGCCGAGATAAGCTTGTAGTCGGTCATGTCCAACCTCCCCATCGCGTTGTGGGCCGGAGTGTTCGCTAGGACGGTCTCCTGTTCCGAGTCCCCTGGGGGCGTCGCCCTTCAGTCGAAGATGATACCGCCGTCGACGTTGAACGACTGCCCGGTGATATTGCGGGCGCCGGGCGAGGCCAGGAACACCGCCAGCGCCGCGACGTCCTCGGGCTCGTTCGGCCGCCCCAGCGGAATCGCCGCGTTGCGCCGCCGCTCCATCTCCTCGACGGTCACGCCCTCCGAGACGGCGCGCACGCGGAGGTTGGCCTCCGAGAGCGCGCTCAGGGTGGTGCCGGGGCAGATCGCGTTCACGTTGATGTTGTGCTGGGCGAGCTGCAGCGACGCCATGCGGGTCATGCTGATGACGGCGCCCTTGGTGCCGGCGTAGATCACGTTGGAGGCACCGGCGAACCCCTTGCCGGCGATGGACGCGATGTTCACGATGACGCCGCGGCGGCGCGGGATCATCTCGCGCGCGACGCGCTGCAGGCAGAAGAACACGCCCTTGCCGTTGACGCGCATGATGCGATCCCAGTCCTCTTCGGTGAGATCCATGATGTAGGCGCGCCGCGTGACGCCGGCGTTGTTCACGAGGACGTCGATCTGGCCGAAGGTGTCCATCACCCGGCGGGTCATCGAGTCGATGCTCTTGAGGTCGCCGACGTCGGCGGCGACCGCCAGGGCCTTGCGGCCGAGCGCGCTGACGCCGTCGGCCGTCGCCTTGGCGGCCTCCTCCTCGAGGTCGACGGCGACCACGTGGGCGCCGGCCCGTCCCAGTGCCAGCGCCGTCGCGCGGCCGATGCCGCGGGCGGCGCCGGTGACGACCGCGACCCGGTCGGTGAGGGACTGACCCAGGTCGGCCATGGCTACACTCCCGGCGGCGTCAGGAGCTCCGGGATCACCCACTTCGCCGGGCGGCCGCCGGCGACCCGCTGGATGTTGTCGAAGCCGTTGCGGAACCGCGCCGACCAGTTCTCCCAGGTCGGCCCCGCCGAGTGCGGCGTGAGGGTCACGTTCCTGAGCCCGTAGAGCGGATGCCCCGCCTTGGCCGGCTCCTCGACCAGCACGTCGAGCCCGGCCGCCAGGATCTGGCCGCTCGTCAGCGCCTTGTGCAGCGCCGCCTCGTCGACGACCGGCCCGCGGCAGGTGTTGACGAGAATCGCGGTCTTCTTCATCATCCCGAGCTCGCGCGCGCCGATGAGATTGCGCGTGCTCTCGTCCAGCGGCACGTGCAGGCTGACGATGTCCGCCGCTTGCAAGAGCTCGGTGAACAGCACGAAGCGGACGCCGAGGGCGTCTTCCTGGTCCTCGGTGAGCCGCGCGATGTCGTAGTAGAGGACGTTCATGTTGAACGCCTGCGCCAGCCGCGCGACCTTCTTGCCGATGTTGCCGAGGCCGACGATGCCGAGCGTCTTGCCGTGGAGCTCGAAGACGCGCGAATCGAAGTGATTGCCCACCCGCCACTTGCCGGCGACCACGTCGTTGTGGAAGACGACGAGGCGCTTGAGCACCGCCAGCATCAGCATGATCGCGTGCTCGGACACGGCGATCGCGTTGGCGCCGCCGTTGTTGGCGACCGGCACCTTCGCCTTCCGCGCCGACTCGACGTCGACCCGGTCGTAGCCCGCGCTCAGGAGCTGGACCAGCTTCAGCTTGGGCGCCGAGCGGAAGAACTCGCCGGCGATCGGACGCCCGAGCCCCATGACGTACTCCGCGTCCTTGATCGCCTCGTAGAACTCGGGGGTGTTCTGGTCGACCACCACCAGCTCGAAGCCGGGCGGCGTCAGCTTTCGCGCCATGTCGAGGATCGCGTCGGGCTGCTTGGGGATGAAGACGATCTTGGTCGCCATCTCGGGCTCCTTTTGAGGTTGGACGAGGCGGTTAGGCCAGCGGGACGGTCGCCGTCACGCAGATCTGGTCGCCGACCACGCGCGTGGTGTGCCCCTTGCCCGTCGTGTCCTCGACGAGCCGCGCGTCGCCCGGTCCAAACACGTGCTTCGAGCCGTCGCCCAGGCCGATCTCGAGCTGTCCGGAGAGAATGATCACGAACTGGCGCCGCGGCGCCGGATGCCAGTCGAGGAACTGGCCGGCCGGCCACTCGCGAAACGAGATCTGACTGGCCGAGAGGCCTTTGAGCCAGTCGGGCTTCGTCTTGAGCTCGATCGGCTCGACGTGCGCCTGCTGGTCCGCGCCCGCGTACATCCGAAATGTCCCCATGGGATCCTCCAGATTTCTCAGGCTGCCGCTGCTCGAACCGGGGGGATGCTAGCATAGAAGCCGACCCATGACCGGCCGCATGCCGGGACCGACGTCCCACACGTTCTTCTCCCAGCGCCTGCGCCTGCACTACGTCGACTGGGGCAATCCCACCAAGCCCCCGCTCGTCATGCTGCACGGCGGCCGCGACCACTGTCGCAACTGGGACTGGGCGGCCGAGGCGCTGCGCGACGACTGGCACATCCTGGCGCCCGACCTTCGGGGCCACGGCGACAGCGCGTGGACGACCGACGGCAGCTACGCGATCGCCGGCTACATCTACGACCTGGCTCAGCTGGTCCACCAGCAGCGGCTGGCCCCGGTGACGATCATCGCCCACTCGCTCGGCGGCCAGATCGCCCTGCGGTACGCCGGCCTCTATCCCGACACCGTCGCCCGGCTCGTCGCCATCGAAGGCCTCGGCCCCTCGCCCACCCAGCTCGAGAAGTTCAAGACGCGGACGATCGTCGAGCGGATGGACGAGTGGATCGGCGAGCAGCGCAATCTCGCGGGCCGGGTGCCGCGCCGCTACGCCTCGATCGAGGACGCCTTCCGCCGCATGCAAGAGGAAAACCCGCGCCTCACCGCCGAGCAGGCCCGGCACCTGACCGAGCACGGCGCGAACCAGAACGAGGACGGGACCTACAGCTGGAAGTTCGACAACTACGTGCGCGCGTGGCCGCCGTACGACATGCCGGGCCGCGACATCCAGCTGCTCTGGTCGCGGATCACCTGTCCGACCCTTCTTCTCTACGGCAAGGAAAGCCGCGCCGGCAATCCCGCCGCTGACGGCCGGATCGAGCATTTCGGTCATGCGCAGGTCATCGGCGTGGACGGGGCCGGCCACTGGCTCCACCACGATCGGCTCGCGGAGTTCTTGCGCATCGTGCGGAGCTTCATCGGCCGCTAGGGCTCGGGTGGAGCCAAAACAGGATCTTGCGGTGAGGGCCTCCGTGCAGGCATCCTCGCTGCAGTGAAGCGACCGGTCCAGGAGCGCGCGCACTGAGGTCTCGAGCCTGAGGGCTCGAGAGAAAGGGAGGGCGTCCGTGCCACAACGGCTCGAGGGGTTGGAGCGGTTGGCCGTCCTGATCCTGAGGCTGTTCCTGGGATTTGCCTTCATGATGCACGGCTCGCAAAAGCTCCTGGGCGCATTCGGGGGGAGCGGTGTCTCGGGGGCCGCCGGCATGCTCACCAAGATCGGGATCGAGCCCGCGCACATCCTGGCGTGGGTGGTCTCGATCACCGAGTTCGTCGGCGGCGTCTGCGTGTTCCTGGGCTTCATCACACGCTTCTGGGCGGCCGGCCTCGTGATCGACATGGCCACCGCGATCTTCAAGGTGCACATGCCCAACGGCTTCTTCGCCGGCAAGAACGGCTTCGAGCTGCCGATGGCCTTCGGGGTGATGGCACTGGTCATCGTGTTGACGGGACCGGGCGTGCTCTCGGTGGACCGGGCGACCGGAATCGAAAAAGGCGGCGCTGGCTAGCCGTCAGACACGGCAGGAGGAACAGACATGGCGTCGAATGGCAATCGCTTCAACGTGGGCGGGGTGCTGCTGGAGCGGCCCTTCAAGATCCGGCGGCTCGGCCACTTCGGCTTCAACGCGGCCCGGATGAGCGAGTCGCGCGAGTTCTACGGCGACGTCCTCGGCTTCAAGCACTCCGACATCCTCGACTTCGGCAAGATGCCCTGGGCACCCAAGCGCGACGACCTGGGCGACACGCGCGGCTACTTCATGCGCTACGGGACCGACCACCACGCCTTCGTCCTCTTCAACAAGAACGTGCTCGACCACCGACCTGATCGGAAGTTCGCGCCTGAGGTGACGATCAACCAGATCACCTGGCAGTGCGGCAGTCTCAAGGAGATCATGGACGCCCACACCTACTTCCAGGACCAGGGCGTTCCGATCCAGCGCGTGGGCCGCGACATGCCCGGAAGCAACTGGCACGTCTACGTCTACGACCCCGACGGCCACACGATCGAGCTCTATTACGGCATCGAGCAGATCGGCTGGAACCAGCTCAGCAAGCCCACCGAGATGTACTACCGGGGCTTTCGCGAGAAGCCCTCCCTGCCTCAGCCGTCGGAGATCACCGAGGTGACCCAGGCGCTCGACAAGGGGATCGACGTCTTCGCCGGCAACCGCACCCGCGAGGCGCTCGCCGAGACCTTCGACGTCGAGGGCGTGCTGTTGCCGCGGCCGTTCAAGATCACCAAGATCGGGCCGGTGGGGCTCTTCGTCGCCGACGTGGCGCGCGCCGAGGCCTTCTACACCGGGCACCTCGGCTTCGTGAAGAGCGAGGAGACCACCTATCGCGGCGCGCGGTGCGTGTTCCTACGTGCGGGCGCCGAGCACCACAGCGTCGGCCTCTTCCCGCGCGAGCTCCGGCGCACCCTCGGCCTCTCCGAGCACACGACGTGCATGTCGTTTGGCGTGGAGGTCGGCAGCTACACGCAGCTGCGGCAGGCCGTCTCGTTCCTGAAGTCGCGCGGCGTGAAGTTCGTCGACTCGATCCCGCCCGAGCTTTATCCGGGCATCGACTACTCGGCCTTCGCGCTCGATCCCGACGGGCACTGTGTCCAGCTTTACTACTATATGGAACAGGTCGGCTGGGACGGCAAGGTGCGGCCGGCGGCCCAGCGGCGAGCCGCGAACGGCGCCTGGCCGGAGACGCTGGAGCCGCTCTCGGATACGTACGTCGACCAGGTCTTCCAGGGCCCGCTCGGCTAGGATCCGCAGTGAAGTTCGGCTACTTCACGCTCACCGACAACCCGCCGGCCTACGGCCAGAATCGGCGCGATCCCAACCGCTTTCTGCTAGAGGTGGTCGAGGAGTGCGTCGAGGCCGAGGCGATGGGCTATCACAGCGCCTGGGTGCCGGAGCACCACTTCGGCCGCTTCGGCATTCTCCCGTCGCCGACGATGTTCCTGGCCCACATCGCGAATCGTACGAAGCGACTGATGCTCGGGCCGGCCACGGTCGTGCTTCCGATCAACCACCCGCTGCGGATGGTCGAGGAGTTCAATCTGCTCGATCTCCTCAGCAACGGCCGGGCCGTCTTCTCGGCGGGACGCGGCTACGACCAGGGCGAGTACACGCCGTTCGGCGCCTCGTTCGCGGACAGCCGCGCCGTGTTCGACGAGCAGATGGAATACATGATGGCGGCGTGGCGGCAGTCGCCGTTCGAGTTCCACGGCCGCTACTACGCGACGCCGGAGCCGCTCACGGTGGTGCCGCGGCCGGTGCAACAGCCGCACCCCGAGGTCTACGTGGCGTGCTTCTCCAAGCCGTCGATCGAGCTGGCGGCGCGCCTGCGCGTCAACACGATCTTCGCGCCGTTCGCCGCCGCGATGCTATTCGGCTCGGTCCAGGAGGCGGCTCGCGAGAGCAAGCGGATGGCCAGCGAGGCCGGCCATCCCGACCCGAAGGTGATGTGCAGCTACTTCGTCTCGGTCTCCCACAGCCGTGAGGAGACCGACCGGGCGCGCGTACGGCTCCTCCATTACCTGCACAGCATCCTGCCGGTGTTCCCGAGCGATCGCCGAACGGCGCCGCCGCACATCGCGTACTTCGTCGACATCGTCGAGCGGCTCAAGGCGATGACACCGGATCAGGTGAGCGACCGGAGCATCGTCACCGGCGACGTCGAGCACTGCATCGAGGTCTTGAAGCGGTGCGAGGAGGGCGGCATCGCCGAGGTGATCCTGTACTTCAACTTCGGCGAGCTCGGCCACCGCGACACGCTCGCCGCGATGGAGCGGTTCGCCCGCGAGGTGATGCCGCACTTCGCCGAGCGCCCCCAGTCGGTCGCCGCCGGCCGATGAAGTTCGGCCTCAACTTCTTTCCGTCGTTCCGGGCGCGCGACTATTCGACCGCCGAGTACTTCGCCCAGTGCCTGCGGCTGGTCGAGCGCGCCGACCGGCTCGGGCTCAACTCCGTCAAGGCCGTGGAGCACTACTTCTACGACTACGGAGGGCACTCGCCGAATCCCGTCGTCTTCCTGGCCGCCGTCGCCGCCCGCACGCAGCGGATCCGCCCGATCACCGGGGCGGTGATCCCGGCCTTCAACAATCCGGTCAAGCTGGCCGCGGAGCTCGCGGCGCTCGACAACATCAGCAACGGTCGGCTGGACGTGGGCTTCGGGCGCGCCTTCATCCCGAAAGAGTTCGAGGTCTTCGGCGTGAGCATGGACGAGAGCCGCGCCCGCTTCGAGGAGGGCCTCGACATCGTCCGGCGGCTCTGGACCGAGGATCGCGTCTCGTACGACGGCAAGTTCCACCGCTTCCGAGACGTCCACCTGAACCCCCGGCCGGTGCAAAAGCCCCACCCGCCGATCTGGGTTGCCACGGTCGCGTCGATCGAGTCGTTCATCTGGGCCGGACAGCGCGGCTACAACGTGATGATCGTGCCCTACGTGGGTGGCATCGAGAAGGTCCGCGGCATGGTCCGCGCCTACCGCGAGGCCTGGCGCGAGGCCGGGCACCCGCCGGGCCGGGAGCAGGTCCAGACCTCCCTCCACTGCTATCTCGCCCCGACGCCCGCCGAGGCCATCGAGGGCGCGCGGCCGCGCGTCGAGCGCTACATCGAGGTCTTCGGCGAAGCGGTCAGCTCGTGGGCGGGTCAGCAGGCCTCGCAGTACGCGGACTACGGCAAGGTCGTGGCCTCGATCGCCAGCACCACGATCGAATCGATGCTCGAGGGCCACCAGGCGCTCATCGGGACGCCGGACGAAGTGGTCGAGCAGCTCGCGTATCAGCGCGACGTCTTCGGCGAGATCGAGCCGTCCCTGCAGATCAACTTCGGAGGCATCGGCGAGGCGGAGGCGCTCCGGACGCTCGAGCTCCTCGCCGGCCGGGTCATGCCGAAGTTCGCGTCGTAGCGCCGGGCCGCTCCCCTACTCGCGAACCTCCGGGAACAGGTCGCGCGTGGGCGCGTGGGCCTTCTTCCACACGAGCACGCTCCGCACGTAGTCGATGACGACCTTGCCCTCCTGCTGGACCCCGCGTGTGCGAACCTTGACGACGCCCCGCTTCGGGTTCGATCGCGACTCGCGCTTCTCGAGCACCTGGGACTCGGAGTAGAGCGTGTCGCCGGCGAAGAGCGGATGGGGCAGCTTCACCTCGTCCCAGCCGAGCGCCACGCCGTTCTCGCTGACGTCGGCCACGCCCATCCCGGTGACGATCGCCAGGGTCAGCGTGCTGTTGATCAGGCATCGGCCGAACTCGGTGCGCCGGGCGAAGTCGTTGTTGAAGTGGATCTGGTTGGTGTTGCTGGTCAGCAGGGTGAACCAGATGTTGTCGGCCTCGGTCACCGTGCGGCCGAGCCGGCACCGGTAGACGTCGCCGACGTTGAAGTCCTCGAAGTAGCGCCCCTGCCACCCGGGGACGACCGCCATCAGACAACTCCTTTCGACGGCGCGAGCCCGGCGCTCGTGTCGGCCAGCACCTCGTGGTGGCCGATGCCAAGCGTCTTGATCCACCGCTGCTGGCCCAGGGTCAGCGCGATGAAGAACCCGAGCTCGACCAGCGCCGGGTTGGAGAAATGGAGGCGGAGCTTGGCCCACAAGGCCTCGTCGGCGATCTCGGCGTTCCACACGATCGAGCTCGCGTACGTCAGCGCCACCTTCTCGCGCTCGGTGAACCTGGGCGACTCGGTGAAGTTCAAGAGGTCGTCGTACTTCTCTTCGGTCAGCCCCTTCCGTCCGGCCTGGACGGAGCGCTGCACGCCTCAGTACTCGCACTCGATCGACTTCGAGACGTACACCCGGCAGAGCTCCTTGATCGCGTGATCGCAGACACCCTGGCGAAACGTCAGCTCCCAGGCCTGGGAGAAGGCGCGGATCACGCTGGGGTTGTTGGCGCGAATCGCCTGGCTCTCCGGACGCGGCGTCCCCTCGCGGCGCGCGCGCTCGAGGTAGCCGAGGATCTCCGGATCGGTCACGGTCGAGGGATCGACGTAGGGAATGTGCGGCATAACCCCTCCTTCTGATCTATAGGCTCGCACTACCAGGCGCTCTTTCCGCCGAACCGGCGCTCCCAGCGCGGGATGACTTCCTTGTTGTAGACGTTGTCGGGGACCTGGCCGCGAAGCGCGGCCAGGACCGATTCGGTCGCCCAGGCGATGCCCGGGCCCAGGCCGCTTCCGACGTTGTTGGACACCACGTGCGGCGAGAGCAGCACGCGGTCGTCGAGGTTCCGCAGCTGGCTGTCGAGCGCCAGTGGCTCCTGCTCGAACACGTCGAGTGCGGCGCCGCCGAGCTCGCCCTTCAGGAGCGTCTCGATCAGGGCCGGCTCGTGGACGCACGGGCCGCGCGAGGTGTTGATCAGGACGGCGCTGCGCTTCATCAGGGCGAGCTCCGGCGCGCCGATCATGTGCCGCGTCTCGCGGGTCAGCACGACGTGCAGGCTCACCACGTCCGACTCGCGCAAAAGCGTGGGCAGGTCCACGCGGGTCACGCCGTGCTCGGCGAATTTCGCCTCGGGCACGTAGGGGTCGGTGGCCAGGATGCGCATGTTCCAGGGCCGCAGCAGGGTCGCGATCCGGCTGCCGATCCGGCCCAGCCCGATGAGCCCGAGTGTGATGCCGGCGTAGCCGTCGGGGCGCGCGCCGAGGTACGTCCCGACGAGCTTCGCATCCCGCCAGACGCCGCCATCCTTGAGGTGCCGGTCGCGCTCGCGGACCTTCTTCAGCATCGTGAGCATCATGGTGATCGTGCCCTCGGCGACGCCGCCCCAGTTCGACTCGGTCGGCCCGTGGCACACGAGGATTCCCATGTCAGTGGCCGCCTCGACGTCCACGTCGTCGACGCCGATCGTGTACTTCGCCACGACGCGCAGCTCGGGCGAACTTTCTAGGATTTTCCGGCTGATCGGCACGTTGCGGATCGAGGTGCCCATGAGCGCGTGGGCGCCCTGCGCCATGCGGACCAGCTCGGGCTCGCTGTTCGCCCCCGGCGCGTCCCAGGCCGGCTTGCCCAGGAAGAGCTCGCAGCCCTCCGCCTCGAGTTGCTTCTCGCTCCCGCGCGCTTCCTCGACCGGCGCGAAGATGAACACCTTCGGCGAGCTCATCGTACGGATCCTCCTCGTTCGGCCTGCTTGCCAATGCCCGCCGCGTCGGCCAGAATCCCGGTGCATCGGGCGCCGAGTCTCGACGGGCTGACCGCTTGTACCGGGTGCCCGACCGGGCTGTCAAGCGGTGGACCGCGGCGGTCCGCCGGAGCGGTGGATCGAAGCGATCCACCGGAGCAGTGGATCGAGGCGATCCACCGGAGCAGTGGATCGAGGCGATCCACCGGAGGAGGGAGCGATGGTCGATTTCCGCGTGAACGACGCCGACGGTCACATCACCGAGTCGACCGAGCAGCTGCGCCCCTACCTCGAGGGCAAGCTGGGCGAGCGCGGCGCCTGGGCCGGCCGGCGCTCCTACTACCCGGAGGACGGGTGGGACCGCTCGATGGGCGGCACGCTCGGCAGCAACGTGAACGACGCCAAGAGCTGGCTGCGCATCTTAGACGAGGGCGGCATGGAGACGGTGATCCTCTACCCGACCGGCGGCCTCGCCATCGGGTGGGTGCGCGAGCCCGACTTCGCGGTGGCGCTCTGCCGCGCGTACAACAACTTCATCCACCAGGAGTTCCTCACGGTGAGCCCGCGGCTGAAGGCCGTCGCGCTGCTGCCGTTCCAGGACCCGCCGGAGGCGGTGAAGGAGCTGCGCCGCGCGGTCACCCAGCTCGGGATGTCCGGCGCCTTCGCCCCGGCGGTCGGGCTCCGGCTGCCGCTCGGCCATCAGGAGTTCCACCCGATCTATGCCGAGGCCGAGCGCCTGGGCTCGATGGTCGCCTGCCACGCGACCGTGCGCGGCCCGCACTTCTTCGGCGCCGACGGGTTCGACAAGTTCGTCGAGGTGCACACGCTCTCGCACCCGGTCGCCCAGATGATCCAGCTCACCGGCATGATCTTCGAGGGCGTGCCCGAGAAGTATCCGAGCCTCCGCATCGGCTTCATGGAAGCCGGGTGTACGTGGCTTCCGTTCTGGATGGATCGCATGGACGAGGAGTGGGGAAAACGCAAGGCCGAAGCGCCGCTCTGCCGCAAGAAGCCCAGCGACTACCTCAAGTCCGGACAGCTCTTCTTCGCGGCCGAGGGCGACGAGAAGTCGGTGCCCGAAGTAATCCGCCGGCTCGGCAACGAGACCATCTTCTACGCGAGCGACGTGCCCCACTGGGACCATGACTTCCCGGACAACATCCGTGAGCTGGCCACCCGCGAGGACCTGAGCGCCGAGTCGAAGCGGAAAATCCTCTACGAGAACACCCGGCGGCTCTACGAGCTGACGCCGGGCGCGCCGATCAGGTCCGGCCGGTAAGCAGGTCTCGGCAGCCCGCGCGCGCCGCCCAGTACTCCCAGGCGCGGAACATCGAGGGCTCGTCGGGGCGCATCGAGGCATGGGCCTCGATCTCGCCGCGCGAGAGCGGCTTGACCTCGCCCAGGCGCAGCGCCTCGCTCAGCACGCGCGCGTTGAGCGGCAGGTAGACCGCGATCCGGATCACCTCCGGCAGCGACCGGCCGGCGGCGGAGAAGCCGTGACCGCGCATCAGGACGACCCGCTCGGCGCCGAGCCCGCGCGCCAGGTCGCGCCCCTGCGCCATGTTCACCACGAGCAGGTTCGTGTCGCCGAAGCTGTCGCGGATGTCCCACACCGGAATGCGCGGGCCCATGAAGCTCGCCATGTGCACGACGGGCCGGAGCGGCGTCGTCGAGATGGTGTAGGGCAGGACCGCCTCGGCGTGGGCGTGCACGACGGCCTGGACCTCGGGCCGCGCCTCGTAGATCGCGCCGTGAATGAACCGCTCGAGGTACGGCGGCCGTGCGTCGCCACCGACCGGCTTGCCCTCGAGGTCGAACTCGAGGACGTCGCCGAGCTCGACGAGCGCCGGCGCCAGCGAGCGCGACAGGAGGAAGCGGCCGGGGTCGCCCGGGTGGCGCACGCTGACGTGGCCGTAGGCGTCGACCACGCCCTCGTTCGCGAGGATCCGGTTGGCGATCACCACGTCGCGGGCGGCGCGCTCGAGGTCTGTCACGGTCTGCCCTCCCCCGCCCGCAGAGTACCTCAAACGAAGTGGCGATCGGACGCCGCGTCGGGCACGGTCAGCCCGAGCGTCTCGATCAGCGGGATCACCTCGGCCGCGTACTCGGCGCGCGCGGTCTCGTTTGCGCGGCGCTTGAGCCCCCAGTGCCGGTAGCGCGCCGCGCGCCGGGAGTTCGAGCGCCCGAACATGTCGAGGCCGCGGGGGTACCAGCGGTCGATCGCCGCCTGGGCGGCCGCGCGCCCTTCCTCGGTGCGCACCATGTCGCGGAGCTTCACGTGGCCGTAGCCGACGTGCGTCTTCTCCTCCGACAGGATCTTCGGCAGGGCGCGGTCGAGCGGCAGGTAGGAGCAGCCGACGAACTCCTCCAGCTGGTACTGTCCGACGCGATCGATGAGGAACCCGAACGCGGCGACGTCGGCCCAGGTGGGCATCGCCTGACGAAACGCCTCGAGATCGCGCCGCGATTTCTCCACGTACATCAGCTCGGAAGCGTCCTCACCCAGCTCGTTCAGAAGCCGGTTGATCTTGCGGAAGTGGTCGATCTCCTCGCCGGCGACCTTGGCCAGCATCCACTGGTCGTCGGCCGACGGCGCCGTCAGAAGCCACTGGCTCACGTAGAGGTGAGGGCCTCCGATCTCGCAGTCGGCCTGGATGCGCAGCACCCGCTTGAGCAGCGCCTGATACTCCGCCGGCATCCGGGGGGCCTCGTGCGCCTCGACCTTGTCGCTGAACGGGCTGTCGTCGGTCATGACGGTCCCTTCGCTCATTTCATTACAGACTTCATGATCATCTCGACGTAGCGATCCGCAATCGCCTCGGGCGACAGGCGGCCGCCGTCGGCGAACCACGTCGCCACGCCGGTGCACATCGTGAGGATCGCCATCGCCGTCAGCCGCACGTCGGCCACCTGGAAGACGCCGGCGCGCACGCCGGAGGCGAGCAGGCCGCGGAACACGCGCTCGTACTCGTCGCGCCGGGTCAGGACCAGGCGGAGGTTGGCCTGCGTCAGCGAGCGCAGCTCGCTTCCACTCAGGAACGCCTCGTGCTGGCTGTCGGTGTGGAAGAGCACGTGGAAGCGCACCGCGGCGCGCAGCCGCGCCTGGGGCCCGTCCGCCGACGCGACCGCGCGGCCCACGCCGGCCAGGAGGTCGTCGAGCGTGCGGTCGAGGATCGCGAACAGGATCTCCTGCTTGGAGCAGAAGTGATAGTAGAGGCTCGCCGCCTCCATCCTGAGCGCGCGCGCCAGGGTGCGCATCGAGCTGCCGTGGTAGCCGCGCTCGCGGAAGAGGACGACCGCCGCGCGCAAGATGCGCTCGGCGGCCGTGGCGCGCTCGTGCGTGGCGACGATCGTGGCGGCCATGGCGTACCTAACGGACGTTCGTTATGTAACCGGCCGGCGGGTCCCTGTCAAGCGATCGCGTGATAGCATCCCCGGCCAGTGGACTTTCTCCACGCCAGCCTCACCGGGCTCGTGCAGGTCTTCGCGTGGCCGACGTTCGGGCTGATGCTCCTGGGCATGGCGCTCGGCTTCGTGGTGGGTCTCCTGCCCGGGCTCGGCGGCCCGACCACCTTGGCGCTGATGCTGCCGTTCGTCTTCAAGATGACGCCGATCGAGGCGTTCGCGTTCCTGCTCGGGATGCTGGCGGTCACCGCCACCACCGGCGACATCACATCGATCCTGTTCGGGATTCCCGGCGAGCCGACCACGGCCGCGACGATCGTGGACGGCCACGCCATGGCCAAGAACGGCGAGGCCGGGCGGGCGCTCGGCGCGGCGATGATGAGCTCGCTCGTCGGCGCGGTGTTCGGCGCGCTCGTGCTCGGCTTGGCGATCCCCATCGTGCGGCCGCTCGTGCTGACGCTCGGCTCGCCGGAGTTCTTCATGCTCGCCCTGCTCGGCATCACGTTCGTCGCCTCGCTGAGCGGCGAGGCGCTCGTCAAGGGGCTCCTCGCCGGCGGCCTCGGGCTCTGCTGGCCACGATCGGCCTCGATCCGGTCACCGGCATCCAGCGCTACACCTTCGGCCAGCTCTTCCTGTGGGACGGCGTCGGCCTGGTGCCGGTCACGATCGGCTTCTACGCGATTCCCGAGCTGATCGAGATGGCCACCGCCGGGTCGAGCATCTCGAAGCTCGAGGTCGAACGCGTCGGCGGCGTCTGGGAAGGCGTGCGCGACACGTTCCGGCACTGGCTCCTGGTGATCCGCTGCAGCGCGCTCGGCACGTTCATCTCGATCATCCCGGGCCTGGGCGCGGCGACCACCCAGTGGCTCGCCTACGCGCACGCCGTCCAGAGCTCACCCGGCCGCGAGCGCTTCGGCAAGGGCGCGGTCGAGGGCGTGCTCGGGCCGGGCGCGGCGAACAATTCCTCGCTCGGCGGCAGCCTGGTGACGACCGTGGCCTTCGGCGTACCCGCCAGCGTCGCCACCGCCATCCTGATGGGCGCGTTCTTCGTGCAAGGCCTCGTGCCGGGGCCGGCGATGCTGACGCCGGCGCCGAAGGGCCACCTGGCGGTGACCCTGGCGATGGTGTGGACGATCGTGATCTCGAACATCATCACGGTCGCGATCTGCCTGGCCTTCATGGGACCCCTCGCCCGGATCACGCAGATCCGCGGCACCTTGCTCGTGCCGTTCATCTTGATCCTGGTCTACGTGGGCGCGTTCGCCGAGAAGAACGTCTTCGAGGACCTCGGCGTCGTCCTGGCGTTCGGCGCGCTGGGCTGGGTGATGGCGAAGCTCGACTGGCCGCGTCCGCCATTGCTGCTCGGCCTGGTGCTCGGCCCGCTGGCCGAGAACCGGCTCTTTCTCTCGACCGACAACTATGGCGCCGCCTGGCTCCTCCGGCCGGGCGTGCTGATCATCGCGGCCGTCATGGCAGTCGGCCTGATCGTGCCGCTCGTCAATCGGCGCCAGAGCGGGCCGGTGTCGCCGCCCGCGCACGCTCCCGCCGGCGCGCGCGGCCGCCGGCTCAACGGCGCGCTCGCCTTCGACCTCGGCCTGGTGCTGCTCTTCGCGGCGGCGCTCTGGCTCAGTCGCCGCTTCGACGTTCGCGCGGGCCTATTCCCCTGGACGATCACCGCGGCCGGCCTGCTCCTGGCGATCGTCCACACCGCGCGCGAGCTCGCGACCCCGCGCCCGACGAGGACGCCGGGCGCGCGCGACGACCATTCCCCGTCGGCTCAAGAAGACCCGACGCGCCGCACCGCCGCGATCTGCGGATGGATCCTCGGCATGTACGCGGCCATCTGGCTGCTCGGCTTCTCGGTCGCCACGCTCGTCACCACGTTTCTCTATCTCCGGACCGCGCGCGAGCGCTGGCCGATCAGCATCGTGCTGAGCCTCGCCGGGTTCGCGTTCGTGTACGGACTGTTCGAGAAGAGGCTGAGCGTTCCGTTCCCGCCGGCTCAGCTCCTCGTCTGGCTGGGCTACGGCGGCTGAGCGGCGCGTGAGCGAGGGCTGGGCGTCTCGCGTCGTGGTGGGCGCGGATCGCGCGCTCGCCGATCGGATCCGCGCGCTGGCGGCGCGGCGCATGGTCTTCGTCGCCGGGCTGCCCGGCACGGGCAAGAGCCTGCTCGCTCACCAGCTCCTGCACGTGGCCGCGGGCGCCGGTCGCACGGTGCATCTCCTTCAGTGGGACGTCGCGCGGCCGGTCTTCGAAGCCAGCCCCGCCGGGCGGCGCTATCCGCTGCACGACGGGGTGACCCACGCGGTCATCCGGCGCGCAGCGGGGCTGTGGGTCCGTGACGCGGTGGCCGACTGGAACGAGCGCTACCCGGATGCCGGGTACCTCCTGGTCGGCGAGGCACCGTTCGTCGGCAATCGGTTCGTCGAGCTCGCGCGCCCGATCGACGACCGGGCCGAGGCGGTTCTGACGGCCCCGTGGTGCCGGTTCGCGATCGCCGCGCCGTCGCGCGAGGTCCGCGGCTTCCTCGAGGCCCAGCGCGAGCGCCGCGCCCGCGATCCCCTGCACCCGCGCGAGCGCGAGGACGCGCCGCCCCACGTGCTGCGCGATCTCTGGCAGAGTCTGGCGGCGATCGCGGGCGGACGCGCCGGCGAGGCCACGCCGTACGATCCGGCCGTCTACGCCGCTGTCTATCAGAACGTGCTCCGCCACCGGAACACGGAGATCGTCAGCCTCGACGTGATCCTGCCGACCGAGCGCGTCTCGGTCTACGACTTCGCGGCCGCTCCGCGCGAGCTCGTCCCGACGGCGACGGACGCCGAGCGATTCATCCGCGAGGTCGAGCGAGGGTATCCAGATCTCCACGCGCTCGACCGGGAGATCGCCCGCTGGTGGGAGGCATAGCGGGTCAGCCCGCGGCGAGGCGCGCGCCGGTCGCGCGCACGGTGTCGACGAGCGCCGCCAGGTCAGACTCCGTCGTCGCGTAGTGCAGGACGCACGCGCGCAACGCGAAGCGCTCGCCGAGCGCCGTCTGGGTCAGGAACGCGGCCCCCGAGGCCTGCACCTCCTCCATCACGCGCTTGTTGAGGAGGTCGAGGGCGCGATCGTTGCCTGCGAGACGGGCCGGCGCGTAGCGGAAGCAGACGATCGACAGCTCGACCTCGGCGAGGCGCTCGAGATCGGGCGCGGCGTCGATCAGCCCCGCCAGATGCTGGGCCAGCGACAGGTGGCGGGCCACGAGATCGCGCACGCCGTCGCACCCGAGATGCTGGAGCGTCATCCAGAGCTTGAGAGCGCGGAAGCCCCGGGTCTGCTGGATGCCGTACTCCGAGTACCACGGCAATCCGCCGAATCCGCGGTCGGCCTCGGTGCGGAGATAGTCGGGCACGAGGCTCCACGTCTCGCGCAAGAGCCGCCCGTCCCGCACGAGGACGGCCCCGCACTCGACGGGCACCGACAGCCATTTGTGGGGATCGAGGACCACCGAGTCCGCCCGCTCCAGGCCGGCGTAGCGCGCGCGCGCGGACGGGAGCGCGGCGCCGACCGCGCCGTACGC